>Ga0172370_10006535_pt1 | contig 14607 bp, 12 predicted proteins | sample LakKiv5m_FD_114538 | JGI IMG/M metagenome (GOLD analysis project Ga0172370, IMG submission 114538) | Freshwater microbial communities from Kabuno Bay, South-Kivu, Congo - kab_022012_11.5m | ecosystem: Environmental > Aquatic > Freshwater > Lake | place: Democratic Republic of the Congo...
CGATCTTCTACATCAAGTCGTTTGTTTACTTTGTTGCCCATACATCCTCCTTCCCGGGGCAAGAAAGATGTCTTTATTATATGCAACGTGTCGAATCACTTCATCGTTGCATTGAGTTTGTCACTTAACATTCTCCTTTTCGTTAAGTTAATATATTCAGTTCTTAACTTTTCCGTGTTTTAAAATACCGAATCACCGTATTTGCAGCAGAGTAATCCGCCACGATTTCCTTATTAATCATCGACATGATGTTAATCATGAATTTAATGCGTCGACATTCATTGATGACTAATCTGGGGACAACCACTTTTGGTTTTTCGCTTACTAGGTTAATGAAGTTTTCAAAAAATATCTTTTTTTGAATTGGTGTTGATAAACCAAGACCTCGCAAGGTGAAGTCGTCCATGCCAATCAAAAAATTGCCGTCGGCTTTAATAACAACCTCATCAGATTTTGTGATGAAATCACGCACGATTGCAGCACGGTTCGCACTTTCAGTTAGATTGATTCCCTGACAATCATCGGCAATGACACAACGCGCTCCGATATCGGTGCCATAAAGAATCCGATCCTGATATTTTTGAAAGAAGGCAACTGATGCTTCTTTTGTTTTCGAAAGGTTCACATACATTTCGATACCGGGAGTCAAGTCGACGCGAATATTCGGGTACTTCTCAAAAAGAGCAGCCAATCTTGGTAATTGAGCAGACATGAAAAAGAAGTGGGCGAAGATAATTTTTAGGTTTGGATGACGTTCAAGCACATGCAACACTTGTGTGTATTGTGTCTCGTTGTTAATCGTTTCCTTCCCATAATACCAGCCTTGATTTTTAGCCCAAGTCGGTATCAAATCAATGTTCCAAAACTCCTCGGGATCGTTGACGTGCCATATGATTGGAAGGCCAATCTTTTCAGCGTATGCCCAAAAGGGTTCCCAAGCTTCTAGATCAAAATCAGGGATGGGAACCTTTCGTCTTATGTCTGGTTTTCCTTCAATCATCTTAATCCCGTCACACCCACAGGCTAAAATATTTTTTACATACTTAACAAAGTGACGGCCCACTGAGTTATTGTGCATAAAATACTGGGCAACATCCAAACTCCCAAACACAAAAATTTTTCCCGGATTCAAATCCTTGACCATCAACGCTTCGGGAACAGAGGAAATTCGCTGCCGGTGAGGTGTGATGACTAAATTAGCCATATCTGTCTCCGTTGAAGCCATGACATCAAAAAGATCTTCAGGTTTTATTGGTAAAGAATAATGGATATGACAATCGAGGATTTTAAAATTATTGTCCACGGTATTCCCCTAAAAATGGCCTTAAATTTGCTTGTTTTCGATTGAAGATTGGGTTTATTTTATCATGTAATAGAGTAAAACAAAATACTACGACCAAAGAATAATACACGCATTTGAATTAATTTTTTTAGTGATTTTTTAATCGATATTTTGGAATGTACCATATGATAAACCCCAGAAAAAACATATTTAAATGGATTAGTAAACGATTGTGATTTTTTCTTTTTTTGACAGATTTAGAGAATTAAAGTCTTATCCGTAATATTGAAATCAGTTGAAGAACACCCTCTTTTTTAATGTTATAATATTCTCCTAATTCTTCTTTTTTATCCACTTTCAAATCGGAGATTTTAAAATGAAAACATTAATGGAGCAAGAAATTCACTCCCAAAGTACCGTTCTTGAGAATACTTATCAGCTAAATGTTGAAAAAATCCAAACCTTAGCAAAATTAATCAAAGAAAGCAATATTTCTTATCTTACTTTCGCTGCACGAGGGAGTAGCGATAATGCTTGTCTATATTTCAAGTACTTGTGTGAAATCAAAACAAGATATCCGGTTGCCTTCATTCATCCTTCAACAATCACTTTATATAAAGGAAAAGTAGAGTTATCAAACACCATCCTTATTTGTGTGTCCCAAAGTGGTCAAGCGTTTGATATTGGCAAGATTCTCGAGCGAGCAAAACACCAAGGTGTTTTCACGGTAGCAATTACCAATGATATCGAAAGCCCATTAGCTAAAAAAGCGAATATCCATCTTTTTATAGGTGTTGAAAAAGAACGGTCAATTGCCGCTACCAAAACTTTCACCGCCGAAATGTTAATTCTTAGAATGCTCGTAATGGCTTTAGAAAAGAATGATTCAAAAATCTCAAATAATATCGAGCGACTTCCCCAACTCATACGTGAAGTTTTGTCGCTTCAACCTATGATTGATAGGCTTGCTGACACATTAATTGAAGTTTCAGAAGTTTTCGTCTTAACTCGAGGAATCAATCTCGCAATTGCTCGTGAGATAGTTTGTAAACTCCAAGAAACTTGTTATTTGAACGCTTCAAGTTATCCCCTATCAGATTTCATGCATGGGCCTCTTGCCATGGTAACTTCAAGTACACAAACCATCGTCTTGTCGATGGATGAAGAAACAAGAGGAGATACTTATGAGATGATTTCTGTTCTCAAATCAATTGGGGCAAAAATTATTATATTCACGGATAGTCAAAAATTAGCGAAAATGTCAGAAAACAGTCTTTTGTTACCAACTTCAGACTATGATATGTCGCCTTTCATTTGTGCCATCGCAGGGCAACTATTGGCGTGTTGCTTAGCCACTAAACGGGGTATAAATCCCGATGTATCTAGAAACATAAAAAAAGTCACTCTTACAAAATAACCGTAGAAAAATCCAAGTATATATAACATGATAGTCACTTGGAGACGATAGTATCACTTTCCACAAAATAGTTTTGCGTCAGTACATCGGGTTATAATTTATACAGGTAAATATAAAATGCGATTTCTTAAGTGCGTTATGTATGGAGTCAGACAAATTCAATACGATTATTTGCGCCAGCCCAGAATTAAAGGATTAATTGGCGAACAGGAAGTGCGGATTAAACTCAAAAAGCAGGAGCTGATTATTAACGACGTCAATACGCCTTTACCTAACAAAGCTCAAATCGATCACATTGTCCTAAATGAAATGTTAGGTGACTAAGTGAAAGCGACAAAAAAGTTGTTTTCCGTCTAGAACGCGATATTTCGAAATTTAGTTGCATTGACCATGTCCAAGTTTGACAAAAATCTATGATAATCACATAATTTTGGTAAGGCAAAGAGACCATCGCGTTGAGGGTGACTAACTCAATGCAACGGTGGTTACGAGCGTAAACGGCATCTTTCTTGCCCCAGTGTAAGGGTTAAACTAGGGAGACTAGCTTAACCTTTTTATTTGGAACGCGAACAATGTTAATAAGGTCGAGGAATAGTTTGCCAAAGCGAGCCTTGACAAGGTCGTAGGGCGTTTTGTCATCCTTCGAAGCTCGAACATAAGAATTGATATTGGAAAAGATGTCATCAATCATATCTTGGGTCAAGCCGTTGAGCGATTTGCCTTTAGGAAGACAGTAACGAACGAGTTCGTGATTCCGTTCAGCGGGAGCCTTGTCAGTGGCCCGATAGGGGTTCGTGTAAAAGGTCTTGATGTGGCGTTGTCCCGTCGCATCGTCTTCCAGGCGATGGAAACAGGAGAACTCAATTCCGTTATCACAAAGATTGATTGGGAAGATGGTATTGACTAGTTCGGGTCCGAGCCGGTCAAATAAGTGACGGAGTCTTTGGTTAACCGAAGCAGGGCTCCCTTTTTTGATAAGCAGACCGAACTGGAAGTTGAAAGCGGGAAATGAAATCGTCAAGATGGCGAATCCATCATCTCTTTTACCGATGACGGAATCGTATTCAACGATGTTCAAACGCTTATGGGAATTGCAGAAACGGACAAAATCCTTATGGGTGCGACCGATCAGGGCGCGGATGTCACGAAGATGGAGTTCCCCGTGTTCCTTAGCGTATTCATGTTTGAAGCGGACATAACGACGAAGCTGATGCGGCCTAACCGAGAGATTACCCCGGTAGATGAGGCGGCGAATCGTCCTTTCACAGCATAGCGATGGTAATATCTCGTTGCTCACATAGATGTGATGGAGACTTTGGCCCAGCAAAACACCTTCAGTGACGATTTCGTCGATGGTGTTGATTGTATCCTCGGATAGTTTAGGGACCGAACGCGAGTTATGATTCCGATCAAAAGCCTGTTTATGAGCGAACTGGAAATTGTAGTAGCGTTTTTGTCCCTGGCAGTAACCCTTCTTAGCGCATACGTTGCAAACAATCAATCGTTTCAAGGTCGGGCATGGATATAATTGTCCGGTCTCGTTGATGCAGTTACGATGAAGCTCACGGCATATGGTTGCTTTCGATACTTTAAGCCTGAATGATATTTGTTCTATCGTCATGCGATCATGCAGGCAGGCTTGAATCACCATGCGATCTTCGACATCAAGTCGACGGTTTACTTTGTTGCCCATACATCCTCCTTCCTGGGGCAAGAAAGATGTCTTAATTATAAGCAACGAAGCAAATCACATCATCGTTGCATTGAGTTTGTCACTTAATAATGCGTTTTTTTATACGGTTGTCTTTGAAAAATAATGCTCAATATGACCAATTATGTTAAATTAACATATAAAGGAATTGAGAAATGAACAGCATTGCCGTCATTATCAAAACTGTTACCTCCAAAGCCGACCGCCGCCGCTTCATCGACTTCCCGGTCCGCCTTTACCGCGCCAACCCGCATTTCACGCCTTATCTATTCGAGGACGAAATGGACAATCTCGACCCCAAGAAAAATCCGGCCAGCCGCTACTGCGACTTCCGCCTCTTCTTGGCTTATCGGGGCAAGACGATCGTCGGGCGTATTTGCGCCATCGTCAACCATTACGCCAACAAGAAATACGACCAGAAACGCATCCGCTTCAACCGCATCGACATGATTGACGACATCGAGGTCACCAAAGCCTTGATCGGAGCCGTCGCCGCCTACGGGAAAGAATTAGGTTTGACGGAAATCGCCGGCCCACTGGGCTTTTCCGATCAGGACAAGGAAGGGCTCCTGACCGACGGATTCGACCAAGACAACTGTTTCGTGACGCTTTACACGCACGAGTATTACGTCCGTCATCTGACCGCTTTGGGTTTCAAACCCGACGCCGTCTGGCACGAATACAAAGTATTCATCCCCGATGAAATCGATCCGCGCTTTCTCAAGATCGCCGAGTACACGGCCAAAAAATACGATGTCAAAATCATTCGTCCCAAAAGCAAGAAACCTAAGGATTTAAAGCCGTACGTCCATCAGATCCTCCATCTAATGAACCGGGCGTACGACCATCTCTATGGTTACGTTCCGATTGCCGAGGACCTGATGGACCACCTTGCCTCGCAGTACATCCCGATGATCAACCTCGACTATCTCCAAATCGTCGTCGACAATGCTGGCAAGGTCGTCGGCTTTGCCTTGATGATCCCGTCTCCGGCGATGGCCCTCAAGAAGAGCAAAGGCCATCTGTTCCCGTTCGGTTTCATCGGATTCCTGCGGGCGCTCAAGCATTCCAAGAAATTGGATATGCTCCTGATTGCCGTTGAGCCGGAACTTAAGAATTCAGGCATCCTGGCGATGATGTTCACCGAGGCCATCAAATACGCCATCAAGAACAAGATCGAATACGCCGAGACCGGTCCTGAATTATCCGACAATCTGAACATCAACCTGCTGTGGAAATCGTTCAAGCACGTCAAACACAAGGAAAGAGCCTGTTTCTTGCGGGATATCGACGATCCGAAGGAACGGAGCGATGAATCAAAATAAACACCGGGCGCGGAAAGTCAAGCCCCGCCATTGGTTGCTCCTGTTATTGATCAGACTGCTGTTCGCCGTCCCGATTTTCATCTATTTCCATTTCCGGATCCGGTATTTCCGCCTCCGGAAAAAAGGACCGCTTCTCGTCTTGGTGAACCACGCGACGGAGTTCGACGTCTTGCTGACGGACACGATGTTCGATTTCCCGCTTTATTTCGTCGCCAGCGAGCAACTCCTGAACAAAGGTTTCGTCAGCTGGCTCCTCGATTACGTGTTCGCCCCAATCCCGAAATCGAAGTCGATGAGCGACATATCGATCGTCCCGCGCATCATGCGCGTGCTCAACGAAGGCGGCAACGTCTGCATTTTCCCAGAGGGGAACATGACGATGACGGGCACCGTCTCCTCGATGCCGCCGGCCATCGGCAAGCTGATCAAACTGCTGAAGGTTCCCGTCGTTTTCATGGAAACGTACGGTTTGTATTTTTCGAGCCCGCGCTGGTCGCGCTACCGCAAATTCGGACCGACGGGCATGAAGCTCAAACGTTTCCTGGAACCGCGCGAATACGAGGAGATGACGGGTGACGAGCTGACCGAACTCGTGCGCCGCGAGCTTCACGTCAACGCCTTCGAGCAGCGGCCGCTCCGGAAATACCGCGGTTTCCGCAAAGCCGAAGGACTCGAACGTCTGCTGTTCACCTGCCCAGAATGCGGCGATCCTTTTTCCATGAAGACACGGCATTCGGACCTCTATTGCGAAAAGTGCGGGTATCGGGCCACTTACGATATTCACGGCTACGTCAACGACAAGCACGGGCGCCACACGACCGTCGAACTTGATGAGGCCAATAAAAAACGATATATCGGTTTCGTCGGCGCCAATCTGGCCACGATCAGATTATCCCATCGGTGCGCTGTCCATTATTTCATCGCCGGGGCCAAGCGGCGCTCGAAGAAGTTCCATCATACGTTGACGGTGGACGCCGCCGGGCTTAGCATTGATGAAGGTGGGGCGATCGTTCGCTACGGCTATGACGAGATTCTCTCGTTCACGATGCAGACGCGCCGCAAATTCATCATATACGTTCCCGGAAATCGCTCGATCGTCGCCAAACTGCCGGAGACGGCTTCGAGTTATCAATATCTGATCACGATGCAATTGTTGCAAAACCATCATTTGTTTGAAAAAGGAGCCATCGACCATGAACTTATCGCTCATCCTGACGATGCAAGCGCCCTCGGACTTTAGCGTCTACTGGACCATCGTCATCCAAATCGTGTTGCTGTGCGCGTTATTGCTGCTAGCGAATACGATCAGGCGCAAGGTCATTTTCATCCAGAAAGCCTTGATCCCGACCTCGATCATCGCCGGCTTTTTGGGATTGGGACTAAAATATCTTTTGAACAACGGGTTCGGTTGGACCATCGAAGGCCAGCAGTTGATCACGAGCGATTTCATGTCGATCGTGACTTACCACATGATCGCCGTCGGCTTCATCGCCCTCGGGCTCAAGGGCTCGGAGAAGATCGCCAAGGCCTTGAAGATCAAACAGGTAAATCCCGTCAAAAGCGGTCTGTTGATCGTGACGACGTACCTGATGCAAGGCATTCTCGGCGTCGCCGTGACGATTCTAATGGCTTTGGTTTTCACTGACATCGCCCCTTATTCCGGCGTTTTGTTGCCGATGGGATTCGGCCAAGGTCCGGGACAAGCCAATAACATTGGCATGCTGTACGAAAACGCCGGCTTCATCGGCGGCCGTTCGTTCGGTTTGACGATTTCGACGCTCGGCTTCATCGCCGCGGCGATCGGCGGCGTCATTTACCTCAACATCTTGATTCGCCAAGGCAAAATCAACCGCGTTGCCCGGACCGACGCCAACAAACCGACGTTGACGTCCGTCGTCGAAGGCAGCGACGAGATCCCCATCGTCGAATCGGTCGACAAGATGAGCGTGCAGCTGGCCATCGTCGGCCTGGTTTATTTGCTATCATGGCTGTTCATGTTTGGGATTACCGCATTACTGAAGGCGATTGACGCCAATCCCGCCGGCTTTCTCCAAAAAAGCGTCATTCCCCTCATCTGGGGCTTCAATTTCATCGTGGCGACCTTCGTGACAATCTTGGTCAAAAAATTCGTCAAGCTCATCAAACGCCTTAAGTTGATGAAACGCACGTACACCAACGATTTCATGCTCAACCGCATCGCCGGCGTCGCCTTCGATTTCATGATCATCGCCTCGATCACGGCCATCGACATCGAGATGATTTCCTCCGTCGGCATGATCGTCACGCTCATCGTCATCGGTTTGGTCGGGACGTTGTCGACGTATTTCTATATCCGTCATGTGACAAAGCGCGTGTACCAAGGCTATCCCGACGAAGCTTTCTTGGCCTTCTACGGCACCCTGACGGGCACGGTCAGCACCGGCATCTCGATTCTCCGGGAGATGGACCCCAATTTCGATACTCCGGCCTCCAACGATCTCGTCGTCGGATCGACGACGGCGATTGCTTTCGGTTTTCCGGTTCTTTTGATCACCGGCTTCATTTATAACGAAGGTTGGTATTGGCTCTATGGTTCGCTCGCGGCGATGATCGTCATTTTCGCCGCTTTCTATTTCTTCCTCATCAAAAAGCCAAGAATCAGGAAAGAAGCCAAACCACACGAATAACACGAGGTCGCGTTTATGAAAGTCATCATTGTCGGAGGCGTCGCCGGCGGAGCTTCGGCGGCCGCGCGGCTCAGGCGGCTCGATGAGTCCATCGCCATCACCATGTACGAGAAAAGCCCGTACATATCCTATGCCAATTGCGGGCTTCCTTATTACGTCGGCGGCGTGATTACCGACAAAGCGCAATTGATCGTCCAGGCGCCGGAGCATTTCCGTCGCCGTTTTAACGTCGACGTCAAAACGGACCACGAAGTGATTGAGATCGACCGTTTCCGCAAGTCGGTCACCGTCAAGAACCTTCGCGACGGGACGACTTACGTCGACCGCTATGACAAACTGATCCTGGCGCCCGGGGCCAAACCGATGGTGCCCGACCTTCCGGGCATGACCGATCCGCGCATCTTCACGCTCCGAAACATTCCTGACACGTTCCGCATCGCCGAATTCATCGAGCAACAGGCGCCGAAGCGGGCGCTCATCGTCGGGGCCGGCTACATCGGCCTCGAGATGGCCGAAAACCTGATGCATCGCGGCATCGCCGTCACCATCGTTGAGATGATGAGCCACGTGATCGCCTCGCTCGACGAGGACATGGCCCACGACGTCCATCAATACATCCGCTCCCGCGGGGCGACGCTCATTTTAAATCACGGCGTCAAAGGCTTCACGCCCGCCGCGAACGAAATCGCGGCGACGATTGGAACCCAAACCTTCCCGTTCGACATGGTCATCATGTCCGTCGGCGTCCTTCCGGACACGAAACTTGCCCAGGAGGCCGGGCTCATCGTCAATGCCCGCAACGCCCTGGTCGTCAACGAATATCTCCAGACGAACGATCCCGACATCTATGCCGTCGGCGACGCCATTTTGGTCCGCCAGTTCACGACGCGGCAGGAAGCATACATCCCGCTCGCGGGTCCGGCCAACCGCCAAGGGCGCCTTGTCGCCGACAACGTTATGGGCGCCCAAAAGAAGTACCATGGCTCGCAAGGGACGGCGATTCTCAAATTCTTCGATCTCGTCGTGGCGACGACGGGGCTCAATGAGATGGCCGCCCGCAAGGCCGGCTATGCCATTGATAAGGTGTTCGAGCTGGGCAACAGCCACGCGACATATTATCCCGGGGCCGAGCCGTTGGTTATCAAACTCATATTCGAACGGGGCACCGGACTCATCCTCGGCGCCCAAGCCTTCGGCTTCCACGGTGTCGACAAACGGATCGACGTCCTGGCAACGGCCATGCGCGCCGGCATGAACGCCCGCGAACTGAGCGAGATCGATCTCGCCTACGCGCCGCCGTTCGGTTCAAGCAAGGATTCGGTCAATATGCTCGGGTACTTGGCCGAAAACGTCCTCGACGGCCAGGTGCGCCAGTATTACGTCGAGGAAATCGAAAAATTGCCGCGTGACGGTTCGGTCACCTACCTCGACGTTCGCGACGGCGACGCCTATGACCAAGGCCATTTCCCGGGAAGCTTCAACATCCCGCTCAACGAATTGCGCGCCAGACTGAACGTGCTCGACAAGGGCAAAAAAACCTATATCGTTTGCGAAGGCGGCATGCGCAGCTACATGGCCGCGCGGACGTTGGCACAATCGGGATTCGAAGCCTACAGTCTCGCCGGCGGATTCCGGCTGTTCGCGCATATGGACGACGACCGTCGCGAAGACGGGAAGATGGCCGCTTTATGCGGTCGCTGACGCCATTAACGATTGACAGCCGCCTGATGATGCGGCTACAATTTCCAAGGCTGGCTCACAAGTCAGCCGGAGGTCTCCGTTGAGAATCACGATTGTATGCGACGTCCTTGGCGAGGAAAACAACGGGACGACGATCACGGCCAAACACCTCATCAACCACCTGAAGGAACGCGGCCACGCCGTCAAGGTCATTTCCCCGAATCCGGCGACGGAACCCGGCTACTACGAGGTTCCGACGATGGATTTCGGCATTTTCAACCGATACATCGCCAAAAACGGCGTCAAGATTGCCAAAGCCGACAAGACTATTCTGCGGGAAGCCCTCAAAGACGCCGAAGTCGTCCACATCATGCTGCCGTTCTCGCTTGGAAAAGCCGCCATCAAGATGTGCGTCGCCAACGGCATCCCGGTCACCGCCGGTATGCATACGCAGGCCGAAAACGTCACCGCCCATTTCTTCTTGAAGAACGTCCGCTTCGTCAACGATTTGGTGTATGCGGCGATGCATCGCGTCTTGTACCGCTATGTCGACGCCATCCATTGTCCCAGCAATTTCATAAGTCATGTCGCCCGCAACCACGGCTATAAAGCCCCGCGTTACGTCATCAGCAACGGCGTCATCCCCCTGTTCAAACCCAATCGGCAGCCGAAACCCGCGCGCTACGGCGACAAATACCTGATCCTTTTCATCGGGCGCTTTTCGCGCGAAAAACGGCATGATTTGTTAATCAAGGCGATCAAGCAGTCGAAGTACGAAAAGAAGATCCAACTGCTGTTCGCCGGGGCCGGCCCGTTGCATGACCAAGTCGTCAAGCAGGGCAAGCATCTCACCAATCCCCCGATCATCGGCTTCTATCCCAAGGAAGAACTTGTCAAAATCATCAATTATTGCGACCTTTACGTCCATCCGAGCGATGCCGAAATCGAAGCCATCTCCTGCATCGAGGCCATGTCGTGCGGTTTGATGCCGGTCATCTCCGATTCACCGCAGTCGGCCACCAATGCTTTCGCCTTGAGCCGCCACAACCTGTTCGACCACCGCCATCCCGCCGACCTCGCCGCGAAAATCGATTATTGGATCGAACACCCCGACCTCAAGGAAAAAGCCGCCCGACACTACATCGAGTACGCGCGCCGCTTCGCCATCGGCGAATCGATCGACAAGATGGAAGCGATGTTCTGCGACGTCATCAAGGCGAAGACGACCACATGAAAAAAGTCGTTTACGGCCAAGTCATCTACTATGACGACCCACTCCGCGACGATTTTGCGAATACCAATATCAAAGCCGAGAAGATTCCGGCCGACTACCCGTACTTTTTCAGAAGCCTGGCCGCCCGGTTCGGCAGTTTCCTCTTGCTATATTTAGTCACGATTCCGGTCCTCACGATTCTGAATTGGTTCAAATTCGGCATCCGCATCCACGGTAAAAAGAACCTGAGGCGCATCAAAACCGGGTTCGTCCTTTACGGCAACCACACGGCGCACCACGACGCCTTCATTCCGCAGGCGCTGCTCTATCGGCGCCGCAAGGTCTACATCATCGCCAATCCCGACGCCGTGTCGATTCCTTTCGTCAAATACATGACAAAGGCGTTGGGCGCGTGGCCGCTTCCGGAGACGGTCAAAGGCTCGATGCGGTTTCTCGAGGCCATCGCCGCGGCGATAAAAAAGAAAAAGGTCATCGCCGTGTATCCCGAAGCCCATATTTGGCCGTTTTACACGGGCATCCGCCCGTTTCCGCCCACGAGTTTCCAATACGCCAGCCGCAACGGCGTTCCCGCCGTTCCCTTCGTGACGACGTACCGCAAACCAAAAGGCTTGTTCAAGGAATACCGTAAGCCACTGATGGATATCCACGTTGGCATGCCGATTTACCCGGATGCCACCCTCTCGGTCAAGGATAACGCCGCCATGATGCACGAAAAAACGCTGGCCTTCATGAGGAGCTATGTCGAGCGCCCTGATAACGTCGCCTTGTACCGATATTTGCCGAAAAGCGACATTAACAATAGTTAATGAACCGCGCATGATATAAAATATTAATTGTTTTCAATAGGAGGAATATATATGCCAATCATTACTGATGTCTATGCCCGCGAAGTCATCGATTCGCGCGGCAACCCGACCATCGAGGTCGAGGTGACGACCGATTCCGGCGCTTTCGGGCGGGCCATCGTCCCAAGCGGCGCCAGCACCGGCGAACGCGAAGCCCTCGAACTGCGCGACGACGACAAAAATCGCTTCATGGGCAAAGGAGTCACCAAAGCCGTTCAGAACGTCAACGACGTCATCGGTCCGGAACTTCTAGGAATGTACGTCGACGAACAGGTGGCAATCGATCTCAAGCTCCTGGAACTTGACGGAACCCCGTTCAAATCGAAACTGGGCGCCAACGCCATGTTAGGCGTCTCGCTAGCTTGCGCCCGCGCAGCCGCCGATTTCTATGGATTGCCGCTTTACCGCTATCTCGGCGGCGTCAACAGCAAGGTGCTCCCGGTTCCGATGATGAACGTCATCAACGGCGGCTCGCACGCCGACAGTTCCGTCGATTTCCAGGAATTCATGATCATGCCGCTCGGAGCCCCTTCGTTCAAGGAAGCCGTCCGCTGGGCTTCCGAAGTTTTCCATAACCTGAAGAAAGTGCTCAAAGCCCAAGGCCACATCACCGCCGTCGGCGACGAAGGCGGGTTCGCCCCGAACCTTCCGAGCAACGAAGCGGCCATCGAAATCATCGTCGAGGCCATTAAGAAGGCCGGCTATGTGCCCGGCAAGGACATCTTTATCGCCCTCGATGTCGCCGCCAGCGAATTCTTTGACGAGGAGAAGAACGTCTACGACCTCAAGAAGAGCAAGGAAGGCAAGAAGACGAGCGAGGAAATGATCGCCTGGTACGAACGGTTGATCACCAAATATCCGATCGCCTCGCTGGAAGACGGCCTGAGCGAGAAAGACTGGGCCGGCTGGGCCAAACTGACAGCGCGCCTCGGTGAGAAGATTCAGATTGTCGGCGACGACATCTTCGTCACCAACCCGACGATTTTCCGCCAAGGCATCGACCATAAGATTGCCAATTCCATCCTCATCAAACTCAACCAGATCGGAACGTTGACGGAAACGCTCGATTGCATGGCTTTGGCCGTCAAAAACAGCTATACGACCGTGATTTCGCACCGGTCGGGCGAAACCGAGGACACGACGATCGCCGACCTGGCCGTCGCCATGAACGCCGGCCAAATCAAGACCGGATCGATGAGCCGGACCGATCGCATCGCCAAATACAACCAGCTCATCCGCATCGAGGACGAACTGGGGGAAACAGCCGTTTTCCTAGGCAAATGCGCGCTTAAATACGTCAAGTAAACGCATACGAAAAGAGTCGCTATAGCGACTCTTTTTTATTTACCTTTTTTAATTAGGCAGTTGTTTATGAGACACTGGATTGCTTTATCGACGGCCTTGCCCCGATGCGAATAACGGTGCTTCTCCTCGATCGTCGCCTGGCCGAAACTCTTGCCGAGCTCATCGCAGCGGAAGATCGGGTCATAGCCGAATCCTTGCTCGCCATCGAGCGCCTCGGTGATCGTGCCGGAGGCGGCGCCGATGAAGATACGATAATCGCCGTTGGGGTGCATGAGCACGAGCGTGCAGGTGAACTGGGCTTTGCGGTTGCGGTAGGGGACCATCATTTGAATGATGGCTTCCATTTTTTCCTTATAACTTGCGCCAGGAAGGAACCGCGACGACTTGACGCCGGGGAAGCCGCCGAGGGCTTCGATCTGGAGTCCGGAATCGTCGGCTAAAACCGGCTTGTTGACGTATTTGGACACGGCGCGGGCTTTGATCAGGGCATTATCGAGGAAAGTCGCTCCCGTTTCATTGAAAGGAAGCGCGAGTTCAATGTCCTTCAAAGACAAGAGGTTTACCGAGTAACCGCCGAAATAATGGCGGAACTCCCGCATCTTGTCTTCGTTGTTGGTGGCCACGATTAATTCGAAATCCATAAACGCCGTTTATAACATTTTAATAATAAACGGAAAACGTCGAATTAATCAATATAATTCATAACGGGTGCCCCAAATAAAAAATGGAGCAGGTGACGGGAATCGAACCCGCGTGATCAGCTTGGAAGGCTGATGTTCTACCATTGAACTACACCTGCGCCATGGCGGATCAGACGGGAATCGAACCCGCGGTCTCCTCCGTGACAGGGAGGCATGTTAACCGCTACACCACTGATCCAGGCGATCGCAAAATCGCAAAGTCAATGATAACACATGCCGTCATCGTGTCAATCGGAAAGCGGCGCCCGGGGTTTGGCCTATCAGTGGCTGTCGATGAAACGGGTCAGCGGCTGTAGCGGCATGAAGCTGACGTTTTTGGCGGCAAGCGCGCCTTTGACGAACAGAATCAGCGTCGGAATCGAGTAAACGCCGTATTCGCCGGCCAATTCCGGCAGCAAATCGACGTTGACCTTGGCGATGGTCGCCTTCGGGGTTCCGGCG
>Ga0172370_10006538_pt1 | contig 14606 bp, 11 predicted proteins | sample LakKiv5m_FD_114538 | JGI IMG/M metagenome (GOLD analysis project Ga0172370, IMG submission 114538) | Freshwater microbial communities from Kabuno Bay, South-Kivu, Congo - kab_022012_11.5m | ecosystem: Environmental > Aquatic > Freshwater > Lake | place: Democratic Republic of the Congo...
GTAAGCCTGGTTTTTCTCAGCGATTCCTGTCAGAAGGGTTGAAATTTCAGCAATTTTATCTTTAGGGTAAGATTCTTCCGGTTTCAGGGTTGTGGCGGTTTGATATTCAACTTTCGCTAAATCGTATTTTGCCTCTGCAAAAAGCTGGTCGGCTTTGGCAATGGAGGTTTGGTAAGCCTGGTTTCTCTCGGCGATTCCAGCCAGAAGCCCATTTATTTCTTCAATCCTTGCTTTTGGGAATGCCTCTTCAGGCTTTTCTTTCAGTGCATTTTGGTATTCCGACTTTGCTTTTTCATAGTTTCTTGCATCAAAATACTGGTTTGCCTTTGTCAGAAAATCCTGGTAGACCTCATCAATTTTCATTCCTGCCAAAAGACCTTCAATTTCAGTAATTCTTTCTGATGGATACTTTTCTGCTGGCTTCAGCGCTTTGGCTTTCTTAAACTCGGCGAGGGAAGATTCAAAATTTTTTGATCCAAAAAACACATTTCCATCTTCAATGGCTTTCTGATATTGCTGCTCTGTGGCCTCAATGCTTGCCAAAAGGTTGGTGATTTCCGTAATTTTTGCCTGTGGGTACGATTCGGTTGGTTTCACCCGTAAACCTTCTTCATAGGATGCCTTTGCAGACAGGTAGTTTTTTTCTGTGAAAAGTTTGTCAGCTTTGGCAATGGCTTCATCATACGCCTGTTGCCTTGCCAGCAACTGCCCTTCTTTTTTGGCAATCTGCTCATCAATTCTGCTGATCATATTCTGGCAATACGATTCTGCCGGTTTTATTTTAGCTGCTGCAACATAGGCAGCACGAGCATTTTCAAAATCCTGGTTCACATAAAGTTCATCGGCTTTTTCAATCGCTTTCTGGTATTCATTATTGGTGAAGGAAATTTTGCTGATTTCTGCAATTTTCCCGGAAGGGTAACTTTCCGACGGTTTCATGGCTAAAGCCTTTTCATATTGGGTGCGGGCTTCCTCGTATTTTTTGCTGCCGAAAAGTTGATCGGCCTGGGTAATAGTAGCGGCATACGTCTTATCGTTTGCCTCAGCTATTTTTATCTTATCATAAATTTCGAGAATTTTATCGGTTGCATAAGCCTGTCCGGGAAGTGCATCATTGGCTTCCTTGTATGATTCCAGCGCTTCCTTCAGTTTGCCTGATTGGTAAAATGCATCTCCTTTTTTGATGGCAGCGTTATATTTTTGGTCAGGAGAGGCTTCCAGCCCTAAAATCGTGTTTATTTCATGTATCCGGCTTCTGGGGTGGCTTTCGTCAGGTTTCAGGGTACTTGCTGCCTGAAATGCAGTCTTGGCTTCGGGGTATTTTTTCTCAAAAAACAGTTTTTCAGCTTCGTTAATCTTTTGATTATAAGCGTCCTGGTTACCAGTAACCTGTGCAAATGTTGCCTGCAGCGAAAACATCACAAGCATGACCAGTATTATTGGCTGGAGAAATTTCGTTTTGAAAATCATGTAGAAAGTCTGCCGGTTTTGATGATAAATAAATTCGTTTGAATTAACAGTTTATCAAAATTTTTGTTTGCAAATCCTCAAAAACAAAGATTTACCTATTAACAGGGCAAACTTCAATTTATTGTTTCGTTCCGGGTGTCGGAAAGGTGTTTTGTCTAATCCTGTTCAAAGGGGTTCAGCAACCATTTCCAAACAGGTTTAACTTTTATTGTTAAATTGCTTGTGATAATTTCATCCTCTTCCTCTTCCGTAAGAATTAAACCTGTGGTTAATCCATAAGTTTGCATTGCTTCAGTCAAACCATTCATTTCTCTGGTTCTGGTGCTTTCATTTTCAATACTTTGTGTTACCTGGAATGCATTGACGATTTTATCGTTTACTCTTACCACAAAATCACATTCAAACTTTTCGCTGTGGTAAAAAATTTCGAAGTTCATCCTTTTAAGCTGAAGAAAGACAATGTTTTCCAATTGCCTGCCAAAGTTCTCACTGAATTGAAAAGAAACTGAGTTTACTAAGCCGGTATCAATCGCGTAAATCTTTTTTGGATTTATGAGTTGCTTTTTGAGCGAATAATCAAATTTATTTATGGAAAACAGCAGGAAGGCATTTTCAAAATATCCAATGTATTCCTTGATTGTGTCAGCATTCGACACATTGAAAATATTTTTAACAGCGTTGTAGCTTATTAATTTAGAAATATTGCTGATAAGGTAATGCAATATTTCAATCACCGTTTTAACATTCCGGATTTTGTATCTGGTAACCACATCTTTGTAAAGAATATTTTCAAAAAGGTTTTTCAGATAAAACGGATTCAGCGTTTGGAGAAATTCAGGAAACCCGCCATGCAATACGTAATCCCTGAATGCTTTTTTAAGAGTTAGAGATTTTTCAGCCGAAAAAAAATCAGCAGAACTAAATTCAATTTTCCGATACCGCAAATATTCTGAAAATGAATACGGAAACATGGCGGATTGAATGTTTCTGCCCGTTAGGTAGGTTCCAAGTTCCTGACTCAACATGGTGGCATTGGAGCCGGTTATAAAAACTTTGTTTCCTTCGTTGTAAAGACGGCTAACAAACCTTTCCCATCCATCAATAATCTGTATTTCATCAAAATAATAGGCTCTCTCTTTATCATATAATTCCTGAAATGATTCATTCAGTTTTTCAAAATCGTTGGTGGTAAACGTAGAAAGACGGTTATCATCGAAATTGATGCAATAGTTTTTTTCGTGGTAATTTTCTCTGAGGTGCTGAATCATGGTTGATTTACCACATCTTCTAACCCCGGTAACGATTTGAATAAATGGGTTGATAAAGCAATCCTGTAATTGCTCAACTGGGTCTCTGGTTACATATTCATTTACCCTAAAACTTTCCTTTTGAGCAACAATAACCTTTTTAATTTCTGTTTTATTCATAATTTTACTAATTAGCAGTTAGCAAAATTAATCATATTTGTTAATTACCAGCTAATAAAAACATCAAAAAGTGTTAATTACTAATTAGTAAAATGACAAAGTTTTGCTAATTACTAATTAACAAAATGAAAAATTAGTCATAATTTACAAAAAATCAGGTGTTTGTAAAGAAGAAGATTCTAACCAATTTTTCCGTCAACGATGGTAAGCTTTCTGTCAGCCATGTCGGCCAATTCAGTGTTGTGGGTAACGATGATGAAGGTTTGATTGAATTTTTCCCTTAACTCGAAGAATAATTTATGAAGTTCGACAGCAGATTTTGAGTCAAGATTTCCCGAAGGTTCGTCAGCAAGGATAACGGCCGGATTGTTGATTAATGCCCGTGCAACGGCCACCCGTTGTTGTTCTCCGCCCGAAAGTTCTGAAGGTTTGTGTTCCATCCTGTCGTGAAGGTTGAGGTAGGTGAGAAGTTCCGTAGCTTTGCCGATGGCCTTCGACCGGGGCACTTTTTGAATAAAAGCCGGGATGCACACATTTTCGAGGGCAGTAAACTCAGGCAAAAGATGATGAAACTGGAAAACAAAACCAATGTGGCGGTTGCGGAAATCTGAAAGCGCCCTTTCGGAATACCCTGAAATGTTTGTATTTTCATAAAAAATGTTCCCGGAATCAGGCCTGTCTAAAGTGCCCAGAATATGAAGCAAGGTAGATTTTCCTGCCCCGGAAGCACCGACAATCGAAATGATTTCTCCTTTTTGAATTTCAAGGTCAATCCCTTTCAGAACCTTAAGATTGCTGTATGATTTTTGAATGTTTTCTGCCCTGATCATGTTTCAGTTTTTTTGGCAAAAGTAGGTGTTCCGTAAGAAACCGGGGTAGAAAACTTACTCATCCCCATAACTGGCAATGTTTCGATGGTTTTAATACAGCAGCCCGTGTTAAAAGATTATTCAACCATAACCAAACCAGTGGCTTTGGTTTTTTAACGTTGGAAAAGGTATCACCTTTTAAAAAGGTGATACCTTTAACTATTACGGGATAACAGGGTTCTATTCGGAAGTTAGCTTGTTAATTCATGAAAAACCTTCGTTTTTTTATTTGTTAACAAAACCAGACTGTAAAATCAATATTTTTGCCTGCTAATAACATAAGGTAAAATTTTAAACAATGTAAACTATGAATTTACACGAACACCAGGGTAAGTTGATTCTGAAAAAATACGGCGTAGCCGTTCCGGATGGCTGCATTGCCGAATCTCCTGACAAAGCAGTTGAAGTTGCAAGAGTACTTCAGGAACGTACCGGCACCGATAAATGGGCTGTGAAGGCTCAGATTCATGCCGGCGGACGAGGCAAAGGTGGTGGTGTAAAAATTGCCAAAAACCTTGAAGATGTTAAAAAGTACTCTGATCAGATCATCGGTATGAAGTTGGTTACCCCGCAAACTGGTCCCGCAGGCAAACTGGTACGCAAAGTTTTGATCGAACAAAATATTTACTACCCCGGAAAATATGAAGTTGAGGAGTTTTACATGAGTTTTTTGCTCAATCGTAAAACAAGCCGCTACATGATCATGTATTCGCCACGTGGGGGGATGGACATTGAAGCCGTTGCAGATGAAACACCTGAACAGATTTTTACAGAAGAAATAGATCCAAAAGTGGGTCTTCAGGATTTTCAGGCGCGCAAAATTGCTTTCAATCTGGGACTCAGCGGTGAGGGTTTCAAAAGAATGGTTCCTTTTGTAAAATCCCTCGAAAAAGCTTTCACCGAATCGGATGCTTCTCTTTTCGAAATAAATCCTGTAATAAAAGCTGCTGACGGCAGAATTTATGCTGCCGATTGTAAAGTTACCATCGACAACAACGCTTTATTCCGCCATCCTGATTTTCTTGAAATGCGTGACCTTAACGAAGAAGACCCCATTGAAGTGGAAGCAAGCCGTTACGATCTGAATTATGTGAAACTTTATGGCAATGTGGGTTGTATGGTAAACGGCGCTGGTTTGGCTATGGCGACAATGGACATGATAAAAATGTCGGGCGGTGATCCTGCAAATTTCCTGGATGTTGGCGGCACAGCCAGTGCCAAACGCGTTGAGGAAGGTTTCAGAATCATTCTTAAAGACCCGAACGTAAAAGCAATTCTTGTAAATATTTTTGGCGGTATTGTGCGCTGCGACCGTGTGGCTCAAGGTATTGTAGATGCTTACAATAATATTGGTAACATTGGAGTACCTATCATTGTAAGGTTGCAAGGGACAAATGCCGAAGAAGGTAAGCAACTCATCGATGCGTCAGGATTAAAGGTTCATTCAGCAATTGCACTCGAAGATGCTGCAAAACTTGTAAATGATGTTTTGAAATAGATTTATGATCATCAAAGGATTAATAAAAGACCTGTGAGTGATGACTTACAGGTTTTTTTTATGTTAATAAAGTTTAATATAAAATGAATGATACTTTGAGTTTTTATTTTTGAAGACGAAATAGTAGTATTTCCTAAACTTTTAAAAACATACATTATGAGAGTAGAACAAGTGTCTTATTTTGAAAATGATGGCGACCACGGACGTTGTCCTGAAAAATTTTCGTTTTCACCGGAAATGATTCTGATTTTTGGATGCAGTAAAGCTCTTAGTGAATCTGTGTTTTCTCAACAGGTAAAATCCGCTTTTCCCGATGCAATTGTAACTGGTTGTTCCACTGCCGGCGAAATTTCAGGAACCCAGGTTAATGACCGGTCAGTGGTTTGCAATGCCATAAAATTTGATGATACAAGAATTGAGTATCACTCTATTTTGCTCAACGAATGCACCGACAGTTCAGAGGCTGGTGCCAAACTCATGGCCAAATTCAATCCTGATGGTTTAAAACATGTTTTTGTATTATCTGACGGGTTGCACGTTAACGGAAGTGAACTTGTAAAAGGAATCCGGAGTGCTTTGCCAAAAGAAGTTAACGTAACCGGAGGCCTTGCAGGTGATGGTGCGGGTTTTAAATCTACCTGGGTGATTGATAATGATGGAATCGCCAAAAATAATCTCGTTGCAGCGATTGGTTTCTATGGTGAAAAGATTCAAATTGGCTATGGCTCTTTGGGTGGATGGGATAGTTTTGGTATTGAGCGAAGTGTGACCAGGTCAGAAAAGAACATTCTTTATGAAATTGATAATCAACCGGCACTTCAGTTGTATAAATCCTTTTTGGGTGAACAAGCCAAAGATTTGCCTGCATCAGGTTTGCTTTTTCCATTGAGCATCAGGTCGGAATCACAGGATGAACCCTTAGTGCGCACCATACTGGCTGTTAATGAAGAAGATCAAAGCCTCACATTTGCAGGTGATATTCCTGAAGGTTCTTTTGTTAAACTGATGAAGGCAAACGTAAATCGGTTGATAGAAGGCGCCGGACGTGCTGCCGAAGTAAGTGTAGCTCCCCTTGGGAAAGATAAGGTTCAGTTTGCAGTTTTAATTAGCTGTGTCGGACGAAAACTAGTTTTAAAACAGCTTGTTGAAGAAGAAGTGGAGGCAGTTCAGGATGTATTGGGAGAACAGGCAAAGCTTACCGGATTTTATTCTTACGGCGAAATTGCTCCGTTTTTGAAGGATGCTAAATGCGAATTGCACAATCAGACAATGACAATAACTACCTTTTCAGAAATTTAAAATTTTCTACCTTCCTAAATTCTTCAATTACCATATTTCCTGATGCACAGGCTTCTAAAACGACAGATAACCAGATATCTCGAGGTGAAACACCTTGAAGATGAGAAGATTAAAAATTTCTTGCTCCAGGTGGAAGTAGCATATCAGAACTTTGAGCAGGATCATCTCCAACTTGAACGTACTCTTGAGCTAAGTTCAAAAGAATCATTCAGGGAACTTACAAACCTGAAAAATGCCATAAACTCGGCTGCAATGGTAGTAGTAACCGATCATAAGGGGAATATCCTGTTTGTAAATGATAACTTTGAAAATATTTGCGGATGGAGCAAATCGGAGTTAATTGGGAACAATCACAGGATTTTAAATTCAGGTTATCATCCACTCGAATTCTTTAAAACCCTTTGGGAAACCATAACTTCAGGTAAAACCTGGAAGGGTGAGATTAAGAACAAAACCAAAGATGGCAACTTTTACTGGATAAATGCCACCATTGTTCCTTTGATTAACGAGGTAGGCATACCCAACCAGTACATTTCTATACAGTATGATATCACCGAAGTTAAAAATGCTGAAATAGCCGTAAGGGAATATGCCTCTGATCTTGAAAAGAAAAATAAAGAACTCGATCAATTTGCGTATGTGGTTTCTCACGACCTGAAGGCTCCACTGCGAGCGATCAATAATTTGTCGGAATGGATCGGTGAAGACATTGGAAAGGACGTTAGCAACGAGGTAAAGAACCATTTTATGTTGCTACGCGGTAGAGTCAAACGTATGGATGCTCTCATCAATGGAATTTTGGATTATTCACGGGCAGGCAGAATAAAAGCAAAGGTTGAGTCGGTAAATGTCAGGGAGTTGATTAACGAAATCATTGAATCTCTTGCAATTCCTTCTCATTTTCAAATTAAAATTGATACAGAGTTTCCTGTATTGAAAACTGAAAAAATTGCACTTGAACAGGTTTTTTCAAATCTGATAAGCAATGCAATAAAATACAACAATGCGCCCGAGCCAATTATCGAACTATTGTACCATTGTTTTAATGACCAGCATCGGTTTTGTGTGAGAGACAATGGTCCGGGTATCGACCGTGAATTCTTTGATAAAATCTTTCTTATTTTTCAAACTTTGCAGGCACGTGATAAGGTTGAAAGCACGGGAGTAGGACTGGCAATCGTAAAAAAAATTATCGAAGAAAAGGGTGGAAAGGTTTGGGTTGAATCAGAAAAAGGGCAAGGAACTAGTTTTTATTTCACGTGGCACTTATAACTTTCTTTCTTATTTTTACAAAAATTTTTAAAAAATAAAATAAATGGCGGAAAAGATGATTCACATAATGCTTGTTGAGGATGATGAGATTGATGTTATGAATGTAAAACGCGCATTCCACAAGAATAATGTTAGAAACCCGTTACAAACAGTGGGGGATGGTTTAGAAGCCCTGGAACACCTCAGGTCGCTTAAAACCAATCATCAACCCGTACCCAAAGTGATACTTCTTGACCTGAACATGCCGCGTATGGGTGGAATTGAATTTTTGAGAGAATTAAGAAATGATAATGACCTGAAAGATATTTCTGTGTTTGTGATGACAACATCGAATGAGGAATCTGACATAATTGAAGCCCATAGACTAAATGTAGCGGGATACATTGTAAAACCATTGTCAATCGAAAGTTTTATCAATGCAGTCTCTACACTAAACAGTTACTGGATGCTTTGTGAATTCCCCAATAACTGATAGATAAAGCCATATGGAAACGCTCAATTACATTAAAACCATCCTTCTCATTGACGATGATGACATTGATATTATGGCGTTCAACAGGGCTATTAAAAAGACCAACCTCAATGTTATTGTGGAATCAATGGTTAGTGCCGATGAGGTTTTTGATTGTCTGCCCGAAATCATTTTGAAGTACGACTGCATATTCCTTGATTACCAATTGCCAGGTGCCGATGGCTTGCAGATACTTAAAAGATTCAGACAGACGGGAGTAACAGCGTCTGTAATCATTACAACATCGCAGGGTGATGAGAAAATTGCAGTGGAAATGATGAAAGCCGGAGCTTTTGATTATTTCCCAAAAGCCGATATTTCTCCTTCTAAATTAATCCAGGTTTTAAGAACTGTCGAAAACTTGACATCCATTAAACGTCAGAGCGAGAGAATTGAAGGTGAATTGAAAGAGCGTGAAATTTTTATAAACAAACTTACTGAAAATTCTCCCAACATTATTTCAGTTTATGATTTGGATGAGGATAAGTATGTTTACCAAAACCGGAGTTTCTACTATCTTCTGGGATATTCGCGTAAAGAAATTGAAGAATACAGTAATTATTCCAGTTCCAAATTGCTTCATGATGATGACCAGGAAAAGTACAATCTGCATAAAAATATCATTAAGTATCTCCGAAAAGATGAAGTTTACGAGGGCGAATACCGGATGAAAACCAAAAACGGGGATTGGCGCTGGTTTATTCATCGTGATATTGGTTTTAAGAAGAAAGAAAATGGTGAAGTGTCACAGGTTCTGCGCACCACCATGGATATTACCGAGCGAAAGAAAAACGAGCTTGAACTTCTGGAAGCTAAACAGGCCGCGGAAAATGCATCTGTTGCCAAGGCAATTTTCCTTTCAAATATGAGCCATGAAATACGTACACCCATGAATGCTATAATGGGACTTACTGATTTGATGTTGCAGGAGGAATTACCAAATCAAGTTATCGAAAACCTGAATTCAATAAAGCAATCATCAGAAAACTTGCTGATTATTATTAACGATATACTCGATTTTTCCAAAATTGAAGCTGGTAAAATCACTTTTGAAAAGATCGATTTCAGCATCAGAAATGTTATTGATCATTTAATGAAAACCCTGGCGTACAGATTTAAGGAGAAAGGTATCGATTTCCAGCTCGATTATGACGAGCATATTCCCGAGGTGTTAAAAGGAGATCCGTATCGCCTGAACCAGATATTGATGAACCTTGCCGGAAATGCCTTAAAATTTACACAACAGGGTGAGGTTAAAATAATTATTGAATTGATAAATGAAGATAAAATAAATGCGCTGATCAGGTTCACGGTAAGAGACACTGGGATAGGCATTTCTGAAGCTCACATACATTCCATTTTTGAAAGCTACATTCAAGGAGCCGGCGATACTTCAAGGAATTTTGGAGGAACCGGCCTTGGCCTTACAATAACAAAACAACTGGTTGATTTACAAAAGGGTGAAATATCTGTAAAAAGTGTAATTAACAAAGGTTCGGATTTTGTTTTTACACTTTCTTTCTTTAAGAGTGATAAAAAACTTATTGACGAAAGTACCACCCTACGCATCGAAAAACCGAACCTTAGAGGCAAAAACGTTTTGGTGGTCGAAGACAATAAAATCAATCAGTTTGTCATTCGCCAAATACTTGAAAAATGTGGAGCGCGTGTTTCAGTGGCTGATGATGGCTCCAAAAGCCTTGATAGGCTGAAAACCGATAGTTTTTTCTGCATTTTCATGGATTTGCAAATGCCCGTTATGGATGGTTATGAAGCAACCAGGATTATCAGAGATGACAAAGAAAATATTTTTCAAAACAATATCCCTATCATTGCACTTACTGCTGATGCACTTATCGAAACCCGAAAAAAGGTGATGCAATCGGGATTCAGCGACTTCCTGACCAAACCTTTTAAGGAATTTGAATTGTATCAAATGATTAACAAATACCTCAAAAACAACTGATCAGACATTTGATGCAGATTCTGTTTTACGATTTCTAACTTTTATCATTTATCCACCATTTAATGTATTGAATTCACCTCCCGTTTCAGTGCATTTCTGTACTTTTGCCGCAATCAAAAACTAATTTTACCTATACAATGAAAAATACTGCTTTCATAAAATTGCACGAGGCTTTTGGAGCCAAAATAGTACCTTTTGCAGGATATAATATGCCTGTTCAATTCGAAGGTGTGAATACTGAACACGAAACTGTTAGGACCAAAGTTGGGGTCTTTGATGTTTCACACATGGGCGAATTTTGGGTGCTGGGTCCAAAAGCCTTTGATTTGGTTCAAAAAGTAACCACCAATGATGTAGCCGCTCTTACCGATGGCAAAGTCCAGTATTCTTGCTTTCCGAATGGCAAAGGTGGAATCGTTGATGACCTGCTCGTTTACAGGGTAAACCAAGAAACGTATTTGTTGGTTGTAAATGCTTCCAATATCGATAAAGACTGGCAATGGATCAATAGTCAGAATACGATGGGAGCTAAGTTGATAAATGAATCGGATGAAACCGCCCAATTAGCCGTTCAGGGGCCAAAAGCGCTGGCTACACTCCAAAAACTTACCGAAACCGATCTTACCACCATTCCATATTATACTTTTAAAGTAATAAATTTCGCAGGGTTCGATAACATTCTCATGTCAGCAACTGGTTACACGGGTGAGAAAAACAGTTTTGAGATTTATTTTCCAAATGCTCTTGCTGAAAAAATCTGGAACGAAGTGTTTAAAGCCGGCGAGGAATTCGGAATAAAACCCATTGGCCTTGGCGCCCGCGATACGCTACGGCTTGAGATGGCTTTCTGCCTTTACGGGAATGACATAAATGATACAACTTCTCCCATTGAAGCCGGTTTGGGCTGGATTACCAAATTTGTGGATGGAAATGATTTTGTCGACCGTCCTTTGTTCGAATATCAGAAAGATAACGGAGTCGAAAAACGTCTGAAGGGTTTCGAAATGATCGATAAAGGCATACCAAGGCAACACTACCCGATTTGCGATGCCGATGGAATTGAAATTGGTGAGGTGACTTCAGGAACCATGTCGCCTTCATTAAAAAAAGCCATCGGGATGGGTTATGTAAAATCAGAATTCTCAAAGTTGGGCGCTGAAATTTTTATCAGTATCAGGGGTAAACTGCTTAAGGCTAAAATCGTGAAAACCCCGTTTTATCAGGCTTAATAAATTTATAATCAAAATTTTAAAGGGATGATAACGGGTGAAAAATGGTATCATCCTTTTATTTTTTTATAATCTTTAAAATTTATTCAATCATCCGATAGAATATTTCTGCATTTTTTTACATGACAAATCCAAAACCACTTGCTCTTGAAGTATGTTTCTCGCCACAACTTATTCCTTTTACTGGTATTAAAACTAATGTAGCAGTTGTGGTTGTTGATATTTTGCGTGCAACAACATCCATCATCTCTGCTGTGGCCAACGGTGTAGAAAGCGTAATTGCGGTTTCCGATCTTGAAGAGGCAAAGGAGTATAAAATAAAAGGTTACCTGGTGGCTGCAGAACGTGATGGTAGCATTCTGGAGTTTGCTGATTTTGGAAATTCTGCATTTGAATTTCAAAATGGCAAAATAGCAGGTAAACCGCTTGTTTTCAGTACAACCAATGGTACTGTGGCAGTTGAGGTGGGTCAAAAACTTGGGGAGGTTGTCCTCGGAGGATTCAGCAATTTATCTGCATTGGCTCAATGGCTTGCCTGCAAGGATAAAAATGTACTTGTTCTTTGCTCAGGATGGAAAAATACTTTTTGCCTGGAAGATGCCATTTTTTCCGGCGCTTTGGTCGAACAACTTCTATCAACAGAATTATTTACGATTACCTGTGATTCTGCATTTGCCTCACTTGATTTGTGGAAGGTAGCCAAAACAGATGTGATGGCTTACATTGAAAAAGCCGCCCACCGCGAACGTCTCCGGCAGTTGGGTGTTGATGATGTACTCGGATTCTCGTTTCAGCAGGATACAACCACGGTTGTGCCGGTGCTGAAGGAAGGGAGGTTTGTGAGGGCATAGCGCAAAGGGCATAGCGCAGAGCGCAATGAATCTGGAACCGATAGCATCCTGCACGTGAGGGATGCTATCGGTAATTCTAAAAATGTGAATTCTTTTTGCAAAAGGTTCGGATTGTTTCTCAATTCAATGAGATTCAAAATTTAAGATACGAATACATATTTTCAGTAGTTTTCCCTCAGCAAAGCAAGGCCAATGCCGCATTTCAGGCATTTTTTCTGTTTGCAGTACGAATTCATCAGTTCGATCAGTGCCTGGCTTTCAAAGGCATTTCCAACCTGAACACATAGTTTTTCCCAGCCCTTGGTGATGTGATTTGTTTCGGCAGGAATTTGAAGCATCAGGTCAATTGCCCTGTCCTGGAAAACAGGTTCTGACCTTATTTTTCCATAAAAGAAAATGAACCTTACCACGGTATTTATCAAAATATTGTGAACCGAACCAATGCCCAATTTTTTTGAAGATTCTGGTGCTGGAATATCAAACCTGAAATGGGTCTTCCAGTATTCGGAGGCTTGAACATCAAACAGTTCTACAAGTTTGTCGATTGTGTCAGTTTCGATGATGGCTGAAAATAAATTTGCTGATTTGTGAACAAGTCTGGCAAATTGTGATATTCGTATGGTTGGAAAATTAGCTGGCCGTGATCTGAGAAATTTCCATAGATGTCCATCAAGTTTTGGCAACGAGTATTTCAACCTTAAAAACTCAGATTCCCTAAACAATTGGCGTGAATAATCATCCTCAAAATTATCGGTCAATAGCCCGGAAACTCCAAAAAGCATTGCTTCGATCTGGAACAGGCTGTTTTGATGCTTTACCAGGATGTGCAAAGGCAACATTCTTGCCAACAGTCTGAATGGTTCTTCGTTGAGCTTGAAGCCGAAATTTCCGGCCACCTGTTGGTAAAATGTTTCCTCCAGGTTCATTTTGTTATGCATGTATTGCTGTTGTATTTCTTCTGATTTTCGTTCCAATCTTTCCACAAAAAGCCTTTCGGTCCAACTCTTCAGAGTAATTGAACTCACTTCCGGAAAATCTTTTTCGCAGGGAATCCTGTTTTTGTTATTCAGGTAATAGAAATATTTTTTGTAAATCCTCTCCTGAAAACAATTTTTCAGCTCAAATGTAGCGACAGGATTATTATTCAGATCATAAATATCCCTGTCGTGCTCAAAAACAACATGCAAAATCACATTAGAAAATGCCATGTCGGACTGGTGATGATGGCTAAACCAATCAGAAGATTTTACATGAATTTCAACATTTCCGGCCCAAAGTGTGTCGCCAATCCGGATGCGTGCATTGGTAAAATCAGGCCCCGCATCCTGGTTGTGTTGGCCGGGATTTACAATTTCCAGAGGCAAACCGTTTGTAGTTAATACATCGTTGTCGTAAAGCCGGTATTGCCAAAGATACCACAGGAACTCTTCATTCATTTTCGTAGTGTTTTTGTTTAAGCAAAGCTATGAAATTTCAAATTCAATTGGTGAGAACAATTAACCTAAAGGTAATTTTTACGAATAATCTTTGTGATTTTCACAATTTGCTGTTTTTGAACAAAAACCTAACCTGGCTTTATTTGTTTAATAGAACAAATTTGTCGTGGTTTTACTTTTTTTCAAATAAAAAAAATGACTTAGACTTTTTTTTGATTACTTTTTTTCTATTTTTGTAAAGTTCAGTAAAAAGCAGGTGTATTTAATTCATGAAAGATTTTATTACTTTGGTGAGCGGAATTGAATACAAAACGAGAGAGGTGATCAATCGTTTGCAAGTTGCTGAAAATAAAAATGTTAAATTAGAAGAAAGTAATAAAAATTTGATTTCTGAAATTGAAGAGTTAAAAACAAAAGTTAAACAATTAGAGTATAATAACCAGATAATTAAAACGGCGAAGGCATTAGAGGGAAACAAAGGTTCAACGAATGCAAAATTGATGATAAACGGACTTTTGCGGGAAATAGACAGAACAATCGGCCTTTTAAACGATTAACAAGATTTGATATAGCCCTGATGAATAATTTATTAATAACAGTGCGTGTTGCTGACAGGGAGTACCGGTTAAATATTGACAGAAAACAGGAGGAATTAGTAAGAGTAGCTGCACAAACAATTAATGAACATGTTAAAAAATATGCTGAAAATTACGAGTTTAAAGATAAACAGGATTTGCTTGCAATGGTGGTGTTACAAAACACCGTAAAATCGTTGGAA
>Ga0172370_10006539_pt1 | contig 14606 bp, 12 predicted proteins | sample LakKiv5m_FD_114538 | JGI IMG/M metagenome (GOLD analysis project Ga0172370, IMG submission 114538) | Freshwater microbial communities from Kabuno Bay, South-Kivu, Congo - kab_022012_11.5m | ecosystem: Environmental > Aquatic > Freshwater > Lake | place: Democratic Republic of the Congo...
CGCACCTCGATGACCTTGGTGGCCACGTGGTCGATGAACTGGCGGTCGTGGCTGGTGAAGACCACCGTGCCGCCGAACGAGGTGAGCGCCTGCTCCAGCACCTCGCGGCTGTCGATGTCGAGGTGGTTGGTGGGCTCGTCGAGGATCAGGAGGTTCGAGCTCTGCACCAGCATCTTGGCCAGCGCCACGCGGCTCTTCTCGCCGCCCGAGAGCACGCCCACGGGCTTCTCGACGTCGTCGCCCGAGAACAGGAACGCGCCGAGGAGCGAGCGCACGATGGGGTGCGTCTGGTAGGTGGCCGCCGACTCGACCTCCTTCTGCACGGTGTTGGTGAGGTGGAGCGCCTCGAGCTGGTGCTGGGCGAAGTACTGCAGCTCGACGTTGTGGCCGAGCACGCGCTGGCCCTCGGTCAGCTCGTTCACACCCGCCAGGATGGTGAGCAGGGTCGACTTGCCGGCGCCGTTCAGGCCGACCAGCGCCACGCGCTCCTCGCGGAGGATGCCCAGGTCGATGCCGCGGAGCACCGTGTGCTCGCCGTAGCGCTTGGTGGCGTGCTTCAGCTCGAGCACCGTCTCGCCGCTGCGGGTGGCGCCCGGGAACTTGAAGTGGATGCCCTTGGAGTGCCGCGGCAGCTCGATGCGCTCGACCTTCTCGAGCATCTTGATGCGGCTCTGCACCTGCGCCGCGCGATCCTTGCGCACGCGGTTCCGCGCGATGAAGTCCTCGATCTCGCGGATGCGCGCCTGCTGCTCGGCGGCGCGCTTCTCGAGCAGGGCGTCGTCCTCGGCGCGGCGCTTCCGGTAGGTGTCGTAGCTGCCGGGGTACTCGCGCAGGCCCGTGGGCGTGACCTCGAGGATGCGATCGATGGTGCGGTTCAGGAACTCGCGATCGTGGGCCACCATCACGTAGGCACCCTTGAACTGCTTCAGGTAGCTCTCGAACCACTGGATGGTCTCGAGGTCCAGGTGGTTGGTCGGCTCGTCCAGCAGCAGCACGTCCAGGTCCGACAGCAGCAGCTTGGCCAGCTTGATGCGCATGTGCCAGCCGCCCGACAGCTCGTCGATGTTGCGCGTGAAGTCGCGCTCGTCGAAGCCGAGGCCGCCGAGCACCTCCTTGGCGCGCGTCTCGATCTCGTAGCCCCCGGCATGGGCGAAGCGATCCTCGAGCTCGGTGAGGTGCCGCGCCAGCCGCGTGGCCTCCTCGGGTTCCGCGGTCTTCAAGGCCTCGGTCAGGTCGTGGCGATCCCGCTCCAGCTTCTCGACGTCGAAGACCGAGCGCACCACCTCGGGCAGCAGCAGCCCGCGTTGCTTGACCCGGATCTCCTGGGGCAGGAAGCCCACGCGCACGCCGCGCTGGCGCTGGATGCCGCCGTCGTCGGCCTCGACCTCGCCCGCCAGGATGCGGAACAGCGTGGTCTTGCCCGTGCCGTTGGCGCCCACCAGGCCGATGCGGTCGTCGGGCCGGATCATGAACGTGACGTTCGAGAAGATCGTCCGCTTGCCGAAGTGCTTGGTCAGGTTCGTGCACGTGATCATGCAGTCATTCCTGGGTAGACGAGGGCCCCGTCGGGAGCGGGTTTCTAGCGGAGCGAGCGGGGAATGTCAATCGATCCGAGTCGGTCGGAGCCACTCGGGGAGCGCCGCGACGTCGAGCCACTCGGGCCAGCCGGCGGCGTCGAAGACCGCAGAGATGTTCGGGGCGATCAGCTTCACCAGGCGCGCGTGCATGCGCACGGGTGCCTGGGACGTGGACTGGCCCTCGCGATAGCCGCAGTCGGCCGCCAGCACGCCCTCGGGCAGCACCTGCGGTACGGTCCGGCACCAGGGCGCCACCTCGAAGCGATGGTCGTACACGCTGCAGGCGAAGGCGCCCTTTCCCACGTCCTGCAGGTACCGGCAGGCCAGCTCGCGGATGGCGACCACCCGGCCGTTGACGCGCAGGGCGGCCATGCAGCAGACGCCGCAGCGGTGGCAGAGGGCTTCGCGGTCGATCACCGGCGCCTCGGGGCGGGCTTGTCCAGCAGGCGCTCTACCGCGCGCACGACCTCGCCCGAGAGCGGGTCGGTCGCCGAGTCGAAGCGGTTGACCACCCGCCCGTTGCGATCGATCAGGAATTTCGTGAAGTTCCAGCCCACATCGCCTCGCAGATCCTCGGGGGAATCCTGGGTCAGCCGTCGATACAGCTCGATCTTCCCCGGCCCTTTTACCACGGACTTGGCGGTGATGGGGAACGAGACGTCGTACTCGACCGTGATGAAGCGCCGGATCTCGTCCGCGGAGCCGGGCTCCTGCCACATGAAGTCGTTGGACGGCACCCCGATCACCACGAGCCCGCGGTCTCGATAGGCGTCGTACAGCGCCTGCAAGCCGGCGTACTGAGGCGTGCAGACGCAGTTCGAGGCCGTGTTGACGATGAGCAGGACCTTGCCCTCGAACTGCGCCAAGTCGAACGGCTCGCCCTCGAGGGTCGTGAGCGGCACGTCGAGCACGTAGCCCGGAGCGCTCCGGCGCGCGTCCGGCGGGCGGGCGTCGGACGGAGACGAACCGAGCGTCAGGACGGCCAGGGACAAGGCGCAGGCGAGCATCGCCGCGCGCGTGGACCTCGGGATGGATCTCATGGCTCCCTTCCCGCCCGAAGCGCCCCGGTCCCCGCCGCCTCCGGCTCGATGGTGTCTACAGAGAGAAAGCTAGTCGCGGCTGGCTCGCCGTCAACGGGGCCCGAGCGTACGGGCGGACGGCGTGGGGTCCTGGCCCGGGGCCAGCGCCGAGGCTGTTGAACGCGCGACGGCGGGCGCCGCGCGGTGGGAGTGCAGAAGGCCCGAGAGCACGATGAGCGCGAACACCAGCAGCACGTGCAGCCAGACGTCGCCAAACTCGGAGTGCAGGTTGAGCCTCCCCCTGACCATGGTGGCCTCCTCGAGCCAGCACTCCAGCAAACATGGAGTGAACGATGGCATTGTGCGGTTCACTTGGCAAGCTAGTGGCGCCGGCGCGCGTGTCAACGCGTTTTCCGTTTCCATCCGCCCCGGGGAGCGGTATACCACCGTCCTGCCAGACCAACCGACGAGGATCGAACGATGGCGACCGCGAAGGTGACGAAAGAGGAAGCGCTGCACTACCATTCGGCCGGACGCAAGGGCAAGATCGAGGTCGTGCTGACCAAGCCCTGCGGCACCGCGCGCGACCTGGCGATGGCCTACACGCCGGGTGTGGCGCAGCCTTGCCTCGAGATCGAGAAGAACCCCGAGCTCGCCTACGAGTACACCGCCCGTGGCAACCTGGTGGCCGTGGTCTCGAACGGCACCGCGGTGCTGGGCCTCGGCGACATCGGCGCACTGGCCGGCAAGCCAGTCATGGAAGGCAAGGGGTTGCTCTTCAAGGCCCTGGCCGACATCGACGTGTTCGACATCGAGGTGAACGAGAAGGATCCCCAGAAGCTCATCGAGATCGTCGCGGCGCTGGAGCCCACCTTCGGTGGCATCAACCTCGAGGACATCAAGGCCCCCGAGTGCTTCATCATCGAGACCGAGCTCATCAAGCGCATGCAGATCCCCGTGTTCCACGACGATCAGCACGGCACGGCCATCATCAGCGCCGCGGGCCTCCTGAACGCGCTCGAGATCGTGGGCAAGAAGGCCGGCGAGATCAAGGTGGTCGTCAGCGGCGCCGGGGCCGCGGCCATCTCGTGCATGGACCACTACCAGCGCTTCGGCGTGAAGCGCGAGAACATCACCCTGTGCGACTCGAAGGGCGTGGTCTACAAGGGCCGCACCGCCGGCATGAACCCCTGGAAGGAGGCCTACGCGCAGGAGACCTCGGCGCGTACGCTGGCCGACGTCATGAAGGGTTGCGACGTGTTCCTGGGCCTGTCCGTCAAGGACCAGGTCAGCAAGGAGATGGTCGCGTCGATGGCCAGGGATCCCATCCTCTTCGCCATGGCCAACCCCGACCCCGAGATCACCCCCGAAGACGCCAACTCGGTCCGCGACGACCTGATCATGGCCACCGGGCGCTCCGACTATCCGAACCAGATCAACAACGTGCTCGGCTTCCCCTTCATCTTCCGCGGCACCCTGGACGTGCGCTCGCGCGCCATCAACGCCGAGATGAAGGTGGCCGCCACGCTGGCCCTGGCCGCGCTGGCCAAGGAGCCCGTGCCGGCGTCGATCTGCGAGAGCTACGGCGTCGACAAGCTCGAGTTCGGGCGGCAGTACATCATCCCCAAGCCCATGGACACGCGCGTGCTGCTGTGGGTCGCCCCGGCGGTGGCCAAGGCCGCCATGGACACCGGCGTGGCCAAGACGCCCGTGAACCTCGACGAGTACAAGAAGCGCCTCGAGGGCATGCTGGCCCACGTGGCGCAGATCCGCACGCGCGTCAAGTCACTGGATTGAGTACGGTTTTCGCCTCCTGAAGGCTCGGCCGACGGCCCTACTCGCAGATCAGCTTCGCGCCCGCCCAATCCGCCAGGTCGCCCGTGGTCACGTCGCCGGCCTCACCCACGCGCAGGTCGAGCTGCTGCACGCCGCGGATCGAGACGGCCAGCGAGACCGGGCCGTCGCCCTTGCGCAGGACGTTGCCTTCGGAGAGCACCTGGCCGTCGCCCCACACCGAAAAGACCACGCTGCCCTCGTCGCCGGCGGTGTCGTCGAGGCCCACGCTGGCCTCGAAGCCCGTGCAGCGGCCCGCCGTGCGCACCAGGATGCGTGACGCCGCCGCCACGCCGACGCCCGTCGCGAACGAGGCCCCGCCCACCTTCAGGGGCGCGCCGTCGCCGACGCTGCGTCCGCCGTTGGAGTGATCCTTCTCGAGCGGTCCCAGGCCGTTGGCGGCCCACACGAACGTCCAGTCCGACAGCGACGTGGTGCCGGCCAGCGGGGCGGGCTCCCGACCCTGCACGGTGACGAGGGCCGACGCGTGGTCCTCGAGCTCCAGCACGAAGCGACCGTCGAAGGAACCCAACTCCTGGTGGGTCCACAGGTCGCGCACCGTGGCCGCGCCGCCGGACAGGCCGATCTGCTCCCACGTGACCTCGACCTCGCGCGGCACCTGGTCGCGGTTCACGAGCAGCACCGCCCGCAGCCCTTCGCGCGCCACGGGCTTGGCCCACACCTCGCGCTTGCCCATCTGGCCGACGCGAACGCCCTGCAGGCCCAGGGGGTCCTGGTTCACGGCGAGCACCTCGGGGTTCAGCAGCAGGGCCTTCGTCTCGTCGGTCATCTCGCGCAGGTCGTTGCCCGCGATGAGGGGCGACGACGTGATGGCCCACAGGCCCATGTGCGTGCGTTGCTCGTCGGGCGTGAGGCCGAAGCGTCCCACCTCCAGCATGTCGGGATCGTTCCAGTGGCCCGGTCCGGCGTGGGCGGCGCGGTCGGCGGTCGACTCGAGGTTCACGAGCATCGAGGGCCAGATGGCCGAGATGTCACCGCTGGTGCGCCATAGTTGGCCGGTGGCCGGGCCCCAGACCCAGGGCTCGTCGACACCCCAGTTGCAGATGCTGAGCACGATGGGCCGCTCGACCTGCGCCAGCGCGTCGTGGAAGCGCTGATACTCGGTGCGCGGGTCGAGGCCGTCGCTGAAGCACCAGTCGACCTTGGTGTAGTCGATGCCCCACTCCGCGTAGGTTTGCATGTCGAGCAGCTCGTGGTCATAGCTGCCGGGGCGCTCCTGGCACGTGAGGGTGCCGCCGCAGGTGTAGTTGCCGAGCTTCAGGCCGAGGCCGTGCACGTAGTCGGCCAGCGCCTTCATCCCGTTCGGGAAGGCCACGGGGTCGACCACGATGCGCCCGTCGGCGTCGCGGTCGATCTGCCAGCAGTCGTCCAGGTTCACGTACACGTAGCCGGCGTCGCGCATCCCGGTCGAGACCATCAGGTCGGCCGTCTCGCGGATGAGCTGCTCGTCGATGGCGCAGGCGAAGTGGTTCCACGTGTTCCAGCCCATGGGGGGCGTGGTCGAGAGCGTCGTGCAGTCGCAGTCGGCGGGGCACACGGCGCAGAACTCGCCGAACGTGCACGCGCCGTCACCACAGGAGGGGGCCACGACGACGTCGCCGTCGCTGGCATCCGGGGCGTCGTCCTCGCCGCCCTGGTCGATGGCGGAGCCATCGGGCCCCGCGTCGGCCGTGCCGGTGGCGCCCGGCCCGCCGCACGCCACCAGGAACGTGAGCATCACGAGGACCGAGGCTCGTCGCATCGTCGTCTCCCCCCCGCATGTCACCGAACGCTTACCACGTAACGAAGTCGCAACACAACGGCTGTTGACACGGCCCCCCCCGCAGACGACAATCCGGCCGGCCGACGACAAGCCGCAAGTCCACCCGGGGAGCCCGCCATGTGGCACAAGCTCATGCCAGCCGAGTTCGGATTCTACGATCTCTTCACGCGGCACTCGCGCACGATGGCCGAGGGCGCGCGCGTGTTCGTCGAGGTGCTCGAGAAGTGGCCCTCGCACAAGAACGTCGAGCGCGTCTACGAGCTCGAGCACGAGTGCGACACCTTCGTGCGCCTGGCCATCGACCTGCTGCACCACACGTTCATCACGCCCCTCGACCGCGAGGAGATCATCAACCTGGCCTCGACCATGGACGACGTCATCGACGGCATCCAGGTCGCGTCGCGCCGCCTGGTGCTCTTCGAGATCGACGCCGTGCCGCCGGCCATGGTCGACCTGGCGCGTGTGCTCGAGCGCGCGGCGGCGGTCGTGTCCGACATGGTGTCCGTCCTGAAGGATTTCAAGAAGATCGACGAGCAGCGCGAGCGCTTCGAGCGCCTGCACGCGCTCGAGAACGAGGGCGACGGCGTCTTCCACGCCGCGCTGGCCGACCTTTTCAAGACGCACGCGTCCGACCCGCTGCGCGTCATCAAGCTGAAAGAGATCTACGAGACGGTCGAGCGGGCGATCGACCGCTGCGAGGACGTCGGCAACATCGTCGAGGGAATCCTGCTGGAGCACGGTTGATGGACTGGTTGCTCGCCAACTGGCTCGTCTGGGTCACGTTCGCGGTCGCGTTGATCTTCGACTTCGTCAACGGGTTCCACGACGCGGCCAACTCCATCGCGACGGTCGTCACGACGCGCGTGCTCTCCCCGAAGTTCGCCGTGGCCTGGGCGGCCTTCTTCAACTTCGCGGCCGTCATGTTCGGCACCGAGGTCGCGAGGAAGGTGGGGACCGGGGTCGTCGCTCCCGACACCGTGACGGTGCCGATCATCCTGGCCGGGCTGACGGGGGCCATCGTCTGGAACCTGCTCACGTGGTGGTGGGCGCTGCCCTCCTCGTCGTCGCACGCCCTGATCGGCGGCTATGCCGGGGCGGCGCTCGTCGGGGTCGGCATCCACGCGCTGAACCTCCCCAACATCCTGTGGATCGCGTCCTTCATCGTCATCGCTCCGGTCGTCGGCATGCTCCTCGGCATCGTCAACCAACTGGTCGTCGCCTGGCTGTCGCGCCGGGCGTCTCCGCGCCCGGCCCACCACCTGTACCGCCGGCTCCAGCTCGTGTCGTCGGCGGTCTATTCCTTCTCGCACGGCTCGAACGACGCGCAGAAGACGGCCGGTATCCTGTTCGCGCTGCTGCTGGTCGCCAACAAATCGGGCAGCTTCGCCGACGCGCCCTCGTGGATGAAGGTGAGCGAAGGCTCGGCGATCCCGTTCTGGGTGGTCCTGGCGTGCTTCGCGACCATCGCCGCGGGGACGCTGTCCGGCGGCTATCGCATCGTCAAGACCATGGGCTCCAAGCTCACCAAGCTCACGCCCATGAACGGCTTCTGCGCCGAGACCGGCGGCGGCGTCACCATCCTGGCCGTGTCCCACTTCGGCATCCCCGTCTCGACCACGCACACCATCGCGGGCGCCATCGTCGGCGTGGGCGTGACCGGCGGCGTGCGGGGCGTGCGCTGGATCATGGCCCGGCGCATCCTGTGGGCCTGGGTCTTCACCATCCCGGTGTCGGCGGCCGTCGCGGCCGTGACCTACACGATCTTCGGCCTCTTCCTCTAGCGTCCTCCGGAGGTTTCATGAAGCGGCCCCTGGCGTCGTCGCCCGCGCAGCCCTGGACGCGTGACGAGCTCGCGATCCTCGACGCGTTCACGCGCCCGGAGCACGTGCAGGCCTTCCTCGACACGCTGCGCTACAGCGAGGACCCCGTCTACCGCAGCCCGCGCAGCGTGCTCCGCGATCGCAAGGCGCACTGCATGGACGGCGCGCTCTTCGCCGCGGCGGCCCTGGAGCGGCTGGGCTTCCCCCCGAGGCTGGTCGACCTGCGGGCGGTCCGCGACGACGACCACGTGCTGGCCGTCTTCCAGGTCGACGGGCACTGGGGCGCGGTCGCGAAGTCGAACTTCGTCGGGCTCCGCTGGCGCGAGCCCGTGCACCGGTCGCTGCGCGAGTTGGCCGTGTCGTACATCGACGCGTACTTCAACCTCGACTACGAGCGCAGCCTGCGCGAGGTCTCGCGGCCGGTGGACCTGCACCGCTTCGACGCCGTGCAGTGGCGCACGTCCGACGACGGGCTCGAGGCCATCGCGACCGCCCTCGACGCCGTGCACCACACCGCCCTGTTCACGCCGGCCATGCTGCAGCGCTTCGCGCGCGTCGACGAGCGCACGTACCAGGCGCAGCTGCTGGGCTCGAACGCCGCCGGGCTCTACCGCCCAGGAGGACACAAGGGATGACCCCGACCCGTGACGGCGGCTACGGCGTGCCCGAGGCTATGCTGGCGCGCATCCTCGACAACTCGCCGGTCGCCATCGCCGTCCACGACGCCGACGATCGCATCTTGTACGTGAACCCGTGGTTCCTCGATCTCTACGGGTACGAGAGCGCCGAAATCCTCGGTCGTCGGCACTCCGAGCTCTTCCCCCCGGAGGCGCGCGGCGAGGACCGCGAGAAGCTCTACGCCTCGATCCGCTCGTTCGGCTTCTGGCGGGGCGAGGACGTGCGGCTGCGCAAGGACGGCACCACCTTCCCCTCGTCGACCAGCATCACCGAGCAGCGCGACGCGAGCGGCGCGGTGGTGGCGTGGTCCGACGTGTCGCGTGACGTGTCCGGCAGCAAGCGCATGCAGGAGGAGCTCACGCGCCTGGCCACCACCGACTCGCTGACCGGCGCCTCCAACCGCCGCGTGTTCATGGAGGGGGGTCGCGAGGAGATCTACCGCGCGCGACGCTACGGCCGCGCGATGAGCGTGCTCATGCTCGACCTCGACCACTTCAAGCGCGTCAACGACCACTACGGCCACGCGGCGGGCGACGCCGTCCTGGTCTCGCTCGCCAACGTGTGTCGGCAGCAGTTCCGGACCAGCGACCTGTTCGCGCGCCTTGGCGGCGAGGAGTTCGCGGTGATCATGCCCGAGACGCCCTCGCGGGTGGCCGCCGATGTGGCGCAGCGCCTGCTGGCGCGCATGGCGGTCAACGAGGTCGTGACCGAGCGGGGGCCGGTGCGGGTCACCGTCAGCGTTGGGGTCGCGACGCTCTGCGCGGCCGACGAGGGCATCGATGACGTGCTGAAGCGCGCCGACGAGGCGTTGTACCGCGCCAAGGACGCCGGGAGAAACCGCGTCGTCGTCGGGTGAGGAGTCCGTGCGGTCGCCGTCAGCGACCGGTCCCGTGCAACGACGTGAAGTAGCACCACTTGGCGAAGCGGACCCACACGCCGGGGGAGCTGCCCTCGTCGAGCAGCTTCACGGCCACGTCGAGGGACGCGCCGTGCGTACCGAGGATGGGGCGCAGGCGCGTGATCGGCCCCTCGATGGCGACGCCGACGGAGCGGTCGCGCCCGGGCACCTCGAAGGTGACCTGGACGGGGCGGGGCGACTCGCGCACGGGGTCGGCGGTCACGATCTCGACGGACGAGATGCCGATCTCGACCAGGCGCACGTCGTAGATCACGTCGTCGAGGCGGAGCGTGGCCTCGAGGTCGACCGGGGCGCGCTCGTTGCCCATCGTCATCTCGGCGGTGATCACGCCGCGCGTATCGGTCGCCGCCTCGCCCGGGACGATCTCGAGGTGCGCCGGCGCCGGTCCGGCCGCTCCGGACGGCACGCTCTGCACGGCCTGCTTCGGGACGTCGCGTGGACTCAACAGGGCGTCCATGGTCTCGCGGTGGCGCTGCCCGGCGTCCTGGATGGGCTCGAACGAGAACAGGCTCCGGAAGCGCCGCCCGCCGGGCTCGATCTGGCGCTCGGCCGCCGAGGCCTTGATCCCGAACAGGCGCTCGAGGAACGCCGCCAGGTGGGCGGACGGGCCCTCGCTGACGGCCTTGACCCACAGGACGCCCACGCCCTTGTTCGCGCCACGTTGGCGGCGCACGACGCGCGCAAACAGGTAGACGGGCGGCTGCACCTTGGCCTCGGGCCCGAAGACCACGCTGACCAGGTCGCCGACGGAGATGCGCTCGACGGCCTCGGTGGCCAGGTAGGCGCCGCCCAGGCTCAGGTCGACGGGCTGGGCCGCGAAGCGCGCCCCGTTCTCGTACGTGAAGATCGCGGCGGTGAAGGGCCGCCGAGGAAAGATCCTGCGCTCCGAACGTTCGCCCATCGCCTCGTCCCCCATCGCGAGCAACGAGTCTAACGGGTTGGGGGGGCGCGTCAATACGCCGCGACGCCGTCGGCGGGGCCCACTCGGATCTCGTGGGTCTCGCCGGTGTTCGCGAGCGTCACCGTGACCAGGCCGCGGGCCTCGTCCCACGCCCACGCCGCGCCGTCCGGGGCCGCGGGCAGGCTCACGGACACCCCGGTCGGGTAGAGCCGCGCGGGGGCCACGATCTCGGTGGGACCGCGGACGCCCGGGGCGTCGGCGTAGGTGAGCACGAGCTCGCGCGTGTCGGGGTCGAACGAGAACGCCGTCGGGACGCCAGCGACGCGCTGCGGATAGGCGCGCACCACGGCGGCGACCATCGGCCGCTCGGCGCCGTCGCACTCCCAGAAGCCCCAGCCGCCGCAGTCGTACGACCACCACGCCCAGCTGGCCAGGTTGCGGTCGGCCATCGTGAGCACGTCGGATAGGTAGCCGTCTGCGTTCACGGTCTCGTGGGAGAAGCCCCACTCGCCGAGCAGCAGCGGCATGGGCTGGCGTGCGAGCTCGATCTGCCGCTCGCGCTCCCAGTTGGCGACGGCCGGGTCGCCGATCGGGTCGTAGACGCCGGTGGCCTCGGCCTTCAGCGAGTACAGGTGCGGCGCATAGGCGATGCGCGCCTCGCCCGGGCGGGGGTCGGTCAGCGGACCCAGGTAGGAGGGCATGCCGAGCCCCGGTGCGCCATAGCGGGGCTCGAAGAACACCCACTTGTCGAGATCGGTCTGGCGGACGGCGTCGATAAGGCGCTGGTAGAACGGGCCGAAGTGGTCGCGGTCGAAGGCCGCGTGCGGGCCGTCGGGGTTGGGGCGGAGGCCCAGCAGCTCGATGGGATCCATGGCGGAGCCGGGGTGCGGCTCGTTCATCAGGTCGTAGCCGAGCACGCCGGGGTGATCGCGAAAGCGCGTGGCCACGGCAACCCAGGCCGCGGCGTAGTGCTCCTGCAGGTCGGCGTGCGCGCCCTGGTCGTAGGCCCAGAAGTTGTCGAAGCAGCGCTTCACCGCGGGCTGCAGGTAGTTCTCGAACCACTGGTCCTGCGGTTCGAAGGGCTGGCCGTCGTCGCGGATGGCCCAGTCGGGCGCGCCGTCGCCGCCGAAGCGGATCGACCACAGGTCCTGGTGAAGGTCGAGCATCACGCGGATGCCGCCCGACCACAGCAGGTCGACGCGCTCCTCGATGCGGTCGAGGTAGGCTTCGTCGATCTGCCCCGGTTCGGGCTCGAGCCCGTCCCACAGGATCAGGAAGCGCGCGAAGTTGAAGCCCCAGCCATGCAGGCGGGCCACGTCGGTCTCGTCGACGCTCGCGACGCGCAGGGGGTCGCCCTTGGCCGAGCCCGACACGTTGGCGCCGTGCAGGACGAGCACGCCGCCCTGGTCGTCGGTCAGGAAGCGTGGCGACTCGAACACGGACGGGACGACCTCGGCGTCGGGCCCGCCCGGGTCGGCGACGGCGTCGGAGACCGCCTCGGGCTCGGAGGACGCGGGCGTGGAGCAGGCCGACGAGAGGCCGAGGAGCGGCAGCGTGCAGGCAAGCGAGAGCACCAGCGAGCGCATCGAGCCCCCCCTCTCGATCCGGTTCGACGCGCGAGTGTACGCGATGCCGCTGGCGGACGCTACGGCAGGGGCTGGCCCGCGAGCAGCACGTGCGCGCGCGCCGCGGCCGCCATGACCGTAGCCTGGAGCGCGGTCGGCTCGCAGAAGTTGCCGACCAGGCCGTTCGGGCCGAAGCGGGCCGCCAGGTCGGCATAGCGCTGGCCGTAGTCGACGCCGCCGTAGGCGTTGCCGCAGATGGTGGCGCGGGACTCGGGCAGGGTGTCGGTGTTCTCGAGGGCCATCCAGTAGCAGGCGCGCTGGCAGCCGCGGCGAACCGTGGGCTCGTCGGCCAGCGCCAAGGCACAGTCGGGCCGGGCGGCGTTGACGGCGACCCCGTAGGCGTCGTGCTCGTAGCAGCCGCACGCCTCGGGAGCCAGCGTCGAGCAGTCGAGATCCACGGCCGAGACCTTGCGACCCAGGCAGCGATCGATGCAGCGCAGGCGGTAGGCCAGCTCCTCGTCGGCAGCCGGCCCTTCGATGGGGACGCCGCTGCACAGAGGCTCGTACGTCGGCTCGGCCAGGAGGGCGGGGCACCCCTCCTTGTCCCACCACGGCCCGTAGCACCAGCACTCCGGCACGTGCCGCAGGTCGAGGCACTCGGGGGGGACCAGGCACGACTCGCCCAGCTCCGGGTTGCCGCCGGTGCGTGCGTCGCCGGCCACGGTCGCGACGATCAGCCGTTCCGGATCGGGCTTCACCGTGCGGAGGAAGGCCTCCATCTCGGCGACGGGGAGCAGGTTCGGATCGCGGGCGCACGCGAGCGCCGGCTCGTCGACCACGGGCTTTCGGGGACCGAGCCCGGACGCCACGCTTTCCTCGCTCGTGGAGCAGTCGTCGAGGTCGGCGACGAAGAGCACGACCAGCAAGGCGTCGTCGCGCAGGAAGTTCGGCTCGGTGGGATCGTGGAACCAGCGGCAGGTATCGAGCAGCTTCGCGCACGCGGCGTCGGCGGGCAGGGTGGCCCGGAGCGCCTCGAGCTGGTCTCCGGCGTAGAGCTCGCACACGTTGGGGTGCAGGCGCGCGCAGGGGTCGGGGCTGCGCTCGAGCGCGGCTCGTACGACCTCGAAGCCGCGCCGCCCGCTGCCCGAAGGCAGCGTCGCGTCGACGCGATCGAGCTCGTCCCCCGCGAGCGTCGCGGCGCGCGCTTCGTAGGAGCAGTTCCAGGGACATCCGGAACCGTCGCCCCCGAGGTCGCAGCGGTTGTCATGCACGGTACTGTAGCCGTCGCTGGGCAGGTTACACGAGCCGCCACGCAGATCGGCGCTGCAGTCGTCGTCGGTGGCGCAGCGCACCGAGCAGCGCGAGTTCACCGACCCGTTCAGGTTGGCGACCAGCGTTTCGTTCCGGGCCGTCCAGGAGCAGCTCCAGGAGTGGTCCGGGTACCAGCCCTCGGGGAGCGGTCCCCACCGCCGATCCCATTCGCGCAGGGCGCAGTCGGCGTCCGACGTGCACTCCGCCAGCTCCCCCTCCGGAAAGCAACGCTCTCCCGCGGGGAAGCAGTCGCAGCGCTGGAAGACTCCCGCGACCGCGAATGGCTCGTCGTACCCGCCGGGAACCCAGCCCTCGTCGTACCCCGCGCCCACGATCGCCACCCGCAGGTCGAGGTCGCCGAACGCCTCGAGCCCGAGCCCACCGAGCAGCTGGGGGCTCGGTCCGCAGGCGGCGCGAGAATCGCTCGCGTAGACGAGCACGTCGACCTTGGGGCGCTTGGCCAGCGAGGGGCCGGGATCGGTGCCCGGATCGGTGCCGGGGTCGGTCGGCGGCACGTCGGCGGGGGGCTCCGTCCCGTCGATCGCGTCGAGGGTCGTCACGTCGCCGCACGACGACGAGGCGCTGGAGCCGCCGCACGCGGCCAGGCCCGGGCCGAGCAGGAGCCCTAGCGCGGAGAGCAGTAGAGAAGCTCGCATCGTCGTCCCCCGCCAGAGATGGCGAGAACGACCATACACCTGCGAAAGCTGAAAAACCATCCGCGCGTCAGGGCGCGTACGGGACCGGAACGGCCGAGTACGAGAACGTCACCCACCAGCCGGCGTTGCCTTCGTGGACGACGATCGGCACGTGGGAGAGCAGGTCGGCCAACGTGATCGGCACGCCCAGCCCGACGTCGAACTGGAGCTTGCTCGCCAGCGATTGGGGCAGGAAGCCGGTGATGAGCCCTGGTGTGAGCCCCGTGGCCGTCGAGGTGGAGTCGAACTGGAACGAGCCCGCCACCAGCGGGTCGAACAGCCCGAAGAGCACGCCCAGCAGCCGGAAGCGCGCGTCCTCGGAGGTGGAGCTGAAGCACGGCGCGGCGATGGTCGAGGGGCTGGAGACGCAGGCGCCGTCGGTGCCGAAGAAGGGGCTCGCGAACACGTTCGGCGTGGCGCCGCTGGTCGGCCCGCAGAGCACGATGGCCCCGGCCGCGTCGCGCTGGCAGGTCCCGTCCTGCAGGTCGAAGGCGGCGGTGGTCGA
>Ga0172370_10006552_pt1 | contig 14591 bp, 14 predicted proteins | sample LakKiv5m_FD_114538 | JGI IMG/M metagenome (GOLD analysis project Ga0172370, IMG submission 114538) | Freshwater microbial communities from Kabuno Bay, South-Kivu, Congo - kab_022012_11.5m | ecosystem: Environmental > Aquatic > Freshwater > Lake | place: Democratic Republic of the Congo...
AGAGGAGAAGTGAATATGGCCGTTATAATGAATGCAGAGCTATTAAATGTAGCGGTCTCTGGCGATCAGTGCCGCGCCCAGGGCGGCGATGATGCGGGGGTTCTGCGGCACCAGCACCTTGAGCTTCAGCTTTTCCTCGATGCTGCGAACGAGGCCGATATCGAGCGCGCCGCCTCCGATAACGGCCACCTCCGGCCGAATGTTGACGCCGCGTGTCAGGGCGCTGACCTTATCGGCGATGGAGCGATGGATGCCGGCCACGATATCCTCCGGCTTATCGCCCTGCGCGATTCGCGTGATGACCTCGGTCTCCAGGAACACGGTGCAGGAAGTGGAGAAGCTGGACGGCTGCGTGGATTTCAAAGAGAGAGGCCCCAGGTCCTCGATATTCACCTGCAGTATGCGGGCCACCAGCTGCAGCAGGCGGGCGCTGCCTGTGGCGCAGATCTCGGAGATATTGAAGTTGATGACCTGGCCTTTTTCATCGATATCGATGAGCTGGCTGCCCTGTCCGCCGATGTCCACTATTGTGCGGGCGGAAGGGAAGACAAGGTTGACGCCCCGGGCGTTGCAGACGATGACCCCGTGATAGCTGTCGGCCGCAGCATTGCGGCCGCCGGTGCCCGTGGAGCTTCCGGCTTTGATATCCTCCGGCTTGAGGCCGGCCATGTTCAGTACCTCCTCTTTGAGCGAGGCTGCCGTGGTGGCATAATTGTTACCCGAAGGTATCACAATTGACGCGATAATTACCCTGCTGTCATCTATGATGACGGCTTTGCCGCCGACGGATCCGATATCGATACCGAGATAATAGGCGCTCATTTAGTCTTCTCCCCGAAATCCACACGGGCCTCGGTGAGCTTCTTTTCGCGATGCGCCTGGTATTCGCCGCGCTGCACCAGTTTGAAGGCCTCGTCGCGCGCCAGTATGGCCGCTCCCAACGAGCCGGTGATAAGCGGCTCCTCGGGAATGAGCACGGGCACGCCCAGCACGGTCTCCATGGCCTTGACCATGCCGGCGTTCTTGGCCACTCCTCCGGTGAAGACCACCGGCACTTCCACCTTGAGCTGGCGGGCCAGCTTTACCACGCGCGTGGCTATGGCTATATAAACTCCGGCCAGTATATCCGGCAGTGGCTCCCCTGTTGAGAGACGTGAGATGATCTCCTGCTGGGCGAAGATGGTGCACAGGCTGTTGATTTTGACCGGTGTATCGGTCTGGAGGGAGATGTTGCCCATCTCGTTGAGGTCCAGTCCCAGCGTCTCGGCTGCCACCTCCAGGAACCTGCCTGTGCCGGCGGCGCATTTATCGTTGGTGAGGAAATCTACCAGGCGTCCGTTTTTGATTTTCAGCACTTTGGCGTCCTGTCCGCCGATGTCGATGGCCGTCCTAACATCGGGAAACAACGCTGCCACGCCTTTAGCGTGGCATGTCAGCTCGGTGATCTGTTTGTCGGCAAAGGGAACATTTACGCGGCCGTAGCCTGTGGAGACGATATAGGCGATATCCGCAAGCGGCACTCCGGCCTTGCTCAGGGTATCTTCCATGACCTTGTTGGCGCGCAGGCGGTGCTGAGCGCCGGTGGGGCCGACAACATAAGCCAGCATCTTGCCTTCGGCGTCCACAATAGTTGCCTTGGACATTGTGGAGCCGATATCGATGCCGGCAAAGTAAAGTCGTGGGGTCAGATCATCCATGCCGGGCACGGTGCTACCTTATCCCAGCGTCTCCAGGAATGCCTCAACCCTGGTCTTGATGGGCGCCAGCGACCTTTCGCTGTAATCGTGCTCGATATAGATGCTGGGAATGCCCAGCGTATCGAGATAGTGCCTCAGGTTAGGCACTTCGTAGCCGTGGGTATCGCAATATTTGACGCTCTGCAGGATAGCGCCGTTGACCTTCCAATCGGTTATGGCTTTCTTGATGTAGTTGAACCTGCTGTCCAGGTCCCTGTCATAATTGCGCTCAAGTTCGTGATGCGCGCTGTCCCGGTAGGTGCGCGGGCATTTGATATCGACCAGGTAGCGTTGCGCCAGGGAGTGGAGATTATAAGGGGCTTTAACGTCCGCCCAGAATGCCCTGGTACCGACACACGTATCATCCACCACGACACTGGCATCGGCGCTCTCAATGAGCTCATACAGCGACGTATTGTCGAAAACCGGTCCCCACAACAGCAGGCGGGCTTTCTTTTTAGCAGGCTTTATACTGCGTTCCTTGACCTCTTTGATGACGTCTTCCAGGAGTTCGTTGCCTTCATCCACGGGCAGGCTGAAAAGAGCCACCAGTACTTCTATATTCTCCACGGATGTCAGCAGGGGCGGATCTGACTTGCGTAGATCGTAGAGATCCCTCACCAGCTTGCGCTGTTTATTATGAAGCTCACAGGCTTTCTTCAGCTTGTCGTCGGTCAGCTTCTCGCCGGCCAATTCTTCCAGGTGACGTTTGAAGGAGTTGATCTGCCCTTCGAAGTAGTCGACAGCCGGGTCGTGGTCGGTATGCGGCACATCTATCAGGTGTGTGAAGGGCGCGTCCTTGACGTAATCGCGCCAGGAAATGATCAGGGTCATTCCGATATCGCAGGTATGCGCTCCCACGATGCCGTCCAGGAAGTCGAATTTGCCTTTGAGTCCCAGGTCGATGATGCTGCGCAGGAAGGGGCAGACCACGGTGGTGGATACCTGGTCGGCGGCGGTGATCGGTTCGCTCATATCGCCGAAGACGCGGAAGGGCACCAATCCCAGCGCGCTGATTATCTCGATGGGCGGGTAGAGGCAGATATAGCCGATGATCTTCTTGCCGGCCTTGCGCAGCTCGCGCACCCGCAGTCCCCTGTCCGCATAGATTTCATGTGCTCTTGAAAGACCCTTGGTTGTAGCTATTACCATCTCAATCTCCCGGTTTTTATTATTCTCGGTTACCAGTCCAGTCCCTTGGATTTCCTGACCGTCCTGTAATGGTCCATGGTCTGCTCGAAAGCCTCGGCTTTGGCCAGCACCTCCTGAGGATTGAAAACGCGCTTGTCGATGATGTCGCCCTCCACCCACAGGCTGGGTATGTCCAGCTTGTCCTGCTCGAAGTGCTGTATCGTCCTGAGGCTGCAGCTGGCTGCGCGGCAGGAGATAAGCGGATGCATAAAGAAGCCGTCGGCCTTAAAGCCACGTGCGATCTTGAGATAGGTCTCAACGACGGGATTGGAGATACCGTCCTTCTTGGCATCGGGAAAAATGTTGAACCAGAAATTGCGCGCGAAGCGCGCCAGCTTCTCGCAGGGATCGCTGACCTTGCTCAGGTCGAGCGGCCTGGTGTTATGGTAGCCGAAGCTCTCGAAAACGAAATTCCAGCCCTTCTCTGCCAGCTGGTCGAAGAACTTGAGGCTGTGCCAGGGCGGTAGCTCGGCGAAGATCAGCCGGTATCTTTCCGGGAAGTTGATGCCCGATTCCTTGTTCTTAACGCGCTCCTGCACCTCGGCCAGCATGTCCTGGTAGAGCTTGAGTGACACCTTCATATCACCGGCAAAAAAGAGGGCGGGCGGCATGCTGCTCCAGAAGTCCGTGCTGTGCATGGGTCCGGGAATGGCTTTGCGTGCCTCGCCGATCTGCCAGGTGGTCTCATGTATCCTGGTGGCCAGATCGATCAACTCCTCCAGTTTGGCCCAGTCCATCTTCTGCTTCAGCAGTTTTTCCAGGAATTCTATGAAGTCCTTGATCTCCCTGGTCAGGAATTTTACCTGATAATCTTCAATATCAGACTCGGTACCTTCGAATGTAGCCATCATGGGCATCTCAAGGCACCATTCAGGAGCATCGAAATATCTGGCCAGCGCCTGGAACCACTTAAAGCGTGCGTCGCAGATAATGCCAGATCCGAGCAGCAGCGCCGGTTTGGCCATGCCACCCAGCGGTGCATCGGGCGGTATCTTGCCGTTGTTTTCCTTCATCATGCGGTAGGAGTATCCGATGGTGCTCCTGCCGTATCCGCACATGTGGGTGGGGAAGCCGTCGGAGTCCGACGCGTCCAGGAACGGCTCGGCTGCGCCCGAGGCCGCCAGCAGCGTGGCGTAGTTCTCGGGATAAACGATGTTAAGCCCCATGGCCTTGAGCGGGAGGTCCCCCTCCCAGTAATTGAGCATGGACCATACGGTCGGCTTACCCTCGTTGCTGGCCTGCAGAGTGTTGACATAGTCCTGCTGCACCAGGTTGCGAAGTGGATACATGCTCTTCAGCCGGTTTATGGCTCTCTTCTTCTCGGTCTTGGCGGGAGTTGCGATTTCGCTCATAGTGCACCCCTTTATGAATTAAATATAGATGATGCCACGGATACCAGGTCTAAATCTTAGAACATAATGAGTATTATTGTAAAGCAGTGAGATCACTGTTTTTTATGCTCGTCGATTTTCTCGCGTACGTATTTGAAACCGGGTGTGATGTTTTCGGTGATGCCTGTTGCGAGCAGCGTCCTGACCGGGTTGCCCAGGTTGAGCCTTCCGCCGGATTTAAATAAGTTTTCCGCTGCGGTGAATAGTAGTTTGGCAGGCATGCCTATGGCTATCTCGTAGTCATAAACTCCTGAAAATGTCCTGTCTCCCATGCCCGGTATGACGATCTGGGGTATCCCGGTTATAAAAGGTACCAGGCCGCCTTTAATACAGGTTTCACCGAAGCCCTCGAAAGTTGATGTCGGGTAATTTTCGCCTTCGTAGGTTAGCGCATGGATGATATGGGTGATATTCTCCCCGTTGCCGAAAACCAGCAGGCTGTCGGGAATGACCGGTGCATGAGCAGCGGGCGAACAGACCAAACCGTGATATTGGCTCAACTCGAGCAGCTTGCTCTGGCCGACCTGGTCAAGGCCATGCTTTTGCCGCTTCTTTTCCGCTTCTGCATCCTTATGCCAGGCCTGGAAAAGCTGGCTTTGCAGCAGGTCGTCGGCCGATACTTCCACCCACCTGTGAGAGGCCGTTGCCGGGGTGCAGAAATTGTCATCGGACGTCATCGCCACTGTCCAACCCCACCTGCGGGAATAGGTTATCGCCTGGCATAGCGCCCATTTTTGTCCTGATTGGGAAGGCCTGACGGCTTTCGGAGGTATTTCCGTCTCCTCCCGGATATATTTGATGGCAACGGGATAGGTTGCGAGGTGAAGCCTCTCAAACAATTCGGCACCTGCTTTCCGGTAATCAGACAATTCGGGCATAAACCACCTCTCAGCAAGTTAATACTGTTGGCTTTGTATCAGTCTGGGTTAGCAGACCGTTTCTTCTTCTTTTTTCTGAGTGGAAGAATCATCGCGCTCAGGTAGGATGGGTTGATCAGCAAAGGCGCCAGTGCCTCCTTGCCCTTCAAACCGGCCTTGGCACAGGCCTTCTTGACTTTGGCACGGTAGACCAGGTCTTTGTATTCACCCACCGGGTCATAGCCGAAGTAATCCATAAACCACAGCTTCCCGGATGCCTGCGCGTCTTTTATCATCTCCACCGGGTGCACACGGCGCTTGTATTTCTCCTTGAGCGCAAGAGCCTCCTCATAGGTATCAACATGGATCATCTTCCAGTTGGGGTCAGGCACCACGTAGCCGCTGCTGTTGAGAATGTCGTAGCGCTTCTTGGTTTCCTCGAAATCCTTGCCGCAGACCATCATGCACTGCGAGCAGGTAATGAGGTTGGGGTCTCTTTCAAGGCCATTGAATCCCATTCGTTCATACATCTGCACCATGATGCGCTGGCGCTCCTGTTCACTTTTAGGAAGGTGTTCGTAGTCCGGCAAGGAATCCTCGATTTTTCCCCGGGGGTAGAGGTCTCTGGCGACATGCCTGATAACATCGAAGCGGAGCGTACTGTCGCCCGTCCTGCCTCCCACCTGCATGTAAGCTGACCGGATCTCCCTCCTTTTATTAGGATCAGGTTGGGCATCCGTCCATTCCTTAATCCAATGCTGACCCCAGTTGGTCCACTTCTTGTCTCTGGAAATGGCATGTAAACCGAAGCAGGGCGCATTGCAGAAATCAAGGTTATCACGCTTGCCGCGGGCGTGTAACTCGCCGTTGATAAGCAGGTATTCTTCCTCATCGTCCCTGAACATGCCCATGGTGCACGATTTGTCGCACAGCTTGCACGCCTTGCAGCGGTTATCCATCACATAACGCGCCGGCTCCATGGCGTCTGATTTGAGCCTGGCATTGGTGACTACCGTACCCAATACGATGCAGGCACCGTACTCTTTAGTAACCAGGTTGCCCGACAACCCGAAGCTGCCCAGTCCGGCCACAAGCGCTCCAAAGCGGTGAGAAAAAGTCGGGCGGACCATGAAAGGGTCGATACTGCGGCGGTAAGTGTTATTGGGCGGGACAACCCTTGCCCTGTATCCCAGACTGATTATGTAGTCTGCGATTTCCTTGCAGATACGGTGAGCGCGCTGGTTTTTAATAGCCTGGTCGATATTGTGAGGCGCCGGGGAAACCTTGCCGAAGAAGTCATAGATTGCATTGACATCCAGGGGCAGCGCTATCGATACAATTGATTTGGCGCCCCGCATGATGTAGCCCGGATCCAGCGAAGCAGGGCCATCCATACGCTCGGGTCCGGCAACTCCTACCAGCGTAGCGCCGGCTTTTTTTGCGAAGCCCTTGATGTTTTCTTCTAAACTGAGCATGCAAGGAACCTCCTTTGATAGTTTGTTCAGGTCGCACTGACCAACGCCAGTATCATCTCGCTAAAACTGGCGATATATTTATCCAGAGTGTAGTTCTTCTTGAACTGCCAGCGCTTAAGCGCCCACATATCGCCCATAGATACGATGGTGCTGGCCACCAGGTCAGCGTTTGTTGCCCGGAACACGCCGCTCTCATAGCCTTTTCGTATGATATGAATAAACGCATCGTGTATATGCGAGTTCACTTCGATCACCGGCAATCGCAGGGATGGCGACAGGCTATGCATTTCCTTATATAGAAACACTGTGCTTTCCCAGTATGTATTGTGGTACCGTATGTAGAGGTCAATGGCAGTCTTAAGCGCTTCAGGCGGCTCCAGCGTCTCACACAGGTCGTTGATTTCCCTGATCAATTTGCGGGCCTGGTCCAAGCCGTAGTTGAAGGCCAGGTAGATGATATCCTCACGGGTCCCGATGTAATGGTAGAGGTTGCCGATGGTCATGTTGCTGGCCCGGGCTATTTCCCGGATGCCGGTCTTCTGAATCCCCTTGGCGGCGATCAGGTGAAGGGCCGCCTGGCTGATCTGATGACGCCTATCCTCAACCAACCCGTTATTGGGGCTGAAGGTTCTTACAATCGTTTGTTCTGACTTTACCATGCAGTCACCGGCAGGGAATGTCGTATATCGAACAATTGATAGATTACCCTGGCTCCAACAATTAGTCAAATCGTATCTGCGCAATTGCGGCAGCACAATTACCCTGCGGGAAGCATAGGGGTATGGAGTGGGATGGGACCACGCCCCCATGGCTACAACAATGCGAATGTTGACAAAATTTGGCGGCATGGTAAAATGCTGACTGACGGTCAGTCAGCATTTTACCGAGTAATTATAAGCGGGAGGGAAGAGATGTACGTGTTCGGCAGCCAGCAATGGCTCGATGCTTTTGTAACGGCCATCAACGGGAGCAAGAAATACGAGGATGCGGCCAGGGATTGGGAGGGGGATTTCTATTTCATACTGGAACCGGGCGGACCGGTGACCGAGAGGCAGTATATGTACCTTGACCTGTGGCATGGCAAATGCAGGAAAGCGGAAATCGTGGAGGAGAAGGACAAGAACAAATACAAGCCTGAATTCACTGTCGCCGGGAACCTGGCCATTTGGAAACAGATCAGGGAGAAAAAACTCAACGCTACGCAGGCGTTGTTGACCCGGCAATTGAAGCTCACCGGCAACATCAGCAAGGTAATGCGGGCAACCGGCGCCACGCGAGAGCTTTCAGCTGCTACTTCGGAGGTACCGACGATATTTCCAGGTTAAGCATTACTGCACGCGGGAGATGCTAAATATGGCAGCAAAGAAAGGCTATAAAAAACTGTCGTTGATAACCGATATAAGGGGTATTAAAAATGCAATCGGCGAGATGAGAGGCAAAGGGCATCCGCATCAGCCCAAGTTTAATGCCCGGTACCTTCCTGCCCCGGATGATCCGGTGCTGAACGAGCAATGGTTCCGGGATACTATTACAGAAAAGGTTGAGAGACACCCGCTCAATGCCATGGAATATCCTTTTGCCGGTGAAAGGATATTCGACGCGCCTCTGGTAAGCTTTGTACAAGGGAATGATCCCATCTTCTGCGAACTGAAACAGATTATCGGCCTGCACCATCTGATGCCGGCAGAATGGTTGGCCTGGCAGGCGGAGAACAACGGGCTTGCCGGTCCCGGGGCAGATGATATCAGCGTGGTGTCGTTCGTACTGCCGATCACCGAGCGGACCAGGAAAGAGAACGCCGCTATGAAAGAGTGGACTTCTGAGCGTTGGGCACAGACCCGGCTGCTGGGCGAGATTTTCAGCCAGGCGATGGTCAGGGAGATCGTGACACATCTAATGTCGAAGGGTGTCCTGGCTGTAGCGCCGGACGTAACGCCCCTGATGAGAAAGCAGCGCTATTCCGGGGTTGGATGGGCGTCGCCCTGGTCCCACCGGCATATAGCTTACGCAGCCGGCCTGGGCACATTCGGTATGCACGATTTTCTCATCACCGAACTGGGTGCAGCGCACCGATGCGGCAGCTTTATTGTAAACCTGCGGCTGCAGCCTGACCGGGTGCGGCCGGCTAATATACATGCCGGATGCCTGCAGTATAACGGGGTCAAGTGCCTGAAATGCGCATCCAAATGCCCGGTCAATGCCATAGATGAGCGCGGCCACGACAAGGAAACCTGCTATCAGCGAGTATCCAAATCGCTGGCTTACTGCAATAAAAACTACCACATTTTTATTTATGGCTGCGGGCTTTGCTCGGTGGGGGTTCCCTGCGCGGGGGAAATACCGGTGAAAGCAAAGGATGCATAATCATACGAGAATAACGTGAAAACACACGCTCGCGTATAACAATTGAGATATCTCGTTAGTAAAATGGGGTGAGTGCGAAAATGCAAGAAAAAAAGTACGAGGTCAGCAGGGGTTTAGGAGTGACAATATTGTTGATACTATCACTCCTCTGGCTCATCAATTTTGCGGACCGGTCGATCATGACCGTGGTCCTGGAGGCGGTCAAAGCGGATCTTAAGCTCACGGATTCGCAAGCAGGTAGCCTGGCTGCCGTGCTTACTGCAGGCATCGCCATTTTGACTATACCGGCATCCATTTTTGGAGACAGGTGGGCGCGCCGCAAGGTTATATCAGTGATGGCTGTGATCTGGAGTGCGGCCACACTGGCCACCGCTTTTTGTGTGAATCTGGGGCAGATGCTGCTGGCGAGGTTCATGGTCGGCGCCGGTGAAGCAGGCTACTCCCCTGTGGGGCAGGCATGGCTTTCGGTTACATTCCGCAAGGAAACGCGGTCACTCATCCTGGGCATATTTTTTGCATTCAGCCAGCTGGGAATGGTCGTCGGCCTGATTCTCGGCGGCTGGCTGGTCACCTCCACCGGCGACTGGCGTGTACCATTTTATGTCTTCGGCGTCCCCGGGATGATATTGGCCGCAATTGTTTTTTTCTTACCCGATTACAAAACGATTATAAAACAGGGCGAAGCCACACTCAGCAAAGATTATTTTAAGAGCTGGGCTGACATATTTAGGTGCAAATCCTACCTCCTCCCGACTATCGGAGGGATATTTTTCCTGACCACCACGGTGGCGGCGACTGTTTGGACCCCGGCGCTTTTGATGCGAGCTTACAATATGAACGCGGCACAGGCGGGCCAGAGCTTCGGGCTGGTTTCTCTGGTGCTGCTGATTGCCCCGCTGGGTGGATTTATGGCTGACCGCTGGCAGAAACGTCATAAAAGCGGCCGCCCGCTCTTCCTTGCCCTGACGTGCTTCCTGGCGCTGGTATTTTTTACGGCTGCGTTCATTAGCATAGGCCTGACAGTCCAGTTGTTCCTGACATTGCTGGGCGCTGCCATGTTCTTTGTCGCCTTGAACCTGCCGGTGGGGTTCACCGTCGTGAATGATGTCATAGCGCCGGGACTGAGATCCACAGCCATAGGCATATCGGCACTGGTGATGCAGGGCTTGGGCGCCACGCTGGGTACAGTAGCTGTGGGTACAATATCCGACCATCTAGGTGGGGGGGCGGCCGGTCTGCAGGGTGGACTTTTATGGACGCTCCCGATTTTTGCCCTGGCGATAGTGACCAATCTTATACTGGTTAAATTCTACCCGGCAGACAGTGCAAAATGCAGCGACCTTGTTTATGCTGAAAGGTGATAGTTGGAAATAATCAGCAGGCAAAAAATATATAAGGAGTATCATTATGGCAAACGTACCTAAGAGAGTTGCGTTGATAGGGCTGGATTGTGCATTGCCCCATTTGATCGAGAAACATATAGCGGACGGCCACCTGCCGACATTTAAAAAGCTCATCGAAGGCGGGGTGATTGCGGATAATTGCCTTGTTCCCTATCCTACGGTTACACCGCCTAACTGGGCGTCCATCGCCACGGGCGCATGGCCGGGGACCCACGGTATAACGGATTTTCACGCGCACAAACAGGGAACGACCCCGATCAATACAAATTGCGTGCAGTCATTCGACAGCGGGATATGCCAGGCAGAATACCTCTGGGATACCGCGGACAGGGCCGGCAAGAAATGTATCGTATTCAACTATCCCGGCTCCTGGCCTTCAAGGATGAAAAATGGCATAGTTGTCGGCGGCAGGGGGCTGGCTATAGGCGAGCACCGCGATAATATGCCAGCGCTTTTCACGCGCGCCCGGTTGAGCAACGATATGCTGATCACGTCCGGTTTTTATCCCCGGGGTATCAAAGGTAAATTTATCGAGGCTACGGGCTGGAAGAACCTGCCCAAGGCCGAAAATGACCCGATGGAATTGGCAGCAGAAATGGTGTTCCGCGACGCGGAAGTCCAGCCTGCGCCGACCACCTGGTATGTGCTGGCCCGCCAATCAGGCAATACGGGCTACGACAGGGTCACCCTCTCGCCCGACAGGGATTTGAATACGGCATTCTGCACACTCAGCGTCGGGGAATGGAGCCCGGTAATCCGCACAAAACTGGGTATGCCGGATGGCAGGGAAGAAGAAGTGTTCTTCCGCTGCAAGCTTATCGAGCTCAGCGACGAAGCGGAGGACTTCAGGTTGTATGTAAGTTCTATAGGTACCGGCGCTGCGTTGAGCGAGCCGCCTGAAATTATGGAAGAGCTTGTTTCGGCAGAGGGCATAACAGGCAACTCCGGTGGCATCCTCGGCTACGCACTTGAATGGTATAACCTGAACACGTTTGTGGAGATAAATGAATACTACTCACAGTATTTAGCTGATTGCGCCTGCGCTTTGCTTGGAAAGCATGAATGGGACCTGTTTTTTATGCATGCACATTCGCCCGACTGGGCCTATCACATGATACTGACCGAGATGGACCCTGACCTTAATCATGATAAGGACAGGCTGAAGGCGGCCTGGGATGCGCACCTGAGGATATACCAGGCGCAGGACCGGATGTTGGAACAGATATTGAAGGTATGTGATAAGGATACATTGACCATACTGGTTTCAGACCACGGCGCTGTGCCTGACGGCCCCAATATCGATCCTTTTAAGATGCTTGTACCGGCTGGCCTTACCGTGCTGTCCGAAAAGCAGGTTGACTTCGCCAACATGGGGGATATTAAAGGAAGGGCACAGGGATTGATAGATGAGTTCAGGGTGGCCTTTCAGGTACCGGACGTCGGTAAATCCAAGTGTTTTCCCCAGCGAGCTATCTACGTGTACATCAATCTTAAGGGCCGCGATCCCGAGGGCATCGTGGATCCCAAGGACTACAGGGTAGTTCAGCAGCAGATCATCGACGCATTGCTCACATATGTAGATCCTGCTACGGGCAAACGCCCGATTTCGCTGGCATTGACCAAGCAGGATGCCCGTATACTCGGCCTTTACGGCGACCGAGTAGGCGATGTAGTTTACGCAGTTTACCCCTGGTTTTCCGGCCAGCATGCCAATATCCTGCCGGCTGCTGAATGGGGCGTGGGCAACCTGAAAGCGCTGCTGACCTTCAGCGGTCCCGGGATCAAGAAGGGCTACCGGCTGGCGAGGACCTGCAACCTGGTGGATATAGTCCCCACTCTATGCTACCTGATGGACCTGCCGCTGCCGCCCACGGTTGAGGGTGCCGTGCTCTACCAGGCCTTTAAAAACCCGGACTTCAAATCTGACGAGATCGCCAAACTGAAGGCTGGGCTGGCCAGGATGGAGGCGGCTCTGCAGCGCGGCGAACGCCAGCCATGGGACAAGCATGAGTGTGCCTGAGGAAAGGCTAATATATCTGCAGAGGGCAGTGCGGCTTATGCGCCCGCACCGCCAAGGCAGGAGGTGCAATGGAACTGACGGATTGTATCGTTGAATATCGCAGGGAAAGCGGTGACGGGCATCTCTTTACCATGACGCCCGAGGGGTTGCCGGTATTCCGGGTGGATTACCGGGAGCTTTCGCCAGAAGGCCGCAGGCACTGGGCCAACCGGATGTTAAATGCCGCTGCACTCTGCTGCGTTGCCACCACCCTGGCTTCAGATCTGATCAGACGCGGTGCCGATGTAAGGTCCATGACAGGCCGAGCTGCATCCGGCAAAGAGAAAGACTCGGTACTGAGGACGCGCATCAATGAAATCGAGGTGGAAATCGAGGTGGATATCGGTGACACGGACCAAGCCATAATGGATGAGTGCCTGGAGATTATCGACCGGGATACGCTGGGCATGTACTCACTGCGCGAGGGGATAGAAGTGGAAGCCAGGATAAACAGGATAAAGAGGTTATAGATGAAGATACCGAAGCTGGGTTCAGTCCGGTTTGATGGGAGGCCATATGGCAAGGCAGGCTGCTGAAGACCGTCGTGACGATATCCTTCGCGCTGCACGTGACGTGTTCAAGGAGCATGGATTTGAGGCGGCCAGGATGTCTGACATAGCCGAGCGCTCAGGTGTTGCCAAGGGAACCGTTTACCTCTATTTTCCTTCCAAACAGGCCATACTCGATTCGTTGTGTAACATCTACCGGTCCATGATGGCGCACACCATAACGCCCAGGCTGGCCAACCCGGACAGCCGCGGCGCGTTGAAAGATGCAGTCCACGCTGCACTGGAGCTGGCCAAGAGGGAGCGCGACCTGGTGAAATTGCTTGACCTGCAGACAGGGTTGTCAAAGAAAGCAGAAGCGCCGGCCAATCCGGCTGCGCTGAAAGTCATGAGAAAATACTTCCGCGATTGTCAGCAGAGGGGAGAGATGCGCGACTATGATGCCCAGGTAGCTGCGGAACTGGTGGGTGGTTTTGTGCAATGGATCACCAGGCTGTGTCTTGTTTGGAGCGATATCGACCTTTCCCGCTACGAGGACACGGCTATTAAAATGTTGGGTTTTGCCCTGTTTAACAGCCAGGATGAAGAACGATAAAATCACACTTGATAAAAGTATAAGCGTAATCTGGATTAGTGCGTCTGAGACAGCGGAAGGAGGGAAGAGATGAGAACACTGGAAGAGTACAGGGAGGCGGGCCGTAGCGTGTATGACAGGCTGCATCTGCAATCTTACCCTGTGGCCATCAAGTATATCCGGGACCTGGCGGAGATACCAGATGGGAGTGTCAGGCCTAGCGCAATGGGGCAGCAGGCCAGCCTCTGCCAGGCCTTCACATATGCCAGGAGGTTCGGCTTTTCCATAGCCATGACGGCGGCTGACAATTTTTGTACAGCTGCAACTGCCTGGCACCTGTGGGAAACGGCCAGCGCAGATGAGATCATACATAGCCAGATACTCCAGGGATGGCACAGGGACCTTGAGGCGGAGACAGAGGTTTGGAACCTCTATGTTAAACGCTGGGGCAATAACTACCCGGACAAAATGAAAGGACATATTGGTTTCGTATGTGAACCCCTGCATAATGCCAGGCTGATACCTGATTCAGTCTTGATTTACGGCAACAGCCTGAACCTGATGCACCTTATCCATGCCATGGTTTACGACGGCAGGGATTTCCCAGCATCTGATTATACCGGGTTCGGTGAGTCCTGCCAGAAAGGAGGGTTCGTGCCTTACCTGACCGGCATCCCTCAGATAGTGATCCCCGGATTTGGCGACCATTCTGTGGCAGCTACTTATGAAACGGAGATTGCAATGGGGATGCCGGCAGAACTGATATTCAAGGTGGATAAGAACCTGTTCCTGACCGGTGGCGGCATGAATGTCGGTCAACCCCCGCACACTATGATGGCCATGAGCCTGACAGAAGGCATAACCCCGGGCTGGCCTTACCTGAGAAAACGATTTGAAGAGAACAGGAAAAAAGGGAAATAGCGTATATACGTGCGTATCTATGTCAGGAGGATGTGTAAAATGCGCGCTTGGGTAAAATGGTTGATTGCAGTGCTGTTTGTCGAGTCGCCTTCTGCCAGGGGGCTGGTGCTGGTC
>Ga0172370_10006555_pt1 | contig 14589 bp, 8 predicted proteins | sample LakKiv5m_FD_114538 | JGI IMG/M metagenome (GOLD analysis project Ga0172370, IMG submission 114538) | Freshwater microbial communities from Kabuno Bay, South-Kivu, Congo - kab_022012_11.5m | ecosystem: Environmental > Aquatic > Freshwater > Lake | place: Democratic Republic of the Congo...
CCTTCGTGACGGCGCGGTCAAAAATCCGAGTGATGCAGACCGGTTTCTGGCCATCATTGACAAGCACGTGGGCCGTCTGGAGGCCATTGTTGAAGATCTCCTGAGCCTTTCCAGAATTGAGCAGGGTGCTGAAAAGGGAGAAATCGAGCGGATCGACAGCCGGATCAGCGACATTCTTCAGACCGCTGTCCAGGTCTGTCATATTCGGGCCGATGCCAAACAGATACGAATTGAGGTATCATGTCCTGTAGATATGCGGGCATCGGTGGATCCACCCCTCTTGGAGCAGGCAGTGGTCAATCTCCTCGATAACGCCATCAAGTACAGCGAAAAGGGAAAGAGGGTCCAGGTAGAGGCCTCACAGGGGGATCATGAGGCCCTTATTTCCGTGCGCGACCAGGGATGCGGCATTGAAAAGAAGCACCTCAGCCGACTGTTTGAACGGTTCTATCGCGTGGATAAGGCGAGGAGCCGGCAGTTGGGAGGCACCGGCCTGGGTCTGGCCATCGCCAAGCACATCGTACAGGCCCACGCAGGCCGGCTGACGGTCGAGAGCACCCCCGGCAAGGGAAGCATTTTTTCCATTCACCTCCCCATAAACCGGGGCGACAACGCCTCGGCCTGACACAGGGCGTCGGAACATCCCCCCTGCCGACGACGGTTCAAAAATGGCCCTGGCATTTTCTGGGAGACGCAGCGATCTTGTTGACATGCGGATCAGAATCCCTTATCTTCTGCATTCGTAAACACAAAGAGGTAAATAGAGAAGAACGTCCTTCCCTTGTCCGTCTCCCACAATAGGGCGCCCCATGCAGCCCTCTGCACTATCAGCGATTCCATGCAGACATTCAAAAGCAGGCGGAGATCTTTGAGCCCCGATGTAGCGGGATTGAAAGGGGGAGGGGCAATATACGTTCGGCTGAAACCGGGTACAGCACATCATCCATCATTTATCAGTCAGTTATGTCGGTTCATCAACATCCGGATATCGATGCCCTTAACGAATGGTTGAATACAGGCGATGGGTCCATGGCCGTTGTCGGTCTCTCAGGATCAGCGGAGGCCTATGTCTTTGCCTGTATCCTGGCCGGTCTCGACAGACCCTGTATCGCCGTCCTCCCGGACAGAAAGGACGCCGAACGGCTTTACAAAGGGCTTCGATTCTTCATGAGCGGGCCGGAGGCCGATGAGGCTTCTTCGAACCTGAGGCTCCAGCAGTTTTTCCCCTATGATATGTCCCCCCTGACCGGGCTCAGCCCCCACCGGGAGCTGGTCACGCGCCGAATCAGGGCCCTGTATTCGCTCACCTCCGACACAAATCCCATTGTCGTCACCTCCATCGAGGCGCTCTGTTTCCGAATCCTGCCCAAGGCATCGCTGCTCAATTCCCTGGAATACCTTGAACCGGGAGAGGAGGTCGACAGAGAGGCGCTTCTCGGCCGGCTCGAGGCCAACGGCTACCAGCGCACATCCCTGGTGGAAGAACGGGGAGATTACTCGGTTCGGGGGGGCGTGATTGACATATTTTCGCCCCTTTACCCACTCCCGGTCCGTCTCGAGTTCTGGGGAGACCGTCTTGAATCGATCCGTCAATTCGATCCTATCAGCCAGCGGTCCCAGGGCCCCCTGGACGAGATGATCCTTCTTCCTGCCGCAGAAATCCTTATGGATAAGCCGAACGTTCAGCGGGCCAGATCCATGGGAAGGCTTCCGGGATCGGAGCCCGGGACAGGGTTTCCGGGACAGGAGGCTTGGCTGAATCATTTCTATGCGCATCTCGACACCCTCCTCCACTATCTCCCTGAAAAGGGGATCATCGCCCTCTTTGATCCGCATCGGCTGGAATCAGAGGCCCTGAAGGCAGACAGGAGGTTTCAGAAAGACCAGGAGAAATTCAGGGAGGAATCGGCATTAAAAGGCGCCCCCTTTCCTGAGTTGGAAGGGGTCTTTGTCCTGTTTCAGGAAATCGACCGGCAGATCCAGACCCATCAGAGGATCGCATTCAGCGAACTAAACCTGAATGAAGGCGCGTCCCCCGATGCCGTCTTGAGCATTCAGGGCCGTTTTCAGTTGGAAGACGACCTGGAACTCCGGCTCACAGGGAGCGGCCGGGTTTCCATGGCCCCGTTTGCCCAGAAGGTGGCCTCATGGCTGGCCGCCCGGGCAAGGGTCGTCATCACGTGCAGCACGGAGCAGCAGGCGAACCGCCTGAAGGAGATCCTGTCCAACTACGATATCCAGGCGGAGCGAGTCGTTCAGGGATGGCATCAGATCCCCGAGCGTGCCGGGTTGAGCCTGTGCCTGGGGAGGCTTTCAACGGGCTTCGCCTGGCCGGATATCGGTCTCTACGTGGTCAGCGAGGATGACATTTTCGGGGCAAAGGCGGCCAAGGGACGCCTCAAAAAGGGGCCTCGCAAAGACGGCCTCTCGTGGTCCAGCTTCAGCCAGCTTCAGGCCGGGGACCTCGTGGTGCACGAGGACCACGGCATCGGCCGGTACGGGGGTCTTGTGACCATGGAGATCGCCCAAAAGACGAATGATTTTATCATTGTCGAATATGCCAACAACTCCAAACTGTACATCCCTGCGGACCGGGTCAGCATCCTGCAGAAATATGCAGGGGCCGATGAAACGATCCCCAAACTGGATCAGTTGGGGGGAAACGCATGGAACATCGTCAAGCAGAAGGCGAAAAACTCAGTCAGGAAGATCGCCAGACAACTCGTGGAACTCTATGCCCTAAGGAAGTACCGAAACGGATTCGCCTTTTCGCCCCCGGACAATTATTATCGCGAATTCGAGGCCACCTTTGAACATGAGGAAACCGACGACCAGATCAAGGCGGTTGAAGACGTCCTCTCAGATCTCTGTTCTGAACGCCCCATGGACCGTCTCGTCTGCGGAGACGTCGGTTTCGGAAAGACGGAAATTGCCGTCCGGGCTACGTTCAAGGCTGTATCCGATGGAAAGCAGGTGGCCTTTCTGGTCCCCACTACGGTCCTGGCCGAACAGCATTTCGAGACCTTTAGGCAGCGGATGGCGCCCTATGCCATTGAGGTCGGGGTCCTGAGCCGGTTCAAGACTCGACGAGAGCAGACAGAGACCGTGGCGAAACTCCGCTCGGGCAAGATCCATGTCGTGATCGGCACCCATCGTATACTTCAGAAAGATATTAAATTCGCTGACTTGGGACTTCTGATCATTGATGAGGAACAACGGTTCGGGGTCCGTCAGAAGGAGGCGCTGAAAAAGTACAGGGCACTGGTGGACGTGCTGGCGATCACGGCCACGCCGGTTCCCCGGACACTCCAGATGTCCATGATTGGCGTCAGGGATCTGACCGTTATCGAGACGCCGCCGCAAGACAGGCAGGCCATCGAGACCTATCTGTCGCCCTATGACGAATCGCTGATCATTCGGGCCATCGAATCGGAAATGGAGCGGCGGGGACAGGCCTTCTTTGTGCACAACCGGGTACGCACCATCGCGCATATGGCCAATCAACTGAGAAAGCTGGTTCCCCGGGCGCGTCTGGCCGTAGCCCATGGCCAGATGAAATCGAGAGAGCTGGAAGAAACCATGCTGCAATTCCTCCACAAGGAAATCGATGTGCTGGTCTGCACCACTATCATCGAGTCGGGCCTGGATATCCCTTCGGCCAACACCATCATCATCAATCAGGCCGATCGCCTGGGTCTGGCCCAGATCTATCAGTTAAGGGGCCGGGTGGGCCGGGCCAAGGAGAAGGCCTATGCCTATCTGATGATCTCCGACGGATCGGCCCTCACCAGGGACGCGGAAAAGAGACTGAAGGCATTAATGGATTTCTCCAATCTTGGCGCAGGGTTGCACCTTGCCATGCATGATCTGAGGATTCGCGGCGGCGGCAATATCCTCGGGTTTTCACAGTCAGGGAATATCTCAGCGATCGGGTACGAACTCTACATCAAGCTCATTGAGCGGGCCGTTGCCGAGCTCAAGGGGACGGAGTGGCAGGATGACATCAATCCGGAGATCAACATCGACATCCCCGCCTACCTCCCGGCGAGCTATGTGCTGGACACGGATGTCCGGCTGAATCTGTATCGCAGGCTTTCGAGCCTCATCGACATATCAGAGCTGGATGAGATCATCGAGGAAATCAGGGACCGTTTCGGCCCCCCGCCGCAGGAGGTCGTCCACCTCTTTAGCCTGATGTCGCTCCGGCTCCTGATGAAACGGCTCCGTATTGTCAAACTGGATGCAGGGCCCAGCCAGCTCACATTGACCCTGCCCGAGGATACCGCCATACCCGCGGAACGTCTGGTCCGGCGGATACAAGCCAGCCCGAGCAAGTACCGGCTCCTCTCCGACAACAGGATCAGAATCCACGTTAAAGCCTTTTCTTTTCCGAATGATCTTGACAAGGTGGAGAAGGAACTGGAGGTGTTGAGCGACCATGGAGACTGATCCGATGACAGGCTGCGGGAATCGAGGAGACGGCAAAAAATATGTTTTGTTTTTTCAAATTTGATGCTAATTTAGAAAATTTAGGTCATTCCGCTGCATGACCTCGCCATACGCGACGGCATTGTTCTTGAGCAGATTCTGGGGTTCAGGTTTAAGGGCTCCCGGAGGCGATCGACGACATCGAACCCAGTCTGATGCGGCAGCGAAGGAAACGCTTTTTTGAAAAGGGGTTGAAAAAACTCAGGGCTGAGTCTAAAGTCAAGATCAACCAGGAGATGTTGAACAACGGAACCTATGAAATCATTTCGCACAGTATACCTATGGATGATGGCCTTCGCCGCGACCCTCTTGTTTTTTGCCCCAGTCTCGGCCGAGATTCAAAACAGGGTCGTGGCGATCGTCAACGACCAGGTGATCACCCTCCATGAACTGGACAGCAAGATAAGGGAGCTTACCGGACTCTCCCCCAGGGAACTCAAAGAGAAATCCGATGAGATCTACATTGAGACCCGACGAAAGATCCTGAATGACCTGATTGATCAGAAAATTGCCCTCGAAAAAATCAAGGAATTGGAGATCCAGGCGGAGCCCAAAGAGGTGGACCAGGCAATTGAAAAGGTGAAGGAGGATAACCAACTGACCCAGGAGGGCCTTATTGCCAAGCTGAAAGAAAGGGGGACCACCTATGAGGCCTACAGGAAATCGATGCAGGCCGAGCTGGAAAGGATAGAGTTGATCAACTACGAGGTCCAATCCAAGATCGTATTGAGGGAAGAAGACATCGAGAAATACTATAGGGAACACATCGATGAGTTTACCAGCGGGGGCAAGGTACGCCTGGGGCTCATTTTCCTCAAACAAACGGACCCGGCCGACAAGGATGAGGCCCGGGCACTGTACCAAAAGACCCAGAACATCCTTTCCATGATCCAAGGCGGCGAGGACTTCGCCAAGCTGGCAAGAAAATACTCCAGCGGTCCCGGGGCAAGGGAAGGCGGTGATCTCGGCGTGTTCAAGCTGTCGGAAATGGAGTCGGAAATGGCCAAACAGATTGAGGGCCTGTCCAGCGGAGACGTGGCCAAGCCGATCATCAGGCCGGACGGCATTCGGATCATCAAGGTTGTAGAAAAGGACAAGGGGGGCGTCAAATCGCTCGAACAGGTTCGAAATGCCATCCAATCGATCCTCTACCGTGAAGAAGTGGAAAGGAGATATTCCTCCTGGCTCAGCGAGTTGAGGAAAAAGGCATATATCAAAATCATCTTCTGAAACTGGAACATACCATGGGCGACAAACGCCGACAATCAAACGGCGACAGCGAAGAATGGGAATTCCCCTCCGGCAAGGAACTTGGACCCCTGTTGAGGGCCAAACGAGAAGAAATGGGGTTTACGTATGGCCAGATCTCCGACCAACTCAAGGTCAGTGCCCGCTATCTCGAGGCCCTGGAAAACGAAGAGTGGGACCGTCTCCCGTCGCCTGCATTCGTCAGAGGATTTATTCGCTCCTATAGCCGGGTCCTTGGATTGTCAGAAGAAGGCCTTGTGGCTCTTTACCAGGAGACTGCCCCCCCTCCCCAACCGATGCCAAGACCGATTCAGGCGGCGTCTGAGAGAAAAAGGGGGCTTGTTTACCTGATCGTGGTCTTTGCGGTCCTGGCCGGTGGGGTTGCCGGTTATCGCTGGATAGCACCGGATCTCAGGGAAAAACCGGCGCAACATGGAACTGCTCTTCCTGCGGAAGGGAGGTCGGATGACACGCCCGTAGGCCGGGACGCCCGTTTGGAGAAGGAAGAAGCGCCTCCCAATGAGGTTAGACAAACGTCCGGTCCTATGGACACTGGCAGAGAATTGCCCCAGGGGAGTTCGGTCCCTGCCGCCGGCCCGAAAAAAACAGGGTCCGTCGATCAACCGACGGAAGCTTCCCCTCAGACAGAAGAGCGGCTTTTCCCTTCAAGACCCGAAAACCAAACGGAACCGGAAACACCCATCCCGGATACGGCCCAGCCCTCTGAAAGCGACATGCCGCCCTTGGTCCTGAAGGCCGCCGTCAGGGAAAGGACCTGGGTCAGGGTGACTATCGACGACCAAAAACCCAAGGAATACATGTTCAATCCTGAAAGCAGTCGTGAATGGAGGGCCTATAAGGGGTTTGAATTGCTGATCGGCAACGCCGGGGGGATCGATCTTGAATTCAACGGACAAAAAGTGGCATATCTGGGCAAACAGGGGCAGGTCATCCGATTGAGACTTCCCTCGGTAGATGAAAGGAGCGTTCCAAGGGATTAACGTGGAAAACGTATTAGACATTTTCGAGGAAAGGGGTTTTGTTGAGCAGGTTACGGACAGGTCCCTTGTCTTTAGCCTGTTGGAGGGGCGGACAACCTGCTATATCGGGTTTGATCCCACTGCCAAGAGCTTCCATGCCGGGAGCCTGCTTCCCATCATGGCGCTGGTGCACATGCAGCGGGTGGGCCACAGGCCGATTGCGGTCATCGGGGGCGGAACCGCCTTAGTGGGCGATCCGAGCGGGAAAACCGAGATGCGCCCCATCATAACCCGTGAAGAGATCCGTGGAAACGCCGCCTGCCTGAAGAAGCAGTTGGCCAGGTTTATTGACTTCGGCGAAGATCAGGCGCTCATGGTGGACAACGCGGACTGGCTGACCCGACTCAACTACATAGACTTCCTAAGAGATATCGGCCGGCACTTCAGCGTCAATAGAATGCTGAGCGCGGAGAGCTACAAGGCCAGACTGGAGGCAGGCCTTAGTTTTATTGAGTTCAACTACATGTTGTTGCAGGCCTATGATTTCTGGCATCTGTTCAAGACCTATGACTGCCGTCTTCAAATGGGCGGAAACGACCAGTGGGGCAATATCCTGGCCGGGGCGGACCTGACCCGACGCTTGGAGGGTGAGATCATTCACGGCCTTACGTTTCCCCTGTTGACCACAGCGTCGGGCATCAAGATGGGCAAGACGCACAAGGGGGCCATCTGGCTGGATCCGGAATTGACCTCGCCTTACGAATATTACCAGTACTGGATCAACCAGGATGATCCGGATGTGGGGCGATTTCTGTCCCTCTTCACCCTCCTGCCCATGGATGAGATTCACGGGTTGCGGGGGCTGGAGGGGTCGGATATTCGAAAGGCCAAGGAGGTCCTGGCCTATGAGGCCACCCGACTGTGCCACGGAAAGGAAGCGTCAGACCAGGCACAGAAGGCATCCAGAGAGTTGTTCGGCCCCGATTCATCCGCCTCGTCTGAATCTGCCCCGGGTTGTCGAATCAGCCGAGCACGCCTTGAATCGGGCATCCCTTCCTATATCCTCTTTGAAGATACAGGCCTCTGCAAGACCAAGGGCGAGGCCCGCCGGTTGATTGCCCAGGGGGGAGGGTATTTGAACGGCAAAAAAATCAAGACCTTTGACCAGGTCGTCTCCACCGAAGATATGGAGGATCATTCCCTGCTCCTGAGGGCAGGCAAGAAACGGTATATCAAGGTGATGGTGGATTGAGGATTGAGGAATTCAGGAATTGGGGAATCGGCATCTGCGAAATCTGAGTAATCTGTGGATGGGATTGAGGGATTGTTGAGAGGTTACATCGTATTTCTATGAAGCGCACTGAGGAGACATACCCATCAGAGGAGATGGACGACTCGGCGGACACCCAACTGGTTGAAGACACCGTACTGCCCCCGTCCGTTCAGATCGCTGAAACGGCCTTAGTCCCTTTTGACCCACTACAGATCTACCTCATTGAAATAAAGCGTTATGACCTCCTTACCAGAGAGGAAGAGAGAGAACTGGCCATACGGGTTATGGAACAGAAGGACGACAAGGCCGCCTACAGGCTCATTACGGCCAACCTGAGGCTGGTCGTCAAGATCGCCATGGATTTCCACCGGTACTGGACCAAAAACCTGTTAGATCTGATCCAGGAAGGGAACCTGGGACTCCTCCAGGCGGCGAAGAAATTCGATCCCTATCGAGGAATAAAGTTTTCCTATTATGCCTCGTTCTGGATAAAGGCCTATATTTTAAAATTTATTATGGATAATTGGAAATTAGTCAAAATTGGAACGACTCAGAGCCAGCGCAAACTCTTTTTTAATCTCACCAAGGAGCGGGACAAGCTGATCGCCCAGGGCTTTGCTCCCGAACCCAGATTGTTAGCCGAAAGACTCGACGTCAAGGAAGAGGAAGTCGTTGAAATGACTCAACGATTAGGGGGGTGGGAGGTTTCCCTCAGTTCGCCTGTGGGTGAGGACTCCAGAGAGGCCTTTGACGCCTTTCTGCCCGATCCGAAGACGCCCATCGATGATCAACTCTCCGAGGTGGAAAACCGCGACCTGCTCCTCAAGAACCTGCGCGAATTCCGCAAGACCCTTTCAGGCAAAGAGGCCGATATCTTTGACAACCGGATCATGGCAGAGAAGCCCCTGACCCTTCAAGATCTTGGAGATAAATACAAGATTTCACGCGAGCGGATTCGGCAGCTTCAGGAAAAGATCATCAACCAGATCAAGAAATGGCTAAAGGAGAAAATCCCCAATTTCGAGGAGGAGTTCGGGGATTTCCTCAAGTAGCCCATACCATTGGCAACCTTTGGAAGTGACGACTAACGATTGAGAAGCCAAAAGATCAGGCGGAAACGATTGCAGGTGACTAAAATGAGCTAAAATGACTAAAGTGACTAAAGTTGAGAACCTGCAACCCGTAACGAGCAACGCGAACCCCTGGACCCTTGAATCTTGAACCAGTTTCATATGAGAAGCGGATAGGGTCGATAGGGTGATCGACCCCACGAGGGCCTACGAGGCAGGTCGCACACACAATCCAAAACCCAATAAACCTAAAGAACTCAATAAACTCAAGTAACTCAAGTAACCTGAAGTTTCATATGAGGAAGAATGAAACAGACTTTCATTCCATTTAACAGACATCTCGTCGCCAACCAACGGCCTTTCATGGTTCGACTTCTGACCTCCTGTCGGGTCTATGCGCTCGTTTTCCTCTCAGGTGCGGCCTTTGCCTGCATGCCCACGTCTTCCGCCATTCCAAAAAAGGAACCCTTGTTCGAACAGCCGGACGAGAAGGGCCAAATAATCGAAAAGGACCAGGTCCAGCAGGCCTACCAGAATTTCACCATGGCAGCCATCGCCCTGACCCAGGGCGATGGCGAACAGGCCCGCACCTACCTTGAATTGGCGATTCAAAGGGATCCCGATTCGGTCTATCTGCACCAGAAGATGGCGCTGCTCCTGAAAGAGCTGCGGAATTACCCCGAGGCACTGGTATATGCCAAAAAGGCTGTCGATCTGGACCCGTCAGACTTAACGAGCATCACACTGGTGGGCGATCTCTACACCCTCACCGGCAATGATCAGATGGCCGTCGAACAGTACCGCAAGATCCTCGACGCGGAACCGGAGAACCAACGAATACGCCTCCTGTTGACCACCATACTCGTCAGAGAGCGGAAGCTCCAGGAGGCCCTTGCCCATCTAAGCACACTGATTGCACAAAATCCGGATCTGGTCGTCGCCCATTACTACCGAGGCCGCATCAATCTGGAAATGAATCAGTATGGGGAGGCGGAGAAGGCCTTGAAGGAGGCATTGCGCTTCAATGAAGCTCTGGAGCCGGCGCTTTTTGACTTGGCTACCCTGTATCAGATGACAGACAGGCAACAAGACGCCATCAAAACCTACGAAAAACTGGTGGGACTCTATCCGGATAATATCCCCGGGCGAGAACGGCTGGTGGCTCTGTATATGAAGATGGGCCTCAAAGAAAAGGCCGAAGACCAGGTCGAGGAGATCCAAAAACACTCGAATCCGGGGGAACCGGAGCGACAGGCCCTTGGACTCATCTATTTGAGACAGGGAAGGATCGACGATTCCATAGCAGAGCTGGAATTGATCGTGAAGGCGTGGCCGGATGACGACAAATCGAGATACTATCTGGCCACCGCATACGAGGAGAAGGAAGATGTCGGCAAGGCCTTGGAACAGTTCAGGAGGATCCCTTCCGGTTCCAGGTACTTTATCAACGCCCAGATGCACATCGCCCATCTTCTGGCCGGAGAGGAAAAGTTCGATGAGGCCATCCAGGTCATTCAGAACGCGATGGCGCTGGGGCAGGAAAAGGTTGAACTCTATCTGCTGCTTGCATCTGTTTACGAGGCCAAAGGGGCCTATGACGAGGCCATCGGGGTGATCCGGGAGGGGCTGAAATCAGACGGCAGAAATATCGACCTCATCTTTCGGTTAGGCGTTCTTTTAGATAAGAAAGGCGACAAGGAGGCCTCCATTCAACAGATGCAAAAAATCCTTGAAATCGACCCGAACCATGCGGATTCCCTCAACTACATCGGGTACACCTATGCCGAACAGGGGATCAGGCTGGACGAGGCGCTAACGCTCATTAAAAGGGCATTGGGGATAAGGCCTGACAGCGGGTACATTATCGACAGTCTTGGGTGGGTCTACTACAAGAAAGGGGCCTACGATAAGGCCGTTCACTACCTTGAGAAGGCGGCAGCACTTGCAGCAGATGACCCCACCATCAATGAGCATCTGGGAGATGCCTACTTCAAGAAACAGGATTATGAAAAGGCCCTTCGATCCTATGAAAAGGCCCTCTCCCTGAAACCGGCCCAGGAAAAACAGCTTGGAGAGAAAATAACCCATGTGCGGGAGCTGTTGAAGCGACAGAAGTGAATCCCTTGAGACCAAGAACCCACTCTTTTCTGATTCTCCTTTTGCTCATGGGGCTTCTGTTTTCAGGCGGCTGTGCCTGGTTTGCGATGGGCCCGCCATCGCCCCCCTTTGACCGTCAGGAGATTGCAGCTATCGTGTCGGCCTTCGAAAATCAGGAAAAGGCCGTCCACTCCCTGTTTTCCACCGGGACCTTCACGCTGGAAACCCAGGGGGCCCAATCCGAAGCAGAGGTGCTCATCGTCGCGCGCCGGGACCCACCCTCCATCAGGATCGAGATTACCCATCCCTGGGGCCAGCCCCTCCTTCATATCCAGGTAAACGGATCCCGCCTAAATGTCATTTCCTTTTCTGAAAAGCGACATTACCGAGGCCGCCTCGGGACTCCCTGGATCTTGAAACAGATCCCTTTCCCCCTCGATCCCGACCTCATCTGGTCTCTCGCCAGGGCCTATCCGGTGTTGCCCTCTTACCATCACGCGCAATCCATGAAAGACAACCAGATGACGCTGATGGATGAACGGGATGCCGACATCCAGGTCATTGATCTCTATCCCGACCGTCATCCTCGAAGGGTCCGGTTATGCCGACAAGGGACCGTCATTGCGTTTTCCGACTTTCAGGACCTCAGCGGCATCCTGTATGCAGGGAAAATTCAAGTGACCGATGGTGAAAATACCACGCTGCTGACGCTCGACATCAGGCAGATGGTCTTCAACAGGGAGCTCCCCGAGGGCATATTCCGGCAAGAGCCGCCCCCCGGCTTTGAAGCGGTTGACCTTTAGCCAGTTGCAACCTGAGGCATTCCAAAGGCCACAAATCGGGATTTACAGGCACGAATGAAACCTTGAACCCGTGAACGGTTACAACCCTGAGACGATTCACTTTTAAAACGATACAGAAAAGGGAGACGACCGATGACCCAGGATTTCATACCCCATATCGACCGGTTGATTCAACAGAGACCGGCCTCGAAGACCGCTCTCGAAGCCTTCCGCGAACTCGCCCGTCTCATGGGACAGGCAACGCCCGATGCCCGGCCGGTTCAGATTGAAAAGCGGGTGAGGGATGTGCAGCAGAAGGAAGGATTTCCTCTCTTCTCGAGAGCGGATCTCCCCCTCGATATGGATGCGGCCTCCGATCTCCTGAAGAAATTCCTGGTGAAACTGGGGGCAACGGGGAGAGATGACTCGGAAGGGCTGAAAAAGGCCCTAAAACAGGCCGAGCATGACGGTGATTGGTCGCGAAAACTATTCAGGGGAATTCTGGGGCAGGATGAAAAGGCCGTGTCCGAACTGGCGACAGAGGTGAACCTGGACCCCAACGTGCTCCTCTTTCTGGGCAGGACTGCATTGCGGCCTTCGATGCAGGTTCTTCGGGATACCGTAAGTGGAGATATCGACAAGAGCCAGTGGGATAAGGGCTATTGTCCCCTGTGCGGGTCTCAGCCGGACATGGCCTGCTTTGAAAAAACCGGGAGGCGACATCTTCACTGTGAACTCTGCGGCGAGGAATGGCCCTATCCACGGATCAAGTGCCCTTTCTGCAATACCGAGGATCAGGAGAAGTTAGGGTACTTCGAGGCCGAAGAAGAAGAAGGCTTTCGGGTCTATTTCTGCCAGGGATGCCTCAGATATATCAAGACGATAGACAAAAAGGTGTTTGAAGAGGCAGCCCCCCTCGAACTGGAGAGTCTGGCCACCCTCCATTTAGACCTGTTGGCCCAAGAGAAGGGGTTCAAGTAAGCGGGGCCTCACTCCCTGAGACAACTCAAATAAAACTGGATCAGCGACATCCGTTCACGGTCGTCGCCCCCTGGGTCCGCCGCTAAGGCGGCCAGCAGGTTTTCAGAGATGATCCTTGCATCGGCCGCCCTTCCTGCCCCGGTCAACCTTCGAAAGAGGTAATCATATATCGCCAGACGGGAGGAAACGCTGCTCTCCATAAACAGGGACACGACGTCCTCCCATCGTCCCTGGTCCGTCAGATAGGCCAGGGCCAGGGATCGTTGGGCCGCCGGATCATACCGGTTGTCATAGGCGATGGCATAACCGAGGCGTTCCTCGATGTATTGTTTGAGCCTGAATGGGCTTTCCGGGGCGCAGAAATAGCAGGGGGCCAGATATCCTTCGGACAGTGTTCCGTAGACATGTTCCAAGCCTTCTTTCTCCTCTATCATGCGGCACAGCCGGGTGCCCGAATAGATCCTCCCCCCGACGGTATACTCGTAACGTCTCAAAGGCCCCGGACCGTACCGTTTCATCTGGTCGATGGAATCGTCCACGGTGTCATAGGTCTCGCCCGGAAGTCCGAAGATCATCGACAGGGTGCAGGGGAGGCCTTTTTGTTCACAGATCTCCAGGGTGTTCCGGATATCCCTTCGGCGATAGGAGGCGTAATTCCGCCTCAGGACCGTATCTGAAAAGCTGTCGCAGGTCAGGATAACGGAGAAACCCGCCTCGGACAGGATCCCTGCAAATTCCGAATCAAAGGGCTTGGGCAAGAACTGCGAGGCAAAGCCAAATCGCTCATGCAGTCCTTCTTGGATCATCCGCTCAATCAACCGGGTGCAATAGGCAAGATCCGGGAGATTGAACTCCGTGTCCACAAAAAATACCTTCCGGATGCCGTCATCCGACTGAGACAGGGTCTTCAGTTCCTCAATGACCCGATCCATCTCCCTGAAAACGATGTTGCCTCTCTCGATGATCGGCTCCACACAGTAGCTGCATCTCTGGTTGCACCCGCGCTTCACCTGTACCGGAAGCCCGGTTGTCTCAAAGGCGAATCGAAACCGCCCTTCCCGGCCGTTTGAAAACGCCCCTTCCCTAAAAGAATACGCCTTCCTTGGATTGACCCTGACACCCCCGCCATCCCTATAGGCGAGCCCGCTGATCCCTCGTATTTTTTCTCTGTCAGGAAAGGCATCCACAAACTCCAACAACGGTTCCTCGCCCTCTCCTGTCACCCCGTATTCAAGGCCCAGGTCATTCAACATCGCCTGCGGGGAGATCGTAAATCCCCCTCCGCCTGCAATGACAGGGATCTCGGGAGAATGCGTCCTGATCGTCTCAACGATCTTTCTGATCTCGGGAAGGAAATAGAATGTCCTGAAATCATTGCCGACATAGTCGCCATAGGGCTCGCATGACAGACAGGTATCCAGGTTGCGTATCCCGAGGCCGATCACATTCGGTCGGGTCTCTTTCAATATTCTGAGAAGGTTCAACTCAGGATCAGGGTCGGGAAGAAAAGGATATTCAATGGTTACCCGATGTCCGTGTTGACGCAAGTCATCGGCGATCAGATCCAGTCCGAAAGGATAGACCTGTTTGATGAGGTAGTACCGGTCTGTATATAGAAGCAGAATGGTTGCGTTTTTCATGTTATCCCCTTCCTGTCGGTTTGGGAACCG
>Ga0172370_10006556_pt1 | contig 14588 bp, 9 predicted proteins | sample LakKiv5m_FD_114538 | JGI IMG/M metagenome (GOLD analysis project Ga0172370, IMG submission 114538) | Freshwater microbial communities from Kabuno Bay, South-Kivu, Congo - kab_022012_11.5m | ecosystem: Environmental > Aquatic > Freshwater > Lake | place: Democratic Republic of the Congo...
AATTGAAAATACTTCTTCAAAAAGCTTGTTATTTATAACATCACTTTTAAGTCCTGTCATATTTTCCATAAATACATTCCAGAACTTTATTCTTCTGAAATTGTCAAATACTGCAATACCAACACTAATGCCGGAAATAATATTTTCAAAGAAAGATTCGGAGTTGTTATCAATCGAATTACTGTTTTTTATAGTTTCAAATCCTGTTTTCCCAAGTCCGGTTAGAAATTCGAGTTCACGTGCAAGCATAGTATCTGTAATATCCTTCAATACACCTAATGAACCTACAATCATGCCGGATTCATTTTTTAACGGGATGCCCATACCTTCCCAAAAGTTATTTTGGTAAATTCCAACATTATCGGGTTTGTAGATTTTTATTTTTGTAACTTCGCCTGTCTCGATAGCTTTTTTGCAATAACAACCGAGATGGAGAATATCGGAAGAGTTGCACATCTCAGGGCAAAATCTGCCGATAGCATCAGGGAATTGTTTCAGGAGCTCGTCATTCGCCCATACGATTTTCATGGTTTTGTCAATCACAAAAACCAAATCCGGCAAGTGCCCGAAAGATTCCAGAAGATTTATCGCATTTGAGAAACCATCATCCTTTGAAGAATCCGAATTTCTCACATAGAATTTATTGATACCGATGAAGCTTAGAAATTTATTTAATATATTATAATTTTTTTTCATTAAAATCACTTATTTTCTTTTGTTCTGACAACACGTAAACCGCAATACTCAAATGTTGTATAAGGATATGTCCTGTTTGAAGAGCGGCAGAATGCAGCTCCATCAATAAAAGACCCGCCTCTTAGAACATGAACCTTGCCGTTTTTGGGTCCTGAAGGATTGATTTTAGGACTTGTAGAATAATAATTTTCTCCAAAAAAATCCCAGCACCATTCCCAGACATTACCATGAGTATCGTAAAGCCCAAAATCATTTGCTTTTTTAGTGCCTGAATTGTGTGCATAATATGCGGAATTAAAGCTGTACCATCCCATCTCATCCAGGATTCCCGTTCCCGAAAAATCATTTAGCTTTTTTGCTTTGCAGCAAAATTCCCACTCTGCTTCGGTGGGCAAACGATACCCGAAGGATGAACTATCTATACTGATTGTGTCGTTTTTGATGATATAAAATGGCGACAATCCTTTTGATTCCGAAAGTTTGTTGCAGAAATTTACTGCATCTGACCATGATAAGTTATGGACGGGCAGGTTCGGACCTTTGGTAATACTTGGATTACTTCCAATTACAGATTCATATGTACGTTGATTGATTTCGTATTTCCCGATTAAAAATGATTTTGAAATAACAACTTTATGAACAGGCTGTTCGGATTTAAAACCATTAACACTTCCCATATCAAAACTGTCGGGTTGTATTTCCAGCATTTCAATCGGGGGTATGGTTGTGATAGAGATATTTACTTTATTACTTGTATCATTACCGGAAACTATCATTATTGAACCGGAGCCGGCACCTTTCGGTATAACGAGACGAATGTAGTTATTGTTCCATTTAAGACATTGGTTTGGCGTTAGCAACTGACCAGAAGAAAAAACGAGTTTTGACACTGATGAGTTATAGGTAAAATGTTCCCCTGAAACAGCAATAGTATCCCCAACAACAGTATTATCCGAAGACAAACTGTTAATTTTTGGTTTTGCCGGTGAAAGGCTATCTTCAGAACATGAATTAATTAGCCAGAACAAACAAAAAACCGGCAGAATTATCAGAATATTTTTCATTATGCCGCAAAATTAAAGTTTTTAAAAAAAACTTATACTAAAATAATATATATTATTTACAAAAAAGAAGAAAATTTCAAATTATTGTTTCTTTTTTGTTTTTAATATGTTAATTTAGCATTCGTATTGAATCATATTAAATTTCATAATCAGATGAAAAATAAAGTCCTGATATATTGCTTTGTTTTCATGCTACCGATTTATTCACTTATCTGCCAGGATATAACCACAGGTCTTATTGCATGGTGGAGCTTTGATGATAGTACTGCCCGCGACCATAGCGGAAACGGCTATCACGGAACGCTAATGAACACTCCCAAACCGGTTCAGGGAATTAAAGGAACTGCTTTCAGACTGCAAGGACGAGGAATAAATACTGAAGACGGCGACCATATTCTTCTTCCGGAAATTGATTTTAATAGCATGTCAGAATTTACTGTCAGTATCTGGGTTTGGGAAGAAGGTTTTTCCGAATACGGTCCTTCGGAAGGATTTATTTGGTGGGGTGATTGGAACAGCGGCTGGCTTGGTATTCATCATCATTGTCAGCAGCAGCCTCATATTGACAATACCAAGCAATTCATCAGGTTTTCCGTAGGGGCTAAGATTTATGAATCGGAATGTTACAACCAGCCTTTTGACAGTTCAGACATGTTCAAATGGGTTCTTTACACAATGACGTACAAAAACGGACTTGTTGAGTGCTATAAAAATGACAGATTCATTGGTTCGATTGTTCAGAATGTCAGTGTAGCCAAAGGTGTCGGAGCAATCGGCAGGCATTGGTGGAACGACAGAGCCGTAACTTCAACAAGATTGATTGGAATAGTTGACGATGCAAGAATTTATAATCGAGCCTTAACCAAAGATGACATAAAAAAGCTTGCTACGAAGTGTAATAATGGCTTAATAGCATATTGGAGTTTTGAGGATTCGACTGCACGTGATTTCTCAGGTAACGGATATAACGGGAAATTGATGAATTCTCCGAATCCGGTTATTGGTCACGACGGAAAAGGCACGGCAATGCACTTTCAAGGCAGAGGTGTAAACTCATCGGATGGTGACCATATCATTTTACCGATGATTGATTTTAAAAATCTTAACGAATTTAGTGTTTCACTTTGGGCTAAATGGGAAGGTTTTTCGATACCTCATGGTGATGATTACTTATGGTTCGGTGATTGGGATAATGGCTGGCTGGGAATCACCAACCATTATAATCACGTGAATCCGCCCGAAAAAACATGGATTAATTTTGCAGTCGGTTCCCATCTGCATGACAACCAAATATCGGTCGAATTCAATCCTAATCTGGACTCAAACAAGTGGGTTTTTTATTGCATGACTCATTCCAATGGCATTACCAAAGCTTATATTGATGGTAAATTAGTTGGTACAAAAGCACAAACCGTAGATATTTATGGAAATTGGGCTGGTTTAAACCGAAGCTGGTGGGCTGATGGTGCAATTACCTCAACAAGGTTTACCGGTGCTTTGGATGATGTGAAAATTTATTGCAAGGCTCTGACTGATAAAGAAGTAGATAAGGAATGGAACCATTTTGAAGTAACCGGAAGAACTCATTGGCTTTGCGAAGATGATACATTAACAATTTTTGCAGAAGAGGGCTACTCTACTTATCAATGGTCAACAGGTGAAACTTCAAGAACAATTATTGTGAACAAACCTGGTGAATATTCTGCTACTGCAACTAATAACAGCGGAGATACTGTCAAAAGCTCTTTTTACGTTTACCCGTTGAAAAAACCAGTACCCACGATTGTAGTCAATAAAAAATTATGCAAATACGGATTCGGCGAATTAGAAGTTAATGGAATTTTCAAATCTATTCTTTGGTCAAATTTACAAACATCGAAAATAATCAGAGTTCTTTCAGCCGGTAAATATTCTGTTGTCGTTACAGATTCAAATGGTTGTCAGGGATATGCAGAGATTCAGCTTGAAGAAACTGTTCCCGAACAAGTGAAAATTACAATCCATGGGACTAAATCACCTTGCATTGGAGAGTTAGTCGAGTTGATGGTGCAGGACAGTCTTTTCGGCTATCTATGGTATCATAATTTATCCGGCACTCCATTTGGTACAGCAAAAAGATTTGCCGTTCAAAATAGTGGTTTATATTATTATACCGCATTTACTAAAGATTCTTGTCTTGTTTATTCAGATACAATTGATATTAACTTTTCTTCAAAAGAAAATCGAATTGAGATTTTATCGGCAAAGCAAGGAAGTGAAATTATTTTTGATACAACATATTTTGGGATGCTTACATCAAAAACAATCAAATTGAGAAATACCTCTCAAGTAGATGTTCTTATGGATTTTATTTATCTAAAATCAAATACTGAATTTTCAATTCCTCAGACTCAGCTGCCAATGAATTTCACTGCAAACGAAACAAAGGATTTAACTATTTATCTTTTGCCGGGTAAATTAGGAAAGCTCCTCGATACCTTAGTGATTTATGATAATTGCAGCGATAATATTATCCCATTCAGAGGATTCTGCTCCCCAACGAAGTATGAAGCCCAAACTTTGTGCAATGCTGCTCTCAAACTGATGACCCGACAAAGCCCCGGCAAACATTCCATAGTTTTCGGAACTCCATATCCTAATCCAGCAGGAATAATAATAAATATACCTTTCAGCAGAACAGTAACAGGTAAAAGCAATATCCGGAGTTTATTAATCAATCTTTTAGGAACTGTAGCGGCAATCGGCGAATTGGAATCAAGTTACGTAAATTCTAATGAAAATATTTCAGTCGAATCAGGAAAGTTAACTTTCAAAACAGCAAATCTTCAATCCGGAATTTATTTTATTTTAATTAGTATCGAAGATGAAACAGTAACATATCCTGTTTTCATTCAAAAATAAAATTACGCAAATTTAGTTCTTTTTATCAAGTTTATTAAGAATATCCTCATATTCTTTTTCGGTTTTTTTATCCATTCGTATGCAATTTTTCGAATTATCGGTAATTGAAAGATTCACTTTGAAGCTTACAGTTTTCTCAACTAATTCAAAAGCTTGCAAAGCCGTTTTTATAGGTTCTTTGGAAAAAGAAGCCCAAACGGGTGACAGATAGGTTTTTATAGTTGCATCACCTGAACCGGTTTTTAATATTTTTTTCAAATCGGGTGTTGTATATATGTTATACGACGAAATAGAACGACCTGATTCATTAAGCAACTCAATTGAACCTTTTATTTCGATAGAATCATTGAAATTTTCAAACAACTTCTTAGCGGAAAATGTCAGATTGATAAAAAAAGCAGGATTCTCATTTGGTGATAAATAAATTGAATATTTTCTATCACTTAAGGAGATATATTTTTGAATGTTCCCTTCAAGCTTCGGTGGATAGGATTGTGGCAATAACTTTGAGAATTTTATTGACTTTATGCAATTTTCAAAATTATTCAGAACTTCATTCCGTATGATGACTCTTTCGCGGGTTTTAAGTTTTGACACTTCTTCTGTTAGAATTTTTTGAGCGCTGGTGATTGACTCTGACGACGGATTGCTTGAAATCACCGAACATATTTTAGTATTAATATCCGCAACAATTTCTTTTTCGGATTTGGAGCAAGAAATCAGAGTAATTAAGAGGAACATGCAGGAATATTTAATTAAGATTCTTTTCATATCAACTCCCGAAATTTTTAAATGCATCAAGGGCAGCCGGAAATGGAGAAAGTGCCCGTTCCAGAACTCCCTGAGCCAAAGAAATAGTTATACCGTAATTCGTGATAGGAACACCAGCTAATTTTGCTTTGTTTATTCTGACAAGTTTTTCGTTTCTCGTAAGCATACAACTGCCGCAATGTATTATTACCTTATATTCATTCAAATTTTCAGGAAAATCCCTGCCAACCGCAAAATCAATCTGAATATCCATACCGATATACTGCCTGAGCCAACGCGGAATTTTTACTCTGCCAATGTCGTCCTGCAAAGCATGATGACTGCAAGCTTCAGCAATAAGTATTTTATCACCCGGTTTTAGTTTGTCAATTGCCGCCGCTCCGCGAACCTCCTCCACCAGGTCACCCTTGTATCTTGAAAATAAAATTGAAAATGTTGTTGTCATTAATTCTCCTGGAGTGTCAGCCATCATTTTCATCACGACCTGAGAATCACAAACAACGATAGCAGGCGGCTCTTTTAAAGTTTCCAGCACTTTCCGATATTCCCTTTCCTTAACACAAATTGCAATTGCATCATTGTCAAGAATGTCACGAATCGCCTGCACTTGCGGAAGAATCAGCCTCCCTTTGGGTGCTTCCAAATCAATCGGAATAATAAAAACAGCAATTCCTCCGGGTTTTATCAAGTCGCCAAGCAGAGGAAGCGATTGAGTTTTATTGTCAGGAGTTACATTCAGCAAAGCATTTTTAACAGCTACAACATGCTTTTCGCGGTTTTTCATGTTCGTGCTTGAGCAGTAAACAACATCTCTTGTGATTTTTTCCAGCTTTGCTGAAAATTCAATCGAAGGAGTTTGCAAATCAACTTTATTTACGGCAATGATAAATGGTATTTTCAAATTTTTAATTTCGGATATCAACTGCTCTTCAAATTCTGACCATATATCAGGTTCAACCAAGAGGATGATAATATCGGCGCGGTCAAGAATTTTCATTGTTCTTCGGATACGCTTTTCGCCGAGTTCGGAAATATCGTCAATTCCGGCAGTGTCAAGTAAAGTACAGGGTCCAAGGGGAAGCAGTTCGATAAGTTTTTCTACTACATCTGTTGTCGTTCCCGGAATATGGGAAGTGAGAGCAACATCCTGATTGGAAATCATATTCAAAAAGCTGGACTTACCTACGTTAGTCCGTCCAAAAATAGCAATTTGCAATCTTAACGATTTTGGTGCCGGTTCCATTTATTCACAATATTTTTCTTAAAATCATGCGGATAAACGTAATTTCATTGATTGAATTGTAACAGCACCCTTGGTTAATTAGCGATTACAATAGTGTATGCTTTGGTTTCATTATTGAAATTTATTTTGATTATATAGATGCCTCGGGAAAGCTTAGAAACGTCAAAAGAAAATCGTCCACTTTCGAAAATTGTTTCATTTTGCCTTTCAAAGGTCAAAACCTCCTTTTCTGCCATCTCGCTATGTATCCCAAGCAAATCGGAAAGAACAGCAACGGGTTCAGCAGAAATTTCTTTTGAAGTATAAATTTCGTAAGGCACAAAAACTGTTTGAATAGCCGGATTTGGATAAGGAAAACCGGTAGTTAAAGAATTTTTTGGCGGTAGTTTAGCTGTTGAAGCAGTTACAGATTGATTACAAAGACTGTTGCCTTCATAAATATTACCAAGGCAAAAGGCTTTAAGCGGGACGGTATGATAGGTACAAACATCTGGTATGAACAGGGTGTCGAAAAGGTTACCAATATTTAACGGAGTAATACAAACTATTAAATCTCTTTCGGAATTTGCAGGAATGAGCAAGTCGAATTGGCTTTGTGGAACTGAAAAATTAATATTGTATCTAAGTAGGATATTTTTAAGAATATAATCCCTTGCACCATTATTTCTAATTTTTAAGTATCTGCATACAATATTCTGATACCACGTTGAATCGAAATCAATAATGCTGTCCCTTGAAAATCCTTCAAAAGACAAGATATCTACGCTTGGTTCAATCGAAACATCAACAGGCACGGAAGATGTCATGCAACTGTCTTTGGTTCTTCCTTTAACGAAATACTTACCCGATTTCGTGATTTTAATTTTCTCCTGATTCCCATTCGGTAGTTTGATATCAGGAATTTCGTACCACTCGTAATCCAGAAAACCGCTTTCGGCTGTCAGTTCTACTGAATCTGCGTTGCAAAGATACGTTCTACCCGTTAGTGATACTTTAATCTTTTCGAGAACAGTTTCATCCACCATAACCTCGGCATAGCCTGAGCAGCCGTTTGAATCAACTACTTGAACGGAATATTTTCCGGCTTTGCTTACAAATATTGACCTGCTTGACTCTTTGGTTGACCACCGCCATGATGAAAAATTCCCTGATAAGTTCAAAATTCCGGGTCGTCCGTCACAAGGCTGCAACATTACGTCAATAGTGACTATCGGCTGAGGATAGAAATAAACTGTGAAAACGTCTGACACTGCAATGCAGCTATCAGCCGTTACTGCACGTACAAAGTAATTCCCGGGTTTGGTAACTTTTATTAGTCTTTGATTTTCTGGTATTTCAGTACTATTCATGTACCACTGATAAGAAATAAATCCTGTTTCAGCCGTTAGAATAACCGTATCACCAAAGCATATCGGAATTTTTCCTGTAACGGTAACATACACAAAATTTTCTTTGACAATAACCTTAGTAACACCTGTGCATCCATTTGAATCAACAACAGTAACAGAATATTCTCCGGCGGTTGGAGCCGAAATCGTCGTACTCGTCTCACCAGTTGACCAACGCCAAAACAGATAATTACCCACTAAACTTATTCTACCCGGTCTTCCGTTGCAAGGTTGAAGCAGGACATCAATCTCAGGTACAGGAAGGGGATTATACTTAACTATAATCGAATCCGAGGCTGTTTCGCAGCTATCGGCTGTCAATGCCTTTACATAATATTTTCCGGGTTTCGTTACTCTAATTTTACTTTTATTTTCATTTGGTAAAATTCCTTCGGAATCTTCATACCATTCGTAATTGATGTGCCCGGTTTCAGCAGTAAGTTCAACAGTATCACCAATGCAGTATGTCGGTCCTCCGGTTAAGGAAAGATTTATTTTAGCGGTAACACTTTCATCAACAATAATTTCGGTAAATCCGACACATCCATTAGAATCAACAACAGTTACAGAATATTTTCCGGGTTGTGGAGCTTTTATGGAACTGGTTGTTTCTCCGGTTGACCAACTGTATGAGACATATTTTTTGGATAGCCCCAAAGTCCCTGACCTGCCCTTGCAAGGTAGGGTTATGGCACTGATAATGGGTGCAGGTCTTGAGTGAAAGGTAACAGAAACAACGTCTGAGGTACTTTCTGACCCATTTGCTTCTTTAGCTTTAACATAGTATTCACCCGGTTTAGTAACTTTGATATTGATTTTTGTTTCCAGAGAAAGCAATCCGCTTGTATTTTCATACCATTGATAGCTGACAAAACCGCTATCCGCCTTAAGAGTCAGAGTATCGCCCTCACAAAGAACATCATTACCTGTAATTGAAACTTTTTTACTGCTCGTAATCCCAAATTTAACTATATATCCATCATAAACGCCGCCTTCATGAGTCTGAAATGCACCCGAAGTAACGGGGAAGTCAATAGAGTTGGTTGTTCCGACTGTGTAGAGATTATCTTGATAATCGAATGTTAGGTCATAGCCCACGTCAAGGTTTGACCCACCAAGATAAGTAGAGTAAATTATATTTCCGGCATCGTCAAAAACTGCAATCACTGCATCCGACTTGCCGGATAATGTTGATGAAATAGCATCGGAAGTAGTCAATATATCTTTACTTTCGGTAACACCCGATAGAGCAATGTTTCCCTTACTGTCTGATGAAATACCTCCACTATGAAAATCAATCCATACAACATCCTCATTTAATGAACCACCAAAATAAGTGCACCATTTAAATTTACAATTTTGGTCAAATTTAGCCACGAAAAAATCTACCATCCCTTTATTATTTTTTTGAAACACATTACCGGAGCAAGGTAGGTCGGTGCTTGCAGTAGTCCCTCTAAGTATAATATTATTATTTATATCAATATTCATATTAGTACATTCATCCCAATCAGAACCTCCGAAATAGCTACAATAAATTGGTTTGTAAGATGCATCCAATTTCATAAGGAAGGCATCTGATTGACCGGAAATGGAATTTTTATAGGCATCAGGAGTGACAGGTAAGTTTGTGCTTGCCGTAAAACCACTTATTACCGGAAAATCTTTATTGTCAAGGGAAAATGCCATACCAAATTCATCAGCATTACCACCATAATATGATGAATAAAGCAACACTCCTGATGCAGATAATTTCATCAGTACAGCATCATAATTTCCCTGTTTGATTTTCTGATAAGCATCATTGGTAAATGGAAAATCATCACCACAAGCATCACCATAAAACCAGGCATTATTATTCTTATCAACATCAGTACATGTAAAAACATCATAAGCCCCGGAGCCAGCATAAGAAGCAAATAAGAGTCTACCATCAATGGAAAATTTTGCCATCCATGCATCAGCCGTCCCGCCTTTATTTGCTGGTTGAAACGCTGTTGAAGTTACCGGTAGGTTTGAAGATCTCGTATCCCCACAAATCCAATATTCATTATTTTTGGTTACCGACAATGCTAGACTTCCATCTTGCCCATTACCGCCAAAATAAGTACTCCAAATTAATTTTCCCTTTGAATCAAATTTTGTTAAAATTGCATCAATATCACCGTTATTAGTTGATTGAAAAGCACCTGTTGTTATGGGAAAATTATTGCTACGTGTAAATCCTGTAATTATTACATCATTATTTGAATCTGTCCTTACAGAACGATTCATGTCCAAACCAGAACCACCTAAAAATGTTATCCAATCTATTTTTGTGATGATTTCAAGTAAATTATTTCCGGTATAGTCTGAACAGGAGTAATACAAATTATTTTCATCAGAAGTAAAATAAGATGATAAATTTTCTGTTATTTTTCCTGATTTATCAACAATGTTAGAGGATATAATTTTGTTTAGAATTTCAAATTTGGGATTAATAACCTTAATATCGTTTCTTGATACCTGATTTATTGGATTATTCCCTTCAAATTTTAATTTAACATCGCCGATTTTTGCACCAGGGGAAAAAACAAATCGAAATTGGAAATTACTATCAGAAAAGGAGACTACCAAATCAATATGTTCATAAAGATTTTTGTAAGTAACAGTTTTACATGATTTTATATTCACGATACCTTGCTGAATATGACCAAGATAATAATTAAATGTGGGCTCTGATTCTTCATCCGGAACGATTTGAATGTCTTTATTACAGTCCTGGAAAAGTAAATCCATTCGGTATGATGAAACTGAATTAGTTAATTCTTGAGTGCTGATGGTTTTAGAGTTGGGTAAATCTTCTCTAAAATAAGAAACAAAAGATAGCCGGTCGTTAAGTAAGTATAGAATATTAGAATTTTTTTCACAATAAAATAAGACATCTCGGCAAATTTTATTTGAGACATCTGTTAATTGCATTTTGTTCTTGATAAAAAAATTATTATTTTTAATGGATGAAGAAAATGTAATAGTAAAACAATTTGTTTGTATAAATAAAAAAATTAAAAATATCATTCTTATCATTTTCATCATTTTCAATTATTTTTTATAAACTGACGTTAAATTAATAAATTTTTATTTTATGTTAAAAGAAAATTTTATAAAACTACATTTTTCTTCATATCTTACAGAAGGTTATCTGGAAGACCTTAAAAATTTGATGTTTTTCAATCATAATCAAAGTAAAGTTGTTCCAGGTATTTTAGAATCAGTAAAAAGATATGGACTACCGAAACTAACCGTACAAAATGGAATAATAAAAATTAGGGTTGGGGATATTGTGGATGTTCAGACAATTTTTGTCTTAAATAATAGTTCTCCCCAAAAGAATCTTGTTGGAGTTATAATTTATTTTCGTGAATCTACGGATAATTTAATGCTTTTACATATAGCAATAAAAGAAGAATACTCTTTCCACAGTTCAAGGAAAGATTTATATATTCTTTTTAAAATGATAGAAAAACTAAAATCAGTTGCCTCAAGAATTTCAGGCATCAAGACCATTTCAATTTTATATAACAAAGATATTAGTAAAAAAATTAAAATCTGAAAAATGTTTATCTCATTATTGAAAAATTTCGTCCCAAAATCAATTAAGCAGAAAAGAAGATCTTTAAAACTTAATCTAGAGAAAGAATTTGTACAAACATTACCAAAATTGAGTGAACAAAATTTAATCGAAATTTTAACAGGCGATTTAGGTATTACGAGAGGTGACACACTTTTTGTTCATAGTTCCACCAGCTACTTAAACCTTGATTTTGAACCATATAAAATAATTAATATTTTGTTGGAATTAATCGGTGAAAAGGGGACAATCGTTTTTCCTACTTACCCGAAGTTAAGTTCATTTGATTTTTTAAAAAGCGGTGAAGTGTTTAACATTAAAAGAACTCCAACTTTTACAGGTTTACTAAATGAATACGCTAGAAGGCATACAGCAGCTAAAAGGAGTCTTCATCCGACAAAATCGTGCGTTGCTATCGGTTCAGATTCACACGAAATAACAAATGAACATGACAAATCAATTTATCCTTATGATGTAAAAAGTCCGTATTATAAGATTAACCAATTTAACGCGAAAATTATTGGGATTGGTGTTCCAACTACTTATCTTTCTTGTGTGCATTGTGTTGACGATTTTTTAAAAGAGTCTTTTCCTGTTAATCCCTATCATAAGAAAATCTTTACAGCAAAATGCATTGATTATGGCGATAAAGAAGTTTTTGTACGAACCTTGGCTCATAATATTACAAAAATGGATTTCAACATACCCTATTTTATGAAAAGGAATATAAATCCCTTGATATGTAGGGATTTGAAAATAAAAGGGTACAATTTTTTCTTAGCAGATTCTAATCGTTTAATTAATGAGTTGCTTTTACTTGCGAAGCAGGGCATAACTATATATCATAAAAGACATTACAAAATTAAATACTTTTTGAGCCTTCAAAATTCTTGATTTGATTTACAATAATTTGTACTCTTTTTCAATCTTTACATTGTAAGTTTAACGAAATGCAAAATATTATGAATTATTACATTGAACACATTGAATATTATTTACCGGAAAAAATCATTGACAATGATTATTTATCGAATGAGTGCGGAATTGATAAAGCATTTCTTGAAGATAAAGTCGGTATAAAGGAAAGAAGAATTGCATTACCTGATGAAACCACTTCTCAAATGGCATTTAAGGCTGCTAAGAAGTTAATTGAAGTTCATAATATTGATATTGATGATATCGGATTACTTCTTGTTTGTACTCAGAATCCGGATTATCGCCTTCCTACAACAGCTTGTATGGTTCAGGATATGCTTGGTTTGAAAAAATCGACAATGGCTTTTGATATTAATCTCGGATGTTCCGGTTTTACTTATTCTTTACCTTTAGCAGGGAATTTTATAAGAAACGGAGTTTTTAAAAAGGCAATCATAATAATGGCTGACCAGTATTCGAAAGTCATTGACTATAAAGATAGAAATACAGCTTCCATCTTTGGGGATGCTGCATCAGCAACATTACTTTCTTCTTGTGAGGTGCCTTTTGGGGTAATTGATGCAAATTTCGGAACAGACGGAAGCGGTTGGTTTAATTTAATTGTTCCAAACAGTGGAGTTGCCGTAGATAAAGAAAAAAATAATTTTTTATTTATGGACGGACGTGAAATTTTCAAATTCACTATGCTGACTGTACCCGGTTATATAAATCAATTACTGATAAAGAATAATATTGAAATTGGTGATTTGAAATATGTTGTTATGCACCAAGCAAATCAGTATATGCTGAAAGAAATGCAAAAAAGAATGAAAATTAGAGATGAGCAGATGGTTATTGACATGGTCTTGGTTGGGAATACTGTTTCTTCGACTATACCGATTGCACTGAAAAATCTTATTGAACGAAAACCGATTAAAAAAGGGGATATGTTATTATTTTCAGGTTTTGGAGTCGGTCTTTCTTGGGGAAATATTTTGTATAAATATATTTAATTAATAGGAGTAAAAAGTTATGACAAAACAGGAAATTATTGACAAATTATTTTTTATTGTTAAAGACATCAAAGGAGATGTTAAAGTTGATGAAAATACCGCTTTAATTGAGAGCGGTTTGCTTGACTCCCTTGAAGTTATCAATTATTTGACTCAAATTGAAGAATTTATGGAACTTAGTATTTCGTTGGATGAACTTGTTGATAATCAGTTGGGAATCATTAAAAATATGGCTGATTTTATTCTTGAAAAATCGAAATGATTAAATTTCAAAACTCGGATTTATTTCTTGTCGCAGGAGGCAGTTCCGGTTTAGGAAAAGCTATCTGCTATAAGATAAATGAATTAGGGGGAAGTGTTGTTGCTATTGCAAGAAATACCGAGAAATTGTTATCAGCAAAAAAAGGAAGTTCAAATCCTGATTTATTTTTCATCGAATCAAAAGACCTTACCACTGAAATTGATAATTTACCATTATGGCTAGTATCTTTAGCCGAAAAATATGGTAAATTTCGAGGTTATGTTCATTCTGCCGGTATTCAGGAAACACTTCCATTATCATCAACAAAAGTCGAAAAGGCAAAAGTTCTTTTTGATATAAATTTATTTTCTGCTTTATCCTTATGCAAGGGTTTCGCAAAAAAATCAGTTAATACCGGACAAGGTTCTTCGATTGTATTAATTTCATCTTTCGTTTCTAATTTAGGATTAGCCGCAACTGTAAGTTACAGTGCTTCTAAAGGTGCTTTAAATTCTGCTATGAAGGTGATGGCGGTTGAACTTGCACGTGATGGGATAAGAGTAAATTCAATTCTACCAGGTCATGTTGTAACTGAACTTTTTTCAAATGATGCAAAAGTTTCCAGCGAGAACTTTGTAAATTCTCTTAAACAAAAGTATCCATTAGGATTAGGAAAGCCGGAAGATATTGCCAATTTAAGCTGCTTTTTGTTATCAAATTCCAGCAGTTGGATAACCGGTTCGGAA
>Ga0172370_10006565_pt1 | contig 14580 bp, 13 predicted proteins | sample LakKiv5m_FD_114538 | JGI IMG/M metagenome (GOLD analysis project Ga0172370, IMG submission 114538) | Freshwater microbial communities from Kabuno Bay, South-Kivu, Congo - kab_022012_11.5m | ecosystem: Environmental > Aquatic > Freshwater > Lake | place: Democratic Republic of the Congo...
GCTTGAACAGTGTGACATCATTGATAAACTCATCGTAGTCGATCATTCACCCAGGCCATGCTTGAAAATACGTAAGGCATCCTTTCCTGTGGAAGTAATAGAACAACCCAACAGAGGCTATGGCGCCGGTATAAACAGGGGCCTTAGGGCCGTAGGACGGGTTGACGCCATAGCGCTCGTTTGCAATCCGGACATCGAGATCCTTACTCCGAGGGAACTTCCGGAAGCGGTAAAGGAGCTCAAGAAACATGTCCATTGGGGCTGCTTAATTCCGGCGCAACTGGACGATAACTCAACTACCATAGCCGTATGCCGCCGCTTCTATACATGGAAATCCCTCTTCCAGTCTAGGATTGGGTTCATGAGAAAGAATCCCCACGTCTATCGCCGAGAACACTTTTATCTGGACCGGGACTTGACTCAAAGCTTCGATGCGGAGTGGGCCAATGCGAGTTCCATGTTCTTTAAACTTAGCCTTTTCCCCTATCCAATATGCTTTGATGAGAGATTTTTCCTCTATTTCGAGGATGTCGATATCTGCGCCCAGATGCATATCCATGGTTACGCTGTCCGGTATTCCCCGCAAATCGTGATAAGACACCATGAGCAGCGAGAAAGCCACAGGAATCTTTCCTTTTTCGGCATGCATGTCAAAAGCCTCCTTCGCTTCCTCGTGAAATACCGAGGCCTTCCCCAAGCGATTGATTTGCAAGGCAAAACCGCGGCTCACTTGACAAGGAGCAACCCTGACGAATAATTTCCTAACAGAGTCTTCCATGAGGCGCACAAAGGTGTACACGCATGGGCATTATTGATCTGCTCCTAGTATCGATTCGTCAAGTTTCCAGGCTGCGCAGGCGATACCGCAGCGCCGTCATTGGCACTGCTCTAGGAACCGCTGGTCTCATTACCGTCATGACTGTGGGAGATTCTGTCGAGGAAAACCTCGGCAGAAATTTAGGCATACTGGGCAGCGCCACGACGGTTAAGGCAACCATCGACTATTCATATTTTCGGCACAACGATATCGAGGACGTGAGGAAGCTGCCCGGTGTGTTGGATGCCTCTCCTGCGGTCTTTCACGATGTTCGTCTGGTCTCTCATGGGAAAAAAGTCAAATACGGGGCGAGACTGGCAGGGGTCGAGGCAAACATCTTTCGGGTTGTATATCTACCCCTGGCCGAAGGCCGACCCTTGACGCGAGACGATGCGGAGAAAAGGAGCGCCGTCTGTGTCATTGGAGATGAAGTAAGAAAGGCCCTCTTTGACCCTGGCGAATCGCCCATAGGTCAGTCGGTGAACATCCTCGGCATCTCGTTTAGGGTGGTGGGCGTCCTCGCGCAACCGGAGGACCCCCTCTTTGGTCAAACGATCCTATTGCCCATTACCCTAGGTCGTTCCCAGATTCCGGATATGTTTCCCATTCGAAAACTGTACATCATTCCCAAGAATTGGTATATGACGGGAGATGTCCACAAAAGAGTGTCTGCGCTGCTCACCGGCAGACAACCGAAATACGGTCAGTCGATTACCTACGACGAAGACCGAATCGAGGTGATGAAAAAGACTGTTGATACCTTCAAGTTCTTCCTATACACTGCTATAGGCGTCACTCTAGTCCTCGGCGGTCTGGGAGTCACGAACGTCATGCTCGCTCTTGTCAAGGAACGAACAACCGAGATCGGTCTCCGAAAGGCGGTTGGCGCCACACAAGGGGCAATTGTCACGCAATTCCTCTGCGAGTCCCTCATGGTAAGCTTGATGAGCTGCGTGGTGGGCATCATAGCCGGCGGCTTCCTGGTCGAAATCATAGCCACCGCCATGATCAAAGGAAAAGTAGCCTATGGAATGTTATTTCAAAGCATCGTCCTGTCGGTGATTATCGGAATCTTCGTCGGGGTGGTTTCAGGTGTCTTGCCGGCTCGAACGGCTGGGCGTCTGGATCCCGTGGTCGCAATGAGGTTCGAATAGCCATTAGATTCCTTGATCAGTTACATCGAAAAAAAGTTGGACACAGACTTGTTGACAGTGAATCGGGGCGCTTAACTGTGCAAATATACTGGTTGCCTGAATTAATGATGAGATTGCTTCGCTTCCCGGCCGATGACATAAACCGGTATCCCGCCGTTGCAATGAACCGGAGGCGACACGGGAATCTCTACGTGTGATCTCCTCACTGAAAGCATGATAGGAATCCGACATTACTTTCGAGAACCTCTACAACCTTTAGGGACTTAAAGAATGGAAATTCGCGATATCATAACCATGACCCGAAAGATGGTCTTTCGGAACCGGCGCCGATATCGGGCCGTCATGGCAGCCATAGCTCTAGGCACCATAGGCTTCATAATCATCCGGACAATGGGGGATTCTGTCGAAGGCAAGCTTGCGGAAAACCTGGAAATACTAGGTGAAGCCACCGTGCTCAAAGCGGAATGGAGAAACCACTTTGGCAACCTGCATCCAGGGGAATTTTACGATAAGGACGTTGAGATGCTCCGAAAGATTCCCCATGTGGTGGCTGTGGCACCCGTAATGCACGCCCAAAACGTCACCGCAACATACAGACGCTACGAGATGGGAGGCATCGAAATACAAGGAGTTGACCAGGATTATTGGCGGACCCAGACGCCTTATCTGATCAGCGGCAGACTCTTTTCCAGTTCCGACCTGGAAAACAGAGAACGAGTCTGCATACTGGGCAAAGACGTAGCAAAGAATCTCTTTCGCGGAGCAGATCCATTAGGACAGCAAATAAGAATTGACCACCTCTGGTTCAGAGTCATCGGAGTCCTCGGGGGGCTCCAACACGATTACATCAGCTCAGGCGTATTTGTCCCTGTTACCACTGCCAAAAACAGTTTTAACGGGCTCGATAAGATATCCACAATCTACATCAGAGTTTACAACTGGGATTATGTCGATTCTGTGTACCAGACGGTGGCCAAAATCCTCACGCAAAACCACAAAGGTTACGAGGATGCTCTTTATATATACTATTATCCGACTCGAGTTAAGCGAGTGAAGATGCTTGTTTATGTCGTAAATATATTCGTATATGCTTCGTTGGCCATCGTCTTTGTTTTGGGAAAAGTAGGGCTGACTAATGTCATGCTTGCAGCAGTTCAGGATAGAACTAGAGAAATTGGCCTGCGCAAAGCCGTGGGCGCTACCGACAGTATGATCCGCCTTCAGTTCCTACTTGAATCCGTGCTCGTGAGCCTAGGTGCAGGATTATTGGGCGTGATTGCCGGTGTGCTCGGCGTCAATTTCCTGAAAGACATTTTGGGAGTCGAAGTCTCCCATTATGTGATGTCCACAGCCATCTTCATTGATTTGGCAGTCACCACCCTCATAGGGGTGATCGCCGGTCTTTATCCCTCCCAGAAGGCAAGTCGCCTAGATATCGTCACCGCCATGCGGTTTGAATAAGTCAGTTTACCTTCGCGCTATCTGCCCGCCTTCTGGAAAATGGCTTCCCTCAGCTTTGCCGTCCCTTCATCGAAATATTGCATGGCGGTTTTCCCGTTCTTGTCTGCTGCCTCCAGGTCAGCTCCAGCCACGGCTAAAGAATGCCCAACAGAAAGACTTCCCCGTTCCAACGCTATCATTAATGCAGTCTTGCCCTCTTTATCCTTGGCATTCACATTCGGATTCTTACTCAATAGAAGCTTGACAATCTCCAGCCGACCGCTCTCTGCCGCGTACATCAGGGCAGTTCTCCCACTATTGTCCTGGAAATTGATATCAGCGCCTTTGGCAACAAGATGCGCCACCGCCTCAACGCCTGCGACGTCATTTCTGACACTATGTGCAGCTATCATAAGAGCGGTTCTGCCCTCTTTGTCTGTAGCATTAATCGGCACTCCGCGCTGAAGGAAGGGCTCCAGGTGACCAGCATTGGGATTCCACTTCTCCGCGTATACCATTACCGGCGTCTGCCCCCTATCGTTGATCGTATTAGGATCCGCCCCCTTGTGGAGCAATGTCCAGGCAGCGCCAAGATAACCTTTGTCGAAGGCCAGCTTGAAGGCGGTCTGCCCTTCTTTGTCCTTGGTGTTGACATTTGCCCCGCGCAGAACAAGGATATTCACGAGATGCCCGTTGTCCCCCCGAGGGTTGCTGGCAGCAAGCATGAGCGCTGTAACTCCGTTCTCGTCGGTCGTGTTCGGGTCTGCGCCGTCCTTGATCAGGAGTTCGGCCAACCCTGCATTGGAATCCCAGCAGGCTTTCATCAAGAGTATCCCGAGATCAGTCTTCTCCTGCTCCGAAACCCCTCGCATCTTACAGCCCGAAATGAGACCAACGACAAGTGCGGTTATAAATAATAAGGAAGCACATAGCCGGCTCTTATTAGATGAACTCATCAACTAAACTACCCTCTGTCGTTATACTTATGACAACATTCCTTGCATTAGCCACAATGACTCGACAAGGTCCGCCCTCAACTAATGATATGCGGAATCCCGCGGTCACCTCCCCATACAAGCATAGGGGCACACCTTGTCCCAAACATAATCATGGACTCCCCAAAGCGGCTTCACGCATGACCCGCTGATGGGGTAGTCCCAGGGATTCTTACCAAAGTTTTCATAGGTGGACATGATCCCATCCGATCCCACCTTGGCTATCACGTTCAGTACTACGGGTGACTTCTCCCACCTTTTGTTGTCATGGTTGTGATACACATCCGCGGAAAACGAAATGCAGTACAGGCCTGGAACGAGTCCCACAGCACTCCTGAGTATTTTCAAGTCCCTGAGATGATAAGGGGTCCTCCTAAGCTCTCGGTTCAGATAACGCCCTCTAAATGTTTCCAAGATGTCTTGCGGCGCGTGGACAACATTGTCCATGCCGGAGGCCGCCTTCGGCTCCTCGGAAGCAACTTTATCTTTCCCCTGAACAGTCTCTTTGCCGCGATAAGAGGCAGGCACAAGGCCTTTGCGTATATCCGTCACAGACTCAATTCGCTTCTCAAGTTCCTCAAAAGCCAATCGAAGCTCCCCTTGGAGTTTGGTTAACTCGTCCTTTGCCTTTGTTTCCGCGTCATCTCCATCAACGCCTGAAATCGCATGCAACCGCTTCTCGTTTATCTCAAGCCATGTCCTTGCCGCCCTGGAAAAATCGCGAAGGCTCGTTGGCGTCGATTTATTGATCTTTGCTGAGTCTCCGCTGGCTATAATGGTGGTCTCTTCCCTGACAGTGGCGAGCAGGCTACCTGTCATGGTCTTCAGGTCGTTTAGATAGTTAAGAAATGCATTTTTCTTATACGTCTCTTGCAATTTTCGCCAAATGTCCGCAGCTTCACGGGCTAACAATGGGAGTCTCTCCTCTTGTTTGGCCTGTAAGACCTTGTCATAAGACTTGATCGCCTCGTGACCCGCCTCATTCAATAAAGCCTGGGTTTTGATGCGCACCCGCAGGGCGCTGCCTGTCGCCAAATCTTTCTCTGGTGAAAAGAAGTGATAGGCAAGCAGCAGCAGCAGCACCAGACACGCCAGGACAATCAACATTCGCATCAATGACAACATAGACTACTCAACGTACTCGTGTAACGCCCATCCAACCATCGCTTACGGAGTTTAACACATTGACGGCGCGGATCAAGCATGATAGCAAGCTGGTAATCATTCACTTTCGAGGGGGCGTAACCGTTGGACAGGCTTTCGAGGGGAGAGGTTTTTTTTGCGTTGGTTTTGCGGCAGTTGAATACGCTTGGCTGGCTGAATTCACCTAGAGACGCTGTGGTGGCGGTCAGCAGTTGCCAGGCCTCCCTGCAGGAGCAGTGTTCGATTGATGAGCTGCAAAATAGTTGAAGAGCCTTCGGTCGAAGTCGCGTTATCGAGAGGGCCAAGTATAAGAAGGCTACTTTCGGTATTGCACACCGTCGCCCAAATTGGCCGTCAAGGCCAACGCCTAGCAGCGGGAAACCAGACCTCGGGGAGCGCGTCTCGGTTAAGAGGTAGCGAGTCGGGCAAGCTATGACGACCAGACAACCCATGGCACCGGAGAAAAATGGAGCCGGAGGGTGAAGCATGTCAGGGGTGTGGGACTCGTTTGGAGGAGAAAGGTTGAGCGCCGCGCAGCGTCATTGATACTCCCAGTCATAAGCCGGAAAAGATTACGTTTCGTCTTGCCAAGAGGTATTGGTCTCACTGCCGTCGGACGTAACTCCTCAAGTCCAGGGTGTGCTGACGAAGAGTCCCTAAGGGAATCAACTGATCGCTGACGCTATCGAGATGCGCTATCTCCATGGCGTGCTCATGGGACGTATCAGTGAGTATCTGTGCATCGGGGCTGGTAGCCTCGTGAAACTGTTTCAGCGCTGCACCGATCTCTGTGAGGCATTACGGGAAAGACTTATTCAGGAGCATCGCGAGTAGCCTATCACACATGCAGACGAGGCCGCCTGGTGGACTGACGTCAAGACCGGATAGGTGTGGCTGTTTGCCACTCCTGGCCTGACGATATTTCAATACGGGTAGAATCGTTCAGCCAAGATTCCGCAAGGGGCCTTTGGCAAGGAACCCTTGCCAGGCGACCTTGTCATAGACCGTTATGCCAGGTACAACAAGATTCCTTGAAAACGAACAGCGTCTGTATCTCTAGTAGGATAATCGAGCCCTACCACGGGAAACAATCTAGCCGAACGAGACTTATAGCCGTTCTCAAAACTTATCACGAGATTGCTTCGCTTAGCTCGCAATGACACCTCGATGGCCTTCTCATCATTGCTAGAAGCCGAAAGCGACGAAGCAATATAAGCTCGCATCAATCAAGCGGCCAAGCCCTTGTCGAATGCGCGTTTAATTTCGAGACCCGGTATAAGGTCTTCGGTGATTCCGAGGAAGGTGAGCTTCCGCGCCGTCACCGATGTGGGAGCCAAGGCATGAAGCATCTTGACCTCGGTAGCAACGAGCATCAAGAAACGGGGCTGTAGCGTGGTGGACCGAATAAAGGCAGCTTTGGATCTCTTGGCCCGCAATCCGAAAGCGGCCCCTCTGATTTCTTGTTTCCATCCTCCAACTCTCCCCGATTAGAGCTCTCCCAGGACAATCCAACACACTATAGTGGCCGAGTCTAGCACAAAAGTACTGCTTCCGTTTTCCCCCTCCCGCGCATAAGTGGACGGTTACGTGGCTAGTGTAAAAATGTCTCTAGCTATTGAGGAACTAGCCTCCTTCATAATGGTCTTTAATTCGAAAGACAACAAAGCCTGCTCTCGGCAGGCAGACAGGCCCATCTTGTCCTCTCCTAGGTACAAACTCCAAATTGCCCGCGACCCTGCCAAGGTGTATGCTTATTGTCGAAGGCGCCGCGTCAACGCGGTTTGCAGGCATCATCGCTCATCCTGGAGTAACCCGCATTCATAACGTATTGTTCAAAGGATCATGTCATGAACTGCCCCATGAAAACAAATCGGATTCACCACAAACATTCTTCGTTCATCCACAAACTCATACTAACAGTCTTTCTTGTAAGCCTGTTTGTAATTTATCCCGGTCACGTTCAAGCACAGAATGCAGCGAGAGGCCTTAGAGAATTGCAGGAGACCTTTCGTCACATTGCCCGGACCGTAAAGCCCGCCGTGGTCAACATCTCTACTGTAAAGATCACCACGGTTCGAAATCCTATGTCTGAACTCGATCCGCTATTAGAAACACATCCTTTCCGTGAATTCTTTGGTGATGAGTTCTTTAGGCGTTTCTTTGGCAATCCGAGGCAGGGAGAACGTCTGAGACAACAGGGACTGGGTTCCGGTTTCATTTATGAGCCTCGCGGCTTTATTGTCACGAATCGTCATGTGATCAAGGGCGCTGACGAGATAGTGGTAACCTTGGAGGGTGGGAAAAAGGCGAAGGCGCGAATTATCGGCGCAGACCCGAAGACCGATGTGGCAGTCATCAAGGTCGATGCTAACAACCTGCCGCACGTCAAGCTCGGTGATTCACAGACCTTGGATGTTGGGGATTGGGTTTTGGCCATTGGAAATCCTTTTGGACTTACTCAAACCGTGACCTCAGGGATTGTCAGCGCCAAAGGTCGGTCAAAGATGGGGATCTTGGAATACGAAGATTTTATTCAGACTGACGCCGCAATCAATCCTGGCAACTCAGGGGGACCATTGGTGAATATTGATGGAGAGGTCGTGGGGATGAACACCGCCATTTTATCAGGAAGCGGAGGTTATATGGGTATTGGGTTTGCCATACCCATCAATATAATTAAACAGGTCATGGCCATGGGGCTCTCGAAAAAGACTGTAGAAAATCCGCCTCGCCGGGCAGCGCCTCAGACACCTCTAAAAAAAAGTCCGTCGCCTAACGAGTGGCTTGATAGTCAAACGCCTGGCTTGCGGCCGTTGAATTTGTTGCCTCAGTGAGAAATACAGTGAGCGGTGCCTATTGATTTGCAACTGTAGCAGCATTGGATTAGATTTTGACCATGCAAACGCCCAGATGTCGCGGCGAGGGACATTGATAAGCAACTCTTGTTTGGCCTATGACGGTCAGTTATTCCTCTAAAACGGGCGTAGTCTTTAGACTCTGTCTGTGTTCATTTGTCCTGGAGACCTGGCCATGGGAGAGAAATTTCTCGGAATTGACTGCGGATCGGTAAGTCTTAACGTTAGTGTATTGAGTTCAAACTCGTCGGCCCCTTTCTTCTTGTACCTACGCACCAAGGGAAGACCATTGAAGACCCTCGTGGAAGCCCTGGACAGCTTAGGCCATGTCTTGGGCGAGGACGTACGCTTCGCGGGGGCCCTTATCACTGGAAGCGGAAGGGAGCTGTTGTCGTCCGCACTCGAGCTTCCAACAATTAACGAGATAACTGCCCACGCTGTGGGCGCCCGCTCAGTGAATCCCGACATCAGGACAATCATCGAAATAGGTGGTCAGGATTCAAAGTACATCCGTATGGAGCCTCCATCCGACGGCGAGACTCCGCGAATTCCCGTTTTTCGTATGAATGAAATTTGCGCGGCCGGCACAGGCGCTTTTCTTGATGAACAGGCCCAACGGCTGGGCATAGGGGTGGAAGACTTCGGCAACATAGCTCTCCAAAGTCGCAGACCAGCTCCAATAGCCGGTCGATGCGCCGTATTTGCCAAGACAGACATGATTCATCAGGCCCAGGATGGAGCGCCTCTTGACGACATCCTCCTTGGCTTGGCCTTTGCGCTGGTGAGAAACTATTTGGCCACATTGGTAAAGGGGGACTCAATAGTCCCTCTTGTATCCCTTCAAGGCGGCGTGATGGCAAATTCCGCCGTTGTTCATGCTTTCCGCGTATCTTTGGGGATAAAGCCTGAAGAAATACTGATACCACCCCATTTCAAGAATCTCGGGGCGTTCGGCTGCGCAATCATTGCGCAGAAGCGATCGTTTAATGTGGCGTGCCCCCTGGCAAAAATTAAAAGCATGGCGCGTGAAGCCATGAGCAGGCCTATTGTTCGCTCTTTTTTTCCTCCATTGCCAACTCCTCGCAAGTCTCTCCGCACTTCAGAAAATGGTGCATCAGACTGCCAAAGGAGGCGTGGCCCGCTTATCATGGGGCTCGATGTAGGCTCTGTGTCAGTTAAAGGGATCATTATGGACGGCGACGGTCTTGTGATTGCGCAGGACTATCGTTTATCCATGTCCCGCCCCCTAGAAACACTTTCTCAGGTAGTTAGTACGCTCATCCGAGGCGGACGGGAGCCATCTGTCATAGCTGTTACAGGCAGCGGAAGGAACCTGGTGGGAAGACTCATCGGATCAGAACTGATCGTGAATGAGATATCTGCTCAGTGCAGGGCGGCGGTTCATTGCAACTCAGAAGTGGACACAATAATAGAAATCGGTGGCCAAGACTCGAAATGGATTGCCCTTCAAGACGGCAGGCTGGTCGATTTTGAAATGAATAGAGTGTGCGCCGCTGGAACAGGCAGCTTTCTTATGGCACAAAGCCATCGCCTGGGGCTAGGCGACGGCGCGGTTTTTTCCAGAGCAGCCTTTGCTGCTCAGACGCCGGCTGATCTCGGTTGCAGATGCACGGTCTTCATGGAGTCGGATCTTATTCACCACCAAAACAACGGTGCCACTACAAACGATCTGGCTGCCGGCGTATGCATTAGTATCGTCAGCAACTACCTAGAGCGAGTGGCAAATAATAAGAGGCTTGGGCAGAAGGTCCTTTTCACTGGCGGCGTCGCGGCGAATCAGGCAGTGACCGCCGCGTTTGAACAATACACCCACAGGGAATTCAGGGTTTCACCTTATTTCAAGGTATCCGGCGCCATGGGAGCGGCTTTGATAGCCCTAGACAAGCTGAAGCAAGGCGCCATTGAGCCGGTGGGCTTAAGAGAAATTTGCTGGGAACCTAACAATATCGAGAGGGATCAATTCACCTGTGGAGGATGCTCCAATCAGTGTCGGATTAGCAGGTATACCATCCGCCACCGTAGAGTGACCACCGGTGGATTGTGCGACAGATGGGAGGTGGAGAAGCTCCAGAGAGACAATGCGGTGGATGAAAATATTTTCACATACCGCCGAGACTTGATCGAATCAGGTCTGGAGGCGCAGGAGGGCTTCAACAATGTGTGGGCTATGGCTCGATCACCTCAGTTTTATGAATATTTTCCTTTCTGGAAGGGCTTCTTGGGCGAGCTCGGCATATCTCTCCAAGTCTCTCCCCGCCCGGACAGAAAACAGTTTGAGGATGGTCTTCGGAAACTTCGCGTAGAGACATGCCTGCCAATGAAGGTGTTGGCTGGTCAAATACGTAGTATTACCGAAGCTGGAGCCCGCGTCCTTTTTCACCCAGCGATTCTCAGCGAACCACCGGACAATGGGAGTGACAGGATGTTAGACTACTGTCCATACGTTCAGGCCTCGTCTCAATTCTTTAAAGGAACGTTCGATATCCAATGGGTGGAACCAATAATTAACAGCGCTATCGATCCGAATGCTTTCCGAAAAGAGTCTATAAGGTTGGGTGTTGAGCTGGGATTCTCACACAAACGAGCGACGTTGGCATACAAACAAGGCATTGCGAAACTTGAAGCTTTTGATGGCATGCTCCGGGAGAGGGGACAGCAGTTCTTAGAATCACTTGATCAAGAAGAGCCCGCAATTGTGGTTTTGGCCAAACCGTATCATGCCGCGGAGACCTTCCTCAACATGAATATCGGAAGCCTGTTCCAAAGGCTTGGCATCAAGGCTATCCCGGCAGACCTATATCCTCTGAGCGACCTGACGCCGCCGCCGGTCACGTGGAAATATCAGGCCAGAATGATTCGCGTTGCGCGGGAGATTGCCTCCCATTCAAATTTGTATCCAATACTGATTGGTTTTTTTGGCTGCGGGCCAGACTCTTTCACTTTGCGACACGTCAAAGAAGCACTCGCCGACAAGCCGCTGCTCTGTGTGGAGATGGATGAACATACCTCTCGAGCAGGTTTGATCACGAGGATCGAGGCTTTTTTGGATCAAGTTACAGCCCGACGCACAAAGGAAAGGTGCTCCGTACAGGCAAATTTACGGGCTGACGCTAAGGACGCAAGAGTCGATTCGATGTTATGCATCTCGCACCCCATAGCAAACAAAGTCGCCAGGAGGGCCAAACCCGAGACAATTTTTTTACCCTATTGGGGCGACCACGTGTACGCATTCGCTGCGGCAGCCAGGTCTGTAGGCATCGAAGCTTTGGCCCTTCCAGCCCCGGATGAGGAATCGGAGAGGTTGGGAAGGCCTCATACGCTAGGCGGCGAATGCCACCCCTTTGCCCTGGTATTAGGCGACTATCTCAAAATATCGCAGAACCTTTCAGAAAAAGAGGCTGCAACATCTCGATTCTATCTCATCAATCCAGACGCATGTCGCCTAGCACAATTCCCCGTATATATTGAAAAGATTCGGAGAAATCTCGACTTACCTCTCAAAGTCATCCAGGACATTGATACAGGCTTGGCAGAATTTAGTGTTTCGCCCCTCACGCACCAACGGATATTGCTGAGACTTTGGGAAGGTCTCAATGCGTTCGACTTGCTAAGTCGTCTCTTCTGGGAGCTTCGTCCTCGGGTGAGACAAAAAGCCGCCCTGGAAAAGGCTTACGATGAAAGTTGTAACAAGTTATACGAATCCCTCAGTAAAGGCCGAGTAAGGCAAGGCGTGGAAGAAGCGCTTCATGAACTCTACGAATTCCCAGTGGACGAAGACTCCCCCCACCCACTAATCGTCGTGACTGGCGATTATTACACAAGGGTTGTGCCCTTTGCCAACAACGAGGTGTTCCTAGAAGTGGAGGCAAACGGAGGCGTTGTCCTATCGCCCCCGACGCTTTCGGACAGCTTCAAGTTAGGCACGCTGAGGGATTTTGTATGGACACTGCTGAACGGGCGTTCCCGAGACGCTGCCCGCCACGGGTTTCTCTACATGCTCATGACTATCCTCGAGTTCAATGTCAGGGGCTCGAAAATGGCCAGGAGAGTTAATAGCGGCGAGCTGGATCTCCTGGGTATAAAGATGTGGAAGACCGTCTCAAAGCATGCTCACACAAAGCTGCCTGCGGGCATGACAGCTCCTCTTGCCACCACACTACGCGATCTCGAATCGGGAGCTGACGGCATACTCAATCTCATGACGCTCAATTGCTCCTACGGTACTGTAGTGACCGCGGCTTTGCTGAGGGCTCTCAAGGATAGACCGAATCTGCCGATGCTGACCCTCGTGTACGATGGTTTGAAGAAAACCAACGAGAAGACTCGCATAGAGGCATTCATGGAACAGGCTCAAGACCACTTGGCAAGGAGACTCAGGACGGTTAGGCCTCATCATAATGGGTTGACGCAGTGACTGACGAAAACCATGATTTGGCGAAAAACAAATACAGAGATAAGTCGCTCGGTCCCATACCCCAACGAAAGTCACTTGTAGAACTCCGGGTACAGTTTCTTGGCGCAGTCTGGACAAATACTATGGCTGAATTCGGCTTCCGAGTGCTCGGAAACGTATGTCTCCACCTGCTTCCAATAGCCTTCGTCATCCCTTATCTTCTTGCACGAAGAGCAAATGGGGATGAATCCTGAGAGTCTTCTTACCTTCGCCAAGGACTCCCTCAGTTCAGACAGAAGCCTCTCTCTCTCCTCCTCATAAAGTCTTTCAGCACTTACGTCTTGAATGATCGGGAAAAAATACTGAGGGGCACCGCATTCATCTCTCATAAGCTTCACGGACATCTTAGTCCATAATGTCCGCCCGTCTTTACTCACGAGTCTCGCTTCTAATTTCGCGATGCTAGTATCCCCTTGGAGTAGCCGTTCAAAGCAATCGATCGCTTTAACCGAGTCCTCAGGAAAGGTTAAATCGTCGTATTTCATGCCTGTGAGTTGATCCTTTGTAAAACCTGTGATGCGTGCCATCTCCGCATTGACAAGCTCAAATCCCCTATCCAGTCGTAGGGTGGCCGCCGCTATAGGCGATTCCTCAAAGACCCTCCTGAAATTCTCGTCACTTTGTCTCAACCGCCGTTCTGTCTGCTTTAACCTGAACAAAGCCTTTACTCGCGCCAATAACTCTCGATTAGAAACGGGCCTGGGGATATAGCCATCAGCTCCGTATTCGAGTCCCATAGCCTGATCATCCGACGATATTTTTACACTGGACAGCAAGACCACATACACATCACCCCAAGTGGGCCTATTCTTGATCTCTTTGCACACCTCGGTCCCGGTCACGTCGGGTAGGACAACATCTAGCAGGACCATGTCTGGTTTGTTCTCCTCCAAGTGCTTGAGGCATTCACGGCCCGACGTTGCAGTAGTGACTGCATATCCTGCGGATTCCAGGATATGTTTCATGCCTTTCAGCAAAACTGTGTCATCATCCACAAGTAACAGCCTAGCTTTATCGTGCACTCTGTTAGCCTCCCATGAACAATATGGATAGATTGGAGTCTAATGTGTCTCACATTCTGACGCCCTCTTTTACGTCAATGAGCCTGCCGAAATCCAGACTTGAGTCTAGACTATCCAGCATTAGGTAAAGATTCCCGCATAACGAATTTACCATCAAGTATGCGACAATCAATACTGTCTCTCTACATGTTATACCGTTCAGCGATCTACAAGGTCAATCGGGATAGACACGTAAAAGGTTGTGCCTATCCCTACCTCGCTTTCTACCCAGATCCGACCTTTGTGTCCGCGGACGATTCGCTGGGCGATGGCCAAGCCAAGGCCGGTACTTTTCTCATCACCGGTTGGACGTACGCTAGTCCTTTGGAAAGGGGTGAACAGATTCTTGAGTTCATCTCGGGGTATCCCTGGTCCTTGATCTGAGACGGATATGACGACCTCATTCTTGTCTGTAGCAATCGAAACAGAAACCCGCGTATGAGGCTGAGAAAATTTTACAGCATTGCCAATAAGATTGTTCAACACCTGCTCTAGTTTGGCTTTGTCCGCGGTTGCCGGAACCGACCTCTCATTTAGGACGAGCGCAAGCTCTATGTTCTTGCGAGCTGCTAACGTCCTGTTAATTGCTACATTCTGTTCAAGTACTGTGACTAAATCAATCGGCAGCATCTCTAAATAGA
>Ga0172370_10006566_pt1 | contig 14579 bp, 10 predicted proteins | sample LakKiv5m_FD_114538 | JGI IMG/M metagenome (GOLD analysis project Ga0172370, IMG submission 114538) | Freshwater microbial communities from Kabuno Bay, South-Kivu, Congo - kab_022012_11.5m | ecosystem: Environmental > Aquatic > Freshwater > Lake | place: Democratic Republic of the Congo...
CGACGCACGATATGGTCATCAGCCTCTATGTGAGGGCCTGAACAAACTACCAGATTATCTTTTAACTCTGGACTTGGCATATTTTATTAAATGTACTAAATCCCTTTTTGCCGGGCATACATAGGAACATAAGCCGCATTCAATGCAATCCAATACATCGTATTCTTTGGCAATGTCCCATCTTTCTTTCTCCGCTGCTATGCTTATATTGGCCGGCATGATACGCATAGGGCATACATCGATACAGCGCGCGCAGCGGCAGCAAACACGTTCTTCTCTTACTGCGAGCTCATCTCTGCTAAAAAATATTATACCGCTGGTAGTCTTTATTATAGGCGCATCCAAAGAAGCCTGGGCAATACCCATCATAGGCCCACCAAAAACTACTTTTGCCGGCTCTTTCTTTAATCCGCCGCAATCCTCGATTAAATCCCTGACTGTCGTGCCGACTTTCGCCAAAAGATTTACGGGTTTATTTAAACAACTGCCCGTTAACGTAACCACGCGCTCATAAAGAGGCTTATTTTTACATACTGCTTCGTAAATCGCAAACACTGTCCCTACATTTTGCACCGATACGCCCACATCAAAAGGCAGACCGCCCGATGGAACCTCTCTATTCAAAACAGACTTAATCAATTGTTTTTCCCCGCCTTGCGGATAACCCGTCTTTAAAACCTTTAAACTAAAACCCAAAGGCAATTCTTTTCTGAATAACTTTATTGCCTCAGGCTTATTATCCTCTATCGCAACAACGCAGTTATTTATGCCTAATACTTTTAAAACAATCCTTGCACCCTCGATTATCTCCCGCGCATATTCAACCATAAGGCGAAAATCATTGTTTAAGTAAGGCTCGCATTCTGCTCCGTTTAAAATTAAAATATCTATTTTCTTAGAGGGTTTAAGTTTTATATGCGTGGGGAAACCTGCTCCACCCAAACCTACGATTCCTGAATTAAAAACAATCTGGCGGATTTCATCAGCGTTATATTTATCCACGCGGCTTTTATCTTCAGTGGCGGTATAAAGATTTTCATCTTTCTCATCAGACTCTATCACAACAACCTTTGCCCTGCCTGAAGTCGGATGCAGGTAGTCGGAGATAGATACAACCTTTCCCGAAACAGAAGCATGCACAGGGCTGAACAACCCGCCCTCTGACGTAGCAACCATCTGCCCTGCCTTGACAATATCTCCGGGCTTAACCAATAATTTATCGCAGGGCTTGCCGAAATGCTGGGATAAGGAAATAAAAACCTTCTTGGGAAGGTTTGCCTTCTTTATCCTGCTGTGTTCCGTCAACTCTTTATGTTCTGATAACTTTATCACTTTTCTTAAACACTCCTATAATTCCTACCGTAATAACAAAAATACCGACGGTAATCAATACGGCAAATTGACCAAAATATTCCGCCAGGCCTGAGGAAATAAACATAAAAGCCAGAAATGCGAAATGGACAACTATCTCAAGCGCTGTAAATACTTTTCCTCTCATATTCGTATCGGTTAACTCATGTATCAAAGTATTAGAAGCAACCATAATGGGAGATACGCTCATGCCTAACGCGAATGCCAGTGTAGCGGCTAATTTAAAATCCATAAAGCGATAACTCGTAATGGTAAATACTGCAAGCATCAACCCCGCAAAAATAAGGCTGACAAATATTACCTTTAAATAAGAAAATTTCTTACCCAGCCTGCCGTAGATTAAAGAACCGATAAAAAGACCGACTCCCAAGAATACAGCCAAAATGCCTAAATCCTTCACCACAGAAGTAAACACTCCTTGAATAAATACAATAACAACGACATAAACGCTGCCCAGCGCGGCCCAAAGGACAAATAATATATTCAAAATCTCCTTAATCTTATCCTGTTTGGCCAAGAAGCCGAAAACGCCCTTGAATTCCTCTAAGACAGAAGCCCTTATCACCTCTACTATCTCTTTGCCTACTTTTAACATCTCGTTGGGATTGACTATCAATCCTTTGTTCGTGCTCACAAAGAATATGAGAGTCCCCGATATAAGGAACGTAAGAGCGTCCAAATAAAACCCTCCTTTTACTCCGAGAATCTCTACGATAATCCCTCCTATGCCAAATCCCATTGCGGCGGCAATCATACCTGTCGTATTAACCAACGAATTTGCTATTAATAAATCTTCCTTTGCTACTAAATCGGGTATTATGGACATTTTTGCGGGTACGAAAAACCTGCTTATGCAGAATATCAGGAAGACAATCAAATACAGAGGCAGGAGCGATTTAATGTTTATAAGGAATAAGGGTATAAGGCAGACAAGCAGCGCCCTGACTAAATCACAGACGAACATCGTCCTGCGCCTATCCCATCTATCCACATAAATACCAGCGATAGGACCTATTAAAAACACAGGAATAATCGTTAAAGCCATAAGTTTTGCCAGTTCAAACGTAGAACCCGGCGCGCGCTTAAATATAAAAGCTATCAAAGCCATCTGGTTAAGCCTGTCGCCGAACTGCGAAACAATCTGGCCTATCCACAGCAGGAAAAAATTCCTGTTTTTTATAATCTTTCTGAAACGCGACATATAAATACCGCTGGATATTTTATGGAGCCGATGAGTGGGATCGAACCACCGACCTGAGCTTTACGAAAGCCCTGCTCTACCAACTGAGCTACATCGGCGCTTATTATGTTAAAAATCGCAAAAACCGAGAAATGATTATAGCAAAGATACAAGATATATTCAACGATTCTGAGAACTCGCTACCCAACTTTATTAATTTAACGCTGCGTTCTGGCCGGCGAGATATCCGGTTGAAAATGCCGCCTGCAGATTAAACCCTCCTGTATCCGCATCTACATCTATCATCTCTCCCGCAAAATATAACCCCTTGATAATACGCGATTCCATTGTGCGGGGATTTATATCTTTTAAAGAAACTCCTCCTCTGGTAACCATAGCCTTTTCTATGGGTAACGAGCCTGCAATATCCAGGCGCATGGCTTTCAACAAAGAAATAATCTTCTCCCGCTCTGCCTGAGTAATCTGGCAGACTTTTTTATCCTGAGAAATCTTTGCCATATCTATAAGTACCTTGATTAAACGATTGGGCAGAAAATTCTTTAACAAGTTTTTAACTGACTTTTTTGGGCTATCTTCAAACTCGCGTAAAATTCGTTTATCGAGCTGCTCTTTGGATAAAGCGGGTTTTAAATCTATCTCTACATAAACACTCCTGCCGTCTCTAAGCCAATCTATAATTTTTCCGCTTAATGATAAAACCAAAGGTCCGGAAATACCGGAATCAGTAAATAATAACTCTCCGATATCTGATATAATCTCTCTCCTGCCGTCGCTAAACACAAGGCGGATATTCTTCAGAGTTAAACCTTCCAGCAAACGAGGGTATGCCTGTTTAACCCTCAAAGGCACAAGCCCCGGGCGGGGTTCGACTATTGAGTGGCCCAAACTCTTAGCCAACTCCAGCCCATATCCGTCACAACCGGTAAAACTATATGATAAACCTCCCATACACAAAATAACCCTATCCGCCGGTATTACCCTTGAATCATTCAGGCTGACTGATTTTACTTTAGAATTATCAATGAGAATATCCTTAAGCAAGGATTTGCATATAACCGTTACCTTATTCTTATTTAACTCTTTATTTAATATATCTACAATACTGTTCGACCTGTCTGTAGCAGGAAAAACTCGCAGCTGCCTTTCCGTCTTAAGATGCAATCCTCTTGACCGAAAGAAACTTATTAAATCCTCGTTAAAAAAACTTTTAAACGCATCCCTTAAGAACTGTCCGTTCTTAGAAAATCTCTCCAGAAATGAATTCAAATCACAGGCATTTGTAATATTACAACGGCCTTTTCCGGTCAAAAGGAGCTTTCTGCCTAAGCCTGAATTCTTCTCTATCAAAATTACTTCCTGCTTAAGCTCGGCTGCCCGTATAGCGGCCATCATGCCTGCGGGCCCGCCGCCTACTACAACTATGCGCTTTGTAACCACTTTCCGCTGAATAAAAATCCTACTGCGCCATATCTGGCTGGCCGGGCATTCTATCTTTCATTGCCTTATAATCCATGCCGCCCTTCATCATAGGATAGCCTCTATCGCCCTTCATCATTTTATGCATCGGCATTTTACCCATTGGGCAACGGCCTGCTGATTTAGAGAAAATCCCTGTCAAAAGAATCAACGCTGCGCAAACCCACAATAAAGCAACTATGATTTTTCCAAAAACCTTAAGATTCCCCTTTTCCATCTTGCGGATTGTAAATAAAACAAAGAAGCTAAAAGTCAAAAGTACGGTAGCCGGAATTATCGCCAGTATGCCTAACGATTTAACCAAACAGCACATACACACCTCCTTAATGAGACCATAACTTACGGAGCATAAGCGAACGCAAGTTATTTGGTCGAATTAACCCTTGACATCTACCTAAATAAATTTTATTGAGTAAATGTCAAGGGTCAAACTCAGACATACAGCTTACCTGCTTGTCGGCAGACAGGCGTCACTTCGCTCCATAAGTTGTGTCTTCGTTTGATAAAAATTCATCCACATAAGAAAGAATTTCTTTCGGCTCTATCGCTTTTAAACAGGCGTATTCTTTCTTGCAATCGTGGGCTAAACAAACATCGCAACCCACGCTTTTATGCACAAATACGCTGTTGATATTTGAATGAGCCCACCTCTTTGGGCTTAGCCCTGGTTGGTTGCGGCCGAATATGGAAATAACAGGCCTGCCTAGAGCTACTGCTATATGCACCGGACCGGAATCATTAGATATAAGCAGGTCGCTATGTTTTATCATACTTGCCAGTTGAGAGATGCTGGTCCTGCCGGTCATATTAATTATATTTTCGCTTTCCTTTATATTTTTATCTTTTATAATTCCTACATAAATAATTTTAGCCTTATAAATATCGATAATATCTTCTACTAAACGGTTATAATAATCCTGGGGCCATAACCTCGACGGACAACTTGCCTGGGCATGAATCAGTACGACCTTATTGCCATCCGCATTATGCTCTTTCAAGAAAAACTCCGCCCATTCTTCGGACTCTCTATATACAGGCATAAACATATTTCTGTCAAAACCAGCGACTCCTAACTCCCTCAAGAATTCTAAAGTATATTCCGTCTCATGCTTCTGGCCAAGCTGCTTTGTGTGCTTCAAGATGTGTGTATTTAAAAAACCCCATTTTACATCATATCCTATGCGTTTTTTTATGGCAGCGAGGAACAGAAGGATATGAACTCTTACGGTAGGATGCAAAATTAAAACCAAATCAAAATTTTTCTTCTTTAGTTTCCCGGCAAAACGGAACGAATTGACAATGCCTCTATGTTTTCCCCTTTTATCAAGAAGTATAACCTCGTCTAAATAAGGATTGCCTCTTAATAATTCCTCTAAAGAAGATTTTATCATCATGGCGATGTAAGCGGCGGGAAAGTTTTCTCTTAAGTTTTTTATCACGGGCGTGGATAATAAAACATCTCCCAGCCTATCTGTGCGGCTGACTAAAATTCTCCTATAATCAGAAATCGGCTTTGGGGTTTCTCCCCTTAAAAGCGCATTGGCATAATCAATTACTGACCGCAGCGGGATATTTTTCATACAGAGCCAGTTATTCTTGCAGTTGTCGCCTTCGCAAGGAGTGCAAAAAGTATTTTTTCTCGCCACCGCGCAATTCTTAGACCACGGGCCATATTTATTTTCATCCGTAGGCCCGAATATCACCAATGTAGGCCTGTTTAAATAGCTTGAAATATGGGAAATCGCGCTGTCGTTGCAAATAACCAATTTAGCCTTGCTTAAAACCGTAATTGCCTCGGACAAATCGGTCTTTCTCGTTAAATCAACACAACGCCCGTTTAACTGGCTGTTGATATCCTGATTTACCGCGCAATCATTATCATCTCCCAGCAATATAACCGAATAATGCTTCAAGAGTTCATCGCAAATTTTCGCAAATCCTTCTTTATGCCAGCGTTTTGCCGGGCTACGCGAACCTGCCGAGACGACTACGTAGTCCGAATCAAGCGAGAGATTATGCGCTTTAAGCAAACTTTGCGTTTTGTCCTTCGCAACATTATCTATGCATAAGCTTGAACGAATACTCTCTATATCTTTAACGTCTAATTTATCTTTGAATGCGGCCTTTGTCTTATATAAATGCCTCAACCTCAAATGTCGCACATCTTTAGGCAGTCTGATAATATAAGGGTTCTTATATGGCGCCGGAGTTATCCAGCGAAAAACCGTATCGCGCAAGTCTATGATTACGTCAAATTTCTCTTTTCTAAGGCGGTTAAATAAATAAATTTTTTTGCCCAAAGGCGCATGCTTGTCATAAGCGATGTTTTCCTTGATGCGCGGATCCGAAGCAAACAAAACTGAAGCGCCTGGCCCGCTTAATACGGTAAACTGCGCCTGCTTGAACCTCTCCTTTAAATAATCGAGACTCGGCAAAGTCAACACCGCGTCGCCTATATTAGACAAAGTAATAAAAATAACCTTTTTTACTTCGCTGTCTTTTCGGCGGTTAGCCATTTATTCTCCTGAATAGCCCTTATTACTTCTATAGGGCTGATTTTTTTCATGCAAATATTATCCCGGCAATCCTGTTTATAGCAAGGGACAACACAGTTTACTTTTTTCTGCAGTAAAATAACGTTTTCTCTCATTAAGGGCCCTGTTATTTTTTCGGAGGTAGGCCCGAATAAAGCGACTGTCGGCCTGTTCAAGGCTACGGCAATATGCAAAGGCCCTGAATCAGCGGAAATTATTGTATTCGCCCGGATAAAAAGCGCTCCCAATTGTTTAATTGTAGTCCGTCCGGCAAGATTAATTGCCTTATTTTTCATTGATTTCAAAATCTCGTCTATAAGCCCCCTCTCCTCTTTCGCTCCGGAAAATACAACCTTTACCTGGAACCTGTTAACCAATTCATCCGCTAATTCAACGAAATTCTCCTTTGGCCAGCGCTTCAGCGACCAATTCCCAGCCGTATGAATCACCACCAGTTTATCGCCACTGCTAAACCCTTCCTGCTTCAATAAATTATCTATATAAACCATATCTTTATCCCTTACGATAAAATCACTATGCAGCATTCTCATATCCGCAGGGATACTCCTGGTTATCAAATAGTAATAATAATTTGCCCTGTGTACCCCTCGAGGAACCTTTACGCTGTCAGTAAGCAAAAGCCTTCGTTTGGCGGTATAGTAACCAATGCGGTTCTTTATGCCGCTCAATAAACAAATCAAGGTGCGCGTGAATGAACGGTGGAATAAATACGCTGTGTCGAATTGCCTTGATTTCAACTGGCGTATTAGTCTCAATTTTCCGAATATCCCATGATGTTCGCCCTTTTCATCTAAAACTATAATTTCATTTATATAAGGATTGTCTGTCAAAACATCCCTGCAGCGACTATGCAGCAAAACCCCTATAAAAGAGCCGGGGTATTTATTCTTCAGGGCGCGTATAGCCGCTGTAGAAAATAAAACATCCCCAAGCCAATTAACTTCAACAACAAGAATTCTCTTAGTCGTCATATTGTTTTTGTTTTAAATTCTCATGATTTTTACGCAACTCTAAAATGTATTTATAGAAACCAGATGTTTCAAACCAAAATACAAAGTAATTACTGGAACTTTCTGAGATTCTTACTCTTTTAATGGCAAAAATATCATCGTTAGGATAGCACAAGCCCGGGCTGGTTGTCACGGCAACGCCATAGCCGGCATCAATAACCATCTGCCTGACTTTCTCGTTAAAACCGCCTATAGGATAACTAAGGCAATTGACAGGCCTGTTTAATATTGCTTCCAGTCTATGTTTTGAATCAAAAATTTCACTCTTAAGTTCACTTTCTTCTTTTATTTTTGGTAAATACCGTTCGGTAAGCGTATGGCTTCCGATGGTAATCAGACCCGAATCGCTCATTTCCTTTATCTGCTCTACTGTCATAAAATTCGGCTGAGACAATTTATCAACTATAACGAACATTGCAGCTGGCAAATTATATTTCTTTAATATAGGATATGCATTTTTGTAATTATCCAGATGCCCGTCGTCAAAGGTAATAACCACGGTATTCTTAGGGATTCTTTTCTTTTCTTTAATCAAATATGCCAGCCCATCCAGGTTAATAACGTTATAATTATTTACCTTCAGGAAACGCATCTGCCTTGCGAACGCGCTAACAGTTACAACGCGCTTGTCTTCTTTGGCTAATTCTTTATCCTCCACCACATAGTGATACATAAGCACCGGAACAATATATTTCGTCCTTAAATATAAGCTTAACGCCAATAATAAGAACAAAAACAAAACTAATGTTATTACTAATATCTTCCTGCGCTTAAACAGCATGAACAATCTCCTTATAAACGGATTCTGTTTTTTCAACCATCTTTTCCAGCGAGAAATCACTTACTGTTCTTTCATAGGCATGATCTTTAATAGCCGCAGCAAGGTTTTTATCTTTAATTAACTTGAGTATTGCCGCAGCAATTTCTCCTGAATTCTTCGATTCAACCAAAATACCCGTAACATTATCCTCTATAATATCGGGAATCCCCCCTACTCTGGAGGCGATAACAGGAATTCCTTGAGCCTGCGCCTCAAGTATGGAAAGCCCCAAGCCTTCCTGGATAGAAGGCATAACAAAAATATCCATCACAGGAAGGTATTTATAACTGTCTTTAATAGGATTGAAGAAAACTATTTTGTCCTCTATCTTCAAATCTTTGGCTATCTGCTTTAGGCTGGTTTCCTCTGCGCCATACCCCACAAGCAAAAACATCGCGTTGTTATATTCTCTCGCAACAAGAGGCAGGGCTTTAATAAAATACTCCAACCCTTTAACCGTAGAAAAACGCGCTACTGATCCCACGATAATGCAATTCTTCGGTAAAGACGCCTCCTTTTTTAATTCTTCAATTTCCTCAAGCGAATGCCTCTTGAATTTGTCTGGGTTTATACCGTTATGAATCAAATAAACATCTTCCCTTTTAACTTTAAAATCGTTTATAAGATGGTTTTTAACCTGGCTGCTTATGGCGATTGTTTTATCCCCCCAACAAGGAAACACTCTCCTGTGCCAGCGGGATTTAAAGAAACCATGGCATGTTGTTACCAACGGTATCCTGAATTTTCGGGATAAAGAAACAGCCAATACCTGCGTTACTCTTGTGTGGGCGTGTATTACGTCAATTTTCTCTTCGGAAAGAAATCTCCTCAACGCAAGATAAGAAAACAAAACGCTCGGGCTTATCTCTTTCTTGGTGTATATGGGTATAAATATACATTTAATTCCGCTTTTTACAAATTCTTCCTGCGACTGGCCTCCGCTTGACGCAATTATAACGGCATGGCCTTTTGCCTTTAATCCTGTAGCCAGTGAAAATAAATAGCTGGTTATGCCGCCCTTGTTAAGGTGCGTTGTAATATGCAATATTTTCATCTTGCCACTACAAGCCTTTCTATGGTCTGCATCACTACATCTTTCTCCTCAATAACTCCTGGCTTTCTGCGCCGCGCCATTCTTTTATTTAAAGGAAAATCCTTGGTAGTTAAAACAACAACGTCCTTTAAATGGGAAAATTTGGATATATCTTTATCTAAAGACACAACCAACGAAGGCGTTTTTACGGTAAGTGCGATATAAATAAAATCATAATGAAAACTAATATATAAATGGGCCCTTTTCATAAAGCAGGCTAACTGATTGCAGGAAATATCATTTATAAACGCAACTGATTTAGGGTTTGTCCTCTTGGACAGCTCATCCTCCGCCTTAAGGCTTTCCTTTGAACCTATGACAATCACACGCATATGCTGTTTTACAAGGTTGTTGCACAAATATGCCAAGCACTGCACCATCTTTACATCTTTAAAGAACGCTTTTTTAGACGATATATCTATACAAACTACCCGCTCTCCGCCTATCCAGTTATCCTGAAAGAATTCTTCTACAAAATCCGCGTCCTCACGGGAAGGCCAAAGCTCTAATTTATAACCCTTGCTGTTGATGCCCAGCAAACTCAGCATGAAAAGTTTATCCTTTACCAAATCCACTGCGGAATTCGGCCTTTCTATATGGTTATTAATGAGAAAATGAAGAAATCTGTTCCTATAGCCGTAACGCTGGCTGGCAAGGCTAAGAAAACAAAGAGCTTGAGACATGAAAGAGTTGCTGAAATCAAATACTACATCATATTTTCTCTCTATTAGCAACCTAACTATCTTTAAAAATCCCGATAGGAATTTCTTCCCGTAGTTCCCCTCATATACAATCAATTCGTTAACATCCGGACATCGCTGTAGGATACAACGCAAAGCAGGCAGCATCAAAACATCCACCTCGGCGTCTGGAATATTTTTGCGCAATAGGCTTAAAGCCGGTATTGTCGAAATGACGTTATTGGCATTTCCTAAGTTAACAATCAGGATTTTCTTCTTGTTCTCCAACTCCTTATACGCATCAATAAAGCCGCCTATATTTTTAGCAATGTGGTATTTGTCTTCTGCTTCCCTGCGTGCCGCAAGCCCAATTTCTCTTGCAAACGAAAATTCCTTTAATACATTTATTATTGCTCCTGCTAAAGAAGCATGGTCCTTGGAGGAAACAAGAATCCCGGTTTTTCCATCTGATATGAATTGAGACGCTCCGGCAACATGGCTGGCGATAACAGGAACTCCGTATGCCTGGGCTTCCAGTATCGCCCTCGTTAACGAACTCTCTGCCACAGGAGCGCATATCAACAAATTAAACTTGGTTAGAAACTTCATATCAAAATTGGAGACGTCAACAAACTTAACGTAGTTGGCAAGCCCTAACCTTCGTGTCCAAAATCCCAAATCCTCCTTGATATTCTTGCGCTGGTGCAACGGATGAATTAACACAGAAACATTTATATAGGGAATAATGCGCACCACTTTGACCATCGCCTTAAGAAAATATTCGTAGCCAGCCTCAGGCAGTAATGACGGTATGACGCCAATGGTAAAATCAGTCTTGGGGCGCTCGTCTACTCCCTGAAACTTAAAATTGTCTATGTCTATGCCTGGGCTGATAAATTTTACTTTATCTTTCGACAAGCCGAAATTGCCTATGAGCTGCTTGCCTACCGCTTGATTATGGACAAAAATCCTGTCTGCCAATATTAACCACTGGCTCAATATGCCTTTAGGAAAAAAATCGTAACAGCTGACCGCCAAACGGATATGCGTGTTACGGCATAACAAAAAAATTGGCCATATGCCCGACGCGGAATGCATATGCAAAATATCTATCTTATTCTCGTTAATTATCTTTTTAAGTACATTATAAGCAACAAATAAATCCCTGATGTTATTATTAGACTGGAAGATTTCATAATACTTCAAATCCGCATCTATGCCTTCCAAGATACGGCCTTCTAAAGACGATGCTATTATAGATTTATGATTATTCTTATTAAGGCACCTTGATAAATCCAAAGCTGAATGAACGGCATCATAAGAATCGCCGCTCGATATTATATGCAGAATATTCATTTAACTTGCCAGTTTAAAATTTATAATATTTCTTTTAATTTATCTAAGATAACGCCCTTATCCGATATTTTTCTGACCGCAGGTTTACGCTTCCAGACATAATCAAGAATATCAGAAAGATTAGCGATATGGGCGGCGTATATGTATTCCTTGCGGCGCAAACTTTCGACAAATCTCTCGTGCCGGCAAAGCAGATAAGGAAATTTCTTCTTTAATTTTAAGACTATGGTATGTTTCCCGGAATCCAGCGCTTCAGATACCATAGATATGCTGTCTCCGGAAATAACCAGGATGTCGCTTAAATTTAAAATCGCCTCAAATGCGCTCGGAGGATTAAACTCATTGGCGATAATTAACATTTTACACCTTGTATTCTTCCCCAGCGAATCCTTCAGAAAAACTTCTATGTCCTTTGCGGTCCGTCGGGAACTCGACACCAAAATAGACCCTCTGGAACTTTCTAAAAACTTTTCTAAGGAATCTATGGCTTTTTTTACTTCATCTTTATCCAGGGATAAATACTTATTGCTGCCGCCTAATAATAAACCCACAACCGGACGCGGCAGCTTTTCCTTATCCAATCCGTAATCCTTAATTATTTTGTTTATCTCTTCGCTGTTTCTTTCCGCCGCCCTTGTCATGGCGCCGTTTATCGACACTACATTCTTAAACTTAGGGACCCTGTCATGTTCTGGCATAATGGCTAAATCAAATCTTTTAAGGCTGAACATCCCCGGCTTCATAATGACTATACTCTTAGCCATATTCTCAAACGCAACTAGCCTGTTTAGCATTGCCAGGCTCGAACCGCAGGATATGACAGCGTCGTAGTAATTCAGTAATAATTTATCATTTGTTTTGCTATTAAATAATTTAAGCATACAGCGCATACAGCCCTGGCATTTTCTGCTGAAGAAAAATCCGCAAAGATAAAACATCGCCTTTTGCAATAAATTGCTAAATTTGACTTCCGCCACATCGTATTTTACCTGAAGCGGCAGTTTCTGAATCAAATCCAATACAGCCAGAGACTGCTTAAGATGGCCTGCCTTGCCGTCGCTCAGCACAAGAACGCTTCTCTGCGGAGAATATTTCCATCTCTTAAAAAACCACAGGTATTCCTGCGGGCTGTCGGTTATATACTTTTCGTATATACGGTGGATGTTTTCCAAGTTAACCCTCAGATCATTCTCTTCGCTGCCTGTCCTGATAAGATTATAAGGTCTCAGCATTATCTTGTGGCGTGCGCCTCTTTTTCTTTTCATAAAACCGAGGACAACATTAGTGTCTAATTTTAAGGCAAACTTCATTGCGCCGGTGGGCGTAAGAGCCAGCCTGCCGAAGAAATTAACCAAGATTCCACCCTGCCCCCCATGATCAGCCACCATGCCTACGGCAAACCCTTTCTTTAGGCTTTCGACTATGGGACGCAAACTATCTGTTATAAGAGCTACTTTAGGGGCATTTTTTTTCCTATAGCTATTAAGCAGGCCGGTTATCAAAGGAGCCTTTGGCTGCTCTCTTACTAAAACCGTATAATTATAATCCTTTAAAGCGCGCGCCGTAACAGCGCTGCCTACTTCCCAACTACCCTCATGAAGGCACAAAAAAACACCGCCTTTATTATTCTTCATTACCTCTAAAACCTCGTCTAAACCTTCAAACTCTATAAATTTATTGACGTATCTGTCGTCTATCCAGGGCATATAAGCTATTTCCACAAAATGCTGGGCGCAGTTCATAAACGTCTGTCTTAATATGCGGTTTATTTTATGGGGTGAATAGTGCGGAAAAGCTATTTTGATATTCCTGTGGGCAATCATTCTCTTCTTCCTGAGAAAATAAAATGCCAGGGCGCCAAGCCCTCTCATAACATAGACGCTCAATGTCAACGGGATTAATCTTACAATTATGGATATTGCCTTAGTGAGATAATACAGACAATAATCTGCGATATAGTTCTTCTTCATTTTCTGTAATCTTTAATTTGACCTGCAGGGAAAATATTTCGGTATCCCCTAACATGCCCAAAAACGGTTTTAGCCTCACGGCGTCTTTATGCGTAGTGATAATGGTATTGATACCATTATCTTTAGCCGCTTTATTGATAAAACTTATATCTTCTTTTTCATATTGATAGTGGTCGGGGTATATAAATCTGCGTTCGATTTTTAATTCAAACCCCTCAACCATCTTCTCAAAATACAAAGGATTGGCTATGCCGCATAAAATAAATACGGATCGATTTAAAAGCTTGTCAGAATCAAGACCCGAAAGAACTCCTGTCTTTAAATCGCGCAAACCCAGCGGCTGATATAGAGAACCTGCAGCCAGAGCTTTCGGGTTAATGCTTTTTAGTAATTGGACGTTATCACGGTAAATATCCGGCGACATATCAATCTTTGTAAAACACAGAATATCCGCGCGCTTAAGGCTGCTTAAAGGCTCACGCAGCCTGCCTAACGGCAAAAGCCTCTGGCCGCTCAGCGGCAAAGAAGCATCTACTACAACAATGTCTAAATCCCTTTTGAGGCGCCAGTGCTGAAAACCGTCATCTAAAACAGCGACCTCGCATTTCTCATTTTCCAAAAGGCGCATGCTGCGAGATTTGTCTTCTCCAACGCCAATTTTTACATCCTTAAATCTCTCCTTAAGCATGCTTGCCTCGTCGCCAATCTCTAAATAGTCGCTGCCATCTTCAACGAGCCCCTTGTAGCCGCCGGCAGGCCTCTTGTATCCGCGTATAACAATGCCTACTTTTTTGTTTTCTTTTTGTAAGCGCTCAACCAGCCACTCTACAAACGGCGTCTTTCCGCTTCCGCCAACCGTAATATTGCCAACGCTTATGACTTTTATTTTCGACTTGTAGCCAGGCAGGATATTAATGCCGTAGGCTAATCTTATAGCGGCGCTCAGGAAGCCGTAAATTAAAGATAATAAATACAGCGCCGGAAACAAAATCCAGAATAAAATATTTCTCTTATTGAATAAAAGATATCTATTTTTCATCTTTATGC
>Ga0172370_10006568_pt1 | contig 14577 bp, 12 predicted proteins | sample LakKiv5m_FD_114538 | JGI IMG/M metagenome (GOLD analysis project Ga0172370, IMG submission 114538) | Freshwater microbial communities from Kabuno Bay, South-Kivu, Congo - kab_022012_11.5m | ecosystem: Environmental > Aquatic > Freshwater > Lake | place: Democratic Republic of the Congo...
GCTTCTGCAACTGGTTGTGGTGGAACACTTTCTGGAACAACTTACACTACTGCACCTATTACTGCTAATTGTACTGTGACTGCGACGTTTACTGCGATAGCGATGTCAGGCACCCTCACTGTTCCAAACTGTACAATTGCCGCTGGTGGATCATCTTGTACTTCAACTGCCAGTTGGAGCACTACAAATCCAATTGGAACATCTGCCGTAACTTCTAGTTACCCCGCTCCTAACACTATTGTTTTCACTGGCAACAATGGCATTAGTCAATCAGTCAATATTCCTTACGATACTCGAGACTTTTATCTCTACAACAACAATGTTCTACTTGCTCAAGCTCACCCTACCGCTCTTTGTGTCGCTGGAACAATCTGGAACGGAGGAGCTTGTAAGTACACTGTTACAGGAGCGGCTTTGGCTAATGGAACAATTTCTCCAACTACTCAATACATAAGTTCTGGCACTGCCACCCTTACCATTACTCCTGATGTTGGCTATACAGCTTCTGCAACTGGTTGTGGTGGAACACTTTCTGGAACAACTTACACTACTGCACCTATTACTGCTAATTGTACTGTGACTGCGACGTTTACTGCGATAGCGACAATGTCGGGAGATCTTAGCCCTGTTGATCCTACTGCTGATGCTGCTTGTACTATTCCAGCCGGATCTCATGGATGTTTTGTTTGGTTTGTGTGGAGTGTTACAAATCCTGTTGGTCCTACCACTGAAATAACAGCTATTGGTATGCCAAATTATGTTAGCCCTTCTGTTTCTGGTGGAGGCCCTATGAAATTTTCAGTTCCTTATAATGATTCCGATCCTGATCACTCAAGGCTATTTTGGTTGTATAACAATGCAGTGCCCCTCGATTCACATTGGGCCAAAGCTTCTTGTGTTGCCGGAACCACCTGGAATGGAGCAATGTGTGCTACTGATCCAATGTTAGGAAGTATTACTGCTTCGAATTGTTTGATTCCTTTAGGTGGAGCAACGTGTGACTCCACTATCACCTGGAGTACTACTAACCCGGTTGCTACTTCAGCGGTTACTACTGACCCTGGGGTTACTATTGCTACAGGAAATTCTGGTACTACCGAGTATTCAGTTTCCACTGGTCCAGGTTCTAGAATTTTCTTTCTCTACAATAATGCCGTGGAACTTGCTCAAGCTACTGCTTCTGCTGCTTGTGTTTCAGGAGTATGGGATGAAGCGCTCAAACAATGCGTTGACAACGCTGGTGGTGGAGTTGATGGGGTAGATCTTTTGGCAATTGGTATTAATCCGACCGTGGTTCAAATAGATGCATCTTACAAGTTTTCCACAATGATAATGAATCAAGGGAAGGAAGCTGCCAAAAAAGAATTTCCTAACTTACTTCAAATGGCGGATTGGAAAGAATCTGGAGGAAAAGGAGGGGGTGCTGTAGGAGGGACCGTTCCAGCTTCTGATGAGATGGTAAACATAGAAGATGTTTCAGTTGACCCTCTTGATGGGCTTGGAGCAGGTGAAAAAATTGAGCTTATTTTTTCCAAACCACTTTCTTTCGGAACGGTTGGCACAAAATATTTTCGAGCTTGCGCCGATCAGGCTTGGAAAAATGAACCTGGTCCAATAGATGAAGGAGCGGAGAATGAAAAAAACAACTGTACCGAATGGATACCGGTTGTGATCTTTGACACCTCTATCGACGGAGACTGCGGTAGTCCGCAAGTTCACTATAATTGTGCTCCTCCTCAGACATCAATAAATCAAAATGATTCTGGAGAAGGGGGTTGGTATACCTGGACCTGTCCTGGGATCCCAAACCCAACTAACCCAGCACATTGTTCTGAGCAGCATTTAGTCACTCCCCCTGGCGGTGGAACAGGTGGCAAGACGAAATTTATTGAATTATAAAATTCTATTAAAAATTAATATTAATTTTTACCAAAAAATTCCCTTTTAAGGGAATTTTTTGGTATAATGAAATTATGGAAATCGACGAAGAGCAGTTGAAAAAATTTATTCTAGAATCAAAACTTGTCTCCCGTTCCGATCTTGATGAAGCCACAAAAGAATCTGAAAAAAAGAACCAAAAATTTGGAGACATCTTACTTTCTGCCGGAAAGATTTCGGAAACAGACCTGAGGCGAATGGAGGCATTTGTTTTAGGGATTCCTTTTGTAAATCTAGCGAATCAAAAAATCGACATCGCGGTACTTTCTTTAATTCCAGAACCAATTGCCCGTAATCACAATATTATCGCTTATAAAAAAACGGAGGCTGGATTAGAGGTGGCGATGCTTGATGTAGATGATATTCCGGTAACTGATTTTATAAAAAAAAGATCTGGTCTAAAAATTTTGCCAAGACTGACGGACTCTACTTCAATCAAATCTGCCCTAGTGCAGTATCGAAAAAGTCTTCAAGTGGAATTTGATAATATTATTCAAAAAGAAACTGCTTCTCTTAAAACTATTGCAAAAGAAGAAGGTGGAGAGACCTCTGAGGAAGAATTGAAAGAGATGGCAGAAGATTTGCCGGTGGTGAAAATTGTTGATTCGCTTATCTTTCACGCGATCCTACAGAATGCTTCCGATGTTCATATTGAACCAGGAGAAATGGAACTCACAGTGCGATATCGAATTGATGGGATTTTGCATGATGCCATGATTTTGGATAAAAACGCGGCTTCGGGAATTACTGCCCGCATCAAAGTTTTATCTAATCTTAAATTAGATGAAAAAAGATTGCCCCAAGATGGAAGATTTAAGATAGATCAAAATGGAGATAAAATTTCTTTTCGAGTTTCGACCTTGCCTACTTTTTATGGAGAAAAAACAGTAATGAGAATTTTACGAGAGAATTCTCATGGGCTTACCCTAGAATCAAGTGGTTTTCATGGTGAAGGGCTAGAGAGGATTCATGATTCTTTAAAACAAAAAATCGGAATGGTACTTGCTACTGGTCCAACTGGGTCAGGGAAAACCACTACACTATATACCATGCTCGATATTTTAAATAGACCAGAGGTAAATATTTCTACTATTGAAGATCCGATCGAGTATCAAATGCCGAGAATCAATCAGACACAAGTACGTCCAGAAATAGGGATGACTTTTGCCAATGGGCTAAGAACTTTACTTAGACAAGACCCAGACATTATCATGGTAGGAGAAATTCGAGATGTTGAAACTGCAGGGCTTGCAGTTAACGCAGCACTTACCGGACACTTGGTGCTTTCAACTATCCATACAAATTCGGCAGCCGGCGCAATACCGAGATTAATTGATATGAAAGTAGAACCTTTTCTGTTGGTTTCTACGGTGAAGACCATTATTGCCCAAAGATTGGTTCGTAGGCTTACTTCCAATAAAGAAAAATATACTTTAACTTCTGATGAATTAAAAGATTTAGCCAAGACGGTTGACCTTGATGCGGTTTTAGAATTATTAAAAAAAGAAAAAGTAATTGGAGCCAAAGATGATTGGGGTGATGTTTCTTTTTATAAGCCCCAAAAGGATACTGAATCCTCTGAAGAATATTCAGGAAGAGTTGGAATTCACGAAGTATTAAAAATGACTCCTAGTATCAAAGAATTAATTATCAAAGGAAGTTCCCAAGATGAGATTGAAGTTCAAGCAAAAAAAGAAGGGATGTCTACCATGTTAGAAGATGGAATTTTAAAAGCTGCCCAAGGACATACTTCCCTAGAAGAAGTTTTGCGTGTTGTATCGGAATAATTTAATTTTATGCAATTTTTTTATAAGGCAAGAGCAAAATCAGGAGAAATAATTACGGGGACGATGGAAGCATCTGATCAATTTGCTTTAGCTCGGGAACTTCGGTCTCATGGAAATATCCCAATTAGTGTTTCTGGAGGAAAGGGGAATAATTTGAATATGGATGCCCTGTTTCAGCAATTTTTTGGGAGAGTGGGCATTCAAGAACAAATTACTTTTACTAAAAATTTAAGTGGGATGCTCAAAGCAGGCCTTGCCCTTTCTCGAGCTTTGTCGGTTTTAAAAAAGCAAACAAAAAATGTAAAATTTTTTAATATTTTAACCGGGTTAGATACTGAGATAGACGCTGGGGGAACTCTCTCCTCAGGACTCTCTAAGTACCCGAATACCTTTTCGAGACTTTTTATTTCCATGATTCGAGCAGGGGAGGAATCTGGGAATTTGGCGGGAGCTTTATCGGAAATCGGTTCTAATTTGGAAAAGTCCCATAATATAACTAAAAAGGTAAGAGGGGCACTTATTTATCCCGGAGTTATCTTAACAGCGATGGTTTTGATTGGGATTTTAATGTTTGCTTTTGTTGTCCCGACTCTGGCAAAAACATTTGAAAATACTGGAGCAACACTACCAGCTTCTACGCGGTTTATTATTTTTTTGGGTGATTTTTTATCAAAGCATTTGATTTTGGCTCTTCTTTCCTTGGTTGTTTTTGTTTTGGGATTGATCTGGGTTTTTCGGGCTAAATTTTTAGCGAAATATATTGATTTTATTGTTTTAAGACTTCCTGTAATTAAAAATATGTCCAAAGAATTAAATACTGCTCGTACTGCTCGGACTATTTCTTCTCTTCTAACCTCTGGCGTTCCGATTACCCGTTCGATTGAAATTACTCAAGATGTTGTTCAAAATACTTATTATAAAAAAGTTTTGGCTCAAGCGATAGTAGAAATCGAAAAAGGGGCTCCCTTTTCGGAGGTGTTTGTTGAGAATTCAGATCTTTACCCAGTGATGATGTCTGAGATGGTGCAAGTTGGAGAAGAGACAGGAAAACTTTCTGAAATGTTACTTCAGATCGCTGTTTTTTACGAAGAGTCGGTAGAGGCCAAGACAAAAAATTTATCGACGATCATTGAACCTGTATTAATGATGATTATCGGAATAGTGGTTGGATTTTTTGCGGTGTCCATGCTCTCTCCGATGTATAAAGCAATGGAAAATGTAAAATAAAAAATGAAAAATTTTCACCAAAAAGGAATAACCTTGGCTGAAGTATTGTTGGCGATTGCGATAGTAGGTATTTTGGCCACTATCGTTTTGCCTGGTTTTACCAAAATAAAAAAAATACAAATTTTAAAAAGTACTACCGAAGAGATAGTTTCAGTTCTTGAAAAAGCTCGTTCGCAGACTTTGGCTTCATTGAATTCATCTTCCTATGGGGTGCATTTTGAAACAAATAGGGTTATAATTTTTTCGGGGACTGCTTTTTCTTCTGATGAGGTTACTAATCAAGTTGTTGATTTGATTTCGTCAGCCACTATTACTAACATAAATTTAAATAATTCTGCTACTGATTTATATTTTAATCGTTTGTCCGGATTACCCAATACCTCTGGAACTATTACAGTAGAAGTGCCAGGGATATCGTCAAAAACTATCACGATTTCGGCTACTGGTTCTGCTAGTGTCAACTAAGATGTTTTTTAAAAAGATGAAAAAAACAAACAAAGGAACAATGATGGTTGAGATAATAATAGCGATTTCTATTATTACTGGATTTGGGTTGATTATTTTGAATGTTGCTCAAAAATCAGTTATGGTTTCTGGCCGGACGATTCATTCTATCCAAGCTGCTTTTCTCTTAGAAGAGGGAGTAGAATCGGTAAAAATTTTTAGAGATAATAATACCTGGAATAATTTTACCAGTTTTTTTAATACTTCTTCGACTTATTGTCTTCCTGGTGTTGTGGCCAATTGGAATGCCGCACTTTCTACTAGTTCTCCCTGTGATAAAATAGGTATTTTTACTCGAGTTGTTAATTTTTCTGCTGTTAATCGGGACGCATCATCAGGGGATATAGTATCTTCTGGTGGTACTCTTGATTCTGAAACAAAATTAATTACAGTTACAGTTAGTTGGCAAGAGGGTAGCGAGGTCGTCACTAAAGTTGTTAAATTTTATATTAATAATATTTTTTCTTAATGTTGAGAAAGATTCAAAAAATAAAAGGGGGATATTCTTTAGTGGAAGTTATTTTCTATGTTTCACTTTTTACGATTTTAGCTGTAGTACTTTTGGATATCTTAATGACTATGACGGGGTTGTTTATGAAGACGATGGTCAATAGGGACATAATCCAAGGCTCGACGATAATGGAAAGTATTTCTCGGGAAATTAAACAAGCTAATAATTTTTCTTTTGCTACTAATGTTCTTACTATTAATACTAAAGACGATGCCAACAATACAAAAACAATAGTATATACCTTTTCTAATTCAAATATTCAGATGACTGATAGCATACTTGGCAATTTAGGGAATTTAAATACGCCGAATGTTTCAGTTGTTGGTTTTAGTGTTGTACCGATAAATACTTTAAAATCTAAAGCGGCCAAGATAAATCTGGAAGTAAAATCAAATCGAGATTCTCTGAATCTGGTAAAAGATTTTGAAGATACAATAATTTTAAGGGGAAGTTATTAATTAAAAATTTAAACCAAAAATGAAAAATTTTAAAAACAATAGAAAAAATAGTGGGCAGGCAATGATTATAACTGTTGTTTTTTTCATTTTTATTTCATTAGCAATTATTTCTGGGCTAGTTGGGCCTTCGGTGCGTGAGTTTAAGGTTGCCAGTGAAATGATAAATTCAAAGAAGTCTTATGTCTTGGCTGAATCTGGGGTCGAAGATGCTTTTTATAGAATATTGAAAAATAAACCAATTACTTCCAGTGAAACTATCACTCTTGACTCAAATTCAGCCACAACCGAGATTAATACCATAGGGGGAAATCAGAAAGAGATTATTTCAATAGGAGATGTGTTAAATTATCAAAGGAAGCTGAATCTCGCACTTACGGCGGGAGCTGGCGCCTCTTTTAATTATGGTGTACAAGTTGGGCAAGGGGGGATTGATTTACAAGGTAGTTCTGGAATAAATGGAAATGTTTATGCAAATGGTCCGATAACCGGTAGTACTTCTTCTTTCATTACTGGTTCTGCGGTGTCGGCCAATAGTCCTGCGTTAAATGCAGACCAATCAAATGGAAGTGGAACACCTTCATATAATGTTACTTTTGGTAACGCGAATGGCACTCAAGATATTGCTCAAAGTTTTGAACTTGTCACGTCAATCCCTTTAAAAAAAGTATCACTTTACATAAAAAAATATACCACAAGTAGTAACCCTAGCCCTGCAGCAGTTAGAATTGTAAATGATGCAAGTGGTTCTCCTGGAACAACAATATATGCAAGTGGAACACTTGATCCTGATTTAGTAACCAGTTCCTATGGATGGATTGATGTTTCTTTTATTACCAATCCATTACTTGATATTAATACAAAATACTGGCTAGTGATTGATGCGAGTACTTCAAGCTCAAAGTATTATATAATTGGTGCTTCAAATGGAGGGTACAGTGATGGAATTGGGAAGATAGGAAGAGTAAGCTCATCGTGGAATAATACTACTCCGTCGGGGCTTGATTATTTTTTTAAAATTTATTTAGGTGGAGTTAATGGATTAATTGCAGGAAGTTCGGGCAGTCAGTGGAATCAATTGAGTGTTGGAACTAGTGGGTCAGGTATTGCTCACGCTCATACTGTTAATTATACTGAGGCTACTGGGACCATATATTGTCAAAGTGGGACAGGTAATAATAAATCTTGTAATACATCAGAAGATGATCCAGTTTATATATCTTATCCTATTTCAGAAGCAAATATTGCCCAGTGGAAAAATGAAGCTGAGGTAGGTGGGGTAATTAGTGGTAATCATACAACTGCAAGTTATGGAAATTCAACAATAGGTCCTAAAAAAATTACAGGGAATTTAACTGTTTCCGGAAGTCATACATTATATATCTCTGGGACTCTTTGGGTACAGGGGAATATTATTGTTGATGGTTCTGCAAAAATAGTATTAAATTCATCGTATGGTAATAATAGTGGAGTTATTGTTTCAGATGGGTGGCTTAATCTCGCGGGAAGCGGTCAATTAAACGGCAATGGACAATCGGGAAGTTATATATTATTTACGACAACAAGTAACTGTGATATCTCATTTTGTACTCATAATGCCATCGATATTTCAGGAGCTGCAGGGTCTGTCATCTTAAATGCCCAACAAGGTACTATAAGTTTTTCAGGAAGTGCTAGTGCGAAGGAGGCTGTCGCCTATAGGATGATTTTAACTGGGACCACGACGGTAAATTATGAGTCTGGTTTAGCAAATGTAAATTTTACAAGTGGCCCATCTGGAGGTTGGGAGATTTCAAATTGGAAAGAAACAGAATAGTTTTTATGGTATATTTTAGGCATGAGAAAGAATAAAGGTTTTACTCTAATAGAGTTATTGATAGTCATAGCGATAATTGCAATATTGGCTATGGTGGTTTTTGTTTCTAACAATAGAGCGAAAGAAAAAACATATCTTTCAAGAACTGATGTGGAACTAAAAACTTTCGCTTATGCTCTAAAAATGTATGCATTTGAACACAATAATGTGTATCCGGCTGATGTAAATAGAGATTTACCGTCTGGTCTGGAAGCTTATTTGAGCACTGGTACAGGAAACTGGCCGGATGCTCCTTGGCCGGGAAGTGTTTATGATTGGGATAATTGGACCATTGATGGACAGCCTGTTTACCAGATCAGTGTTCGTTTTTGTCCTATTGGAGGCCCACTTTCTGCTTGCCATTTCCCCAATGAATCCTGGGCGCAGAATTTTAATGTGAATAGTGCGTATTATTATTGCATTTCAGGAAGCTGTCGTTCGCACCAGTATGAACCGGTCAATTATCCGGGTTACTGTTCAAATTGCACAGTGCAACCTTCTGGGTCTTAGTTTAAAAACAAGAATTATTGTGATACAATTTAGTCTATGTCGTCGATGGTGAATAAAAAAATTATTATTGGAAATTGGAAAATGAATCCAAGTTCCTTGAAAGAAGCTGAATATCTTTTTAAAAAAATTGCAAAACAGGGCGACTTTAAAAAAGTAGAAGTTGTTGTCTGCGCACCTTTTGTTTACTTAGAAAAATTAAAAAAAATTTCACAGAAGATAAATTTGGGTGCACAAAATATTTCGTCTGAAGAGCGAGGTGCTTTTACCGGGGAGGTTTCGGCGGAGATGCTTTCAAATCTTGGAGTAAAATATGTCATTATTGGTCATTCCGAAAGACGAAAAATGGGTGAAACAAGTAAAGATGTGAGCAAAAAAATAAAGCAAGCTCTTTTTTTTGGTCTAAAACCAATCGTTTGCATTGGTGAAACTAAGAGGGATGAAAGTCATGAATATTTCAATGTAGTTCGTAGTCAGGTAAAGGAATCTCTGGAGGGGATAAATAAAAATTTATTGCAAAAAATTATTATTGCCTATGAGCCAGTTTGGGCTCTTTCTACTACACAGGACCGAAAAGATGCTACTCCGGCCGACTGTCAGGAGATGATTATTTTTATCAAAAAAATTCTAACTGATAAATTTGGAATAAAAACAAAATTACCCCAGTTTATTTATGGTGGGTCGTTAAATGACAAAAACTGTGCTGAGTTTTTAACCCGCGGTGGTGCAGAAGGAGGGATGCCTGGTGTGGCTAGTTTGAGTGCTGAAAAATTTTTAAAAATTATCGACATAGCTGGAAGTATTTCCTAAAATGCAATTGAGAAATTTAAAAAATACAGATATTGCTGGTAAGACGATTCTTTATCGTGCCCCGTATGACATCGATGTGGTGGAAATAAATGGAGTTTTGGAAGTTTCCGATGATTTGCGAATTAGGGCCACTATTCCGACCTTGGAATATTTACTGAGCCAGAATTGTAAAATCGTTATTCTTTTTTATGTTGGACGACCCGATGGGCAAGTTGTCGAGAAGCTTCGCACAAACCCTCATGCCAGGAGATTGTCTAAATTATTAAATAGGCCAATTGAAAAAGTAGACGACTGTGTTGGCCCGTTGGTTGAGGAAAAAATTGCCAATCTCAACATGCGAGATATTTTAGTTTTGGAAAATGTCCGGTTTCATCCGGAAGAAATGATCGATGACGATTCTTTTGCTAAAGAACTTTGTCGAGGTAAAGATTTGCTTGTTTTTGACGGCTTCCCTCAAGCGCATCGAATGCACGCTTCTACGACCGGAATTGAAAGGCATCTTTCTTCTGTGGCGGGCTTTTATCTTGCCGAAGAAGTGGAAATGTTATCAGGCTTATTGGAAAATCCCAAAAGGCCCTTTACGGTAATTATTGGTGGGGCAAAAATTTCTGACAAAGTAGCTGCCATTCATAATCTATTACGCATGGCAGATACAGTGCTCGTGGGTGGAGCAGTGGCAAACGTTTTTCTAAAAGCGGAAAGAAGAGAGATAGGTAGCTCTTTTATTGAGGATGTTTTTGTAGACAAAGTAAAGCGAGAAAAAAAAGATTGGGTTGAAGATGCCAGGGAAATATTGCAGCAAGCACATTCCCTGGGGAAAAGGTTGGTATATCCGAGGGATGTTGTTATCTCAGATGGGAAGGAGACAAAAACGATTGATCTTCAAAAAGAAGCGATTCCTGAAAATTGGATGGCTCTAGATCTTGGCCCGGAAACTAGAAAAACTTTTTCCAATATCATTGAACATTCTAAAACGGTATTTATTAATGGGCCAGTTGGGAAGTCTGGAGACGACAGATTTTTAGCAGGATCATTGTCTGTAATTGAAGCAATGAAAAATTTGAATGGTGAAACGATTATCGCCGGAGGGGACACGATTGATTTGTTTCGAAAATATGGAAAACTTGAAGACTATTCTCATATTAGTTTAGCGGGTGGGGCGACGCTTGAATTTTTGGCTGGGAAAGAATTGCCGGCACTTAAAGCGCTCGAATGATTTTTTTAGTTACCTGGGACATTTCTTTGTCGGTATAAGATTTTTTATTTTTCCAATAACCATAACCATCACCTTTGATTCGAGGAATGATATGTACGTGCAGATGATCGATAACTTGTCCGGCAGCTTCTTCGTTGTTCATATATACATTTATCCCGTCTGCTTTCATTGTTTTTTTTATAGTGATACTGAGTTTTTTGGCAAGTTTCATTACTTCCCAAAGAGTTTTTTCTGGTATTTCATAAATATTTTTGAAATGTTTTTTTGGAAGGATTAAGGTGTGGCCTTTGTTTACCGGGAAAGCATCCAGGAAGGCTATGACATTCTTATCTTCATAGATTTTGTTGTGAGGTATTTCCTTTTTAATTATTTTACAAAAAATACAAGTTTCATTTTTCATACTGTTATCCTATCAGAATTTGGTAAAAAAAGAAGGCCTTCAGCTCTGGGTGAGCGAAAGCCTTCGATGCGTGTAGCGGGCGCTACTAATTTAATTGGCCGGGGGGATCTTTACGAAAAAATGGTACAAATGTCTTCCGTTGCCTTGCTTCCTCCCTTCAATTACATGCTCACCTTCGGGAGTTTTTCTGATATATTTGTATTTACCCCTGCAGGTTGTTCTTAATAATTCATTTTGGTCCAGACCATTACTGCGCCCCACTTTGTCCTTGGGGATGCTTCTGGTTGTGATTGAAGTTGCAAGCTCGAACTGGTCGTCTTTTTTGAGATTTCCAAGTTCATGGATCTGAATTCTTTTCATGTTTTTAATTTATTTGTTAGACATTGGAACTTTTTATTTATATCATAGTACCTTATTTATTAAAATAAGTCAACATAATTTTTATTTCACAAAATTGTTATAATCATTGGTATGGAAAAATACTCCGAGTTACTTCGGACATTATTAGAGAGGAGAGGAATTACTGCCGAGACAGAAGCGGAAGCTTTTTTGAATCCAAACTATGAAAAAGATTTTCATGATCCATTTTTAATGAAAGATATGGAAAAAACCTGTGTTCGTATTTTTGAAGCAGTAGAGGCGGGAGAGAAAATAATGATTTATGCAGACTACGATGCAGACGGGATACCCGGAGCCGTTATTTTGCAGGACTTGTTTCGAAAAATAAATTTTAAAAATTTTGAAGTATATATTCCTCAAAGAAATTCTGAAGGGTATGGACTTAATCTTGAAGCGATTAAAGATTTTGCTGACAAGGGGGTAAAACTTTTAGTTACTATTGATCTCGGTATTACGGCAATAGCCGAAATTGCTCAAGCAGAATCTCTAGGGATAGATGTAATAATTATTGATCACCATTTACCTCATGAAAATCTTCCTCGGGCTTATGCAATACTGAACCCCAAGGTTGATGATTATCCTGAGAAAATGCTTTGCGGGGCGGGAGTTGTTTTTAAATTAATTCAAGGGTTTGTAAAAAAATATGGAGAATTTTATAAAATAAATAATGGCTGGGAAAAGTGGTCACTCGATCTGGCGGGGCTTGCGACCCTTTCTGACATGGTGCCTCTTTTAGGAGAGAATCGAGCGATAGCCTTTTTTGGCTTAAAAGTTTTTAAAAAATCTCCACGTCCGGGATTGCAGAAACTATTAGCAAAAATGAATATTGACCAGAGACATATCACCGAAGATGATATTGGTTTTATGGTTACCCCGAGATTAAATGCTGCTTCACGAATGGACAATCCAATCCGAGCGTTTGAACTTTTGGCTACCGACGACGAAAAAGAGGCGGGAGTTTTGGTAGATCATTTGTCAAAAATAAATGATAATCGGAAATTGATTGTTGCCAACATCATGCGAGAAGTAAAAAAAAGTTTTGAAAAAAGAGAAATGAAAGAAATCATTGTAGTTGGCAATCCAGCTTGGCGAGTGGGAGTGCTCGGGCTTGTTGCCGGGAAACTCTCAGATGAATACGGGAAACCGGTTTTTGTTTGGGGGAGAGACGAGAATAATTTAATTAAAGGCTCTTGTCGGAGTGATGGTTCGGTCTCGGTGGTAGAGCTTATGACTTTTGCAGGGGATCATTTTTTGGAATTTGGGGGGCATGAATTAGCGGGTGGTTTTACGATTCACGATGAGAAGGTCCATTTCTTAGAAGAAGTGCTCTCTAATTTTTATAATGAAGTTAAATATAAAGATAAAAAAATAAAATCGGAAGAAACGATTCAAGCAGTGGATTTGTCTTTTGTTAATATGAAAAATTACCGGGAAATAGAAAAGATGGCACCTTTTGGACTCGGCAATCCGAAGCCGGTATTTTTCTTTGGAGGTGTTAAAATAGAAAAAATAAAAAAATTTGGCAAAAATGGTTCAGGGGAACATTTGGAAATTATTTTTAGTGATGCCAAAAGCAACAAAACAATAGCAATTTCATTTTTTTCAGGGCATGATTCATTTGATACTCCGATAGAGGAAGGGAAAAGGGTGAATCTTTCTGCTACTTTTGATCTTTCCCGTTTCCGTGGTCGCGAAGAGCTTAGTTTAAGAATTATTGAAATTGTGTAATAATATAAAAATATGAAGAAAAATGAAATCATAATTTATACCGATGGGTCGTCGCTTGGAAATCCTGGGCCGGGGGGTTGGGGGGCAGTTATTTTGTTCCCGGATGGAAAAGTAATAGAGCTCGGGGGGAGAGAGAAAGAGTCTACCAATAATCGTATGGAAATGACCGGAGCGATTAGTGCTCTTCGGGAGATATCAGACAAGAAACCAATTGTTAAAAAAGTTATAATACATACCGATTCCTCATATCTTTTAAATGGTATTACTATGTGGGTATACGCTTGGCAGAAGAATAATTGGCTAACTAAAACAAAAGAATCGGTACTGAATCGTGATCTTTGGGAAGAACTTTTTAAACTTGATTACAATTTACGAATGAAATATGAAGTGGAATGGGTAAAAGTAAAAGGGCATGATGGGGTTCATTTAAATGAAAGATGTGATGCTATTGCAACGAGTTTTTCTGCCAATAACACCACTATTCTTTTTCGCGGGAATTTGAAAGATTACGAAAAACTTTTCGGTAAGATTAATCAAAGTAATACAGGGTTAAAAACTGAGAAAAAAACTAAAAAGAAAAATCAGGGAGATGCATATTCTTACGTTTCAATGGTTACTGGCAAAATTCATAGAGATAAAACTTGGGCAGAATGCGAGAAAAGAGTAAAAGGAAAATCTGGTGCAAAATATAAAAAAGTGTTTTCAAAAGAAGAAGAACAAGACCTGATTGCCGAGTGGACATTAAAATCTTTGTTTTAAACTATGGATAATTTTGAAAAAAAATTGATACAAACGCAAGACTCTATAAAAAATCAAAATGAGAAATTAGATTTAAAAATAGAGTTGGCACAACCTGATGATTGGGAAGAGTGTAAGAAAATTAGGTTAGCTTCTTTGTCTGGGGAAGAAGCTGGAATGTTGACGGAAAATCTACCAAAAATATTAAAACATGAGATGGAAAGAGGGGAAAAGGAATGGAGAGAAGAAATTTCAGGAGTAGATACTTTTGTTGTAATATCTCGCAATAGACTAGAAATAATTGGGATTGGGCGAGCGCGTAAAATGGGAAAAGAAGGGGAAAATGTATGGCGTTTATATAATGGCTATGTTTTGCCTGATTTTCAAGGCAAACATATTGGCAGAAAAATATTTGGTTTACGTTTAAAAGAAGTTACTAGTAGGGGTGGAGAAAAAATTACAACCAACGTTCGAGTTGGCAATAGTAAATCTCTTAATATAA
>Ga0172370_10006569_pt1 | contig 14577 bp, 15 predicted proteins | sample LakKiv5m_FD_114538 | JGI IMG/M metagenome (GOLD analysis project Ga0172370, IMG submission 114538) | Freshwater microbial communities from Kabuno Bay, South-Kivu, Congo - kab_022012_11.5m | ecosystem: Environmental > Aquatic > Freshwater > Lake | place: Democratic Republic of the Congo...
AGGCGGGCGTGAACATGATCGCCTGCCAGATGACGATGGAAGTCTTCGGCTTCAAGAAAGAGGATTTCTTTCCCGAATGCACCGTCGGCGGCGCAGGCATGTTCTTGGATTACGCAGCAGACGCGGAAGTGCAGCTCTTCATTTAGTAAAGGGAACTAAAGAAAATAAGGGATATAAAGGAACTGAAAGGGTCTCCTTTTTTAAAACACGCTTGGTGATTGTGGAGAGTGAAACGTGGACGACGAAACAAAAAAAATTCTTTACGTGCAAACACACGGAGTAGATATGCCGGAACGTTCGGCGACGCCGTTTTATTTGGCGGCGGCAGGCGCGGCAATGGACGCTGAAGTGGGAATCTACTTCACGATGAATGGCCCCACCCTTCTGCAAAAAGGCGTGCCGGAAAAATTGATCGTTCCCAAAAAAGGCGGCGGCGGCAAAGAGTTGGCATTCTTCATCAAACAAGCCGTGGATTGCGGTGTGCATCTCTACGTTTGCCAACCCTCCTTAGATTTACACGCCCTGAAGATCGAAGATTTAATTGACGGCGTCGAGATGATCGGCGGCGCGGCGTTCAACGATATGGCGTTGAATGCGGATGCGGTCATTGCGTTCTAATTACTAATTACCAATTACATTTTAGTACTTGGTAATTAGTAATTGGTAATTGGAGATTTAGATGGGACTTTTTAAAGACAAGTATCCCGATGTGCCTTACGAAGAAAAAGAGCGTTTGTGGGAGGCGGTGAAAGCCGACTCGCGTTTCCCGGCGTACCTCTACGGCTGTTACGAGTGCGGCATCTGCGTTGCCTCTTGCCCTTCGGCGCGGTTCTACGATTTCTCGCCGCGCAAGATCGCCCAAGCGGCAGCGCGCGAAGACATTGAATTGCTTTACGAGCAGATGAACGACGACGTGTGGAACTGCTCGCAATGTTTTTCGTGCAACCGTTGTCCGCGCCAAAATTCTCCGGGCGGCGTCATCACCATCATGCGCGAAGTGTCGGTGAAGAACGGCTTGCGCTCGGCGAAGCAAGCCCTCGAGGGTTATGGGCGCGTGATCTACAAGATCATGGGCACCGGCACGCAAGTCTCGCCCGACATGCTCCAGCCCGACGCTTTCCCCGATTGGGGCCCGCAAGTGCGTGAGGTGTCGCTGGAACTTGATCTGTGGCGGCGCGCATTGCCACCCGAGACTCTTCATACGACTTCAACCGGCTGGGTAGTAGACGACAAAACGATCATCGAGTTGTATTTGATCTGGCACAACACCGGCGTAATGGACATGATCGCCGAAATAGACGAAGGCTTGCACATGATCCTCAACGATGTGATGGAAGAGAAGTTAGAGGAAGCAGGATATGAAGTGTAGCGAATGGCAGATGGCAAATAGCCAATAGCGAATGGGTTCTGTCACGTCATTTCGAGGAGCGTCCTGAGCGGAGCGCCGTAGGCGCGAAGTCGAAGGATGCGACGAGAAATCTCTAGGATCATCATAAGAGATTCCTCGCTTCGCTCGGAATGACAATTTTCGAGGAGATTCTTATGACCATCCCTTACGATGCAGTCAACACCAAATCATCACGCACATTTGAGCGCCAAGCAGAATACGCGCCCGAAGATTTCCACGATCATATTTTTGAACTTGAGCATGAAGGCGAATGGATCGTCCAGCGCGTGCCGGAGCCTTATGTGGAAGTGATGACAAAGTACGGGCGCAAGAAAAAAATTCCGCTCGAACTCACTTGGCACCACAAATCGTGCGGGCAATGCGGCCACATCCCCGGCTATTCCACTTCGATTTTTTGGCTCAATCGCAAATTGGGATTTAAATATATTGACCCCACCGATCAAACATCCTGCACGGCGTGGAACTATTATGCCTCTGCCACCTCGAATGCCGCCGCGCAAGCCGGAGTCGGGATGCGAAATTTTGCCGCCGCCTACGAAACCGGCTACTTCCCCCTCATCCACTGCGGCACATCCTACGGTCACTACAAAGAAATGCGTGAGCAACTCATGCATCACGAAGATATTCGCCATCAGGTGCGCGACGTGATGAAGAAGCTCGGCAAGCCGATGGTGATGCCGGAAGAGATCGTCCATTACTCCGAATGGATTCACGCCGTGCGTGATCGCATCGCCGCCAAACAAACACGCGACTTCTCCAAGATCGCCGTTGCGGTTCACCCCGCCTGCCACTATTACAAGTTGGTGCAAGAGGATGCGATCTACGACCCCGATATTTACGGCGGGCAGCGCACGGCAACAGTTTCGGCGACAGTGAAAGCCGTGGGCGCCGAAGTGCGCGATTACTCGACGTGGTTCGACTGCTGCGGTTTCGGCTTCCGTCATATTTTGGTGCAGCGCGACTTCACCCGATCCTTCGCTACGCGCAGAAAAATTCAAGTGATGATGGATGAGGCGCAGCCCGACGTGGTGATCTCGCACGACACCGGCTGTGTGACCACGCTCGACAAGAGTCAATTCGTGGGCAAGGCGCACGGGTTAAATGTCGGCGTCCCCGTGATGTCCGACGCGCAGTTTGCCGCCTTGGCAATGGGCGCGCATCCCTATCGCGTTTGTCAACTGCATTGGCATTCCACCGATTACAAACCCTTGCTCGAAAAAATGAACATTGACCACGAAAAAGCGTGGTCAGAGTTTCAAGAAGATTTAAAGCAGTTGAAGAGCGGCGAGAAGGAATACATTAGTTGGGAAGACATTGACGCATAGTAACTACAAACTTCAAAAAACAAAAATCCAAATTTGACGTTTGTAGTTTTGTGGTTTGTAATTTTCCGGAGGAAATATGGCATCAGACACAACCCTCATCATCGGCGGCGGACCCGCCGGACTCGAAGCGGCAAGACTCATCGGCGATCTCGGACAGAAAGCGATCTTGGTCGAGAAGCGCGAATCGCTCGGCGGCATCCCCATTGCCGAACACTACGCCGCCCTCACCCACAACTTTCGTGACGCGGAAGAGGCGCTGAACGAATTGATCAACGCCGCCAAAGCCAATCCGTCGGTGAACATTCGCGCCGGCGCGGAAGTGGTGGAATGTTCGGGAGCGGCTGGCGACTTCACCGTGAAGATCGCCAAGTCCGGCAATGGCGTCGGCGAATCGATCAAAGTCGGATCGATCATCGTCGCCACCGGCTTTCAGCATTTCGATCCCGGTCGCGAGACTCAAATGTATGGCTACTACGAATACGATGACGTGATCACGCTGGCGGACGCCGAGAAGATGTTGAAGGAAAATAAATTCGTCACCCCCTCTAAGGGGACGCCGCCTCAGCGCGTGTGCTTTATTCAATGTGTCGGCTCGCGCGACCGTCAAATTGGAAATGAGTATTGTTCCAAAGTGTGCTGCGGCATCTCATCCAAGCAAGCGATTGAAGTGCGGCAGCAAGTGCCGGGTGCGAAAGTTTTCATCTTCTACATTGACATGCGTATGTACGGTTATTGGGAGAACGAGATTTATTGGCCGGCCCAAGAGAAGTATCACGTTCAATACGTGAAAGGCATCGTCACCGAGATCATTCGCAAAGGGGATCGGTTGTTGATTCGCGGCGAAGATACGACGATGGGCCGCCCGATGGAAGTGCCGATGGACGTGGTGGTGTTGGCAGTGGGCATGGAGCCGAGCAAAGGCACAAAAGATGTCGCCAAGATTCTTGGCGTGAAGCAAAACAAATACAACTTCATTGACGTGCCGCACGACGCGCTTGATCCGACGGCAACCTCGGTGCCTGGAATTTTTGTGGCGGGCGCGGCAGCCGGGCCGAAAGATTTGGACGACACGATGGCGATGGCAGGCGCAGCGGCGATGAAAGCGGCGGCGTTGATTGCGAAGAAGACCAGAGTCACTGCGTGAGGAACTTCAAACTTCAAAAAACAAACTTCAAAATTGATTCGGCGAAATTTGAAGTTTTGAACTTTGGAGTTTGAAATTTTCTGGAGGGACTATGGCAACCAAACCGCCCTTTGATATTCGAGAGCGAACTTTTCTCTTTGGCGTGCGAATCGTCAAGTTTGTGCGCACTTTACCGAAGGATGTAGCAGGGATCGAAGTAGCAAGGCAGTTGTTGAGATCGGGAACGTCCGTTGGTTTGACGTTTGTAGTTTGTAGTTTGGCATTTGGAGTTTTATCTTTTGTCAGGTCAAATCGTTGACACCGAAACCGCGCAAGAGTTCATGACGCAGGCGCTCGAAAAAGTTGGGCGGGCTGAACTCGGCGACATCACTTCGGAACTTGAGAAGAAGAGCGCGCGCTTCCGCGAACTGCTCGCGCCCGAATCGGTGAAGGAACTGGATCGCAAACAACTACGGTGGTTACTGCGATCCATTTTTGCCACGCGGCGCAAAGCCGATGCGCTCATTGACGTGATGGGTGTAGAAGGGTTGCGAAATTCGTTTGAGTATTTGCTCTACCACCCTGACCCACATCAAGTACGTTTTCAAGGTTTTGTAGATTGTCTCTCCGGCTATTGGGGCGACGTGCGGCTGGCGCATAAACCATTGCCAGGCAAAGAAGAAGACCTGCCCGAAAATATCTTGTGCGATCTCGCTTCCGAAGTTTTGCACTTCACCCTTCCCGAAGATCGCTGGTTGTGGACTCGTTGGATGTGGGATCCGCGAGTCGGCACGGGTGCGCTGCCGTTGGTGGTTGAAGACGCGAAACAGTTGCACGGCAAGAATGTGGGCGAGACGTATATGAAAGTCGGTATGGCAATTGCCTTTGTGCGCGCCACAGGCGAAGCCGCCGGGTTTTCCAACTTCGGCGTAAAGAGCAGTCCATTCGGCATTGATGTTTTTCTCTCGTGCGTCTACGCCGTTTATATGTACACGACATTACGAATCAGAATGACGCAAGAGTTCAACAAAGTCGTGCCGCAGTTGCCGGAATTATCACGAAGGTTGTTGGGTGTGTGGAAAATGGAGATGTAACTTCAAATTTCAAAAAAGCAAATTCCAAAATGCTGATGTGGAGTTTGAGATTTGAAGTTTGTTTTTTTGAAGTTTCTCTGGAGGAGATATGGCTGTAGGCCTCGACAAAATACAACCCGAAAAGATCACCGAGAAAGAACATCTCGTCGTCGAAGGCATGGACATCTCCGGTCACTGGAATCGGATGTTCGAGCCGCGCGTGCTGACGGATTACACCATTGATAATTTAGAGAAGGTCGCCGCGCTGCCGGGCGGCGAAAGTTTAATGTGGTGCTACGGCTGCGCCAAATGCACCGCCGTCTGTCCGGTGGATATTGTCGGCGATTACTCGCCGCGCAAGATTCATCGCCGCACGCAAAGCGGCGCCGATCTGTTTTCGTCGCCCGATCTTTGGCTCTGCACCACCTGCATGAATTGTCTGCGCGTCTGCCCCAAAGAAGTCAACATGATTCAGATCATGCCGGCCGTGCGCGAGCAAGCCGTTCTCGAAGGCAACGTGCCGCCCGAATTGCAAAAAGCATTTGAAGATACGGCGAAGCACGGCAACCCGCTCGGTCAACCGCAGCGCAAACGCGCCGATTGGATCAAGAAAGCGGGAGCTGCCGTGCCGATCATGAAAGACCTCAAACGCCCGGTGGACATTTTGTGGTACGTCGGCTCTTACCCTTCTTATCACCCGCGCGGAATTGACGCCGCCTCGGCTGCGGCGCGCATCTTCAACGCCCTCGGCATTGACTTCGGCGTTCTCGGCATCGAAGAAAAAGATGACGGCGACTCGCAGCGACTCGCCGGAGAAAAAGGTTTGTTTGAAATGCTCGCCGAAGAAAACATCGCCACCTTCGGCAAATATGAATTCAATCGCATGGTCGTCACCGGCCCGCACGAGTTCAACGCTTTCAAAAACGAATATCCAAAACTCGGCGCAGACTTTAAAGTTTTGCATTACACACGCTTCCTTGTTGAACATCTCGACAAACTTAAACCCAGGTTGAAGAAGCCGATCAACCCTTCGGCAGGCTCAGGGCGGAGCTTGAAAGTGACCTTCCACGATCCGTGCTACTTGGGTCGGCACAACGGCGAGTACGATGCGCCGCGCGAACTCCTGCGCGCCATCCCCGGCATTGAACTGGTGGAGATGGGCCGTTGTCGTGAGAACGGTTACTGCTGTGGCGGCGGTGGCGGCGGCATGTGGCTCGACTCGCACACCAAAGATCACACCACCATGCGCCTCTCCGAGCGCCGCGTGCGCGAAGCCGCCGAATACGGCGCGGACGTGTTAGCCGTGTGCTGCCCATTCGAAGTCTCGCGTTTTGAAGACGCCGCAAAAAGCACGGGCAATGACAAGTTGATGGTGAGAGATATTCTTGAACTGTTGGATGAATCAATGAAAGGTTAACCTTTGGTAGAGACGGTGCATGCAACGTCTCTACCAAAGCTAAAATAACAATGAACATTATTGTCCCCATCAAACAAATCCCCAACCTAACCGACGAACTTGAGATCAACGGCGATGGCACGAATCTCGATCACGACGCCTTGCAATACGTGTTGAACGAATTTGACGAACACGCGATTGAAGAAGCGGTGCTGACCAAAGAGAGCGCTGGCGACGCAGTTCGGAGTGCCGTCACCGTTGTGGGAGTGGACACCACAGGCGAACTTGATTCCGCTCTACACACCGCCCTCGCCAAAGGCGCGGACAAAGTCGCCAAGATCACCGGCGACTTCCCGCGCGGAACCGATTCGCACACGCAAGCAAAATTAATCGCCGACGCGATCAAAAGCATGTCGCCCGATATTGTGATGACCGGCGTGCAAGCCGCCGATGATCGCGATGGACAAATGGGACCGATGATCGCCGCGCATCTCGGTCTGCCTTACGTGGGGGTCGTCACCAGCGTTGCCGCGAAAGACGGCAAAGCAATCGTTCACAAAGAATACGCCGGCGGCGTGATGGCAGAATTTGAAGTGACACTGCCGATGGTCGTCGGCGTGCAAGCCGCGCACCAGCCGCCGCGCTATGCGCCCGTCAGCAAGATTCGGCAGATCGCTAAAACGGCGAAGGTGGATGAGATCAGTGGCGGCGACCCCGTTGGATCAGGCTCGAGCGTCCGCAAAATGTTCAAGCCGCAATCCGCCGGTCACGCGCAAATGTGGGACGGCGACGCGGCAGACGTGGCGGAAAAAATCATAACGATGATCAAAGAGAAAGGCTTGTTGAAATAATCCGTATTGCGTATTTCGTAATGCGTACCTAACGCGAACGGAATACGCAACACGCAATACGAGATCACATTATGAGCAATGACATTTTTGTTTTAGCCGAACACCTCAACGGCAAAGTCTCCGACATCTCTTTTGAGATGATCGGCAAAGCGAAAGAACTCGCCCCGAAATTTGGCGGCAAGGCAATTGCGATCTTGATGGGCCGCGGAGTCAAATCGCTCGCCGAATCGCTCGGCGCGGATTCTGTTTTGTATGTGGATGATCCCGCGCTAGCGCAATTCAACCCCGAAGCGTATTCGCGTGCGCTCGCCGCCGTGATCAAAGATCGCCCGCCGCGTGTGGTGATGATGGGCAACACCTCAATGGGCATGGACGTTGGCGCGTGGGTGTCGGCGTCAACGGGGCTGCCGCTCATCGCTTACGTCAACTGCCTTAACGTTGAAGGATCGACTCTTGTTGCCACCTCACAAATCTACGGCGGCAAGATTCAAGCTGAAGCGATTCCAAATGGCGAGACGTGCATCATCTCGTGTTTAGCAGGTGCATTCCCGGCTGATGCAGGTAAGGGTTCTTCATCAGTTGAACAAATTGCTTCACCCGTTTCATTAAATGATCTCAAAGTTAAATTCGTAAAGTTGATCGAACCCGAAAAAGGCGACGTGGATATTACGCAACAACCGATTCTCGTTTCCGTCGGGCGCGGCATCGGCGGACAAGAGAATATCGAACTGGCGCAAGAGCTGGCAGAGGCGTTGGGCTGCGCGGTGTCGGCCTCACGCCCGATCACCGATGCCGGTTGGCTGCCGAAGACTCGTCAAGTTGGCAAATCCGGTCTCACGGTCAAACCCAAAGTGTATCTCGCGCTCGGCATCTCCGGCGCGCCCGAACATCTCGAAGGCATGCGCGGCGCAGAATTGATCATCGCCGTGAACACCGACGCCAAAGCGCCGATCTTCGACGTGGCGCATTACGGCGCGACGTGCGATATGTTGGATTTACTGCCGGCGTTGACGGAAAAAGTTAAAGGATGAATCTGAAGCGTCCCGAGCGGAGCGCACGCAGTGCGCGCAGTCGAGGGATGCGGAGAATGCAAAACTTCATCGCGCCCCTCGACTGCGCGGCAGAAAACCTCTGCCGCTCCGCTCGGAGTGCTTCCCTAAATTTTGATTTGGAGAACTTCCTGTGCTGACTTCAGTCGAAAAAATAATTTTCATCCTCATGGTTGCCGTCTTCGGCGCGTGGACGGCGTGGGGCTTCTTCAACATCGTCCGCATCGTGCGGCGCGGGCGACCCACGTTCAAATCGCCAATCTCCAATCTCGCTCAACTCATCCCGCAATCTATCCGCGCCTTTCTTGCCGTTGGTTTGCAACTGCCCATTTATAAATCGCGCCCCATCCTCACCACTTTTCACGCGCTGATCTTTTTTGGCTTCTCGTATTATTTTCTGGTCAACGTCAACGATCTGCTTGAAGGTTTCCTCGCCGGTTACTCCACCGCCGAAAAATCCGATCTCATCTTCGGCGGGTTGAACCTTATTGGCGATGTGTTAAGCATCGGCGTGTTGGTCGGCGTGATCGCTTTTCTTGTGCGCCGCTTCATCGCCAAAGACAAACGCCTCAACTACAACAAAGACGTTCTGCTCTACAAACCCGTTGCCGAAGGCGGCATCCAACGCGATTCGCTCATCGTCGGCGGATTTATTTTCTTTCACGTCGGCTCGCGCTTCATGGGTCAGGCATTGCGACTCGCCGACATGAAAATTTTTAATCCGTTCCAACCTTTCGCCAGCACGGTCTCGCTCGCGCTGCGCGGTCTGCCCAATTACGAGATCGCCATCCACGCCGCGTGGTGGCTCGCCATCGGTCTCATCGTCGTCTTTCTGCCTTACTTCATCATCAGCAAACACATTCACATCATGGTCGCGCCGCTCAATCTCTCGCTCGTTAAATTGAGCGAGCGCGGTCAACTCGATCCGGCCGCGCCGCCGAACAATGGGCAGGCGCAAGACCTGCCCCTACCGGGCGCGGGCGCATTAAATGATCTGGCATGGAAGCGCATCCTCGATTCGTATTCGTGCATCATGTGCAATCGTTGTCAGGATGTTTGCCCGGCGCACAATTCGCTGCGACCTTTGAGTCCTTCCGCGCTGGAGATCAATAAACGCTATTGGTTGAACGATCACTTCACCGCCTTCGCCGCTGGCGCCGCCTCTCCCGCGTTAGCCGAATTCGCCATCAGCCCCGAAGCGGTATGGAGCTGCACAACGTGTTATGCCTGTGTGCGCGTCTGTCCGGTGGGCAACGAACCGATGGCGGATATTGTGGACATCCGCCGCCGCATGGTGAACGATGGCGCGGAAATAGATGGCGGCGTCCAATCCACGTTGGAGAAAATCGGCAAGGCCGGAAATTCATTCGGGCAAGCGGCGCGCAATCGCGCGAAGTGGGCGCAAACCGGACTCGATTTTAAAATCAAGGACATCCGCAAAGAGCCCGCCGAATTTTTATGGTTCGTCGGCGACACCGCTTCGTTTGATGCGCGCCTGCAAGAGATCACTCGAACAGTGGCGCGTGTTTTAAATAGCGCGGGCGTAGACTTTGGAATTTTGTATGAGGGCGAACAAAATTCGGGCAACGACGTGCGGCGCGTGGGCGAAGAAGGACTTTTTGAACAACTCGCCGAAAAAAATATCGCGACGATGAGCAAATGCACTTTCCAAAAAGTGATCACCACCGACCCGCACACACTCAACGCGCTCAAGAATGAATACCCCGATTACGGCGGCAAGTGGGACACGGTTCACTACACGCGCTTGCTCACGCAGTTAATCGAGGCGGGCAAGATCAAGATCAACAAGAAACTTAACTATCGAGTCACATTCCACGATCCGTGCTACTTGGGCCGCTACAACAAAGGATTCAACCCGCCGCGCGAGTTGATCAAAGCGACGGGCTGCGAATTCGTGGAGATGCCGCGCAACAAAGAAAATTCATATTGCTGCGGCGCAGGCGGCGGGCAAATCTGGATGGGGACGACTCCCGCAGGTGAACGCCCCGCCGAGAACCGAATCCGCGAAGCGCTGGCGACTCTCGACACTCATTCATCCAACGGCGCGAGCGCCAAGAAATTATTGTTCATCGTCTCTTGCCCCAAAGACGTGGTGATGTACAACGATGCGGTGAAGACAACGGGCAACGAGGGCCAGATCGAAGTGAAAGACATTATTCAGCTCATCGCAGAGGCGATAGGGGAAGAACTACCAAATCCCAAACCCCAAATCCCAATCGCCAACGCGGCATAGCATTTTGGGATTTGGATATTGGAAGTTGGGGTTTTTACTATGGCGCAAGGTCTCACCGATCTCTCCTCTGCTTTAGCGATGCGCTTGCGTGATATTGCGCGCCTGATGGATCGTTTAGATCGTTTAGAGTCCGGGACGGGTGAATGGTTGGCGTCGCAAAAAAACGGCGAACTGAGTTCTGCCGCCACTGAAATGACTCTGCGCGCGTTACGTCTCGCTTCTGACCCAATGAATTTTTCTATTCTCGTATTTCTTTCAGCGCACACCTCTTCTCCACTGGCGGATCTTGAAAAGGGGATTGGCCTGGGACGGCTGGCGATGATCGAGCGCGTGAACGATCTGGTGCAAGTGGGACTCGCCGCGCGCAACATTGATACGGATCAGGTGCAAGGCACGGCGGCAGGCGCGGCGGTTGTCGGGTTGATTAACAGCATCAGCGACGCAACGGCGAAGAGGCTGGAAGCCGAACTCCAAAAGAGAAAACTCCAAACTACAAATTCGGAATTGTCTGATTTTGAAATTTGAAGTTTGGAGTTTGAAGTTATGAAGTGCCCTCACTGTGATTTCAACGACACACGAATGAAACTGCATCGCCATTTGGGTGAAGCGCATTTGGATCGGGTGACGACGGAACAAGATGAGGCGACGGGCAAAATGAAATACATCGTCGGCTGCCCGGTGTGTGGACTCAAATATCAACACGCGGTCAAGCCGCGCTACAAAGATCCAAGATTTCTTGAGGAGTATAAATCTGAGATCGCGCTTGTGGCGTTTGATCAGCTGCTCTATCATCTTGAAGAGAAACATTCTGAAAAAAATAATTTAAACGCAGAGAGCGCAAAGTCAGCCGAGAGTAAATAAAAAAAACTGGCTCTCCCGTTTTTAACGGGAAACCAAGAACTTGTCATTCCGAGGAGCGCGTAGCGCGACGAGGAATCTCTGAGACTGCCCGAGAGATTCCTCGCCACAAAAAACGTGGCTCGGAATGACATCTCAAGCGTTTACGTTGAATTCTGTAGAGCCAAAAAACTCAGCGTTCTCTGCGGTGAGATTCTGCGTAAACCGACAAAGTATCCGTTTTAGGAGATCACTCATGGCTAAATGCAACAACTGCGAAGTACCCGAAGATTTATTTTACTGGCCCGAGAAACACGTTTGGGCGCGACCCGAAGCGGACGGCAGCGTGACCGTCGGCGTAACCGACGCCGCGCAGCATTTGGCGGGCGCGATTGTGACTGCCACCCCGAAAGAAGCGAGCAAGCCGTTGAAGAAAGGCAAGAGCGCGGGAACGGTGGAGAGCGGCAAATGGGTGGGACCGGTGACGGCGCCACTTTCGGGCAGCATCATCGCCGCAAACGCCGATCTCAAATCGAAGCCGTCTCTGATTAATTCCGATCCGTACGGCGCGGGATGGTTTGTTAAAGTGAAGCCCGAAAATTGGGAGGCCGACAAAGCCGATCTGGTGACGGGGGCGCAGGCGATTGAAAAATATACGGCGTTCCTCGTCGAGCAAAAAATTGATTGCGCCGGACGCGCGGGCGAACTGCAAGCGGCAACGGCGGCGAAACCCTGATCCGCAGATAGCCGATGGTAGATAGCAATTGGCTATCCGCCATTCGCCCTCAGCCATTTGCCATGATCTATTACGGCTGCGACATCCCCGAAGATTTGTGGTTCGACTTCGAACGCGATCTATGGATTCGTTTTGAAGACGATGGCAACGCAACGTTGGGGATGACCGACACGGCGCAGACGCGCGGCGGCAAGCTGGTTCACATCGCCTTTAAAAAAGTTGGCAAGACTCTTGAGCAAGGGCAGAGCGCGGCGACGATTGAATCGGCGAAGTGGGTCGGACCTTTCCCGATGCCATTCGGCGGTGAAGTGATGGCGACGAATGAAGAATCGTTTAAGCGTGACATCGTGATCGCCAATCGTGACCCTTACGGCGCGGGCTGGCTGGTGAAAGTGCGCCCGACGAATCTGGATGCCGAGCGCGGTCATTTGATCGGCGGGGTTGAGGCAGTAGAAAAATATAAACGACGAATTGCGGAATTAAATATCAGGTGCTTTCGATGTGTAGATTAACCACAAACTCTAAAACTCAAACTTCAAATTTGGAGTTTGTTATTTGAAGTTTGTTGTTTGCTCAAAATGTCCAGCAACCAAAATTACATCTTCCCTCCAGACCTTTACTATGATCGCGCCACGCACATCTGGGCGCGATACGATGATGAGATCGTCACCATCGGGCTCGACGCACTCGGGCTCGAGTCGCTGGGCGACATGGCATACATCAGTTTGCAGGCAGCCGGTCTGCCCGTGCAGCGCGGCGAATCCATCGGCAGTTTAGAGGCGGCAAAAATGGTGGGCGATGTCATCGCGCCCGTTGGCGGCGTCATCGCGGCGCGCAACGACGATGTGCTGCGCGATCCGAGTCTGATCAATCGCGATCCGTATCACGCCGGTTGGATCATTCAAATCACGCCGTCCGATTGGGAAAGCGACTCGGCTCAACTGGCGCACGGCGCGGACGTGACGGCCTGGGTCGAATCGGAAATTGAACGCTATCGCTCGCAGGGATGGATCGAGTAAGTGCAAAAAAACAAACTCCAAACTTCAAATTTGGAGTTTGATGTTGGAGTTTGAAGTTTCTTTTATGCGATTGATCACTGACAACGATGTTTCTGCCTCTTTCGGTCTCGCCGCCGACGAATGTCTCGCGGCTCGAGTCGGCGCGGGCCAGAGCGAACCGACTCTTCGACTCTATACCTATCGCTCACACTGCGCGCTCGTCGGGCGTTTTCAAAATTTAGAGAATGAAGTGCATCGCGCTTATTGCGCCGAACACAACATCGCCCTCAATCGCCGCCCCACCGGCGGCGGCGCGATCCTTATGGGCGCAGATCAACTCGGCGTCGCCCTCACCCTTGAGGGGCGCGGCGATGATTCGTACAGCCGCGCGCGCGAGTGGATGACTCAATTTTCGAGCGGCGTCGTTCACGCCCTGCAATCGTTGGGCGTCGCCGCTTCCTTCCGACGCAAAAATGATATTGAAGTCAACGGACGAAAAATTGTCGGGCTGGGAATCTATCGCGCGCCAAGCGGCGGCTTGCTCTTTCACGCATCCTTGTTAGTTGATCTTGACTTGCCGTTGATGCTGCACGCACTCAAGACTCCGTTTGAAAAAATTTCCGACAAAGAGATCGCCACCGTCGCAGATCGAATCACAACCGTCCGCCGCGAGATCGGGCGCGCGATCACGGTGGACGAAGTGCGGGCGCGCGTCGCCGAAGGGTACGCCGCCACGTTTAACGTTTCACTTAACGGTGGCGGCTTCACCGACGATGAGTGGGTAGCAATCTCCAATCTCCAATCTCTTAAATACGACACGGCCGAATGGGTGAATCAAACAACCGCCGTGCCAGATGCAACCGGCTCGGCAAAAATCAAAACGCCGAGTGGATTGATTGACGTGCGTCTGACGTTGGCGGGCAACACGATCAAAGCCGTGATGATCGGCGGAGATTTTTTTGCTGCGGAGGGTGCGGTGGCCGATCTTGAATCATCACTGCGTTGGCACTCCGCCGATCCAAAAGCCGTTGCCGCCCCACTCGAAACCGCTTACACCCAACGAGCGAACGATCTTTCATCGCTCCCGCGCGATTCGCTTGTGCAAGTGTTACAGCAAGCCATCCGCCGCGCGCAAGTTGCCGAGTCGGCCTCGCGTGCCGACCCGTACGGCTGCTTTGTCACGCCGGAGGGCGCGCATGTTTGAAAAAGATTCGCCCCATTCGATCTCGCCGCAGTTGAACTGCGGCGAGATCACAAAAGAGATCGTCTTCCACGCGCCCGGACTCAAACGATTCAAAACATCGGAATACGCCACGCAAGAAGTTACGCACTTCGCTTCGGTCAGCGTAACCGGCAGCGAGTGCGCGCTCGCCTGCGATCATTGCCAGATGCAAGTCTTGCAAGGCATGACCGCCCTGCCAAAATTCGGCGGCTCGCTTTTCGATCTATGCTGCGAACTCGCCGAGCGCGGCACGCGCGGCGTGTTGATCTCCGGCGGTTCTGATAAACACGGGCGCGTCCCGCTTC
>Ga0172370_10006570_pt1 | contig 14576 bp, 8 predicted proteins | sample LakKiv5m_FD_114538 | JGI IMG/M metagenome (GOLD analysis project Ga0172370, IMG submission 114538) | Freshwater microbial communities from Kabuno Bay, South-Kivu, Congo - kab_022012_11.5m | ecosystem: Environmental > Aquatic > Freshwater > Lake | place: Democratic Republic of the Congo...
GAGCACGCTCGGTATCGCGATGATCGGGCTCGTGATGGTCTGGCGGAAGGAGTCGAAGGATCGCGTGCGCACCTGCCCCATCCAAGTGTAGAATATGACGAATGAACCTGACTTCTTCGGGTGTGGCACGACGCGCACGCTGGTGTAGCCCGAATCGAAGCGGTCCGGCGCATCGAAGCGCGTGCCGGCGATGAGGGAGACCAGAGCTCGACCCCCGCTCCGGCGTCGATCGGGGCCACGAAGAGGCAGCGCTGCTTCGACAGGCCGCTGTTGCGCGTCGCGCTCGCGAGCAGGATGGCGCGCCCGGACACCGGGTCCCACGCCGCGTCGAACGCGCACAGGCCAAGGAAGCCGGACGTGCTGACACCCGCGTCTGGCAAACCGGCGCACGGATCGGGCCCTGTCGCGTCCTGGCAGGCCGCCCCGGCGCAACCGTCCGCCAGCGGCGCCGGGCCGAGCTCGCGCTACAGGCGACCGCGCAGCCACGCAGGCCAAGAGCGGGATTGGAAACGACCCTCCAATCGCGACGGCGTCGGAACGTTGCCGTCCCCCTCGACGAGTAACGTAAGTAGATTATGACTGGTTTTCGAGTCTTCATCACGGAAGTATCTTGACTGGGATCAATTTTCCTTCGCTCCGGGGCCGGATCGCAGCACCGCCACGCGATCCAGGCGAAGATCCAGTTCGAAAGCCGCAAGTTGCGCGTCACCGAGGGCGGCAAGTGCGGCCAGGATCGCCCGCTCGCGCCGGGCGTCGGCGTGGCTCCATTGCAGGTACGTGCCCGAAACGGCCTCGTAGCGGCGGGAGGCGTCCTCGGTCGCGACGGTCGCCTGCTCCGCCACACCCTGCCATGCCAGGTTAGACCGGCGTGCAGCGCCCAGCGCCATGAACGCTCGCGCCACGAGCGCGCGCACCTCCTCGCGCCGCGCCTCCCGCCGGGCCCGCAGCGCGCGCGTCTCGGCCGCGTCGTCCGCCTCTGCCAGCGTCTCCCGCGTGCGCGGCCCCCACAGCGGCAGCGACAGGCCCGCGCCGACGCCGCCGAAGACGTCCTCCGCGTGCGCAGCGCCGGTGTCCGTCACTCGCGCCCAGCCGGCCGAGGCCTGCAAGACCAGGGTCGGCAGGAAGCGCGCGCCACGCGCCGGCCTGCGTGCAACGACCTCCCCGAGCGCCGCCTCCAGCGCCGCGAGCTCCGCGTCCGCCGAGATCCCCGCGTCCACGAGCTGCCCGAGGCCCGTCGACGCGTCGGGCAGCACGTCCGTGAGCGGCGACAGGCGCACGGGCACCCCCGGCGGCAGCCCCACCGCGAGGCCCAACTCGACCTTGGCCACCTCCGCGGCCTCCAGCGCCTCCAGACGTGCGGCCTCGGTCTCCGCCGCGTCCAACTCCGCGAGCTGCCGGTCCGCCTCGGGTCGTTTGCCGCCCGTAGCCCAGGTCGCGATGCGCCGCGCGCGAAGCGTCCGCTCCTGCCCGATCCGAGTGCGCACGTTCAGCTCCGCCTCCCGCAGGGCGGCCCGCAGGAACAGGCGCGCCACCTCCAGCGCCCGCTCGCGCCGCTCGGCGCGCGCCTCGGCCTCGACGCGCCGGGCCGTCGCCTCACCGCCCCGATCCCCCTCGAACAGGCGCAGCGGCTCCCACCGCAGACCCGCGCCCGCGGCCATGGGCCGGGCGAGCGCCGAGGCCACGATCGACGGGGCCAACGGATCGCCGAGCAGCGGCGCGACCAGGCCTCGACCGGCCGAAGCGCCCACGGACAGCGCCGGGAGGCCGGCCGATCGCCGCGCCTGCACGCGAGCCCGTGCGATCTCCGCCCGCGCCGCAGAGGCCTCACGCCGCGCCCCGGCGAGCCGCCCGAGCGCCGCCGCCACGCAGGACTCGAGCGTGTGGACCTGGGTCGCGGGCGCCGCCGCGAACGCCGGCGGGGCGGCTCCGAGGATCCATAGGGCGACGCAGGCGGCTCGGGTGGCGTGGTTCACGGTGCCAGTCTCGACCGGACGCAGGCGGACCGTCAATCGGCCCTTGACAGGTCGACGGACCGGCCTACTTTACCCCGCGGCTCAGGCGAGCCGAATCCCAAATGCCTTTGTCTGTGCTGACTTAGGCGATGCATGCCACGAAGAACTTAAGGCCACGAAGCCAAGAAACGAAGGAAGGAAAGGAAAATGGCACTCAGACCGCTCTATGACCGCATCATCGTCAAGCGCAAGTCCGAGGAAGAGAAGACCCGCGGCGGGATCATCATCCCGGAGACCGCCAAAGAGAAGCCCCTGGAAGGGCAGGTCATCTCCGTGGGACAGGGCCGCGCGCTCGAAGACGGCACCGTTCGCCCGCTGCAGCTCAAGGCCGGCGACCGGATCCTCTTCGGCAAGTACGCCGGCACGGAGATCAAAGTGGACGGCGAGGACCTCCTCATCCTGCGAGAGGATGACGTCCTCGGCGTAATCGAAGACTGATCGACTCCCCGCGGGGACTGTGAACTCGGGGGCGCCGGAAGCGCGCAACCCCTTGAAAGAAGGAGCATGACATGGCCGCAAAGGAAATCCTCTACTCGTCCGCCGCCAAGGACAAGATCCTGGCCGGCGTCAACGCCCTCGCCAACGCCGTCAAGGTGACGCTCGGCCCGAAGGGTCGCAACGTCGTCATCGAGAAGAGCTACGGAGCCCCGACCGTCACGAAGGACGGCGTCACGGTGGCGAAGGAGATCGAGCTCGACGACAAGTTCATGAACATGGGCGCGCAGATGGTCAAGGAGGTCGCCTCCAAGACGAGCGACGTCGCCGGCGACGGCACCACGACCGCGACCGTGCTCGCGCAGGCCCTGTATCGGGAAGGTCGCAAGCTCATCGAGGCCGGCTCGAACCCGATGGACCTCAAGCGCGGCATCGACAAGGCCGTCGCCGCGATCGTGGACAACCTCCACACGCAGGCGCAGATGGTCGCCGACGACAAGAAGAAGATCGCGCAGGTCGGTACGATCTCCGCCAACGGCGACGAGACCATCGGCAACATCATCGCCGAGGCCATGGAGCGCGTGGGCAAGGAGGGCGTCATCACCGTCGAAGAGGCGAAGTCCATGGAGACGACGCTGGAATTCGTCGACGGCATGCAGTTCGACCGTGGCTACCTCTCGCCCTACTTCGTCACCGACGCGGAGCGGATGGAAGCGGTGCTCGAGGACCCGTATATCCTGCTGCACGAGAAGAAGATCGCCAACATGAAGGACCTGCTCCCGGTCCTCGAGCAGGTCGCCCGCGAGGCGAAGCCCCTGCTCCTCATCGCCGAGGACATCGAGGGCGAGGCGCTCGCGACGCTCGTGGTCAACAAGATCCGCGGCACGCTCAACGTCTGCGCCGTCAAGGCCCCCGGCTTCGGCGACCGCCGCAAGGCGATGCTCGAGGACATCGCGATCCTGACGGGCGGCACCTTCCTGAGCGAGGACCTGGGCGTCAAGCTCGAGACCGTGACGAAGGCCGAGCTCGGTCGCGCCAAGCGGATCGTCATCGACAAGGAGAACACCACGATCGTCGACGGCGCGGGCACGATGGACAAGCTCAACGGCCGCAAGACGCAGATCCGCCGGCAGATCGAGGACACGACCTCCGACTACGACCGCGAGAAGCTCCAAGAGCGCCTCGCGAAGCTCTCGGGCGGCGTCGCGGTCATCAAGGTCGGCGCGGCGACGGAAGTGGAAATGAAAGAAAAGAAGGCTCGCGTCGAGGACGCGCTGCACGCCACGCGAGCGGCCGTCGAAGAGGGCATCGTCCCCGGCGGCGGCGTCGCGCTGCTGCGCGCCCAGGCGGCTCTCGAGGGCTTCAAGGCCTCGGGAGACCAGCAGTTCGGCGTCAACTGCGTGCGTCGCGCGGTCGAGGAGCCGCTCCGCATGATCGCGCAGAACGCGGGCTTCGAGGGCTCGGTCGTCGTCAACAAGGTCCGCGAGGGCGACAAGTCCGGCGCCGCCTGGGGCTTCAACGCCGCGAGCGAGGTCTACGAGGACCTCGTCGCCGCGGGCGTCATCGACCCGGCCAAGGTCGTGCGCTGCGCGCTCCAGAACGCCGCGAGCGTGACGAGCCTGATGCTGACGACCGACGCGCTCATCGCCGACAAGCCCAAGAAGGAGCCGGCGGGGGGTGGCCACGGCCACGCGCACGGCGGCGGCGGCATGGGTGGCATGGGTGGCATGGGCGGCATGGGCGACTTCGACATGTAAGCTCGCGTCACGACGCGCGATCTCGTGCACGCGGGGGTGATCTTACGGCTCAGGCCGGGGGATCGCCCCCGCGGCGCTTTGGGGCCGGGGCCGGGGCCCTCAGCGGTCGTCGCGCAGCGCGGACGCGCGGCCGATGCCCCTGTGGTGGTCGCCCAGGGCACGGCGAACGAAGGATTCGTCGGGAGCGTGCTCCCCATAGGAGAACCGTGCGACCGTGTCCACACTCCTGATCGGGCTCGTCTCCGGAACGCCTCTCGGACCCGAGCCACCATAGGGCGCCTGCGTGGTCAACGCAGCTTTGAGAGGGTGTTTATGTTTGAATTCGGCCGCACGCGTGAGGCTGCGCGAGTGTGTGGCTTCTTCCCTGGTGATCGGGATCTGGGCGTCCCCCCTTCGCGCGCTCCGCGCGCGAAGGGGGGACGCCCAGATCCCGCTGGTTCAACCTCTTTGCGTGCGACCTGCGCGTCAGGCGACGTGCAACCCAGCGCTTCGGGCTACGCCCACAACACGAGACAAAACATAAACACCCTCCGAGAGGGTGTCTCTGTAAGAAGAGGCAAATGAGCCAAGCGCTTCCAGGGCGACATGGCGAGGATGCTGGGGCGAAGGCGGCGAGCGGTTGGTGGGGCGAGGACGGCGCGCGGCAGAAGTCTCTTCCGGCGACGCTTCGACGTCTCCCCGCGCGACGCCGCGTGCGGCGCCACCGGGGGCATGGGAGCCACGAGCACCCTTCCACTTGACACAAGTATTGCAGAGTCCAAATAGCTTATATACCCGGACGTCGCGCGCCCCGCCAAGTACGGATCCTGCCCCCAGGGCGGGCGAAGTCGCGAGCCCGAAGGGCGCGGCGTACGTGGTGCTGGCTTTTGAGGCCGTCACGATCGCGGAGAAACTCGGGCCCGGCCACCTGGCAACCGGAATGTCAGTCTCCCGCCGAACCGCCGCGCTGCCCGCGTCCGCGGCGTTCGATCTCCTCGAGCAGCACCTCGACGCGCGCTTCGGCCTGTTGTCGCCGCCGCGTCTCTTCCTCGCGCCGCCGCGTCTCTTCGTCCGCCAGCCGTGTCTGTTCTGCGAGCGCCTGGATCTGCTCATCGACGCGCGCCTCGAGCGCAGCGTAGGTCTCGCGCAGCCGGTCGAGCCACTCGGTGGTGTCGAGCAGCGGCGCGTTGGCGCACACGAAGCGCAGCCGGTCGCCCTCGAGCGCGAGGTCGAGGCCCAGCATGCAGGAGGCGTACGCGCCACTCTGACCCAGGATGGGCACGTACGGTCCGCCACCGGGCGGCAGCGAAAAGCCGAAAAGCCGACCCCGCGCGCGGTCGAACATGAAGTACTCGGGGATGCCGACGCTCGCGTAGAGAGCGACGTTGCGCTCCGCGTCCTTGCGCCGATCCCCGCCGACGTGCACCTCGAGCGCGAAGTCGATGCCCTTGCCCTCGGCGCTCACGACCCACTTGTCGCGCGGGTGCGGGTCCACGTCGAAGACCACGAGCAGATCGGGGCAAAAGCGCCGGGCGGCGGGATAATACACCGTCAACTCGGAGCCCACGTATACGCTGCGCCCTTGTCGCCGGTAGAAATTCCGCAGCACGTCGAGCGCGTAGAGCTTGGCCTCGAGGTGCAGATCGCCCTCGGGAGGCGAGAGCTCGGCCTCCGTGAGGCTCATGGGTAGCTCGGCGACGACGCGCTTGCGCTGCGCGGGGGTCATCGCGTCCCACTCGGCTTGCGTCGGGGCGCGGGGAAAGGCGGTCGTGCTCGGATCGTCGGTCAGGACCATGCCCGTAGGATCGGGTGGCGAACGGGCGGAGTCAAGGTTCAATGAGGATCTGGGCCGGTGAAGGGACGGGGAGGGGCGAACGGTCCCGCACGCCCCCTCTCCGCGTGCGCCCGCTCCCTACCGCATCCAAAGCGACTGCCACTGGTGGTAGTGGCCCGATCCACCGTAGCCATCGAGGTAGCCCTTGCCGTCGTAGTTCGCGCTCGGCACGACCTGCATCCACCAGCAGCCTGACGAGTCGCCGCTGTCGGGATCGCTCGTGAAGCTATAGCCCTGGTATTTCGCGTGCAGGCCGTTGAAGCCGCCGCAGGTCGCGCTCTGTTCGCCCGAGATGAACTTGTAGTCGTTGCCCGCCGAGGTGGCCGTGAAGGGGTCGTGCTGCTGCTCCCAGATCGTCTGCTTCGCGACCGGACCCGCGATCCAGCTTCCCTGCGCGCCCGTGACGAAGCGAAACCGGTACCAGCCCTGCGCGGCGACTAACAGATCGCGCTTGCCGACGATGGAGTAGTTCGACTGCATCGGGTCGGAGGCGTTGTAGCTCGTGTAGTTGCCGCCGTTGAAGAAGAAGCCCCACGCCGCGCTCTCGATCTTGGTCCAACCGCCCCCGTCGGTCGTCTGGTCGCAGTAGACGGTGAAGGCGTCCGCCGGCGGCGCGCTCGCCCCGTTGATCCAGTACAGACCGCTCTTCTGCTCGCCCGTGGCGGTCAGGATGTGCTGGCAGCTCGTGCCCGGATTGGTCTTCGATCCGATGGGCATGGCCATCGCGAACGTCTGGAATTTCGTCCCATTGCAGACCATGAGCGAGGACGTCACGGTGTTGTAGTAGAGCAGGCCCGTGGCGGTACTGTCGCAGGTCACCGGATCCTTGTCGGCGTTGTGAAGGCGCATGAGCAAGGCCTGGTGCTTGTTGAACTGGACGTCCTTGCCGAAGGTCTGCGCGTCGGCCCAGGTGTTCGGTTTGGCGAGCAGGCCGAAGACCGAGAGATCGGGCTTGTCGCCGAGATCGCCGTAGCCTCCGCTCTTCGCGACGGCCGCGAGCTGGCCCCCCGACACGAGATCCGCGACGAAGCCCGGCGCCACATCTGCCGCGCCGATGCAACCCGTGCACTGCACGTCCTTCGCGACATCCGCGCTCGTGGCCGTGTCCGCCGCCTTCGCAGCGTCCGCGGTGAGCGCGTGCATGGCCTCGTCGGCCCCCGTGGCCTTCGTCGCGAGATCGGCGGCCGCGGCGTGCGTGGCCTCGTCCGCCGCGAGCGCCGTCGTGGCAGGTCCGCCCTTGGACGACGAACCCGCGTACGCGAAGTCGACGTGCTGCGCCTGGATCGCCGCCGGCGCGAGCATGGCGCCCGTCACGCAGCCGGAGCACGAAAGCGTAGACGCGACGGTGGCGTGGCGCGCCTGCACGGCGAAGGGCGTCTCGCGGATGGGGGTGCGCGGCATCTCGGGATCGGCGGCGATCTTGAGCCCGATCCACAGCGAGGTCGCGCCCATCAGAACGCTGTCGTCGAGCTTCTTCGACGGATCGGCCACACCCAGCTCCAGCCCGAAGATCCCGCTCTTGACCTCCACACCGATGAAGTTCTCGAGGTAGAGCGGCTCGGTCGAGTTGGCGTTGGCATAGAGCGCGAGCGCGAGTCCGTACACGCCATCGGCGACGGGCAAGTTCGCGACCGTGGCGAGGCGTCCCTGCACGGCGAGGACGGTCGGCGCGGCGTGCGCCAACGCCGGCGAGACGACGAGGGCCAGCGCGACGAGCGGGAGTGCGAGGGAAGGCTTGTGCATGGCGGTCTCCCAGTGTGAGCGCGCTATTTTAGAACGCGGCGCGCCTCGCGACAAGCCAAACCGGTCGACCTCGCGCGCCCCGCCTGCTACAGTGTGTGACGTCTCCCCCCGCGCAGCGCCGCGCGACAGGAGTACCACCATGGCCAGCAGACTCATTCGCCTCGCGACGTTTGGGCTCGCGCTCCTCGCGCTCGCCGCACCGATGCCTGCCGGCGCGGCCCCGACTTTCGGCGTGCAAGGCGCGCTCGGCGCCGGCGGCGGGGTCCCGGCCTCCGATGGCAAGTACCCGATGACGTTCCGCATCTATGCGACGAAGGACGCCACGACCGCCGTGTTCGCCGAGGTGCAGGTCGGTGTGAACGTGACCGGCGGTCTCTTCGCCGTCACGCTCGGCGCGCAGCCGGAGCTGCCGCTGCCCGCGACGGCCTTCCAGACGGGCGATCCGCTGTGGATGGGTGTGCAGATCTACGACGAGCCCGAGCTGCCGCGCGTGCGCCTGCACTTCGTGCCCTACGCGATCTTCGCCGCCAACGCGGGCACCGCGACCAACGCGGACAACGCCGCCCACGCGACGCTGGCCGATGTCGCCACGCAGGCGGAGTCGTTGACCAAGCCCATCACGGGTGATCTCATCGCGCCCGGTTCGCTCGGCGCGTCGGCCGTGGGCTTCACTTACGCGGCGTCAGACTCGAAGGGCGGATCCGCGCTCGCCGCGAAGGTCGCCGAGTCGCTCCAGTGCACCGGCTGCGTCACGGTCGAGATGTTGGCCCCCGGACTGCTCGACGCGAAGAACGTGACCTTCTCCGCGGTCGACCCGGCGATCACCGTGGAGGCCGAGCTCATCGAGGTCGTCAAGCTCACCGCGGCGCTCCACGCGTGGGGCAAGCAGGTAGGCGTCGGCGCACCCCCGGCCGCCGCGTGCGCGCTCGACGTCGTCTCCTCGGTCGGCGAGACCTGCATCGACGGTGCGCCCGCGCTGTGGACGCGCCTCGCCAAGGACGCCGCCGGCATGGACGCGTTCGCGACCGACGGCCAGCTCGTCTACCGCAAGGACACGGGCGAGTCGTTCATGCGCTCGAACGGTTTGTGGCGGCGCCTCGTCTACGCGCCCTACTGCGGTGACGGCGCCATCGAGGCATGGGAGGAGTGCGACGACGGCAAGAACAACGCGAACGCGCCGGACAAGTGCCGCACGACCTGCAAGAAGCCCACCTGCGGCGACGCCATCGCGGACTCGGGCGAGCAGTGCGACGACGGCAACTCGGCCAACGGCGACGGTTGCGTGCAGGGCTGCAAGAAGGCGGTGTGCGGCGATGGCTTCGTGTACGCGGGCGTGGAGGAGTGCGACGACGGCGCCAACAACGGCAACGCGCCGGACAAGTGCCGCCCGGCCTGCACGAAGCCCGTGTGCGGCGACGCGATCGTGGACACGGGCGAGCAGTGCGACGACGGCAACAAGACCGACAACGACCTGTGCAACAACAGCTGCGTCAAGAACGTCAACGTGTGGACGGTGGTCCTCAACACGAGCAAGGCCCCCACGATCGTCGCCGGGACCATCCCGGGCGTCGTCGGCAAAAGCATCGTCATCAACCGCATCGGCATGTGTGGGGACTCGGACGTCTCGTCGGGCGACAACCGCTTCCTGGTGCAGGGCGGCGGTGTCGACTTCTCGTTCACGGCCGGCCAGACCGCCACGAGCGCGACCCACGACCTCGGCGTGACCGGCCCGGGCGGCGCGGGATTCACGTACGCGGACGTGACCTACACGGCGAGCCAGGGCGCATCCGTGACCATCACGTGGGACTACCACAACGACTGGGACTACAAACCCTGCGTCGCGACGGACTCCGAAGGCAACGCGTACAACGATGCCTCGACCGCCATCACGAGTGTGCGGCCCTGGATCCGCTACGGCTACAAGTAGGCGCCCTGCCCCTTGAACCGCGGAACGCATCCGATCATGCTGCGCGGGTTGCGCCACACGGCGCACGGAGCCACGCCATGAAGACGACGAGCGCGCTCGGCGCAGCGATGATCGCCGCCGTGGGCCTTTGGATCCTCTGCCCTGCGACTGCCCTGGCTGCTGTGCCGCCGGCGCTGGGTGTGCAGGGCTATCTCCAGAGCGACTCGGGTCAGCCTGCTCCCGACGGCGTCTATGGCGTGGTGTTTTCGCTCTACGATGGCGCGGATCCGAGCGCGAAGAAGCTCTGGACCGAGGCGATCGTCGACACGAAGGTCACGCTCGGCCTCTTCTCCGTGGCGCTCGGCGCGCAGAATCCAGACCTCAACCCTCTTCCGGTCGCGACGTTCCAGGGCTCGCAGAGCCTGTGGCTCGGCGTGAAGGTGGCCGCGGATCCAGAGCTGCCGCGTGTGAAGTTCATGTGGGTGCCCTTCGCGCTGTGGGCCGACAAGGCGGCCTCGGCGGACTATGCGCTGACCGCGCTGACCGCGAACTCCGCGCTCCAGGCGACGCAGGCGAACCAGGCGACGCAGGCAGACAAGGCGACGCTGGCCGACAAAGCGACGCTCGCGGACAAGGCGACGCTCGCGGACACGGCACAGAGCGCGGACAACGCAGGGCACGCCGACACGGCCACGCAGGCCGACATCGCGGTCGCGGCAAAGTCCATCGCGTGCACGGGCTGCATTACGGCCGACATGCTCGTCGAGGGCACGTTGACCGCCGCGTCGATCACGCTCAAGGACACGGTCGCCATCCCCGGCAAGAACGTGCAGGCGGCCTACGATGCGCTCGCCGCCGCCCTGTACGTGAGCGGCAAGACCGTCGGCCTGGGAGGTGTGACCGCCGCGGCCAGCTGCAGCGTCAACCTACCCGAGGGCGTGTGCTATGGCGGCGTGCCCGGCATGACGGTCGTCACGCTCGCCGACAAGAGCGGCCTCGACGCGTACAAGGCCCCGGGGACCGTCGCCTACGTGAAGACCGAGGACGCGTTCTTCGGCCTCTACGCCGGGGGATCGTGGCGCAGGTTCCTTTCGGAGCCCGTGTGCGGCAACGGCAAGACCGAGATCGGCGAGGCCTGTGACGACGGCAACGCCAAGGACGGCGACGGCTGCCAAGTAAACTGCACGATCACGAACGGCTACGTGTGCATGCTCAACGCGCAGTGCGCGAGCGGCCTATGCCGGGGAGACCTGTCGGACGGCAAGTCGTACTGCGCGACGGATGGCACGAGCTGCCCGGACGCCGGCGGCGCCCAGCCCGCCAACATGCGCGCGAACGGCTACATCGGCTGCGCGGTCGGGGCCGAGCGCACCTGCCAGATTGGCGCGTGGTCGGCCGCCAAAGCCTGTGTCGTGGAGTCCTGCACGAACGGGATCCACACGAAGGCACAGAGCTGCCAGGCCTCGCTCGGATGCCAGCCGGCCCCCGTCGTGACCGAGTCGTGCGGCGTGTACGCGTGCGGCACCACGACCTGCAAGACGAGCTGCTCGGGCCCGAGCGACTGCGCCCCGGGCGTGCCGTGCGCCGGCAACGCGTGCAGCCTGCCCATCAACAAGACCGGCACGATCCTCTCGGGCAGCGAGGTCTACGGCCCCACGATGACGGGCTACACACAGTGCGCGGGCTTCAAGAACACGAGCGCCTGGGACATCGCGGGCAACGACTGGGTCCACACCTGTGCCGGCAACGGCTCGAAGAAGTGGCGCGTGCAGGTCTACGACACGGTCGGCAAGACGGTGGTCTTCACCGACGACTTCCCGTCGTGGACGCAGACCGAGCTCTCGAACAACATCTCGGGCTGCGACAACAACGGCTACGGCACCTGCGGCAAGATGAGCTCGGCCGGCTCGGGGCGCGCGCTCATCGTCTACAAGCCCAACAACGGCAACGGCGGCTGCCACGGGGACGACAACTCCCGCGGCGCGCTCCGCATCACGACCGGCGTGAGCGGCGACGGCACGATGGGCAAAAACCACCTCTTCGTGGGCGGCCACGTGGGCGGCGATCGCCAACACACGTACGGCAGCACGCCCGAGTCCGAGATCCGCTATCCCGGCGGCGGCACGTGGGACGGCTGCGGCGGCGACGCGCGGACCACGTATGCGGTGCTGGTGTACCTGGAGAACTAACGCTCCACCTCGCGGAGCAACACGCCCGCCCGCGCATGGCCCGCATCCAGCTCCAGCGCGCGCCTCGCGAGACGCGCCGCGGCGACCGCATCCCCTGCACGCACGGCGGCGAGCGCGAGGTTGAACGCGGCCTTCGCGGACGGCGGGCGGGCTGCATCGAAAGGCGGCACGAGGGCCATCGCCTCGGCGTTGCGGCCGGCGTTGACGAGCAGGCCCGTGAGGTTCGACCACGCGCGTGGATCCTCGGGGCGGAGCGCCAGCGCGCTTCCGAGCGACGCGATCGCCTCATCCGTGCGGCCTTCGCGCCCGAGCGCGACGCCCAGGTGATAGTGCGTCTCGGGGTTGTCGGGGTGGTTGGCGACCGACACCGTGAACGCCGCGACGTCGCCGGAGAGGTCCTCGACCGAGGCCGCGGCGGCCGCTCCCCGCAGCACGAGCAGGGCCGCCAGCGCCGCGATCGCTGTCTTGCCTCTCCAGGTGGCGTCGATCCCGGGGATCGCCGTCGCGATCGCTGCCCAGACGAGCGCGAGCGGCAGGTAGAGGTAGCGATCGGAGGCGATCCCGGTCTGCGCGGCGATCGGGCCGTAGAGCGCGACAGCCGCGAGCGCGCATCCGATCGCGGCGATCGCATTCGCGCGCGATCGCGAACGCCACACGACGAGCCCGACGATGACGCCGAGCACCGCGCCCCCCCGCAACGCGTCCGCGGGCGCTTCGAGCAGCGGACGACAGACGTCCGGCCAAGGTGGCAGCACGAGCGCCTCGCCCAGCGCTGCCACCATCGTCAGCGTGCCGTCGAGCGAGGGAGGCACGCTCGCGACCGGCAGCGCGAGCGCGCGTCGCCACAGTGCGTAGGCGATCGCCACGCCCCCGAGGACGCACGCGACGGCCACCGAATCACGCGCCTTGCGCGGCCTCCGAGCGAGCCCAAACACGATCGCGACGACGAGGGCGAGCGCGCCCGACTCCTTGCACAGCAGTGCCCCCGCGGCACACAGGCCCACCCCGACGAGCCGCCGCCAGCCTTCCGCGCGCAGCACGACGAGCGCGGTGCCGAGCACGAACGTCGTCTCGGCCACGCCGTGCACGCCCGAGATCCACACGACGGCCTCCGACTGGGCCGTCGAGCATGCGAACGCGACCGCGACGAGGAGGGCACCGTTCGTGTGCGCGCCGAGCGTTCGGGCGAGCCGGAAGCAGAGCGCGGACGCGACACCGTGCAGCACGAGCGAGAGGCCGTGAAGCGCCCAGGCCGCGCCACCGCTCGCGGGCACGATGAAGCTCCAGAGCCAGACCGGAAGCGGCCTGTAGGTGTCCTGCCGGCCGCCCATCGACGAGAGGCCGAAGAGGTCGTGTGTGAAGATCTCCACGAATCGCAGCGGTGATGCGAGCGCGGGGACCGGCGGATCAAAGAAGAAGTGATCGTCCCACAGCCACGAGGCCCACAGCGCGGGCGCGAAGACGGCGATCGCGACGACGGCGATCGCGAGCCCGAGCCTCGCGTCCGTCAGACCGGCCGCGCCCAGCTTCACCTCCAGCTCAGTAGGGCCGCACCAGCACGAGGATCTGCGGGTCCTTCTCGTCGACGCCGGGACCGGGGTAGGACTCGAGCGCCTTGCCGATGACCGCGTGCAGGCAGCGCTCAAGCTTCTTGCAGCGCATCGCGCGGCCGGGTGTGGACGACGAGGTGAGCACGTCGCCGACCCCGATGGCACCCGCCTCCAGCGTCACGCGCGTCTTCACTCGGCCCATCAGCGCCATCGGGATGCCGCCGCCCGGCATAGTGATGCCGAACGCAGGCTTGTCGGACACCACACCCGCGATGAGCGGATCGAAGGCCCTGCTGCTGCGGATGAGGCCGCCCGGATGCGCGGTGTCGATGACGAGCACGTCACCCGCGCGGATCTGGCCGTTGACCGGGAAGTCTTCCGCGATGTCGAAGTAGCCCGTGGCCGCGACGTTGCCGATGACCTGGAGGTTGGCGGTCGGCGTGGTCGTACCGATGCCGACGCGCGTGCCGACTTGGCCGTACTGCTTCGTGAAGGCCGCCGCGGGGCTCGGTGAGCCGGTGAGGTTGCCGTAGTCGAGGCGGATCATGCCGTCCGCGCCCGACGCGCCGAGCGCTCCGCCGCTGCCGCAGCCGCTGCAGGAAGCGGCGCCGTCCTTGCCGCTCGCGGAGCCGACGCTGCCGCCCGCGCCCGCGTTGTCGGTGCAGCCGTTCGTGCCGCCCGCGCCGCCGCCGCCGCCGCCGCCTTTCGCCTGGACCAGCGCAGTGCCCACGTTCATCGTCGTCGCCGCGAGGTAGATCGTGCCGCCGCTGGCGCCCATGCCGCCGCCGCCGCCGCTCGACACGTCGAACCCGCCGCTGCCGCCGCCGCCACCGCTGCCGCCGCCGCCGCCGCCGCCGCCCGCGTCCGCCACCCCCTGCACGCCGGCGCCGCCGTTGCCGCCGCCAGCGAGGTTCGTGCTGCCGCCCTCGCCGCCGTGCTTGACCCCGTCGTTCGGATCGGACCCGGCCGCGCCGCCCTTGCCCGTGCCGGTCTGGCCGCCCGCGCCGCCGTTGGCTCCGCCGCCGCCGCCCACGGAGCCGCCCGCGCCGCCGGCCCAGAAGGTTCCCGCCTGCCCGTCGTACGCCGAGCCGCCGCCGCCGCCGAAGGCAGGAGCGCTCGCGACGACCCCGCCGGTGACGTCGACTTGCGCCGCGTAGATGAGCGCCGCACC
>Ga0172370_10006571_pt1 | contig 14571 bp, 21 predicted proteins | sample LakKiv5m_FD_114538 | JGI IMG/M metagenome (GOLD analysis project Ga0172370, IMG submission 114538) | Freshwater microbial communities from Kabuno Bay, South-Kivu, Congo - kab_022012_11.5m | ecosystem: Environmental > Aquatic > Freshwater > Lake | place: Democratic Republic of the Congo...
CACACCTAAGCGCAACCACACCCACCTAACTCCAGACACAGACATAGACATAGAGAGAGAGAGAGAGAGAGAGAGAGAGAGAGAGAGAGAGAAGTAGTTAGATGGAGACATAGACTTAGCTGTATGGGTGTAGGTACTTATTTATGTATATATGCATAATACCTTAATACCTTATACCATTCAGAATTCCAATGAAATATCGCATAGTTATAGATTTATTGAGTGATATACCATAATACCATATAATATCATATAAAGTTATCTTAATCACAATTACATTAGATACATTAATCTTTATCGATTTTATATGATATTTATAACTTACTGATTTTCCTTTATTTTTTAATTCTTGATTTATCAGATTAAGAGAGTATAATAATAATATAGATTAAGAGAAATTAAATCATAGGAGGCAAGAACAATGATAACATTCAAAGAAGCCCAAAAGCATTTATGTGGAGTTGGAGAACTATTGAAGACTTTGATAAATACTTAACAGACCTGGAAGAGTTGGGAGGCAAGCATGAAATCACGTTTCATTAGTCCAGGCGAGTATCATGATCGCTGCTTAGACTTAGTCAATCAGATCAAGCAATCAGATAGCAAGTATCTCGCAATCTATCCTATCTCGCGAGGAGGCTATCCAATAGCAGTCTACCTCAGTCATCACCTCAATATTTCCATCATCAACAACCTCTCACTCAATCTCATTGACGCACACAACGTTTTAGTCTGTGATGACATCATTGACTCGGGTGCAACACTTACTCCCTTCATCCATGACTATGACATAGCAGTTCTCTTCAAAAGAATCTCCTGCAAGATTACTCCCAGATATATAGGAGACATCGTTGATGAAGAAAGTTGGCTCATCTTTCCATACGAATGTCCTGAAGCAGAGAAAGAAAGCTCTGAAGTAAGATGTCCTCGCTGTCACACACTCCTAAAACCTCTCCTTAAAGAATATCCTGAACACAAGTATTTAGTCCTTGAAGGCTATGGCTGTGACAATTGCAACTACTTCAGAAAGGAGTAACTAATGACCAAGCTTACCCTCTATAAGGCCACCATTAATTGGCATGGAGAAATCCATAAACTCTATACCAGAGCAAAATCAAAAGGCGAAGCCAAAATCAATTTCTGCTCACAGATGGCAGATAAGCTTGGCATCAAGCCCTCAGCAGCTCACCGAAGACTTATCATGCCTAATACAATGCTTATAAAGGAGGAATAGATATGTTTATGTCAGGGGACATAGTGTTAGTAATAAGTGATGTCGATGCGCAAGACCGACCGCTTTATCAGCTTGACCTGCAGATAGGGTTCAAGCCATGGGTGATTGTTGGTATCGTCCGCGGGAGGGAAATACACCAGGCTGGGGGAATTAACCAGGCTGTAAACAGTGTGAACCTATGCAATACCAGCAAGATATGGTGGTTCCGCGATGAACAACTTGTCAGATTGGAGCGGATAGATAGTTGTGCGCAACTGACTAAAAAATTCACTCATATTTATTGAAAGAGAGGTTATTTATATGCAAATAGTCTCAGCCCCCTACAGGTGCCAGAAACTCAAAGAGCTTGGGTTTCCACAGGAAGGATGTGAGTTTTACTATCATAGAGACCTGCTGTCAGACGAATATACTTTGCACCATATAAAAGTTGCTGTTTTTGATATGGATTGTATTAAGGCTGATTGTTGCGCAGCCCCCACCGTTGAAGAAATGATGGTGTGGCTGAAATCAAGACTGAGAAAACATAATCCAATAGACCCACCAACATTTGAGATTGAATTTGACACTGACCATGTTCACATAAGAACTCTATCCACAGCACAGATACCAATTTTTACAGCAGACACCCTATCAGATGCCGTATCTGACATGGTTGCGTGGGTGCTGAAGAAGAGGGGGAAATGAAAGTTTCTGATGCTATTAATGCTTTAAAGGAAGCGGAAGAATTAATATCACAGGCAGCACCTCTAACTTGGGCAGGTCATACTGATTATGATTCTGCTGCTCTGTGGGAAAAGAAAGCATATAAGTGGTTGCAGAGTTTAGTAGGGGTGTTGGGGAAGGAGGGAAAGAATGAGTCTATTTGAACTGTATAAGGGGGATAGTATGGACACTGATAGACAGGAAAAGCTATTTAAATTTCACCAGTGGCTCACCGAAGAAATACTGGGTGAGTGCTGGCATGAGTGGGAGCAACACGAATTTAGTTGTATATGTAAAAAATGCCGAGAGACAGAATTATGGTATTATTATCATAAGGAACAGCGAACCTTCTCCTCGTGGCAGGACTACGGGGATGTGGTAACTGCCCTTCAATTATCATCTAAGTATAATTTTGAGGAGATACTGTCTTGGATGATGAATAAACAATTTCATTATTTAAGTGAAATGTTGGTGGTAAGTTCTTTTTTTATTGCACTTCAAGAGTGGTGGGAGAAGGAGGGAAAGAAATGAGTGATTATTCAAGAGCAAAGGAACTTGGATTGACTAATAAAAACAGGTGGGAAGATGGTATTGACCATCATCCTATGTCCGTAAGGCTTATGGACTTTTTAGCGTTACATGATTATCATGATTATAACGATTTCTTTTGTTGGAAAAAAGGCGGTGATGGTGATAACGGAGAAGAGTTGATGTATGAAATGGATGCTTTCTTTGAAATGTTGGAGAAGGAGGGGAAATGAGCAAACGAAGTGGTATCATGTTAGCAAAGCCATTCAATGCTTCACAGGTTATGAAGTGGCCCTATATCATCGCACAACCAAAGCTTGATGGAGATCGATGCAAGGCAATCTGTGACGGTAATCGCCAAGTGAAGCTAATAACCTCACAGGGAAGAGAGATCACATCACTCCCTCACATCAACGGCCATCTTCAAGCAATCATTAATCAGCCTTGCATCCTTGATGGAGAGCTCTATGCTCCAAACATCTCCCATGCAGAGATTCACGGCTTAGCAAGCACTAAGATAGGACTCCCAATAGGCTTTAGTGCAATCCAATATCACATCTTCGATATTATAACACCACTAAAGCAGTCTGATAGAATCTATGACCCTATACTAAAAACTATAGGAATAGCTCAAACAGACTTCATAATCAGAGTTCCCAACTATATTGTAAATAGTTTAGAGAATCTCTGGAACATGGCAGAGGACATCATTCAGGATCATGAGGGCCTAATTCTAAGACACCCTCAAGCTTTCTATCAGGAGAAAAGAGTTAGTACTATGCAGAAATACAAACCTCGCCTTACAGACTACTATCAGATAGTAGCGTGTAGACAAGAGGTTAGTATTCATGGAGAGGCTAAGAACGCTCTCGGGGCCTTTGTCTGTATCAATCCAGAAAGAGAGGAGGATAACATATTTAGGATTGGTTCAGGACCTTTACTCACAAGACAGGCACGCCAAGAGTATTGGGAGAACAGAGAAGCCCTCTTAGGTCAGTGGTTAGGCGTGCATTATCAATATCTAACTGAACGTGGCGTACCGAGAGGTGGCTCGATATGCTTTGACATTCAATCCACCAAACCAACGAATCTCTAATAAAGGAGACCCAAGCAATGGCAAAGGAGAAATCTATGGAAGATCAAGTAATGTCAGCGGAAGATGCAGGCTTCGAATTCACAGAAGCAGACCTCATGGCGTTCCTCGAACGTCGTGAGAAGAACAAAGCCAAGGCCAAAGAGCGTGGCTACGGGAATTACTGGGAGAAGCAGAAACAGCGCATGGCTAATGACCCCGAGTACGCCAAGAGGGTGAAAGAGCAGCGCAAAGCCTACACAGCCAAGGCACTCGAGACAGCTAAGAAGAAGTTTGCCTCTGATCCTGAATTTGCTGACAAGGTTCGTGCGCGTCGCAGAGAATACACTAAGAAGCGTCTCGCTCGTGAGAAAGCACTTCTGCAGAAGGCCAAGGAAGCTGGCCTCATCTAACCATCATCAACTCAGCTGAGGGTATCGCTCATCGTCCTTAGCAACTTCTATTTCAAGAAGTATTGGAGGGCTAAGAAACGATGACCCTGCGGGACTCACTCCCGCAGGAACCCTCTTCCTCTCTCACAGGAGGCTTCGCCTTATGGAAGACTGGCAAACTATCGCAACACAACACGGCTATGCCGATGACCACGAAATGTTTTCACAACTTTATGCCAAGGGACTAAGCACCTCCCAAATCGCCACACTATGTCATGTAACTCCTCAATGCATCCGGCGACGCATGAAGCTCCTCTATCAAATGAAACTTCGTCCACAAGGAGGTACACTTAGACGAAGCTTACTCTATAAGGCAGCTTGCCAGGATCCATCCATCCTTAACAGAGAGGTAGGTGAACTATGCAAACAGTATCAAGTGACGAGATGGAGCGTATATTCATTGAGGCGCTCAAAAAGAAAGCTCTTAGCACCCTCTACAACACTAACGCAAACTTCAGAGCCACCATCAACCGACTTGCCAACCAAGGCTACCAACCAGCAAGAGACTGGATAACTCAAACCTTTGGCATCAGATGGTGCACTTCTGAAGAAATCAAAGCTCATGAAAGGGAACTAAATGCAGATCGGAAAGACTTATAGTTTTGAAGCAGCACACTGGCTTCCAGGCCATCCAAAGTGTGGCAAGATGCACGGTCACAGCTACCGCTTCGAAGTCATCATTGAAGGCCTAATTGACGAACGAGGAGTCATCTTCGACTTCCATGAACTCGGAAGTCTGGTGAAGCCCATCATTGACGAGCTTGATCACACAACTCTCAATGATACACTCTTCAACTTCAAGAACAACAAAGGCCTAATTCCATCGGCTGAGAACATTGCACTTTACATCTTCAAGAAACTCTCAGCTCAACTTCCACTTCACAACTTAGTCAGCATCAAGCTTTGGGAAACTGCTGACGCATGGGCAATAGCCCAGAAAGGAGATCTCTCCTATGAGGGATAAATTCGAAGTAACACTCACTTGTGACATCACTCGCCTCAAAGAGGTAGCTAAGGATCAATTCGACTTTGTTCCCTCAGATGAAACTGCAGGACGCATCCTTGACCTCATGGAAGAGAACAATGCCGATGAAGCCTTTGACGAATTCATCGCACAAGAAATCTCTAACTTCCTTGACACTGAAGGAGACACCTCAGAAACCTTCGAGGATGATCAAGACTAAGGAGGGCTTATGAGCACATTCGCATTTGTTGGACCACCAGGCTCGGGCAAGACCACAATGATTGTAAGTGCCTGCGAACTTGGCTATAGCGTTCATGTCATTGACACTGACAAGAAGCTAAAGGATATGATGAATGTAAGGAAGTATCTTGATAACGGCCAGCTCACCTACTGGTCTCCAGACGCTCCACTTGTCACAGAGACACTTGCTGAACGAGCCCTCGGAAAGATGGCAGACTCAAAAGGCAACCTCACATTCAGCTATCCAAAGAAACAGCCTGAAGGCTATCTCCAAATAGCCAACTACGTTAACTCTCTTGATGAGTCTCCGCCGAAGGCTGATATCATTGCAGGTGATAGTTTCACACGTATTTGTGATCACCTCAAACGCTTCATGTGTCATCTAATGAAGCGTGGTCACTTCGAATACTCTGACTGGGATAGCTGGTTCATCCAACTAAATGAGTTCACTGAAGTCTTTCTCTCCCTTCCATATCAGCATCACATTCTCACCTATCACGACAAAATAGTTCGTGATGAAGTCACTGGTGCAATCAAGATGCCAGTAGCTGTGGATGGGCAGTATTCTGATGCAGTGGGCCGCTATTTTAGTGAGATGTATGCTTTTGAGGTGGAGACCAAAGGAACTGACGCAGTCTATCGTATTCGCACAGTGCCTGACTCAAAGAGAGCTGCACGAAGCTCCTATGGTCTTCCAGCCTTCCGTGAAGCCTCATTCAAAGGAATTCTTCCAGCAAAGGAGGTGATCACAAAATGATAATCTTTCGAGGCTCGCAACTTAGTGACTTCAATGAGTGTCCACGAAAGTACTTCTGGAGATGGGAACATGAGCCTCACCTCGAATCAAAGGAAGTCTTCTTTAATCCCTCAGTGGGCACAGCAACACATAATGCTCTTCACTTGTGGTATAAGCACATCGTTGACACGCCTATCGAAGATCGAATACTTTTCTGCAATCACACGGTACTCGAATCTAAGTGGCCTGACGACGTGAAGACCGAAGCACTTCGCTTACTTAAATGCTTCTATGAGCAATATCCAAGTGAGGACTTCATCCTTCTAAGACCCGAAACGACTGCTCGAATCAAGCTTCGAGACTTTCCCAACGTGCATCTTCAAGCCACGCTTGACGGAATCATCCAGCTTGACACAAAGCACCAACCAGTCCTCGTCTTAGAGCACAAAACCTCAAAAGTATCCAAGGGCCCCATCATCCAAGCGTATCTGCGTAGCCCTCAGATCGTAAGCTATGTTTGGATAGCAAAGCTCTTAGGATACAACTGCATTGGAGGCCTCTACAACTTCTTAGTGAAAACAGTGATCCCAGACATAGTTAGGCTTCCAGCAGCAATTAGTCCCTCACTCACTCTCCGATGGCGTGAATCCCTCTCAGACGTCATCACCCTTATCCTTCGATGCAGAGAAGAAAACAAGTGGCGTCAAAACCTCTCGCAATGTTACACCATTAGAGGTCACTGTGCCTTCATTCCTCTCTGTACCAAATACAACACTGAAAGTCTTCAAGCCTATGCAGTAGCCGCTGAGAACGAGGTTCGTGAAGACTTCTTAATCACGGAGGAACCTGAATGAGAGAAATGAAATACTTCTGTGATATATGTGGCACCGAAATGGACGTAAGTGGACTTAGAGAAGTGAAGATCAATGGCCTTCTCAAGTTCGAAGAAGCGTGCTCCAATTGCACCCTTGCAATCAAGGACTTCGTTGTGAAGACCTTAGGAGCCAAAAACCTTAATTCCCATAAGAAGGAGACAATAGTATGAAAGTATCAACTGATCCCAAGAACTTTGAAATGCCTCTTATCGACGAAGGCACCTATGAGGCCACCATCACCGGAATGAAGATCAACCAAACCTCTAAAGGAACTCCTCAGGCCTCATTCCAAATGCAGGTATTCTTTGAAGGAAAGAAGCGCAACGTCTTCTGTAACATCGTGTGCCAAGAGAATACCCTTTGGCGTTTCAATGCCCTCTACAAAGCCATCATAGGTGAGAGCATTCCCAAGCAGGACTTCGAATCTGAGCAGGACTTCCTTAACTGGCTCTTCGGCGAAGTCAACGGATCCTCACTGAACATCAACATAACTCACGAGATCATTCCAGAAGGCAAACACAAAGGTGAAACACGCGAACAGGTTAACTTCTAACTAGCCTATTGGCAGGAGACCACTCTCTCCCAGGGTGGTCTTCTTTCTTTTGAAAGGAACTTCCTATGAACATCAACCACGAAGCAGCCGAACAAGCAATCAAAGATCTTCTCAAAGCTATGGGATGTGATGACACCAAAGAGCCTTATATCAACACACCTCACCGCTACGTTAAGGCACTTGAGGAGGTCTTCAACGACGAAGAGCAAGTCATCAAAGACTTTGAAGAACCCTATTCAGGTCCCATCAGCATCACCAATCACCAAGCTTGGAGTCTCTGTCCTCATCACCTTCTTCCCACACTCTTCTCCATCGATGTCACCTATATGCCCAAGAATGGAAGAGTCTTAGGCCTCAGCAAACTACCACGACTCATCAACAAAATTGTGAGAGAGGATGGCCCAGCACTCCAAGAACGAGTTACTTGGAGAATCGTTGACGAACTCAAGCCATATGCTAAGGGCGTTCGAGTTATTATCAGAGGAGATCACTTATGCACGAAGATGAGAGGAATCAAGAGCACAGGGAGCATGGTAACCGAGCTGATGTGGGAAGAGCCTCCAGCAATCACGAAACTTCATTAGCCCAAATGATGCCATTTGTCTTTGCTATGCGAGATCGTCTCGAGGAGGGAGCCCGTCTTTATGGCACAGCTTATCTCCAACGAAACCTCATTCAAGATATTCGTGAAGAACTTCTTGACATAGCCAACTATGCTTACCTTCAATACCTTAAACTCAATTTCTTAGAAAGGAAACTAGATGAAGATAACCGAGATATTCACATCAGTGAAGGGTGAAGGCCTTTATATTGGCTTGCCTATGACCTTCATTCGCTTTGCAGGATGCAACCTCTCGTGTGAGGGCTGTGATACTCAACGAGCTTCTAAGGGCATCAAGGTGCCCATCGAAGACATTATTGGGAGAGTCTGTGAGGATAGGACTGTCCATGTAGTAATTACTGGAGGAGAGCCTATGCTTCAGAACTCTCTTGATGTGCTCCTTGAGCAGCTAAAGCGCCGTCAAAAGCATATTCACCTAGAAACCAACGGCACCATTGAATCTCCTCTCTATAAGGAGTTTGATTGGATAGCCTGCTCACCTAAGTCGGTTTGCGGAACTTTCTTTGAGCAGGATCGTCATCCAGGATTAGTTTATGCTGACGAAGTTAAAATAATCCATCACGACTTCCATTACTTCGCAGACTCGGAAGGAGGACCTCGATGGCGAACAGATAAAACTCAGTATCTCTATGTTCAACCTTGGGCCAATAAACAGTTCATTAATCAAGTTGCTGTAAACGAAGCTCTTGAGATAGTCCATAGGTTTCCTCAGTGGCGTTACAGCACTCAACTTCATAAAACACTCGGAGTAATGTGAAAGGAGACCCTCTATGAGGTGTATTAAGTGTGAGCTCCACAAAAGCTCAAAGCAAGTAGTCTTAGGACTAGGACCTCCCAATGCAAAGATCATGATAGTTGGGATGTGTCCTGGAGTAGATGAGGATAACCAAGGAGAGCCTTTCGTTGGAGGAGCAGGAAGAGTTCTAGGAGCACTTCTCAAAGAAGCAGGCATCCGACGAAGCGAGTGCTACATCACTAACGTTTGTAAATGCCATCCTCCCTCTAATAGAGCACCGCTTCCTGAGGAGGTGGAAGCATGCCTCTCATATCTCGAAGAAGAGATTCGAGTGGTGAAACCAAACATCATCATTGCCTTCGGAGATCTTCCACTTCGAGTACTCACAAGCAAAACAGGTATCACAAATTGGCGTGGCTCAATCATGCCCTCGAAGTATCATATCAAAGCGCTCCCCACCTTTCATCCAGCCTATCTGATGAGAGGTAATCAGCATTATTGGAGCACGGTTCTCCGAGATCTCACACTCGTCAAGGAGCAGAGTGAGTTTCCTGAGATAAGAAAGGAATCGGTGTGTTATGAGATTTATGACCCAGCTACTCATAGCGATGCTTGGATTGAGTCTAATCTACTCAACGTTAGTAATCCTATTAGTTTCGATATTGAGACTCCCGGAGTCCTCAAACCATGGAAGGGTCCCGTTATTGGGTGTGCTTTTGGCTACGCTCATGGTCGCAGTATTCATTTTAATATGCGCCTACCTAGTCACTACGCCACAGCTAAGCGTGTTCTTGAAGGCCCTGCTCCCAAGATAGTTCAACGAGGCACCTTCGACTGGATGTTCCTCAAGTATCATGGCATCCACACAAACAATCTTGCCTTCGACACTAAGATAGCTCAACACTTCTTAGCACCTAACCTGCCCAACAGCTTAGCCTATCTTGCCTCAGTGCACACTGATGTAAACTTCTATAAGCCAGCTAAAGGACCAGGAGGTGGTGTTATTGATATGACGCCAGCTGAACTCGCTGAATACAATAACATTGATGGAGATGTGACTAGGCGTATCTATTTTCCTCTAAAGAAGGAGCTCGAAGAGTCAGGAATGACAGCCATATTCGATAAGAATATAGCTCTCATCAAAACGCTCTCTAAGATGATGCTTCGAGGAGTGAAGATTAATCTAAAGGCTGTGAGTGATGAAGTCGAGATGATCAAAGCTAAGAACGACGCCTTCGAGAACATGTTTATGGATAAGGGCATCAACATTCGAAGCTCTGCTCAAATCGGAGAACTTCTCTTTGACTTAGGCTTCCCACTCCAAAGGACTCCATCAGGAAAGCAATACAAAGTTAATGCCGAAGTGCTCTCCAAGATAGATCATCCTCTCGCCAAGAAACTATTGCAATTCAGAGAGCTTGATAAACTAAGGAGCACCTTCTTGGAATCAATGCCTGCTCATCTCGTTCTTGGAAGAGTTCATACCACCTACGAGATTACAGGAACAGTGACTGGAAGGCTTGCCTCCAAGGATCCTAATCTCATGAACATTCCACGTCGCACAAGGCACATCTTCATTCCCGACGGAGGGCTCTTCGTGGAAGCTGACTATTCTCAGTTTGAGTTAAGAATAATTGCCGCATTGATCACTATGTGGTGTAATGATGACACTCTTGAACGAGACCTTGCTGATGGAGTCAATATTCATCTCATGATCTGTCAAGAAGTGTATAAGAAGGAGGATGTCAATGACAAAGAGTTACTACGAGCTAAGGCGGCAGTATTTGGAACCGTCTATGGAAGAAGCGCAATCTCTCTTGCTCGAGAATTTAAAGTCTCAAATGTGGAAGCTGAGCGAATCCAACACACTATCCTTGGACGATATCAGGGCATTGGAAAATATCATGATCTTGTTGGAGCAATCAAAGAGGTGCGAAGCGCTTATGGAAGACTTAAGCAGGTGGGATCCTCAACCAGTATCAATGAACTTTTTAACTTCCCTGTGCAAAGTACAGCTGGAGAAACTCTCAAAGATTCTCTCACGTTATTAGATGAGAGATTAGAAGAGCCTGACGCCTTAGCACTCACAGTTCATGACAACCTAATTGTGGACACATCAGAGAACAATAAGCATAATGTGATAGCCTTAGTTAAGGAAGTCATGGAGAGACCTATTCCTGAACTTGAGAATAGGAGATTTCCATGCAAGATAACAACTGGGATTAACTGGAGAGACTTAAAGAAGATATAGGAGGACTTATGAAGATAAATCTTGGCTTAGAAGTTCCAATTGCACACCTTGACGAGGTATCACCTCATGTGGACTTTCACTTCGTCATCGCAACAACGGCTCGGGATTATCCAGAATACTTAGCTTACTATAGCAAGCAGAACAGAGAGAACAGAAACGATCACCGAACAGTTATGCTTGATAATGGAGCCTTTGAAGCCCATGCCAAAGGCGAGGAGCCTGTCCCAATGAATGCTCTCGAGCTCTTTGACATTGCTCAAGAGATACAGCCAGACTTGGTGTGGGCACCTGATCATCCCTTTAACAGAAAGGATACGGAGCATCTCAGCAGAGTGTTTAGAAAGCTTGCATGGGATAAGGATGTTGATTGGGAAGTAGGCTTTATCCCTCAAGGAAGGACTGCTGAGGAGATTGCTGAGAGCTTAGAAGAAGAAGGCGACACTTATGATCACATTGGGCTAAGCTTCTTGAATGACAGAGAGGCTGTAATAAGGCTTATGTGGAGCAAGCTTCTAAGCTTCAGAGTTCATATGCTTGGCTACAGTCATCTTAGTGAGCTTCAGATGATGCCAAGACTTCCAGGACTCTCAATTGATACCTCCAAACCTCTCAAAGCTGCTAAGCTAGGTAAGAAGCTCGATGAACTTCAGAAGGGTGAAGGACTTCTGCTTCCCACTGATATCATCACTGATCGTAACCTAATGATAGCTAACTTAAAGCTTATGAGAGGAGCGTGTAATGGCTTTGAATAGAGAACTCGAATTCATATCCAAGCTTAAAGAGGAGCTTCAAGCTGGCACTCCTAAGAGTGAGCTAGAAGAACGAGCCTGGACATGGTTTGATACTCTAAATCTCACACTTGCTGACGAACAGCAGCTTAGACGAGAGCTTTGCTCAGTATTAGGCATCAGTGATGAGGCTTGCGTTCCCACACCACGATTCAGCAATCTTCAAGACGTTTCACTATATCCTCAGAAGGGATGGCTAAGCAAGTACACCAAGTATGCAGAGTTCTGCGGAGCACCGAGAGTGTTTCACTTCTTTGTGGGAGCAACTGCTTTGGGGGCAGCCTTGAAGAGAGAGTGTTGGATTCCCTTTGGGAGAAACAATATCTATCCATCACTCTATGTTATCTTAATAGCTCCTCCAGGCATCTGCTATAAGACAACAGCTATTAAGATAGGTGAAACACTTCTTCGTGAATCTGAACTAGGAATCCTAATTATCACTGGAGCAGCTACTCCTGAAGGACTCTCTAATATCTTGAGTACTAAGAAGGATGAGCCCAAGAGAGATGCAATAGCGTTGATTAGTGCAGGAGAGCTTTATGAGTTCTTAGCTGGTCATAACACAGCTTCGAATGCACGAATCATCTCAGCTATGACCACGTTATATGATAGTGCTGACATCACTGATGATATAACTATATCAAGAGGTGAACGCTTATTATATAATGTGGGCATCTCTTTTATAGCTGGGAGCACCCTTGAGTGGTTTATTGGATCACTTCCCAAAGATAGCTTTGCTGGAGGCTTCATGAGCAGAATTGTCTTTGTAATTCAGGAGGCTGCTGGAAAGGTGCAATCTATCTCACCTCCTGAGGATAAGCTCCTGAGGATAGCTTTGCTAGAAGACCTAACTGATATTGTGGAAGGGATTAAAGGACCTATTGAGCTCTCATCTAAAGCCTATGAGTACTATGATAGCTGGTATAAGGCTCAATACAAAAGGTTATTAAGTCACGATGAGAGGCATCAAGACTTTTATCAGAGGAGACCTAATCATGTTTTGAAGCTCTCCTTGATCTTAGCTGCTAGTGAGAAGAGAAATCAGATTGAAACGTATGATATAGAGTGGGCTGTAAAGCTTTTAGCTATGTTGGAGCCGTCCCTCGAAACAGTGATCACTCCTATCAGTCTTGGTGAGAGCGGACAAGACTTAGATGTGATCAGAAGAATCATTGAGAAGTTCAAAACAATAAGTCACACTGACTTGGTGCGTAAGTGTTCTTCGAGGGGAATTGATGCAGAGAAGATGGTACGCCTCATAGACACACTCAAACAAGGAGCCCTAGTCAGCGAAACCAAGAATGGTAAGAGAGGAGGACGATGTTACACTTGGTGTAAATGATTATTGGAACAGCCGCTCACTCAGCCTTGATTTAATGGAGCCTAAGGGACTTGTTCTCTTAGGCTCTTTTTTATAAATTCTTTGGAGATCTCCAGCCAACTCTTCAGAGCTCTTCTCACCCCTTCTAAAAGCCGACTTAGCCTCTCCCAACTGCTTCTTCTCTAAGAACCTTCTCTTTCTAGCCTCTAACCCAAGATTCACAGCCTTAGTCTTAAACCCAACCACAGTGCCTAACGCTTGGCCTTTAGTCGGAGCAGCCACATCATAAGGCCTCTGCTCACTCTCAGCTGATGTCTCATCCTGAAAGGCTCTATGAAGGGCATCATAATTAGTTCCAAAGCCAGGAGTCATTGAAGGCATTAAAGTCATTCCTATATGCTTCATAACCTTCATCAACTTCACATTAGGTGAATCAAACTCATACCACACAGGCATATTCAAAGCATTGCTATTCCTTCCCAAATCAAAGAGTAAAGTGGCCACTGGATTCTGAAGTATCTTAGCTGCCATTCCCAACCTTCCAGCTTCTGAGATATCACCCCAAGGAAGAGTATATGTGAAGTCAGCAAACACTAATCTTCCCTCGGCATCTTTATAAGGCATCAAAACAATTGAGCCTTTCTTCAAATAGTCAGGTAACTGAGCCTGAGCAGACTCCCAATCCTCCTCACTAATGTTCATCTTAGCTAAGGAGTTCTGCTGCATAGCTTCAAAGCCCACCAAATACTTTGTGAGGCGAATAGGATGATGCAAAGCCGTCTCAATGATGCGTGGCAGTGCCTTGCTTGTGTAGGTGATAAAGGGAGTCGTTGTGGATCTCAAGACGCGTACACCTTTCGAAACCTCTCCATAATTAAAAGTCCACTTGAGAGCATCCTTAATAGCTTCCTCTCTGGTGAGGCCAAGGGATCTGGTATTATGAATATACTTAGCGAGTTTAAAGAGCTGCTCCTCTCCCTTATAAAGGTCTTTAGCATATTTTCCAAATTGCCAGCCCGTGGCACCACCCGCCAGCATTGCCCCAACCTGAACACCGAAGGGCACCTCCTCCCCCTTAGTAAGTTCGTAGCCAGTTGAGGCGCCTGTAAATCCCCCAGCGGCACGCACAGTCAGGGCCCATATATTCCTTCCAGTCATAGGCCCCATTCTCTGCAATATATCAGCCTTCACATAATCAGTTCCAAGTAAGTCAGCTCCAGCCTCTTCCCAAATCTTCCCCTTCGTGAGAAGTTCCTTGAAAGCCTTAGAATAGATATCTATCCTAGCAGGACTCAAACCTCCAAGGTCATTCATTATAACATTGCCCAGCACATTTCGTCCATGAGTAGCTAAGGAGAACACTGTCTTTCCGAGTTTCCACGGAGCCAACCAGGCACCTATATTCCTCTCAATATATTTTATTTCCTTAGGAACTCCTTTAAGCTCATTCATTAGTGCCGGAGTTACCCACTTACCAGCCAAATCACCATAATAAGG
>Ga0172370_10006575_pt1 | contig 14567 bp, 15 predicted proteins | sample LakKiv5m_FD_114538 | JGI IMG/M metagenome (GOLD analysis project Ga0172370, IMG submission 114538) | Freshwater microbial communities from Kabuno Bay, South-Kivu, Congo - kab_022012_11.5m | ecosystem: Environmental > Aquatic > Freshwater > Lake | place: Democratic Republic of the Congo...
CGGCTATTGGCCGCGGCTGGGGTGGGATAAAGAGGCGACCGTCAAAACCACCAGCGTGATTGACGGCGCGGGCAGCATCCGCGCCGAGAACAGCGTGGCGACCCTCGGCGGCATCGCGTTCGCGGGCTGGCGGGGCATCCAGGAGGTCGGCGTGCAGATTGATGGCGGCGAATTCCGGCCAGCGATCCTCGACCGGCCCCTCAGCCCGCTGACATGGGTGCGCTGGCGCTACGACTGGCGCAACCCGCCCCCCGGCAATCACCGGATCGTGGTGCGCGCCATTGATGGGAACGGCGAAGAGCAGACGCCCCAGCCCGCGCCGCCCCACCCGGACGGAGCGAGCGGGTGGCATCGGGCAGTGGTGACGATCTGAGCTTGCGATGAGCGCAAAATGATGGCTGCCCTCGATCGGTTGCCATGCGTGAGGTCGCCGGGCCGATGGTTCCCGACGACCTCATCGGAATCAAAGCCCACGCTCCCCAATCACGCCACCTGAATCTCGCTGATAGACCACGGGATGTTATATCGGTTATCCGGGATGTAGCTGCTGGTCTGCTCCAGCCGCAGGTAGCGCGCTTGCACGGGCGCGTCGAACGGCACATTCGCAGGTGAGCTGATCAAACGGGCGCGGCTGGCGGCGACTTGCCAGTTCTTGCCATCCATTGACGCGCTGATCGTCAGCCCGCGGGGGAACTCCCTGGCCGGCCCTTCGAGGATGACCCTGCTGATGGTCAGCGCCTCGCCCAAGTCCAGCTCCAGCCACATGCCGGGGGTCTGCGGCACGCCGCTGGCCCAGGTTGTCCCGCTATCCCCGTCAATCGCCAGGGGCGCCAAATCTGCACCGTGGCTGGCCTTGACCGCCCAAGCCGCCGCGGTATCCACCTTCATCTCGCGGATCGTCCACGGATGGTTGAATTTGTCGGCCGCGATGGCTTCGATCTTGATGAAGCGGGCCAACAGCAGCGGCACAGCAACCGCCACCGGCTGGTAGTTCAGCGCCTTCGACGCGACCTCGCGCCAGGTCTGGCCGTCGGCCGAGACGCTAATCTTGTACCCGCGCAACTCTTCGCCCTGGGGGCTATCGAGCGCCACGCCCCGGATGCGCCGCATTGCGCCAAGATTCACCTGGAACCACATGCCGGGGGTCTGTGGAGCGCCGCTGCTCCACACGGTCGCGGGGTTGCCATCGAGCGCCTGGCCGGCCGATGCCAGGTTGTGGCTGGCCGATGCCACCAACTCAGGCTCAGGTTCACCCTGGACGTCAATCTCGCTGATACCCCACGCGGGCAAGACGATTTGCAAACGCACATACCGCGCGCGCCGCGGCGCAAAGGCGGCTTCGATTACCTCGCCCTGCTGATCCATGCTGCGCGCCACCTCGTCCCACTTCTGGCCATCAACCGAAACGCTGACGGCGTACCCGTGCGGATACGCGCCCACCGGGCTTTCGGCCCGAAAGCTGTTGATGATCTGGATCTGGCCCAGGTCAATCTGGAGCCAGTCGCCGTCCGCCTGCCCCGCGCCGGAGTTCCACGCGGTCGTGGGGTCGCCATCCACCGCCTTCGCCGCGTCGCCGGTTGCCTTGTTGGCCGACATCGCCCACTTCCGCTGGGGCCGCGGCTGAACCTCAACAGGCACATCCACCACGGCGGCCTGCTGTTGCGAGAACCACGTGACCATTTCCTCAACCATGTCCCAGCGGAGGGTGTAGCGGCCCGGCGTAGGCGGCGCCAGCACCCGTGCGCGCATTGTCACCGTCTGATCGGGCGCGATATCGCCCGTCAGCTCGGTGCGCTCGCCATCTTGCACGGCCACCTTGCCTGCGGCATCCACCCAATGATACGACAGCCGGAACGCCTTGTCGCCCTGCGCAGTCCAGGTGCGAGCGCCGATATTCTTCAGGACAACCACGATGTTGGCGATCTTGCCAGCTGGCATCTGCGACGGGGTCTTGTGCGCCAGGGTGAACGCATAGTCCGGCCGCGGCTCGATCAGCTTCAGGAGCGTAACCTTCCAGCCGGTCTCACCCAAGAAATTCGGGCCAGGACAAGCGGTTGTCGAAAGATACGTCTCTTTATGGCCCAGGATCGGCAACTGTGCGCCGACCGTTTCGCGGATGGCGCGGCATAGGGCCGCCGCCGATTGGAGCTGCTTATCCGATGGCCGTTTTTCCCCGGCGAAGTTTCCGGCCAGGCAGATCGCCACTCCTTGCCAGTTGTTCAGGCCGACGCCATAGGGCTGCCCAAACGGCGTGACGGAAGGCTCACGTTCTCCCGCATGCCATGAAAGGGTATCCAGCGAATGACAGCGTTTGATGGTTCCGTCGGGATCAACGAAGAAGTGGTAGGGAATCTCAGGGTACTGTGGCCGGCCGCCGCCATCTGTCTGCGTGACCGACCATTGGGCGACCTGCTCGGCCGTCCAGGTCGGGTTATCAGACTGATGGATGACGATATTCTTGATGTCCTTCACATCGCGGGCGTCGAAGAACCCTCTATCCGGTCGCGTAGGCAGCAGAAACCGCCGGTCAACGATCCCCGGCACACGATCAATCGGCCCCTCATCTATTGCCTGAGGCCGGTTGACGGCGCGAACGCTATCTACGACCGGATAGCATGTGTTATCTTCGGGTTTGCCCCAACAAAAGTTCGACCATGTCGGGTCTTGCGAGGTGGCGATGAAAGCGCTGGCCGAGCACAGGTAAACACCGTGTCGTTGGATCGCGTCGTAATACTGGGCGTATTCCCTGGACATGATGCCTTGGTTGAGGTTCGGCGTCGAATTGCCGAACTCCGTGATCTCGATCTTCTTGCCAGGAAAGAGCTTATGGTACTGGACGAAGTAGAAGCCCCAATCCTGATTCCATATGTTATTGTACTGCCAATAGCAGTGTACTCCCAGCCAATCCGCGATGTTGATCGCCTCGGCGCACTGTTTGGCCCATTCCAGGTCGGAGCGCGGGCCGGTTGGATGCAACGCCAGGCCGGGGAACCCCAACTTGGCCCAGGGGCAGGCTTGCTTGAGGCCGCGATAGACATCCACGAACCACTGATTGAAGTCGCGCGCAGATTCCAACGAAGGCGTCCAACCCTCGTACAGGTCCACATGATTTGGCTCGTTGTGAATCTCGATCTTGGTGGCATACGGTCGCAACGCGGTGATCACGGGCACAAAACGGGTGACGAACTCAGACGCGCGCGGATGCCAACTCCGGCCACTGCCCTTGTCGCCGCCGATGCGTTCGTCCCGGAGACGCACGATGAACTCGAGATCGGGAAAAGCCTGGCGTAACTTCTGATAAACCTCCACCTTGGTCTGGCTCATCGTCTTGAGCGTTTCGATGTTGGCGCGACGGATAATCTCATAGTCGAGCGGCGTAAAATCGTCGGCGTTACGGGCGTGCAAGCCAACGCGCACGCGGCCGGTGACGAACTTCGGAGCCTGGCCGGGAGCACGCGATCCCCGACCACGACGCGGCGGACGTCCGCCTCTGGTACAACCGTGGCAGATCATGGCGACCTCCTGTTCGACGAAAGCGATAACTGATCAACACGGACTATGGGGAGGCCCGCCCTGGCCGATTCACCACAGCCGCGTCCAGTTCGTGCCAGTGCAGGTGGAAACAAACAAAATGATGAAGATGATTGCCAGGATCAAACCGCACCCACACCCGCTGCACGAGCAGCCGCGCCCGAAACCAAACCGCTTCTGAAGCCAGTCGAACAACGCGTTGAGCAGAAACAACTCCAAGAGACCTTGTAGACAGCCTTGCCGGCGTTCCATGCCTCCTCCTTGATATAGCAGAGGCCCGGTGTCTGCGAGAAACCGGGCCTCTGATGCGGTTTCTATAAACTATTTACGCAAGAACTGCCCGAAAGGTTGCTAACGCCGCAACGATGTCCTCGCCCGTCACGTGGTAGTTGGTCACCGCGCGGATGCGCCGCGGGCCGACCGGCAGCATCCGCACGCCACCCTCAGCCAGCCGGGCGGTGAGCTGCGCCGCAGTCAGATCGGGTCGGACGACGCTGAAGTAGACGATATTCGTCCGCACGGCCACATCCTCCACCTGGATGCCCGGCAGCTCGGTCAGACCGGCCGCCAGCGCCCGCGCGTTGGCGTGATCGTCGGCCAGGCGTTCGACCATCTGCTCCAATGCGACGATGCCGGCCGCCGCGATCACGCCGGCCTGGCGCATCCCGCCGCCCACCACCTTGCGTGCCCGTCGCGCCTCCGCGATGAACGCCTGGCTCCCGCACACCACCGACCCGACCGGCGCGGCCAGCCCCTTGCTCAAACAAAAGGTGACGGAGGTGGCAGCGGCGACCAGTTCCCGGACATCCACCCCCAGTGCAACCGCGGCGTTGAAGATACGCGCGCCGTCTATGTGGAAAAGCAGACCATACTGCTGAGCCAACGCGCCGACCGCCCGCATATACCCGACCGGCAACGGCGCGCCGCCGCAGCGATTGTGGGTGTTCTCGATGGTGATGAGCTTTGTGCGCGGGAAGTGCGGGTTGCCGGGGTCGCGGATCGCCCCGACGATCTCATCCAGATCGAGCGTGCCGTCGGGCTGGTTCTTGAGCACGCGCGGATGGATGCCGCCGAGCGCGGCCATGCCGCCCTGCTCATACATGTACGTGTGCGCCTGATCGCCCAAGATCACCTCGTCGCCGCGGCCGCATTGGGCCAGCAGGCTGACCAGGTTGCCCATCGTGCCGGAGGCGACGAAAAGCGCGGCCTCTTTGCCCAGTCGAGCGGCCGCTATTTCCTCCAGCCTTTGGACGGTCGGGTCGTCGCCAAAAACGTCATCCCCCACCTCGGCCTCGGCCATCGCACGGCGCATGGCGGGAGTGGGGTGGGTGATGGTATCACTGCGAAGATCAACGATGTGCATATCATGCCTTTCTGTGGTAGAATAGCTGTCACTAACGGAGGATGCCATGATCGAGACTGCGCGCCTGATTACCCCGCAGGGTAAGATGATTGAGCTTGCGCCGGAGATCTACCGGCAAATCCAGGATTTGCTGGACCGGCAGCCCAAGCGCGCGACGCGCTCGATGGCCGATCAGATTATCCGCGACACCTTCGGCAAGTACGCGGGGGGCGATTCGCTGACCGCAGCGCCCCTGGCCGAGCGGTCAGCCGAACGGCTGCGCGAAGACGCCAAGATCGTGCGCCATCATGGTTGATACGCCGCGCGCCTACGTCCTGGATAGCTTCGCCTTGCTGGCCTATTTCCAGGCCGAACCGGGCGGCCCATTTGTGCGCGATCTGATTCCGGCTACGAACAATCAGGCGGCGACCCTGTTCGTCAGCCTGATGAACGTCGGCGAGCGGCGTGGCACACGTCATCTCCGTCGCGTGGCTGCCTGAGAAATAAACAATCGCCTTATCTTCAATACTTCCGCACCAGCGCCCGATACGCCCCCGGCTGGCGCGCCTGGAGGATCTGATGTTCCTCGCGCACCTTGCGGATTTCGTCCAGATCCACCGTCGCCACGGCGTAGCCCTCGACCGCCTCATCGAGCGCGGTGTGCACCTGGCCGCGCGGCCCAACAAGCATGGACTCGCCGCCAAAGGCGTAGCTCGGCTCCTGGCCGACCCGATTGGCGGCCGCAATGTAGACGGCGTTCTCGCAAGCGCGCGCCACGGTGTACGCGCGCCACTCCTCGATGTGGCCCGCCTCCCATGCCGCGCACGCCACGACCAGGTCGGCGCCGTCGAGGGTCAGGCTGCGCGCCACTTCGGGGAACGCCAAATCCCAGCCGATCAGCACGCCCAGGTTGCCGAACTCGGTCTCGAAGACCGGCAGACGATAGCCGGGGCGGAACGCCAGCTTCTCCTCGCCGCGCAGATGCAGCTTGCGATAATCGCCGATCAACTCGCCATCTGGGCCGATCAACACCGCGGCGTTGAAGAGGATGCTCTCGACCTTCTCCTTGACCGGCATCCCGAACGCGACATGCACGCTAAACTCGGCGGCCTTGCCGGCCAGGTACGACACAGCATGGCCCGGCACGCGCTCAGCCAGCCGAGTGAAGTTCAGGCCGCACTCATAGCCCGACAACGCCAGCTCCGGGAAGACGATCAGGTTGGTCGGCTGCTCGCTGCAAATCCGCTGGACGGTCGCGGCCATCCGCCGCAAGTTCTCCTCGTTGTCGTTCAGCACCGGCGCCATTTGCGCCAGCGCGATGGTGATTTCACGCATGAAAAGTTCCTCCGTAACTCAGTTGAAAACAATAATAGATCAAACGTTCGATTTCTGCAAGTCAAACGTCATCGCCCAGGGACGGCTTATCACGTTTCACGTTTCACGCTTTACTCCACAGCGCCTCGACTTCCTCCCACGCCAACCCCCTCCACCCGAAGCGCTGCCAATCCACGTGCTCCGTCTCATCGAACATCACCCCTTCTTCTTCCAGGAGGGCGCGTTGGATGTCGGCGCTCAGGTCGGCGCGGGAGAGGCTGATCCGGCCGGCGCTGTTAATGACGCGCTGCCACGGCACTTCGGCCGCCTGCGCCTGGGTCAACGCATTGAGCGCCCAGCCGACGGTGCGCGCGGCCTGCGGATGCCCCAACAGCGCGGCGATCTGGCCGTAGCTGGCGACCTTGCCGCGCGGAATCTGCCGGACTACCAGGTAGACGCGCTCAAAAAAGCTTGGGTCCATCGAACAACTCCCGATGCGCCAATGTGACGCAAGGTGGCATTTTGCGCCACCAGGACAGATATCGCCATTGTACACTCGTTTACGGGGACTGACAACCCTGGCTTGATCCTTGGGCCGCGCTGTTCGACAAAAACGCCGGAGTGGTGTAGGATTGTGGACACAACTCCAAACAGCTCAAAAAGGAATTCACCATGATCACCACCCCCGACATCATCCGCCCACCGAAGGAATTGATCGAAGGGCTGGCGCACATCGGCAGCGCCACCACCAGCGGCGAGCTGCACCGGATGGGCATCCGCAGTCCGCACCTCCAGGGGCCGGTCGCCTGGACGCCCGGCAAATCGGTCGTCGGCCCCGCGCTGACGCTCCAATGCATGCCCAAGCGCGAAGACCTGTATCCCGAAGGGGAATACATAGACCCAGAAACGCAGTTGCACCGCCACGTGCTCTATCACACCCAGCCCGGCGACATCGTCGTGGTAGATGCGCGCGGGGATATGATGAGCGGCATCTTCGGCGAGATGATGCTGACCTTCTTCAAGGGCCGCGGCGGGGCCGGCGTCGTGATTGATGGCTGTATCCGTGATTATCCGCACGTGAAGCAGCTTGACCTCCCCCTCTGGCTGCGCGGAGTGACGCCCAACTATCACACGCAGACGAACATTTTTCCGTTCGCCGTCAACGTCCCGATTGCCTGCGGCAGCGTGTTAGTGATGCCGGGCGACCTCATCGTGGCGGACGACGATGGCGCGGTGGTGGTGCCGATCAAGCTGGCGCCGGAGCTGCTTAAACGCGCGAGCGAGCACCACGAATGGGAAGAGTTCACCAAGCTGCGGCTGAGCCAGGGCGGGCGCTTGCGCAAATACTATCCACTGTCGGAAGAAGCCCGGGTGGAGTATGAGGAATGGCGCAAAGCGCAGGGCCGCGGCTAATTACCACTCCCCGCTCTGGCCGGTCTCCGACCGAGCCAGTTCAGGTGCAGATAAAACGAAAGGACTGAAGGGATGGATGATCCTCGCGCAATCTGGGCCAAAACCCTCATCCGGGACTTCTGTGCGGGGCCGGAGAACAGCTTGTGCGCCCCCACCCCCGAACGGGCCTGGGCCGAGCCGCTCATCGGCTTTGCCGCGGGCGACGATCCACTCTGGCTGGCATACAAAACGCATGTCGGCCCGGAACACTGGACGCCGGGCGAAGCGTTCGCGCTGGCCTTCCCCGGCGAACGGCCAGCAGCGAGCGCATTGACGGTCATCGCCTGGATCCTTCCGCAAACAGAGCAGACCAAAGCGGATAACCGCGCGGAAACCCGCTTTCCCGCCGAACGCTGGGCCAGGTCGCGCATCTTCGGCGAGGCGTTCAACGCACGGTTGCGCCAACATGTGGCCGACAGTTTGACTGCGGCGGGGTATCCCGCGGCCGCGCCGCATCTGTTGCCCGGCTGGACCAGGGTGGACTCGGCGCAGTTTGTCTTCTCATCCACCTGGTCGGAGCGCCACGCGGCCTATGCCGCCGGGTTGGGAACCTTTGGCCTGTGCGACGGGCTGATCACCGCCGCGGGCAAGGCCGTCCGAGTCGGCTCGGTCGTGGCGCGCATTCCGCTGCCGCCGACGCCGCGACCCTACGCCCATCACCGCGCGTACTGTGCGTTCTATGCTGACGGCTCATGCGGCGAGTGCATCGGTCGTTGCCCGGCCGGTGCGCTGACGGTGGCCGGGCACGACAAACGCAAATGCGAGGCCTACGTTTCAGCCACGCGCAGTTATGTACGGGAGCAGTTCGGCTTCGAGGGCTACGGCTGTGGGCTGTGTCAGACCGACGTACCGTGCGAGTCGGGGATCCCCGACTGACTTCACGGCTTGCGCAGCTCCAGAAGGTTCCGTAACCGGTCTCGACCCGTTCGCCCGGCAACTGCCTGAAAGTCGGTCAACGTGATCGTTTGCGGCGCCAACCGTTCGATGCGGTCGGGCGCCGGTCGCTGCGCTTCTCCCCCCATGTTCGTTGTCTCCTTTCTGACAAAACACTCCGCATCTGCCGGATGATACGATTTGACTGGGGAAAAGTCGCGTCAGGGCACGAGTTATCGGCGGCCCTCGCGATTTGACAAGCGGCCGGCTTAATCGTATAATGGATATTGTATACAATCTATATTATACAATCACCGCTTCGTGGCGGATTCAAAGGCGCGTGCCATGGGCAATCCGGTCTTTGCACCTATCGAACCCCGCACTATGCACAATGAGATCGTGGATCTCATCCGGGATGCCGCGCTGCGCGGCGATGTCGAGTTGGGCCAACACCTCCCCGAACAAGAGCTGGCCGAGCAGATGCGCGTTAGCCGCATCCCGATCCGCGAAGCCATGCGCCAGTTGGAACAAGAAGGGCTGGTGGTGCGCATCCCTAACCGCGGCTGCTTCGTCGCCGATTTCACCGAGCAGGATGTCGCCGAGATCTTCTCGCTGCGCGCCACCCTGGAGATCATGGCAATCGAGTTGGCGACCCCCAATCTGATCCCGTCCGACATTGCCAGCTTACAGGAAATCATCGAGGCCCAACGCGCTGCCAGCGCCGTACACAACTTCAACGAGCTGACCCAGCGCGATCTCAAGTTCCATGAGTACATCTGCGTCAAAGCCAATCACAGCCGGTTACTGAGGACATGGCGCTCGCAATACGTCCAGGCGCTCATCCTGATGAATCGCCGATTCAGGCTGCTGCCCAACTACACCCCCGATACTGTCGTGCCAGACCATACACAGATCATCGCCGCGCTGGAACGCAGGGACGCATCGGCTGCCATCGAACTAACCAAAACAATCAGCCAGCGCGTTACCAATGAGTGTATTGAGATCACTCGACAGCGCGCACCGCTGGCCCCCGTCAACGGCGCGCGTTCGCTCAGGCTGCCGACGCGTCAGGGCTAGGCAGACGCGGGAAAGAGGTGCCAGATCACAGATTCCGGTCGAACATGTTTCAGAGGTTGGATGAGGAGCCGGCCCTGTGAGGCTCTTGCGCGCTGAGCCAGGCGGTTGTCAACCACTGCCCCCAGCTTGTCATTGGTGTCTGACTGATCAAATCTTGCCATACAAAGGAGAAGCAAAAATGGAACCGATTGATCGCAGTCTGACGAAACGCTTGCAGCAAGGCAAGCTGTCTCGCCGAGAGTTTATTGTCGCTGCGTTCGCGGCTGGCGCCACGATGTCAGGCATTGCCACCGCTCTAGCATCGTGTGCACCGGCGCCCACGCCTGCCCCGGCCGCAACTTCCGCCGCTTCGTCTGCCGCCGCGAAACCCGCCTTCCCGGCTGGCAGTAAACTGGCAATGAAGCTGCGCGCTGCGTTCATGCCCCAAGGCAACGAAGTGCTTGCCACGCTGATCAAGGAATGGGGCAAAAAGAATGGCGTCGAAGTAGCGGTGGATATTGTCTCGATGAATGACTTGCAGACGATTGCCGCCACTGCCGTCGAGACCGGCGCCGGCCCCGACATCATCGAAATCAATCAAGGCACGGCCCATCTGTACGCGGAAAAACTGGTTGATGTCAGCTCAGTCTGCAACGATCTGGCAGGCCGATTTGGCGGCTACTACGCTGCCGCAGAAGAAGCGTGCAAGGTCAATGGCAAATGGATGTCGGTTCCACGTTTCTTTGCGCCACACGCCATCAACTATCGCACCGACTTGTTCAAGAAAGCTGGTTTCGAGACTCCGCCCAAGACGTACGATGATCTGCTGGCGGTGGGCAAGGCGTTGATTGACGCCAAGCTGCCGCCCATCGGTTTCCCGGTGAGCCACGCCGTGGGCGATGGGAATGACTGGAACTATGCGTTGCTCTGGTCGTTCGGCGGTTCGGATGTGGCAAAAGATGGCAAGACGGTCGCCATAGATTCTGATCAGACGCGCGCTGCTCTTGCGTACATGCAGAAACTCTTTGCGCTGATGCCTAAGGATGTCCTGGCATGGGATGATTCAAGCAACAACACGGCGATGCTTGCGGGGGCCATTTCAGCGACGAACAATGCTGCGACTATCTATGGAGCCGCGCGCAATCAGAATACGCAGTTCAAGACTACCGATGCCTCGGGCAAGGAAGTCTCTGCCGCGCTCCACACCGTCGTCGGTCACTTCCCCTATCCAACGGGGCCTGCCGGACGCGTCACTTACGGCGAGTTCATGTCATCCGCTATCTTGGGTTACTCGAAGAACGTTGATGCCGCCAAAGCGTTGCTCACATATCTGAATGAGCCGACGCAGATGAATCCGTGGGTCGCGCCCAACTTGAGTTTCGTCTTCCCGCCGCTCAAGGCCTTCAAAGACGATCCGCTCATGCCATGGAACACGAATCTGAACCTGGCCTCGTTCAAGGACTATGCCGACACCTGCCACTTGCCTGGCTATCCCAGCACCAACTTCAGCAAAGGCACAGCGGCATACGCCAAGTGGATTGTCGTGGACATGTTTGCCAGCGTTTGTTCGGGCACATCCATTGACGCCGCCATTGCACAAGCCAAGACGCAACTGACCGGCATCTACGGCGGCTGATCCCGCCACACACTCGACAATACGGCAGGGGATCCCCCCTGCCGTATTGTCTCAGGATGAATGCGGGGGCCTTGTATGAGCGTCTCCACGACTCACCTAGTGAAAAAAAGTCGTTTGCAATCGGTAAGCATCTGGCTCGACCGTGACGCGCGGCTCGGCCCGTTGATGATCGCGCCTGCGGCGATCTTGCTGATCGTTCTGATCGGGTATCCGTTTCTCTCTGGCATCTACCTGGGATTCACCGACCGCATCATCGCGCGTTCGGATACGGGGCACTTCATCTGGTTCAAGAACTACCTCGATCTGCTCAAGGACAACATCTTTCAGAAAACGGTCAGTAACACGTTCAATTATGCTTTCACAGCCGTATTCTTCAAGCTGGTGTTGGGCATGTTGATGGCGCTTGTGCTCGACCAGGTCACCGTGCTCAAGAATCTCTTTCGCGGTGTGCTTTTACTACCGTGGATCATCCCAACCTCGTTGAGCGCGCTGGGCTGGCTCTGGATGTTTCAGCCGCAATTCAGTGTGCTCAATCGGCTATTGCTCGACTCCGGGATCATCCAAGATAAAATCATCTGGCTTGGCTCGCCGTTTTGGGCGATGTTCTCGGTGCAGTTGGTCAACATCTGGCGCGGTATTCCGTTCTTTGGTATTTCGTTGCTGGCAGGAATGCAAACGATTCCGCAAGACCTGTACGAGGCCGCCAGCATTGACGGCGCGAATAGTTGGCGTCGATTTTGGAGCGTGACCGTTCCGCTATTGATGCCCGTGACGATTGTCGTCACGCTCTTTTCCATCGTGCAAACGATCGCCGATTTTCAGGTCGTCTATGTGCTCACACGCGGCGGGCCTGTGAACAGCACGCACCTGTTTGCCACCTTGACGTATCAAACCGCTATCCTGGGCAGCGAATTGGGCAAAGGCGCAGCGATCTCGCTGTTCATGTTCCCCGTGTTGGTGCTCGCCGTCACCCTCCAATTGCGCTATTTGCAACGACAGGATTAGAGGACGGGATCAATGCACGCATCTGCAACACGCTCACAAACATTCGGGGCCTTGAACGCGCGTCGTTCGCGCCTTGTACGCCGCACCCTCCGGGGCCTCGGAGTGTACGGCGGACTTGCATTCTTTCTCGTCATCATGCTCTTCCCGTTCTACTTCATGCTCATCACCTCGTTCAAACCGGATGTCGAGATCTATGATATAAGCCAGTTTCCGCTCATCGTCAAAGCGCCGACGTTTGGCCAATACCAACATCTGTTCGAAAAAACTCACTTTTTGCTGTGGCTCAAGAACAGCGCAGTCGTCGCCACTGCCTCGACGATTATCTCCCTGACGCTCGGCACGCTGGCGGCGTATGCGTTGGCGCGCTTAAAATTCAGAGGCCGTCAATCGTTGGGACTGTCAGTCTACATTACATACCTGGTGCCAACCTCGCTGCTCTTTCTGCCGCTCGCCTCCGTCATTCGCCAAATCGGTTTGTTCGACAATCCCGTTGCGTTGATGATTACGTATCCGACATTTCTCGTCCCGTTTTGCACGTGGTTGTTGATGGGCTATTTCAAGGCGATTCCACGTGAACTCGAAGAATGTGCGATGGTGGATGGCTGCACGCGCTTTCATGCTTTCCGCGCGATTGTGCTGCCGATCATGCTGCCGGGTCTTGTCTCGGCGGGCTTGTTCGCATTCACCCTGTCGTGGAACGAATTTCTCTACGCGCTAACGCTCACGCAATCATACGAAGTCAAAACGCTACCGGTCGGCATCGTCAGTCAGCTCGTGCTCGGCGACGTGTACTTTTGGGGTTCACTGATGGCCGCGGCCGTCCTGGGATCGGCGCCAATTGCAATTCTCTATGCATTCTTTCTGGAATATTATGTGAAAGGCATGACGGCTGGCGCAGTCAAAGGCTAAGCCAGCGCCTTATGCCTGGTAAGGAGACCCAATGTTTACAGAAGCCGATACGATTACTCGATCAGGCACCGAGACGGCGCGACCATTGTCCATCCAGGAGTTAAAAGAGATGGCGCGCTGCGTTCGTGAGGATATCATTGCCATGATCCACACTGCGGGGGCCGGGCATCCGGGCGGCTCTCTCTCCGCGGCCGATATCGTGACCGCGCTCTATTTCCGAGTCATGCGCCTTGATCCTGCACATCCGCGCTGGCCCGACCGGGATCGCTTCATCCTGTCGAAGGGGCACGCGTGCCCGGTCTGGTATGCGGCGCTGGCCGAGCGCGGCTTCTTCGATAAGGCGCACCTGGCGACACTGCGCAAGCTCGACAGCATCTTGCAGGGCCACGCCGACATGAAGAAGACGCCCGGCGTGGACATGACGGTCGGCTCCCTCGGCCAGGGCATCTGCGCCGGCCTGGGGATGGCGCTGGCCGGGAAGCTGCACGGCAAAGATTACCATGTCTTCGTCATGATCGGCGATGGCGAATCGCAGGAGGGCGCGGTGTGGGAGGCGGCGATGGCCGCCCCACGCTGGAAGTTGGACAACTTGACCGTCATTGTGGACAACAACGGCATCCAGAACGACACCTTTACGGATGACATCATGCCGGTGGAGCCGCTGGCCGAGAAGTGGCGGGCCTTCCGGTGGAACGTGATCGAGATTGACGGGCACAAGATGGAGGAGATTGTCCCGGCGTTGGAGTCCGTCAGCACGCGCCCTGAGCCTGTCGAAGGGCGGGCTGCTTCGACCGGCTCAGCGAACGTGGCCCGCCGACCGGGCGTTCCCACCGTCATCATCGCCAAGACGGTCAAAGGGCGAGGCGTATCGTTCATGGAGAATGTCCCGGCCTGGCACGGCGTGGCGCCGAACGACGCGCAGGCACAGGCCGCGCTGGCGGAGATTGCGGAGGGGCTGCGATGAGCGACCAGACCGATAGATATCACTACGTGCTCCCCGAAATCGTCGCGCGACTGGCGTCCGACAAGCCGTTCGGGGCCGCGATCATGCAGGCCACCCGCTACGCCTACGCCGATGCGCTGCTCGAACTTGGCGCGCGCAACCCGGACGTGGTGGTGCTCGACGCCGACGTGTCGAAATCCATGCGGACGAACGACTTCGCCAAGCGCTTCCCCAGTCGCTCGTTCAACTTCGGCATCGCCGAGCAGAACATGATGGCTGCGGCCGCGGGCATGGCGACCACCGGGCTGATCCCATTTGCGTCCACCTACGCCGTTTTTGCCTCGATGCGGGCGCTCGACCAGGTGCGCAACAGCATCCACTACCCCCGGCTGAACGTCAAGATCGCGGCGTCACACAGCGGCATCACGCCGGGGCCAGACGGGGTGACGCACCAGGCGCAGGAAGACCTCTCGCTGCTGCGCGCCATCGCCAACTCGACCGTGCTC
>Ga0172370_10006577_pt1 | contig 14563 bp, 9 predicted proteins | sample LakKiv5m_FD_114538 | JGI IMG/M metagenome (GOLD analysis project Ga0172370, IMG submission 114538) | Freshwater microbial communities from Kabuno Bay, South-Kivu, Congo - kab_022012_11.5m | ecosystem: Environmental > Aquatic > Freshwater > Lake | place: Democratic Republic of the Congo...
CTCAAGGGTGAGGTGGTCTTCGATGGAGAGCGGATTGATAACAAACCGGCTCATGAGATTGTGAAAAAAGGCCTCATCCATTGCCCGGAAAGGAGAAGACCATTCCGAGAAATGACAACACTGGAAAATCTGCTGGCCGGCGGCTATCTCCTGAGCGAGAAGGCCGAGGTTCAGAATAATCTTGAGAAAGTTTATCAATTGTTCCCTGTTCTCGAGAACCGCGCCAAACAAGTGTCCGGGACCCTGTCCGGCGGAGAACAGCAGATGCTGGCCATCGGCCGTGCGCTGATGTTCCATCCCAAGCTGCTCTGCATCGACGAACCTTCAACGGGCCTGGCGCCGATCATGCGCGCCGAGGTTTTCAAGAAGATTGAAGAGATTTGCGCAATGGGAATCACAGTGCTCCTGGTAGAGCAGGAAGTGACCAGGGTTTTCAAGATGGCTTCCCGCAACTACGTGTTGTCTTCAGGCAAAATCGTTGCAGAAGGAGTGGGCGCGGATTTGCTCAGAGACGAAGTTGTCCGCAAGACGTACTTGGGACTTTAGCTGCTGCGGGTGGGCACGGATCCGAAGACCGGCCGAATGGCCGCATAATTCAGCGTAAGGGAAGGGGACAATGCGAAAAACAAGGCGCTTCTGTGTAGTACTGATTGCCTTCTTGCTGTTTCTTGGGCTGCCTGGCTCTGTTTTCGCGGAAGAGGAGTTAGTCACGGCATCAATATTACCCTTGTCGGGAATTTTCAGCGCAGGAGGCGTCCAGGGGGCCGAGGGAGACAAAGATTACACTGACATGGTCAACGAGGAGGGTGGAATCAACGGCAAGAAACTCAAATTCATAATTGAGGACGGCCAGTGGAAATTTGACGTTGCTATGGCTCTTTACCAAAAGATCATGTCCATCGAGAATCCTTTGGCTTTTTTCGCTCAGAACACGGAACAGGCTAAAGCCCTAGGTCAGGAGTTCAAGAACCGCTACAAGATGCTGCTGGGCTCCACGTCCTTTTCCAGCGAACTTGCCCATCGGGATTTGAATCCTTACTCGTGGGTGGCGGGCCCGACTTATGGCGACCAGTTCGGGATACTTCTTAAGTACATTGCCAAGGAGAAGCCAAAAGCAAAGGTGGCTTTCTTCTACAGCGACACCGAATTCGGGAAGGACCCTATCAAGTTCGGTCGGCTCATGTGCGACAGGCTGCGACTCAACCTGGTGGCTGAAGAGGTGGTGCCGTTGGGCGCAAAGGACTTGGCTGCACAGATTATGGACCTGAAGAGCAAGGATCCGGACTATGTGATTTTCCAAGGATTTCTGTTTGAGCCCGTGCCACAAGTGATCAAGGCGTGTAGAGGCCTGGGCATGACAGCCAAATTCATGGGCACTTTCTATGGAGCATCCAAGTGGATGCTGGACCAGCTCGGTCCCTTGGCTGAAGGTTACCTGGTCGTCAGCCCATACACGTACTGGTGGGACGAAGAGGCGCCCATGATTAAGAAGCTCAAGGAATACAACGCGAAAAAGCACCCGGATATGAATTTCAGGGACATTTACTACCTGAACGCGATTATGAACTCCGTGATCGTCGTCGAGTGCATGCGCCGCGCGGATAAGGCTGGACAGCTGAACCGTGAAGGGGTAGCAAAGGCTTTGCAGACCCTTAAGAACTTCGATTCCGGAGGACTCTCGGGCCCCTATACCATACGCAACAACAGGTTCCCCATCGCCAAGGTGTGGGCAGCTAACCCCGCGAAAGGCGTCTACGAACCCGCATCCGATTGGATCAACCTCGACAAATACTGATGATATCACTATATTATCATTAGGGCGCCATTGAGAAGTTGTAGTACCCGACATCGAAATCCGCGCATTTAGGGACACGGCACGCGGTGCCCTCCGGAAGTGGCGACTCAGTTGAGCGCAAGTTTCAACGCAGCTCGCTATGGTTCATTGCAACTTGACCAAGAACAACCAGGAAGCAGCATGAATCCTACCCTCGCCGAAATTGAAACCGCGGCCGAGATCGTCTATGAGATCCTGGCGCCCACCCCACAATACTGTTGGCCTCTACTCTGCGAGCGCCTTGGGACGGAAGTGTGGGTAAAACACGAGAATCACACGCCAATAGGGGCCTTCAAGATTCGTGGTGGCCTCGTCTATTTTCATCACTTGGCTCATCGGGCAAACAAACCACGGGGGGTTATTACCGCAACACGAGGCAACCACGGCCAGTCAGTGGGTTTTGCGGCGCGGCGATATGGAATCCCTGCAACTATCCTCGTGCCCTTCGGCAACAGCCGCGAGAAAAACGCGGCCATGCGCGCTTTTGGAGTCCAACTTATCGAACATGGCGATGATTTTCAGGCCGCCCGAGAGTACGCCATCCGCTTGGCCGAGGAACAGAACCTCCACATGGTGCCGCCGTTTCATCCCTTACTCGTGCAAGGTGTAGCCACCTACGCCCTTGAATTGCTGCGTCATGTACAAGACCTGGATGAGGTTTACGTGCCAATCGGCCTGGGTTCGGGAGTTTGCGGCATGGTTGCCGCACGGGATGCGCTCGGGCTACGGACGCGCGTTGTAGGTGTCGTGTCAAAACACGCGCCGGCCTATGCTCTGTCCTTTGAACAGCGAATACCCGTAGACCATGCAGTCACCACACGGCTTGCCGATGGAGTGGCATGCCGTAGTCCGGAGCCGGCCGCTCTGGAGATCATATGGCAGGGTGTGGATCGCGTTGTTGTGGTTAGTGACGATGAGGTTGCAGGGGCTATGCGAGCGATGTTCGAGGATACTCACAATGTGGCGGAAGGAGCGGGCGCGTTGTCTCTGGCGGCAGCTCTGTTGGAACGCGACCGGCTTTCCGGCAAAAAGGTGGCGATCGTTATGTCCGGCGGCAACGTGGATCGAGAAGTTTTTAGCAAGATATTGAGCGGCGAACCACAGTAACAGAAGGCCAGGTATTTCTGTCTCTTTTCGTTCCGTATTTGTGGAGACGGGGTTATGGTTTGGGCGCCGCTGCTGGCTTGGTGCGCCGGTCAAAACCGGCAGGGAGTTGTGGATGAAAGAGCCATACGGTGAAGCCCTAGCGAGCCACACCGGCCTCGAGTCATGCGTCGGCCGCCGCGACGCGGCAGGCGAGGCGTTGACAGGGGTACACGCAGACCAGCCATTGAGTTGCGAAATCAAGTCGTCTGGGACGCCGACGCCTTCAAGCCGCGCGGAAGGCAATATCGGACATGGCGCTAACCGCGAGTCATGTTCGGGTCCTGCGCAGCCAAAGACCCTGTGTATGCGTGGAAACTCTCTGCACGGGAACCGAGAGATCCCGTCAGCGCTCCTTGTCGATGGTGGCAAGGGCCGGCCGGAGAAGGCCGAAAGCCGCACTTCCGACATGAACGCTGGCGGGAAGTCGGACGGTCCCATAGTACCGGAGAGGCTGCCGAACAAAGACGGAGCCGACTCGTCGGCGGAGGCGGTGGAGGGAAGGGGACCGACCAAGGGGAACATCTCATACCAGTTCGCCATTTTCCTAATAAGACTGGCGGCATGTCTCTTCCGCTACGAACGGCGCACCTGACTTTGCTCCAGAGACATACCGCCAATCCACCCGAAGTTACTTCTTTTATCGCGAATTGGTATCACAGACGGCCCTGGCCCGGACGCAGAGCCGGACCGCCGCGTCGATCGGCCTGCGAGGTGTGCGGGAAGCTGCTGGTGAGAATTGCGTATTCACTCCACTGTTTCCACACCATTACCCGAGGTAGGAGCCGGATGCTGGAAATCTGCTCGTCCGGATCTGTGCGAGGGGCGTCGGGTAACTGGCGTCCCTACCGCGACTCCAGCAATGCGTGTGAAGAAAACACTGCTGGTCAAGCCAGCAGTGGCACCCGTTGAGAGGAAATCACTTCATTTTGAGGCATAGCCTGTATGATGCGTCCGTGATTGATTTATACCATTTTGCGTTCAAGGGATCACTAATCTGCCATAACACATCGGATCAGGCACCAAACAGCTATGGGGTGCAACAGCAATTGTAGGGGCGAGGCATGCCTCGCCCGAAGGGGCGACACGTGTGTCGAGCCGTACAGCGCCTCGCTCCACCGAGGCAATCCGGAAGCAGCAGTCTGATAGCAAATTCGTATCACCTCCGTAGGACGGCCCACGGCGCGGAATCAAAAAATCGGCCGGCTCTGACCGCCGCAGTGTTCCGATTAACAAAGGTAGTGTTGAAAATCGAAGGTCTTGGCGACAGAGCGGAACTCGTTAGGACAAAAAATTTGCCTGCCGACATAGGTTATCTGCCTTTTCTTTCGGCAATTATATTATAATGTTTGAGGTCCAATACGCGAGTGGCAGAACTGTAAGCCGCTCCAAACCCGCTACGTCAGTGTCTCCCGTACAGTCACAGCTGATAAGGCAAATTGATGACTACAAAGGACACAAGCCGTCGCATCTGGTACAGATTGACGGGCTATTTGTCCCCCTGGCTTGTAGAGACATACTATAGATCTGAGCGCTACGAATCCGGAGAGTTTAAGGTCGACAAGAAAGAGTTCGTTCGTGCGCTATATAAAATCGTGTTGCAACAAATTACGGGACTTCCTTCTGCTGTCTATGATTTGATTCGTTCTTTTTCCTTTCAGCGACACGAAGGCCCGGTACTGAGGGATCTCATTATCAGCTCCTTGTCCCAAGCACTAGATTCGCTCGACGTTGCTCAGTCTGTGACAAACGCTGGCGGTGAGAACTGGAGAATGGCGCGTTGCAATGAAGTGATAGAAGACTGGAAGCGTAACTGGAAGCATAGCTCTGAACTCTCACCCTCCTTTTTTGACCGACCCACTGACCTTGACCTCCTTGAAACAATCAAATCGCCGTTCAGAGCGTGGCTTGAACGGAATGGCGTGGTAGCAATTCGAGCGGGAGAGGCTGTTGACCAATTAAAGGACAGATTCGTGGAGAGCCTGGCAGAGGAGTGGAAAGAGAATCAAGCCAAATACGGAGCACTACAGGCCTACTCCGGCCAACTGACCCAGGTATTCCAAAGTCACAAAGCTTGGCGACGCTATCGCGATTATCTCATAGCTATGGCCGACAAGGATCTGCCTGGAGAAGAATTCTCTCTGAGGAAGGTCTACGTTCCTCTCAGAGCATACTATGAAAAGCAACAAGATCGAATCGATTCGCGACAGAGAGTCCCTAAGCGGGTGGTAGTGAACCTGCATGAGTACTTGGAGTGCTGGATACGGTCTGAAAGCCCAGAACAACCCATTGTAGTACTGGCAGGAGAGCCCGGGTCTGGCAAGTCTTCTTGCGCTAAGATTCTCACGGCGGATTGGAATCGGAACAACGACGTAAGAATACTGTTTATCCCCATGCATCTGTTGGTGCTGTCAGAGACCTTGGAAGTCAGTCTCACCAATTTCACTAATAATCAGGAGCTGCTGAGGGACGTCCCCTTCAGCGCCTGGAAATCAGAACGGTATATCCTAATCGTATGCGACGGACTGGACGAACTGGCTGATCAGCAAGGCCGTTTCGATCCAGAACTTCCCTCTTTGTTTTGGCGCCAGCTTGAGCGATTCCGAGAATTCAATATGAAGGACGAAACGAGCAAGTACCGCTTCCTAATTACTGGTAGACAATATGTCCTTCAGAAAAGCCTCTGGGGAAGAGGAGACCCCCCACAGGTGTTGAACCTCTTGCCTTACTGGGTTGTCAAGGATGTCTATTCTGACTGGCAAGACCCTGACGAGCTGCTGAGTTCAGATCAAAGAGAGGAGTGGTGGCGGAAGTACGGGGTGGCTTGCGGAAAGAACTACAATGCAGTTCCCGCCTTGGTACGTCGAAACGATCTGGACGAACTGACCATTCAGCCACTGCTGAATTATTTGATTGCCAGGATGTATGCGCGGAGTCCGGGACTGCTTGCGACAGGGATAAGCCGCAACGAAATCTATGAGATGCTGATCGACGACGTTCATGACCGCGTTCATTGGGCTGGCATGGATCATGTTGTGTTGACCCCAGACTCCGGGGTCCGTGTGAATCCCGACCAGTTCAAGCGCTTTCTTGAGGAATTAGGCGTCGCCGCGTGGCATGGTACGGGCCGTTCCGCAACGCTGAGTCAGATAATCGATCACTTCGGCAATGATGAGCGGTTGCGAGACGAGATAACCAAGCTGTGGAATGAGCTGTCACGAGGTGTACACAGCCTTCTGATTGCTTTTTTTTTCAGACTGCGCTCACCCTCAGGTCAGGAAGAGCACCGTATCGAATTCACCCACAAGACCTTCGGCGAGTATCTTACCGCTCGACGTATAGTGCGTGCCTGGAAGGAATGCTACGCTCAGAGTGTCCGGCAGACTGAGCATACTGGTTTGACGTTGGCCCCCTGGATTAGGTTGTGCGGACCAGGCCAACTGGACGAATCCCTTCTCCGTTTTATCAGAGACGAGGTTAGGGTTCTATGTGAGAAAGAGGTGGCAGTGAAGGAAGGCACCTCGGACCAGCACATGGCCAGTTTGAGGTTGGCACAACGATGGCAGGAAGCGCTATGTACGATCATCGGATCTGCGCTTGAACAGGAGCTGCCGTTCCATCTTCTCGATGAGCCACTCAGTTTTAGAAATCAGCTCAGGTTTTCCAGGAGCCTTCCAGGGATCTTCCTGGCTTTGTTGGATGCCTGTGCTGCCATCTCGGGCAAGCCATCAGTTATCAACTGGGCCTTGGGAGGACGCACCGCTCTCGGAGATTGGCTAAACGGCCTCAGAGGCCAACGCCGCCTTGGGGGAGAATGTGCTGCCTTGAAGTGTCTACGATTCCTGAGTGCACCGGAAGTAATCCTGAGGTGCCAAGACCTCGCCGGTGCGTCGCTTCATAGGTCCGTACTAGTTCGGGCTGACCTGAGTGGCGCTGACTTAAGCGAAGCCGACCTAAGCGAAGCTGATCTACGGGAGGCTGACCTAAGCAGATCAAACCTGAGAGGAGCAGATTTGAGGAAGGCAAACATGCATAAGGCGATTCTGAGACAGGTTGACCTGAGCCACGCGGATCTGACTGGGGCACAACTAACGGATGCTGATCTGTCATTCGGGCTCCTGCATGAAGCAAATCTCCGTGATACTTCCATGTGCTGCTCCCTTCTAAATGGGGCGGACCTTACTCATGCGATCCTGGAAGGGGCAAATCTAAGCCAAGCAGCTCTTCGCGGGACCAATTTGAGTGGGGTTGATCTCAGAGGAGTCCTGCATCTTGTCCAGGGACAACTTGCGGAGGCATATGGAGACGAGACAACTGTGCTGTGCAGTGATTCGCCCATACAAAGACCGGGCCATTTTTCCACAAGGTGATACCGTTTCGCAATTATTTCTGTAAGACCGGGGGCGTGCCTCCGAAGCGAAGTCAGGTCTTGCCGTCCGTAGCGGAGGAGGTATGCCCCCGGCCTCATGAAATTAAAAGCGAACTGGTATGACAATGTCGGCAGATACCGACCAGGTCTACTACAACCCTTACTGTCTTTCCCTGCACAACTCAATGAGCAACATAGCCCGATACACCGATTAATACAAAGAAACCAGCCCCCCGCAGGCTCCGTTCGCATGTGCCTCGGTCGTGGTCCACAGGACCTAAAACAAGACCAGGTTGCTTGAGGAGTGCCGCCGTCGAGTCAGGCAGGCACAGGAGGAGGGGCGTAGCGGAAATCTTTCAAGAGGAAATCAGCAACCAACACCCTTTTTCTCATGATTTGCATGAAACAGTGCACATGCCCATAGTGGCTGCCGGCCACAGCCTTTACTGCACCTCGTTATCGGAGTTTCCTCCTGGCGATTACTAAATTCATAGATTTCGCCAGGAGTTCCACGGGGTGAGCCACCCCGATGCTTTCCGACTCCAAATTTCCACAGATCTGCAGACGGCATCCAGGACATCCGGACGCTACCACGCTGGCCTGAGTTTCCTCTATTGCCCTAATTTTATTATTGGTTATACCCGAGGCTACTTCGGGATGCTCCCACTGAAAAGTCCCGCCCCCGCCGCAACATGTATCTGCTCCTGCCATTTCAATAAATTCCAGGCCGGGAATCAACTTCAATAAACTGCGAGGTTCTGCCTTGACCGCTTGACTGCGGATGAGGTGGCAAGGATCGTGGTACGTCACCCTGTTTCGTACCGGCCCAAGGTATTTGGCCAGATCGAACCGGAGCAGATATTGAGAAATATCCAACACCTTCTCTGCTACAGCCTTGGCCGCTTCCGTGTCTTCTCCCATTTCCTCCAAAATGTGAATGTATTCTTTCTTCAATGCGGCTCCGCAGGTGGCGCAATCGACAACAACCGCATCCACTTTCTCTACGTCAAGAATTTGGAGATTATGCCGAATGTTGTCCAGGGCCATTTTCCTCGCGCCCGACAAGAAAATGGGAAGACCGCAACACATCTGCCCCTTGGGGAGAATCACTTCAACGCCCAATCGCCTTAGGACCGCAATTGCCGAATGCCCCACATTTTCGAACAGATAGTTGGTCGCGCAACCGGTGAAATAAACCACTCGACCGATTTTCCGTTTGTCGGGCAAAATGGTCTCGGAATACTGTTTGATAAGAGGTACGGGATTGATTCGCGGAATCCTGTCATAAGGTATGGTCCCAACCTTGCCTTCCTTGGCAAAGAAAGACAGAAGTGTAGGGCCGAAAATACGTCCCCAAAACATTGCAAATGGCAGGAGGCGAGAACTCCGAAGGAGATGAAAGACCATGCGCTTCTGCCAGCCGAGACCTAATTTCTGCTCCAATTCCGCGCGCATCGCCTTCATGAGGCGGTCCACCTTCAAGCCGCTAGGGCAATTCACGCTACAGTTCTCACAGAGCAAGCAGGTGAACAGAAGATCGCGAAAATGTTCGGACGGCTCCAGTTGGGCCTCCAACACCTTTCTTATCAATTGGACTTTTCCTCGAGGAGAAGCGCCTTCGAAGTAGAGCTGCTTGTACACAGGACATGCATTCATGCATAGCCCACACTTGATACATTTGTGAACTTCTTCCTTCAATTGCTCGAAGATCATAATTCCCGGTCCTCAAGGAAACTGCCGGGGTTCAGTATTCCTCGCGGGTCAAACAGTTTCTTGACGCCCCGCATGACATCCAAACTTGTTTGGCTAAGCTGTTTAGACAAATACTTGGATTTGGAAATCCCTATCCCGTGCTCTCCGGAAAGGGTCCCGCCCACTGAAAGAGCGTAATCAACTATCTCATCCATTGATTTCTCCACCCTCTGCATCTCCTCATTGTCGCGTCGATCACAAAGTATCAGAGGGTGAAGATTGCCGTCTCCCGCATGAGCTAGGACCGCAATCAGCACATTGTTTCGTTCGGCAATTTCGATTACTCTCTTAATTGCTGACGTGAGGTAGCTTACCGGGACCGTGGCATCCTCGATCAAGCAGTTCGGGCGCATACGGGCTACCGCTCCAAATGCGGACCGCCGTGCCGCCCAGAGCCGCTCATTCTCTTTTTCAGACGCGGAAACTCGCACCTCCCTGGCCCCCTGCTCCCTGCAAAAACCCGCGACTGTTGCGGCCTGTTTTTCGACCGTCTCCGGATCTCCGTCCACATCCATCAAGAGAACCGCTTCCGCATCGCGAGGCAATCCCAGATGCGCTGAATCTTCCAAGGCTTTGATTATGGTCTTGTCCATAAGCTCCAGAGTAGCCGGCACGATCCCCGATTCTATGATTTTTGAGACTGTCGTCCCCGCTTGGTCGATTGCGTCGTACACGGCCTGAAGAGTACGCTTGGTCCGGGGTTTGGGAAGGAGGCGGACCGTTATCTTGGTGACTACAGCGAGGGTGCCTTCGGAACCACATATCAATCTGGTCAAGTCATAACCCGTAACGTCTTTAGTGGTAACCGTCCCGGTCTTCATAACCGCGCCCGTTGGCAAAACAATCTCCAATCCGAGGAGATAGTCCCGTGTAACTCCGTACTTGACTCCTCGCATCCCGCCGGCATTCATTGCCACCGCTCCACCCATTGTCGCCACTGCGGCGCTGCCCGGGTCAGGGGGATAGAAGAGACCGAGTGTCTCGACTTCCTTCTGAAACTCCGCGATGACCACGCCAGGTTCGACGATCGCGTAACGGTTCGCCGGGCTGATCTCCAGGATGCGATTCATCATGGTGAAGCACAAAACTACTCCGCCTCGTTTAGCCAAAGCAGCCCCTCCCAAACCCGATCCGGCCCCTCGTGGCGTTACAAAGACATCGTTAGCCGATGCGGTTTGCATAATCTCTGAAACTTCCTCCCTCGACTTTGGGAAGAGGACCGCGTCAGGGAGGAATTCACATATATAGGCATCGTACGCATACGTCAGGAGGTCTTCTTTGGCAGTCTTACATCGGTCTGAGCCTACAATGGACATGAATTCTTGCAGGACCTCGGGTCTTAGCATGGAGAATACCTTTCATGAATCCTGATCGGGTTTTTCGAGAGGTCTCGGGCATGGCTTCCATGATGGTGTCTGGGGGATGGTCGCGGAGTATTTTACCACCTGCCACACTGAGTGGAAAGGTGGCGCGGCCACCTGATGGTAATCATTCAATTTCACGGGGGAGGGCGGCTCCTCCCGCATAACTGAAGGCATAGCACGAGGAGGCATTTGACCTTTCCCATCGCTTCAGGATATGATTTGTCGTTGGGAGGCTGTGAGAGTTTTGCAGTAGGGTGTGACGCATCCTCACAGCACGGGGGAAGCTTCCTTGCTTGCCCACTAAATCGCACATGTCGCAGTATGATTGGAATCATAGAATCCCTTAACACCACACCCACCAAACGAGGAGGAGGACAACCCCGGGTGACTTTTCACATGCACCCATTTGCCGAATCCGTTCCTGCGGGTTAAGGACTCTACCGCATGGCAGCAATAAGACGCCCACCGCAAACCAGCCCTTCCCAGACCGAAGATATCCCGGACCTGTTCAAGCCCCTTCTGGCAGAGAGAATCACCATACGAGAGTTCGGCCCCGGCGAACCGATGCGCCCAATCGGGGACATAAGTGACCGGATTCTGTGTTTATTGTCAGGCAGAGCCAAGGTGGTCCTGGGGTACCGTGCCGCACAGGAAGTGATCGTGGAGAATCTGGAGCCGGGTGATGTGTTTGGAGACCTGGCTTTCCTCACCGGGCGACAGTGGCCGGTTGATGCAGGCCTGGTAGCCGTCGAGCCGTCCCGTGTGTTGGAGATGTCCGTACATGGCTTCCAGCGGATACTACGCGAAAACTCTGAATTCGCCGTGGCTCTCCTCAAGTCCTTGGGCGAGAAGATCGTCAGAGTTGGGCGACAAGAGTTTGCTTCGCACCTACAAGTGCAGGGTAACGATGTTTCGGCCGGGGTCTGCGCATATCCCTCACATCCTGGCTTGCCCGCAGACATCCAATCACATTTTCAAGCTCTTGCGCTGTCCAACGAGTCGGTCCTCATTGTTGGAGAAAGCGGTGTTGGTAAAGACATCCTTGCGTACGCCATCTTCGACGCAGCGACAGCGCATAAGGAAGTGCTTGTCCCAGTGAATGCGAGGCTTATAGGATCAGGGCGCATCTTCTTGCAGAGCGCCTCCGAGGATGATCGGAAGGGACCTAGCCGCACGGTCGAGCAGATTCGAGCCCTGTTTGGATACGAGCGCCGGCGAACAGATGGGGCGATCAAACTCTCGGCCGGTTATCTAGATTTGGCCCACGAGGGAACTCTATTTGTTCGCGGAGCGGATTTTCTCACCGCAGTTACTCAACAGAAGCTTTTGGACGCTTGGAAAACGGGGTGGTACTGCCCTTGGAACAGCAATCGTCGCGTAGAAGTGGACTTCCGTCTCATCGGCACTACGGAGATCAATCCTGCTGCCTTTCACGCAGACCGCCAGCCGCTGCTTTGCGAGCTACAGGACCGCGCATTGATCGTCCCCCCATTGAGGGAGCGCCGCGATCTCGTTCCCGCGCTGGCAGCACATTACCTGACTCACTATGCTGAGGAGACCAATAAGCCTGTTCCTGAACTGGATGAACTGACCACAAAAGCGATGATTGACTATTCTTGGCCTGGCAACGATCTGGAGCTTGCCAATGCCATGAGGCGCGCAGTGCTGGTCTCGCCGGGGGATGTCGTACGGCGTCAAGACCTGACATTTGATTCCCGACAGACGGAAAGTTCCGGCCGTTACGACCTATTACGGCTGCGTCCCATTCGGCAGGCATTGTTCAGCCCGCTCTTTCCAGCTATTCTGCAGAGTGCCTTTGTGCCTGTTTTCCTGGGAATAGTTCTACTTCTTTTCTTGGGCCCGACGGACCCGTTGAAAAACCTTGCAGCCGTCATAATGTGGTCACTAGCATGGCCCGGCATCATAGTCGGGGCATTCGTGGGCGCGAGAATCTCTTGCAGCGTTTGCGCCATTGGAGCCCTGAGTAAGCTGGCAAAGCGAATCGTGTCATTAGAGCTCCCTTTTCCCGAACCGCTTAGGATGCGAAGCAATTTCCTTATCGCCGCGGCTATCCTGTTCATTATCTGGATCGAATGCGCCACTGACATGAGAGCTTCGCCGGTCAACCTAGGCCTTCTCTTGCTCACAATGTTCATCATCGCTTTTGTTTTGAACACACTTTGTGCTCGCCAAGCCTGGTGTAGGTACCTGTGTCCGCTCGGAGGTATGACGGGGCTTTTTGCGAGAACCGCGCTGTTGGAACTGAGGGCTGACAGCTCTGTTTGTCTCTCTCGGTGCGGTTCCCATGAGTGCTATTACGGAACCGTTAAAACTGAGGGCTGCACTTTCGGGCAGGTGGTTGCAACCCTACACAGCAACCAGTTCTGCAAGATCTGCGGAAACTGTGCGAAAAATTGTCCTTACGATGCTGTGAGACTTAATCTTCGGATACCAGGTCTCGAACTCGGTGAAGTCCGGCACGTTCGCACTGGAACAGGTTTCTTGGTGCTTTCGCTCTCCGGCGCCCTCTTCAGTGACATGTTTACCCGAGTTCCATGGTACGATAGCGTCACAGCTTGGCTGCCCGGACCGGGCGTTTTGAAGTTCACGGTTGTTTACATAGGCCTGATCCTGGCAGTGAATGCCGTGGCCTTAGCCGCCGCAATGCTATCGCACAGGGCTTTCAGAGAGAGACTCTTGGAGAACTACTCGCGCTTCGCTTTATCCTTACTGCCTTTAACCTGCTTGGGCTTTCTGGCTTTCCACACGCACTATCTACTTACTCTCGGACCTCAGATGCTGGCTCTGTCCGGGCAGTACTTCGGCATCGAGGCGTTGGGCGGTGCCGTTCCAACCGTGCCGAAGGGGACCGTCAGGATGATTCAGCAAGTTTTGATAGCCTGTGGTTCGGCTTGGACGCTTGTCACAATGTACAGACTCGGTCGCTCCTCTCCGAGAGGCCAATTTAAACGGCGATGGGGAATCTTGCCTCATGCCGTTGTTGCGATCTTCCTGACCGTTGTTCTGTCGATCTTGATGGGATGGGCGTTTCCCAGCTAGGCTGCTGCGAAGTGTTTCTTGGCGAATTCAATCCTTTGGTACATGTCGGTCAAACTTTCGTGGTGTTGTTCCACCAACTCAAGCCTGGGGAGTAGACCCGCATTGTTGGCAATTTGAATGTTCAACCCGGGCCGAGCATTCAATTCGAGGATCAACGGACCTTTGTTGCGATCCAGGACAATGTCCACGCCTTGGTACCCTAACCCCGTCAGTTCGTAACAACGTGACGCAAGCAGAAGCAAATCTTCCCAGTGCGGAATTTCCACTCCACTGACCGATCTGCCAGTATCCGGATGCTCCGATATTATTTCATTGCCCCAGACAGCGCTAAGCGTCTCCCCCGTCGCCATATCGATCCCAGCGCCCAGTGCGCCCTGATGAAGGTTCGCCTTTCCGTCGGACATGCGTGTCGGCAGTCTGACCATGGACATCACGGGCACGCCGAGAAACACTATGATGCGGACATCTGGCACGCCCAAGTAGCTTATCGGGGCAAATATCGGGTCGAATTCCACGCGATATTCAATAATGGCTTTGTCCGGCTGCCCGCTCAGGCTGTACAACCCACTGAGGACGTTGAAAATATGATGATTCAATTCATCATAAGTAATAATGAGACCGTCTGGTTTTCGGAACCTGTCGTTCATCCGACCGTCAACGACGAGAATTCCTTCTCCACCGCTCCCGTGAGCGGGTTTGACAACGAATTCGGAGTGCCCGTCAAGGATTTCGGGCAAATGACGAACTTGACCCTCCACTTCCACTACTGCGTACAGATCCGGAACGCCTATTCCGTTCTCCTGAGCAAGCTGTTTGGTTTGGAGCTTGTCGTCCACCAGAGGATACAGACGGCGAGGGTTGTACTTCAGCACAAAGTCCGCATTGCGTTTATTTATCGCAAGTACGCCCTTTTTTCTAAGTTTCGCGGCCAAGTCAAGTATCATGTCGGTCCCTTGGCTAATGCCTTGAACCTGTGCAGATCCAGTAGTCTGTATCCGGAATACCGCCCCAGAAGCAGGATGGCTGCCAGGATGACTAGAA
>Ga0172370_10006578_pt1 | contig 14562 bp, 17 predicted proteins | sample LakKiv5m_FD_114538 | JGI IMG/M metagenome (GOLD analysis project Ga0172370, IMG submission 114538) | Freshwater microbial communities from Kabuno Bay, South-Kivu, Congo - kab_022012_11.5m | ecosystem: Environmental > Aquatic > Freshwater > Lake | place: Democratic Republic of the Congo...
ATTTTCTTGGAGGCGGCGAGCGGAGTCGAACCGCTGTATAGGGGTTTTGCAGACCCCCGCCTTAACCACTTGGCTACGCCGCCATAAACAATAAAAATGGAGCGGAAGACGGGGCTCGAACCCGCGACATCCTCCTTGGCAAGGAGGCATTCTACCACTGAATTACTTCCGCTCACTTAACCGTAAGTTAATATTCAATTTGGTGCCGAGGAGGAGATTTGAACTCCTACGGGCTTACGCCCACCACCCCCTCAAGATGGCGTGTCTACCAGATTCCACCACCTCGGCTGGCAGGGGTGGCAGGATTCGAACCCACGACACGCGGTTTTGGAGACCGCTGCTCTACCAGACTGAGCTACACCCCTATTATACAAAAAATATGAACTTTTTAAAGTGCAGTAAATCTTACAATAGCCGGGCGATCATTGGCAAATGCCCCAGTACAGAGAATCCTTTGACAACGACTTATCACTCTCATATAATCGACGCAACATTTCTTCCAGGCCTGAGTACCGGAATTAATGGCGGGAGGGCATCATGAAAAGATTGTTTACCTTGGTCTTATTACTCCTGATCGCTGCACAGCTGTATTTATTACCGATGTCGGTACAAGCGTTACCCGCATGTGCTTCAGTGGCTACACTTGATGCGACAAATATCACCGAGAGCACAGCTACTCTCAATGGAAGTGTAAGCATCCCCAGCTTAGTAAAAAATGCAGCCCCAAATGGGGTTATTCCTGCTTCTTTGCAATTCGCTAATGCACCTATTCAAGCATTGGTTTCATTCCAGTACGGCACCACCCCCGGCGTCTATACCAATGAGACTCCACAAGTTATACTGACGCAATCCGGTACATTTCAGGCAACTGTTACCGGATTGCCTTCCTGTACGACTCATTATGCGCGCACGAAGGTGCAGACAAATATAATTCCTGGATTATTTAAACAGTATCGCGATAGTCTACAGGGTGCCGGCGTGGGCCTGGATTACAAAAGCACACGGAACCTTCTTATTCCTGACGGATTCGATTGTCCTGTTTCCTACGGCACTGAAGTATCATTCGAAACCACCGGTTGCTCTATCGGCACCGGTGCTGGATCGCATGGGGCCGGCGGCATGTCTGGTTTCGGTACGGCGCCACCTGCAAATCCTCCCATCGTTGGCGTGAGCAGCGCTGCAGTTGCCGCCACCAGGGTTTCCCCGGGCGATAAAGTGGACGTATCGGCCACCATATCGAACAAAGGCGGCTCTATTGGAACTTCCAAGGTTACGTTATTCATCAACGGACAGGAAGAGGAATCCAAAGGTGTCACGCTGGCAAGCGGAGAGTCCACTACGATGCATTTCAGCGTCAGCCGCAGCGATCCCGGCACTTATACGGTTAATGTAAACAATGTCCCAGCCGGCAGCTTTACGGTGGACCAGTTCAAGAACAACGATGCGCTGATATACGGCGTAATAGCTTTATTCATCATCGGCATAGCCGGGATTCTGTATCTGCTGATCAGAAAACGAACGGCTTAACCGGCGGCTTCCGGGTGTTCCAGGATTTAAGCAAAAGAATGGTACCCCTGGTGCGAGTCGAACGCACGACACGCGGTTTAGGAAACCGCTGCTCTATCCACTGAGCTACAGGGGCACGAAGCTATTTATTAGCTTATCGCTGTCTTCAGGCCAAGTATAGGCGTTAAATTGGCATTAAATGTTGTTAGGGATATCCCTGCCGGGATTACTCCATCTAATAACGCCATAGCCTCTTCTTGCATGCCGCTTATTATATGTGAGTATGTATCCATTGTAAATGCTGCACTAGCATGTCCTCTTTGAGGATTCACACCCATCGTCGCTTAGTATTATTTATGGACTGTGGAACTTTTAACTCTCACTGGTTGATATATCGGCTTCAAAATCTAATCGCCAGATAGTCGGATATTTGGATGCAATAATAATATAACCTTCCCAGTTCATTTTGAGAAATATCGTCGGTATCTGGGCCGTAAACCATTCCGTCTTCACCAACTAATCGGGCAGCAGGTAGAGCAAAAAAGCCACCTCGCATCCAATATCTACAAAGGTTAGCCCAGCCTTTAGATGAATTCTGGCTAATATAGCTTCAGGATCCTGCCATTTTCTTCTCTCCGGATCATTTGCATGCCTACGATTACTGATATTATGCATCACGGCTATTCCGCACTTGCCCTCTTTTTAGTCTACCTCACAATACCCATTAACCAGATGCTCAGATATGTCTTTAATTTCCAGTGTATTATTTGCCGCACGTCTCAAATTAGCCATGCAGATCGGGCACATCGTCACGATGCTTTTGCCGCAGTCGGCTAACTGGACCACGCGTTTCCGGGCAACTTCATGTGCCTTGCCGGGGAATAAGGATTCCAGGGGTCCGCCGCAGCAGTGAGTTAACCTTCCGGATAACTCGGGCACATGAATAACTGCCCCGGCAGCTCTCAGCAGCCGGCGCGGCTCATCCACAATGCCTTCCTGCCTTGTATAGACACAGGAATCGTGGGCAACTAATTCCAAGTGAAGTTGCTTCACGCATTTCATCTCTTTCTCCGCGAGTATTTCCAGGTAGCTCCTCGTAATAAGGTCATAACCATCGATAATTTTCGGGTATACGCTCTTCAACATATTGGTGGTGTGCGGATCCACCGTGATTACCCGTTTCACACCATTTTCTTTGAATACGCGGTACACTCTCTTGGCATGCTCTGAAAACACGTCATCCAGTCCCACGTCATAAACAAGAGCTCCTGAGTACAGCTCTTTTCCGTATAGATACCCGAATTCTACCCCCGCCGTTTTCAATAGGGCCGCGATGTTACGCAGCATGCTATTGTACCTCGCCTGTTCTTTTCCATCGACCCCTGACATAAACCATGAAATGTTGGAAATTCTGTTCAATACACGGCCGATGCCAAAAAATCGAGTAATCCATGAATTTTCGAATTTCGCCATCATAGCGGACATGGAATTTATTGCAGGTACTAATTGATACATCTGACCCGTGTACAGGACAGTTTCCCCTCCAAATGGTATATCCAATCCTTTGGCCCAGGCGTCGACTTTTCCCAGACTGAGCGGGACCACGCACTTCCTCGTTCTCAGGTTATCTGAAAATATGCCTAAAACATCATGTATCGGTAGTGGCATGAACTATCCTCTTATAAGCCTAAAAACATCGCGGTTGATATAGTTACGTAAAGCCCTGATATTCTCTACGATAGGAACATCGGCCGGACAGTTATCTTCGCACATTTTGCACAAAAGGCATGAGAATATATTAGAAGTATTTTCCAATACCATTTCCCGTGCCCCCAGCAACACATAACGGAATAGAGTCCTGGGATGCAGGTCTATGCCCAGCGGGCAAAGCGCCGTGCAGGAACCGCAGTTGATGCAAGCGGTGGCATTGAACTCGGCCCTCTTTTTTACACGTTCAACAAATTTGACATCTGCTTTCAACATTTTTCTTCCCGGTCGCGCAGTTTATACTTATAATAGTCATCTGCTCTGGCCTTGGGCAATTCGGTAATCAGACCGTACTTTCTCATACCCATCACCCATTTAAGCACTTCGGCAGGCGGGTGACCAAGTTCACCCGCAATCTCGATTACCGTCCTTGGGCCCTCAGTCAATATCTTGATGATACGACCACGCAAATACATCTCGTCGCGGAGTACCTCGCCCAGGTTACGTGAAACCCTCTTTTCCATCAGGCAACCTCCCTGGCCAGTGCATCGATCATGGACTCTACCTGCTTGTTGGTGTACCCTTCGACATCGATGGCCTGATAGGGGCAAACGGGCACACAGCCACCCTCACCTTTGCATAGAACCGGGTTGATCATGGCAAGTTCTTTACCGTCGCATGTAATGCGCTGCACTGCGCCGTATGGACATGCCTGCTCACAAGCGCCACACCAGGTGCACAGGTCAGGCTCGACCCTTGCCACGAGCGGCTCCAGATCAACATATCCTTTGAGCAGCAGGGCAGCCACCTTGGCAGATGCAGCCATGGAACTGGCCACACTTTCGAAAAGTGTTTTGGGACCCTGTGCCGCTCCGGCGATGAAAAGCCCGTCTATCACAGTCTCCACCGGCTTCAGCTTGGGATGGATCTCGCTAAAAAAACCATCTTTTCCCACGGGTAATTTAAGGACGTTTATCAACTGTGAATTGGCCCGCGGTATCATGCCAGTTATGAGTACCACTAAATCTGTGTCTATCTCGATTTCCTCTCCACCTGTGAGACGGTCCTTAACCTTAACTTTCAATCCGCCATCTCCGGCAGTTACCTGTGGCGGCTCGTTCTCTTCATAGCGAAGGAATACCGACCCCTGCTTTAAGGCTTGCTCATAAATCAACTCATATTTTCCATATGTGCGCATATCCCGAAAAAGGTGAAATTGATGCGCCCCAGGGTTCAAATCAGCAGTATGCACGGCCGCATGCACCGCGGCGGTGCAGCAATATCGGGAGCAATACAGGTGTGGATCATCTTCTTTACAGTGTTCCCTCGATCCAACACAATATAGATAAGTGACTGTTTTGATAGCCCTGCCCTGGTATTTAAAGGGGCCAGAGGCTTGGGCAAGCAATTCTTCATACTCAGGCAGTGTCACCACTCCATTTAGCCCAAAGCCAAATTCACCATCTTTTGGAATATAGGGCTCAAAACCGGTGGCTACTATTATGCTACCGACTGTCAGCGAAATAGTCTCTTTATGATCAACGGATATTTTCACCAGGAATTTGCCGACGTTGCCATTCTTCTCGGTAATTTCTGCTTCTGTGTAGAGTACTATGTTTTCACGCTCACGGACTTTTTTCAACAGTGTGCCAACTATCACGCCACCCCCTTTTCCGTTGGGAAACATTTCCCCCCATTTGCCCACCATTCCACCCGGTTGCGAATCCTTCTCAATTATATGCACGGCTATACCCATATCAGATAGGGCCACGGCCGCACGCAATCCGGCAACCCCCGCTCCGATGACCAGTGCGGCAGGTGTGGTTTCGACACGCAGCCGGCTGAGTGGTACTGCAAACCTCGTGCGGGCGATGCCCGCACGGACCAATTTGATGGCTTTGTCCGTAGCGGCGTCGTTAGAATGTGTGTGGGCCCATGAGCATTGTTCGCGGATATTGATCTGTGTGTATTGATAGGGATTGAGACCAGCGCGCTCGGCCATTGCTCTGAATGTATTCAGGTGAAGCTTCGGTGAACATGAAGCTATCACGATCCCATCCAGTTTCTTTTCCTGAATTTCCGCGATCATTTCCTGCTGGGCAGCATCGGAACACGTGAATATATTGGTCTTTACCGCGACCACATGTGACTCATCCTTTATTGCATCCGCCACTTTTTCCACATCTACATAATCGTAAATATTTCCACCACATTTGCAAATATACACGCCTAGTCTTCGGTCTATCATCTGCGTCATGATGCCTTCCCGATTTTCATCAGATAGGCTGCTACCTGAGCTGCAGCGGCATCTGAATGCAAGATCGAATCGGGTATGTCGCGCGCCCCGGCCGCAGTCCCTGCAACAAAAACGCCATCTATACTGGTTTTACCCGGCTCAATGTCCTCGTCTATCTCCTGGATATACGAGAAAGGATCCGCCTTGAGAGCCCCGTCTTTAAAAAGACCCAAGGCACCCTGGGTGGGAAGTACTCCGACCGACAGAACGACAAGGTCATGATCGGCCTGCATGGTGCCGCCGTTACCCTCGATATCTTCGTAAAATACTTTTAAATTCTGATCAGTTGTTTCCTCGATTTTGGCCACTTTACCCTTGACAAAATACACACCCATGCCTTTCGCTTGTTCATAGAATTCATCGTAACCCTTACCGAAGGCGCGGATATCTATGTAGTAAATGGTTATGTCTGCCAGGGGCAGGGCGCCCATCAGCAACTGCGCCTGTTTAAGAGAATACATGCAGCATACTCGCGAGCATATGCGATTGTTGACCTTTTGGTCCCTTGAGCCGGTACACAGCACAAAGGCTATATTGCTGGGCGCCTTCCCATCCGAGGGACGGATCACCGCATTATAGGGGCGGGTAGGGGCCAGGATGCGGTCCATCTGCATAGCATCGATAACGTTGGGAAACCTTCCGTATCCCAGCGCCGGCTTATTGGCAGCATTGAAGATATCGAACCCAGTAGACAGTATTACCGAACCGACAGTTACGCCCTCCTGTTCCGTACGCATGTCAAAAGATATAGCGTTGGCCGGGCAGATGGCTACGCACTGGCGGCACTGCGAACAAACACTGCAGTCCAGGCAACGATTGGCGCTGTAAAGCGCCTCGTCTGCTGTCATAGTGATTTCATACTCGCTGAACGAACGTGCCCACTCATCAACGGGCTTAAGCTTATTAGCTATCGGTTCTCCTACAGAGATGTCCCCTGGTGTCCGGCTGAGTATAGTCTCCCGGTCGACCATGGGCAGTCTTTCATCGAAATTACCTGTATTCACCAGCATGCCCTGCAGGTAACGGTCTATGTAATAGGCAGCTCTTTTTCCCTGACTGATAGCCTGCACAATCATGGACGGCCCGCTGTGTGCCTCTCCCCCGGCAAAAATCCAGGGTTTCGAGGTCTGCAGCGTTTCCTTATCGGCATTAATAGTCAGATTGCGGTTGAGATCAAGCTCTGACGAGAATGGAGAGGTATTAGGCATAAGGCCCACAGCCATAATAATAAGGTCGGCGTTGAAGGATTTCCTTTTAGATTCATCGAAAGAAGGGTTGAATTTGCCGCCAGCGTCGAAAACAGACGTACAGCAAACGAACTCAGCTCCCGTGGCTTTACCGCCCACGTCACTGACCGATTTAGGCCCCCATGAACAATTAATCGCAACACCCTCTTCGATTGCTTGTTGAATCTCCCATTTGTGTGCTGGCATTTCATCGTTGGACTCAAGGCAGACAAGCTGTACGTCACACGCACCCAGACGCAGGGCGCTTCGGCTGCAATCTATGGCAACGTTGCCACCTCCTATCACCAGCACCTTCTTCCCGCTCACGTCCGGCCGGCTCCCGGAATTACAGGCCTTTAGAAAATCCATGCAGTCGACTACTCCATTGAGGTCCTCCCCCTGTATAGATATGCGACGTCCTCCGGTGCTGCCGACTGCCAGGAAAACCGCGTCAAAGCCCTCTTTTCTGAGAGATTCGGCGGAACTTACCTTTGTATCTGTCACAATTTGGACACCCAGTGCAGTGATATTCTGGATGTCGCGAGCTAATACGTCTTTGGGCAGGCGGTATGAAGGTATACCCCAGCGCATTATACCGCCAGGCTCAGATTCGGATTCAAAGACAGTTACAGAATACCCCGACCTGGCCAAAAAATAGGCGGCGGAAAGGCCTGCCGGGCCCGAACCGACAACCGTCACACTCTTGCCATTCAATTTATCAGGAACGCCATATTCGGGCTCGGGATGCATTAAATAATAATGGTCAACCATGAAACGTTTAATGGCCCGTATAGGTAGGGGCCCTTCGAGTTGTCCCCTTGTGCACTCTTCCTCACAAGGGGCATAGCACGCCCTGCTCAAGCATCCGGGAAGCGGGGCATCCTCCAGGTGCAAACGGAACGCCTCGTCAAATTTTCCTGCTCTTACCAGCGAGATGTATCCGTGGGGTTTTACTCCCGCAGGACAGGTAAATGAACATGGCGAAGTGCCTTGCCGGTCGATTACTGCCTTCTTGGGGACAGCCTGTGGGAAGGCTATATACGCTGCTCTGCGAGCTATCAGATCTGAATTGAATTGATCAGCAATTGCCACGGTGCAGGCGGTCTCGCATTGTGCGCAGCCAGTACACTTGAGCGGATCAATAAACTTTGGTTTCTTACGCAGATCGACAGCAAAGGTGCCTTCCGGATTTTTGCCGATGGCATCGATTTCGGAGTACGTCAATACCCTGACATTGGGATGGTTCGCCGTGGCTGCCATCTTGGGCGTGGAGATACAACTCGAGCAATCAAGAGTAGGGAACACTTTGCTGAGCAGGATCATTTTCCCGCCTATGCTGGCTTCCTTTTCCACCAGCAAAACCTTGAAGCCCATGTCACCCAGCGTCAAGGCGGATTCCATACCTGCTATGCCAGCCCCCACGATCAGGGCATCATAATCTACGTTGGAGTTTCTTCCCATAACGCCTCAATATTGAGCATGTTATATATTAAGTTCGCTGAGTGCTTTGTGGAATTTTTCCATGTGGGATACGAAAGATTCGGAACAGACTGAACAGATGGCGGCCATCTTTAGCCGTCTTGGATCGAGTCCACTTTCCTTGATCAAGTCTTGCGCCTTTTGGACTATAAACGCCGTGCGGTCCGTGCAATCCGGCAGGTAAGCACAATCGGTCCCATCTGCGGCAATGAATACTCCATCGAACCCGGCTTTAAGCGCATGTAATACCCACCTGGGATTAATACCACTGGAACAGGGCAACGCTATTACCTGGACCGATGTTGGATAGTTCATATGTGAACTGCCCGCCAGGTCGATACCGGGATCTGATATAGTGTTAGTGGAGAAGACCAATATCTTCGGACCACTGCTTCTGGACGAACTTACTGAGGACATACTACTTGCCTTTTTTTACGAAGACCCTCCAATAACCAGCGTCCTCTATGGTTCCCAGACACTGATGTCCTACCTTATTGGCCCAGAGAGGAATGTCTTCCGTTGTGCCGATATCGGAAGACAGTACTTCAAGTATACCTGCCATAGGGACTGCTGCCATAGCACGTTTAGCTTCCAGTAATGGACCGGGGCAGGCCGTGCCACGAGCATCCACCGTCTTATCTACTTTTATATTCCCCAGGTCGATGTCAGCCATCATTGAACCTCCTACTGAAGTGAGATTATTTTGCTTTCTGATATCTTTGTAGCATGGCTCTCCGGTTTTCCAGGTCTTCCATAATAGCCTGCCGTACAAGTTCGCAACATTCCGCGAAGATCGGGGTCGCAAGCTTATAATAGACTGCCCGACCTTCCCGCCTAGATATAACGATGTTATGAGACTTCATGATACTTAGATGTTGAGAGGCATTCTGCACCTCAATACCGATCTGAGAAGCTATTTCTCCTACTGTCTTCTCCTCTTTACCAAGTGCCTTTAAAATCATAAGGCGTTTGGCATTGGAAAGCGCACTTAGCATCTCCGCCTGTAATTCAAAAATATAGTTAGGATTTACTTCCATATTTGATTCCCCTTACTAATCACTATGCATAACATCCACCTATATAAATAAGGTCATCCTGCTGTCGTCGGCCCTTGCTACGAACGTACCTACGCCGCCAAACTCGACGCCCGGCAGAAGTTCCTCCTTTTTGAAACCCATGACATCCATTGACATCGTGCAGATTATCATCCGCACGCCCTGATCACGAGCCTCCTGGATTAACCTGGGCAAATTATAGACATTCTTCTTAGCCATTTCATTTTTCATCATCATTGTCCCCATTCCCCCCATATTCATATTAGACAGTACCAGCTTGTTGGGCCCCCTGGGCATCATCCACCCGAACATTTTCTCCATGAACGTCTTTTTCTCCAGAAGTTTAACAGGGCCTTCACGCCGCATAATATTGGTTCCCCAAAAAGTAAAGAACATGTTGACCGGGATATCCATAGCCGCGGCGCCGTTAGCAATAATAAAAGCTGCCAGCGCTTTATCCAGGTCCCCGGAAAATACTACCATCGTCAAACCCTCAACCTTCTTTTCTTCGGGCGCGCTTTGTCTCTCGGCAACAGAAGTGACATCAGCCATCTATTAACAGTCCTCCTTTAAGATAATAGCAATAATCGACTATTTCGATATTATAATATTTGCATATGTATGCAAGTATAATATATTTTCACATATTTTTCAAGTTTTCTTACCGATCGCGTATTTTCAACTCTGAGCCATTTTGTGAACAAGTCAACATGGTTGGCACCGGAAGGGCATCAGGGCGAGTACCCTTGCTTTTTGAGCTACCAATAATAAGATATATGGCGAGCCCAAACAGAGACGACCTCTAACGTTTTTAAGAATAGGAATGCCGCAAAGTGAGACTTTGGAGTTTCAGCAAATAAAATGAAGCAGGGTGCAATTAACCTAGATCTGGGAAACCGCTGCTCTATCCACTGAGCTACAGGGGCCCGCAATCAATAACACGGCATGGCCCGTGAGGGCCATGCCTGTCTTTTTCTACCAGATATTATATGAGAGCGGCCTTCAATTGTAAAAGCCGCAATCTCGGATTACTGCACCAGCGGTCCGGGCAGGACGCCTCCATGATACCTGAAATGGAGATTGAAGTTTATGCTGCCCCCCGCCGGCATTATCTGGCTGGAAGGGGTTATTGATTCCAGTACGCTGCTGGGCGGGCCGCCGGAACTGTAGCTAATGGTGTACGTACCGGTCGCTGCATTGGAGAAGCTCTGAGGAGCGTAGCTGCCCGACTCAATATGGGGGCCATGAACCACATAGCCCACAGAGCCGGACCACGGCTCGCCGTTAAGTGTGGCCGTCACATACACCGTGCCCCTGGCCTGGCTGTAGAAATTGAGAGTATAGTGAATGACTCCGCCGGATGACAGCGTCTGAGAAGCGGACGGGCTGATACTGGCCAGAACCGCTCCCGTCGGGCCACCCGAGTTGTAGGTCAGAGTATAGCTGCCTGTAGGCTGCGAACTGAATGTAGCCGGCACGGTGGAGCTGGAATGTGAGCTGGGACCGATCAGGCTGTAGCTGATGCTGCCGGAGCCGAGGGCCACCTGCCAGGGCGCACCGTCAAGCGTGGCGCTGACCGAGATTGTGCCATAAGTCGGCTGCGGCTGCTGATAAACAAAATTCATAACGAAGTACGCGGTTCCGCCGGGAGGCACGTTTTGTTGCGTCGAGGGGGTGATGCTGGATAGTGTCGCGCCGGCTGGTCCACCCGACCTGTAATTCAGCTGGATATTGCCGCTGGGAATATACCCCACCGTGCGCGGCACCGAGTACTCGTTATCCTCAACGGGTCCGCTGACGGTGTAATGCGTCAGCGTATATTGAACGGAACCCGACCATGGCATTCCGTTCAGCGTGGCGCTGGTCTGCACGCTGCTGCCCGAAACGGGGTTGCTGAAGGCCATGGTGAAATTAAGCGACCTTCCGCCTACCAGGCTGTCGGAAGCAGAAGGAGAGATGGAAATAAAACTGGCCCCCGGCGGGCCGCCATGGTTAAATGTCAGCAGGTAACTGCCGGCCGGCATGTCGTTGAAAGTCTGCGGGGTAGCGTTCCCCGATACAGTCACCGGACCCGTCAGGGTGTAGCTAATGGAGCCATACCATGAAGTGCCATCCAATGTTGTTGCGATATTAATGGTGCCGGTCGCGCCAGGCGGTGGGATGGGACTGCCGCCGGGCGTAACGAAATACCACGCCGTGGCCCACGGACCTGTTTCTCCGCCATAGGATGCGCGCACGCGCCAGAAGTAGGTTGTAGCAGTACTCAATCTGCCGGCAGGTACCACATGATAAAGTTTTGTCAGATTGCTGTCATTCACCACAAGGTTCTGGAACCCACTATCGGACGCTATCTGCAAATGATACGTGTTGTTGCCGATACCTACCCAGGACATGGTAGGCGATAACGTCTGCGTGACAGTGCCGTTGATCGGCGTGGCCAGCACAACCGTAAGAGGGCTGGTAGGGACAGAGCATCCGATCACAGTTAATAATATGATCAGCAACGCCAGTACTATTCTATACATGACAACCTCCCATTGTATTTCTGTCAGATCCGGTTAACGTGGTATACGATTAAGGGCGCATGCGCTTGACAATGAAGCCCTCCGGCGTTAGATAGCCTCTTGCGCCGGTGTCTTCCCGCGGTTCTTTGCCTTCCCTGCGCACTATCACCTCTTTACCGCCGGTCGGCAGCTCTGCTTTAGTGCCGGGCTTGCCGCTGTCTTTGGCTATCAGGACACCCTGAGGAGTCCTGACCGGCCCTTCGACTTCCTTCTCCCCGTCAGCCTGCTCGATTTTTTTCACAGGCGCCCTGCCGTCATCGGCCCGTAGCTCGGACCTGGGCAGCTCCCTTGTCCTGATCACCCTGCCACTGCGGCCGTATCCGCGTTGCATCCTGTCTGCCGTTGCAGCAGGCTCTTCAACGATGTCCGGGGGAGCGGCGGGAGGTGGAAGCGCCCCGGTTTGTCGCATATCGTTAAGGGTTGACTCGAGGTCCTTGATCAAATCGGTCAGTTCGATGGTATCGACCTCATCCTCCTCTGCAGCCCAGTTCTCGATCTCGGTGGCGTAGTGCTGCAACTTGAAGCTGTGTTGCTCCAGTTGTTTGATCCAGTCGGCCAGCTCCTTGGAAGCGGTTTGTATATCGGGAATCTCGGTTTCCAGCAAGTTTTTGATTAAGTTCTTAACAGCGCTTTTTCTCGGCTTCGCAGCCATTTTCAACCTCGCTTTAACGGCACGGGCAATGATTTACAATACCGTGACCGTAAGAAATTATAACAACGCACATTTGTCAATGCAATGTATGGAGGCGCATCAGGCCTTGCGCACAAACACGTGATACTTGCCCCCCACCTCCTCAATGCCCAGAAACTCGTTGCCCGTCATTTTAGCCCAGTTGGGCATATCCTGCTTGATCCCCTCATCATCGGCCACCACCTCCAGCACCTGACCGGGCTGCATGGTTTTTATTTGCTTTGTCGTGTGGACGATCGGCATGGGACAGTAAAGCCCGACACAATCAATAGTCGCATCGGGTTTAAAGTTCACTTTGCTCTTATCCTGCTCAGCCATGCCGCACCTCCCCTTATTCTTTCAGCGGTTTGCCGCACTGGTGACAGACGACCAGCATTTCCTCCATGATGAGAGCACCACAGTTGACGCAGCGCCCGTAACTGACCTTGCAAACCTTGCAGTAAGGGTTTTCGGCTATCACCATCTCTTCGTTACAACACGGGCAACTGTATCGATAAACCAGGGATTTCTCGTCTTTCTTACGTTTCGCAGGCATGTTCATCCTCCTCCGGTTCTTCTTTGTCCGTCAAACCGGGTATATCGATCTTGTTCTTTATTGCATAATTTTTAATAGCCTTATGTAAAGCCTGTGCGCCCAGGTTGGAGCAGTGCAGTTTATTCTTGGGCAGCCCTTCGAGTTCCTTGGCCACCATGGTGGGTGTTACGGTCAGCGCCTCCTCCAGGGTTTTCCCTTTGACCAGGTCACTGACCATGCTTGATACGGCGATGGCCGCGCCGCAGCCGAAGGTCTTGTATTTTACGTCCTCAATGCGATTATCCTTAACCTTGATATAAAAAGTCATCATGTCGCCGCACACGGGATTGCCGATCTCGCCCACGCCGTCAGCGTCCGCGATCTCGCCCACATTGTGTGGATTCATGAAATGCTGCATGACTTTCTCGCTGTAAACAGGCATAGCTATCACCCCTTCTGTTCTTTCAGATATTTGGAGTACAGGGGAGACATCTGTCTCAGGCGGTCCACCACCTTCGGCAGCTTCTCCAGCACGTATTTGACGTCCTCTGCATCGTTATTCGGCCCCAGGGTGAATAATACGGAGCCCTGGGCCAGCTCGTGGTTGATCCCCATGGCCAGCAGCACATGCGAGGCCTTGAGCGCACGTGAAGTGCAGGCCGATCCGCTGGCGGCCGCTATGCCGTGGCTGTTAAGCAGCATGAGTATGGCCTCGCCTTCGATAAAACGCAGACAGAAGCTGGCATATCCGGGCAGCCTGTTGACAGGATGCCCCGTCAAGACAGAATGCTCAATCTTGCCCAGCACACCTTCAATCAACATATCGCGCAATCCCGAAAGCCGCTCCATCCTGACTTCAAGGTCGCGCTTGGCTAGCTCAGCGGCCTTGCCCAGGCCCGCGATGGCCGGCACATCCTCCGTACCCGGCCTGCGTCCACCCTCCTGTATGCCACCGTCCATCAGGGGCAGCAGCCTTACTCCGCGCTTGACCCAGAGCGCGGCGCTGCCGCGCGGGCCGTTGAACTGATTGCCGGCCAGGCTAAGCGCCTGAACACCCAGCTTCTTTACATCGACGGCAATGTTCCCGGCGCTGGCCACGGCATCGGTATGCAGCACCGGCCCGTCCTTGGGCAGGCCGGACGCTATCTCTGCCAGTGGCTGAATGGTGCCCACTTCGCCGCTGGCATGCATGACCGAAATAAGCACAGTATCGGGCCTGACCAGCTTAAGAAGCTCGGCCGGGATGACCGTGCCGGTCGAATCAACCGGCGCCAGGCTGACCTCGAATCCCTCCCTCTGTATGGTGCGCGCGGAGTTTAACACGGAGAAATGCTCGATGGCTGAGACTATGATGTGCTTCCCTTTCTCGGCCCTGGCGCGGGCGATGCCCTTGACGGCCATATTATTAGCTTCTGTGCCGCTGGAGGTAAAGACGACCTCTTCGGAGACGCCGCCGATCAGCGTCGCCACCTGCTCGCGCGCGCCTTCCACCACTTCCCTGGCCCCATCTCCCCAGTTGTGCAG
>Ga0172370_10006580_pt1 | contig 14561 bp, 12 predicted proteins | sample LakKiv5m_FD_114538 | JGI IMG/M metagenome (GOLD analysis project Ga0172370, IMG submission 114538) | Freshwater microbial communities from Kabuno Bay, South-Kivu, Congo - kab_022012_11.5m | ecosystem: Environmental > Aquatic > Freshwater > Lake | place: Democratic Republic of the Congo...
ACTACGGCACGGGGGTAGAGGAGAGCAACAAGCCGCAGGCCTCAAGCCGCAGACCCGACAAGACTCTACTAAGCAGATTGCCGCCAGGCGCTGAGGCCTTTGACGTGATGGGGCGGAGGGTGGTAAGCCCAGACCCGGGCGTCTACTTCGTGCGTTGTGGGCCGTCAGCCGTCACTAAGGTCGTCATCACGCATTAGGTCGGCATCGACGCCGGGCCGAGGCATCCGGACGACAATCCGGGCTGCTCCAAGGTGGCGATTCTGACCGTCAAACCCGGCAGATGCTACAGGTCGGCGCTTACTGATGCAGTTGGTCCGAGGGTGGATAGCCTAAGTCACTAACAAGCAAGCTGCTAGACGCCAGATTGGTCGCGTAAGTGGTAGTCTTGGGAATCGCCTTGGGAACCGTTCCCGGGACGGTTCGGACGGTGATTCGGATGGGGACCCCCGACCTGACTTTGGCGGAGGTTTGGGGCCGGGTTCCGGCGGCGACAAGGAGGGGGATTCCAAGGAGGGCTTGCGGGAGCAAATGCGGGGCGATTTCGGGTTCGACCTGCGACGCGGTTCTCGGCGCGACTCGCGGTTTCACTTGTGTAGTGACGTGCCCGATGACTCGGTCGGGAACTCGCGGGATGATTTGCGCGGCGTCTCCCCACGTGATTCACGCAGCGAGACGGAAGAGCGGGGACTAAGGAATGAAGAGCGAGGATGAGCCAGGGGATTGGCGCGAGGCGGGTCGGCCCAATCTGCTTGCTGGCGTGTGCCCAAAAAGCCGAGGCCGGCAGGCGCGAGGCCTGCCGGCCGTCGTAACGAAGCTCGCGGAGCGTCTATTCCGTCTTCACGACCTTACTCGTAAGCGTCACGTCGTCGGCGACCAGCCGGACGAAGTATGCACCTTCAGCCACAGCTCGGCCGTGCTGGTCGCTGCACTTCCAGACGGCGGTATGATAGCCTGCCTCGCGCGCACCGGAGGCAAGCACGCTGACCAGCCTACCACAGGCATCGTAGACCTCAAGTCGCACGGCGGCAGTCTTCGGCAGTCCGTACTCGATTGCCACGCGTCCCGCGAACGGGCCGTTACCTCTCAAGGTTACAGTCCGCGGGATGCTAGGAGCGTCATTCGCGCCGATACCACCACCAGGCAGGACCTGGACGGAATCGAACACGACGTCGTTGGCCGGTATCACGTCCAGATTCATCGCCGTAGAGCATTGCGTGCTGAACGTGCCCGCCACGTTCAATGTGCAGGGCCTGAACACCACTACCGAATCGTTCGTGCGGGCAGTATCCTCGTAGAACGAGCCGATGCGGAAGATGACCGGGAAGCTATCGGGCGCGTTGCCGAAGTTCCGCAGCCTGGCGGATGGAATCACAACCGTATCCTGCGGCACGGCCCCGGTCGGAGCAGTGATACTCAGTGCCCCGACATCGCGGACGCGGCGGAAGACCCACTTGAATACCAGGTTGTTCGACACGTCCTGGTCGCCGGAGAGCATCGTGCTGCACCTGACCGTCTGCAGCCCACGGACCGGCACTGGGTAGTCGGCAAACGTAACCTCGAGCGAGTCGCCGGCAGCGAGAGAATCTACCTGCACGGTATCGCTGTACAGACTGCCGAACCTGGCCCTGACCGGGAACGACTGCATCTCCAGCCCGAAGTTGCGGACCATCGCCCTGACCGGAACGGTGGCGCCGGAATCGACCGTGTCCGGCGGGGCGATGATACGCACTGCGCCGACATCGGTAGTACGTACTATCACATGCACCGAGTCGGAACGTGCGTCGTTGTTCGGATTCGAGTCATCTTCCAGTGCCGTGAAGCAGCGGGTGGTGAGCCAGCCGACCGGTTCGGCCGTCCAGTTGCCGAACGTCACGAGCACGGAATCGAGCGACGCAAGGTTCGCGACCTGCTGGGTGTCGACATAGGTGCCGACGGTGAATACTGCCGGGAAGGAAATCGTGTCGGTCCCGAAGTTGCGCACCATGGCCTGCGGTGCGAGCACTGCACCCGAGTCAGCGAGGCCGCGCGGCGCGACGACTCGCATCACGCCGGCGTCTTCTTCGAGAGTAATCACCGTGAATGAGTCCTGCGCCCGATTGTTGCCCGGGACGCTGTCACCGTTCAACGCCAAAGTGCATGCGACAGCGAAAGAGCCGAGCGAGTCAGGCGTCCAGCTCGGGAAGTTGATCGTGCGCGACGTGCCGGCGCCCATGTTCATCACGAAGGCGCTCTCCGCGACCGTGCCGATGAGGAGCCGGGCGATGAAGCTGGCGTTACCGGTGCCGTGGTTGGTTACTCTTGCCTGGGGTGTCAGCGCCACTCCGAGGTTGATGCGTCCCTTTGGAGCCAGAATCGAGTCTGCGCTCACATCGCGGACGCGAACGTTGAAGTTGCGGCTGATGCGGTCGTTGGCCGTGCTCTCGTCCGCTGCCAGCGCGGTCGAGCACGCGGCAGTCGTCGCGCCGCGATGTAGCGCCGTCCAGTTGTCAAAGGTCAGCGTGAGCGAATCGCCCGGGATGAGGCTGTCGACCCGTACGGTATCCGCGTAGTCCGGGGTGATCGAGAATATCACCGGAAATGACGCGGTGCTGTCGCCCAGATTCCTGACCACTGCGCTCGGAGCAACGACTGTACCTGTGTCGATGTTGTTGCCGGCCGGGGCGACAATCCTTACCGAGGTCGCGTCCCAACTCAGCGCCGACGCGGTTCCGAACAGACCGACCACTGTCAAAACAATGGTCGCGAACTTGAGCAGCGCCGCCGGCCGTTGGCCGCAATCGCTGCCCCTATCACGATACTGACGGACCATCTGTCCTCCCTGCCCTTTGGGTGTTTATATGCGTCGGAGCGGACCGACTGCCGCTGTTTCCAGCGCCGCAGCCGGCTCCTCCTGAATGAGACGCCCGCAGCCCTGCTTCTGCGGTCGATGTCTCAGCCAGTCCCGCTCCGTTACAAGAATCACAGACACAATACACGGCTTGCCCCCGCATGCAAGCCCGGACGGCAAACGTGGACTACCGCCGTCTTGCCCGACTTGCTGCCGCCGACGCCACAAGCGCGCTCTCTTCCTTGTCCTTGATCTCGAGCATAACATCGCACTCGATGCCGCGTACCGCCTCCAGGAACTCCCGGAAATCGCGGATATCGATATGTTCCACGTGCCTGCCCCGGCGCTGGCCGGGCTCCTGCGACGAATAGTCTACCATCGGTAGCCCGTCGCGCTTTCGCCACGTAGCCGCGCAACGACGGAGGGCATCGCGCACGCTCTCGCCCGAGCAGTTGACGCGATGGTGGAACACGTCGAAGAGCACCGGCACGCCGGTCAGTCGGTTCACTTCAAGGCAGTCGGCAACGGTATAGCAGCGGTCGTCGTTCTCCACCACGAGGCGGCGGCGAATCGGGTCGGGCAGCGATCGATAGCGTTCGACAAACCGGACGATGCTTGCGGGCTTGTCGCCATAGACCCCGCCCACATGTATCTGGAGCTTGGCGCTCGCAGGCAATCCCATGAGATCGAGCACCCGAGCGTGGTAGCCTAGCTCCCGAACGCTGCTCTGCCCGATGGCCTCGTCGAGGGCGTTGATGAGCACGAACTGGTCCGGGTGCATCGATATCCGCATCCGGTGCCGCCGGACAAGGCGGCCAAGCCTGCGGAACCGGTCATGGAACTGCCGGGCCCAGTCGTACGTGCAGACCGGGTGTGACGCGAATGGCACCAGGTCGGACGTGATACGAAAGAAGAGGATACCGTGTTCCGCGTTCCACCGAAGCACGGACTCAAGACAGTCGAGGTTCTGCGCGACTGTCTCGACCAGCCTTCGCTCGGAGTAGGACGCCAGCCGGAATGCGCGGCTCGACGTGCAGCCGATACCGCGGTTGATACAAGGATAGCCGATGCGCAAGCTAGTGGTCGCGCCCTTTGCCCGAATCCGCGATGTCCATCAGCGGTTCCGGGTAGGGCCGGAACAGCACCTGCTGCGCCAGGTAGGGCTGGTCGAACCGGACTATCCACGATTGGACGATGCCGACCGGGACCGATAGCGGCGCCCTGCCTGCACGGTAGCGCTGCAGCGCGTCAAGGAAGAACGCTTTCTCCCCGGCGGTCAGTCCCTCTCGGAAGTACCCCAGCGCGTGCATCAGCACATTGATGGCGGCCGTGTACTTGGGTGGACCGGCAAAAGCACGCGGCAGCAAAGCGCCGTAGTCGGCGAATACGTCTGCCACCGGCCGGTGTTCCTCGTTGGCGCCGATCTTCCCGAGCTTCCTCATTGCCACTTCGCTGTACGTCATCAGCAGCAGTTTGTGCTGGGCGTGAAAGCCGGTTAGACCGGCCATGGTCGGCCGCTCGGCGAGCTCGCGAAACCGCGCGAGCGTGAAGAGCATCGTCAGGAAACGTTCGCGGATCAGAAAGTTGCGCAGCCTGCCTTCATCTTCAACCAGAGCGTCTCCGTACCTCAACATTGCGGCCCGGCCGAAGAACCCCTGCCGCTGCGCCGCCGACAACAGGTTGCCGGACTCATTGTAGATCTTGACATCGCGCGTGCCGCAGGACGGCGAGCGCGACTTGAGGAGGAAGCCGTCCGCCCCGCCCTGTCCTGCAAGGAAGCTGGCCGCGAACTCCTCCATCGGTGAGGAGAAGTCCTTGCCGGTCGATGGCTGAACCAGGCGCATCTGACCTTCACTTACGACTATGCGAATCGGATCGCGGGGAACGCCCAGGCCGATCCCCATTTCCGGGCAGACCGGCACGAACTCGACGAATTCCCGCAGCCTTCGCACGAACGGGCCGTCGACGATCTCGCCGTTGTACCGGCAGTGGTCGAACCCGAGGCACTTGCTGACGACGACGACCGGGCGCAGCGCGGCGCTCATTTGGGTGCCACCTCGGCTACCACGTTGAGTCCCAAAGGCAGCCCGGCCGTGTCCAGCGCCACGATTGCCACCTGGTACTCGGCGTCGAATCGCTCCCGAATGTCATCGGTGCGCACGGTCCGGCCGCCGACATAGGGTGAGAGCGAGACCACTCGGCCCGCACCCAGCTCGTGGTTGGTCTCCGAGTCGAACACCTTGAAGCTGTCGCCGACCTTGAGCCTCCCGAGCCAGAATGACTCGACGAACATCCGCGCCTGCTCCCGGACAGCACCGACGATTATCTTTGAGTCGTCGCCTGCCGCAAGGGTCTGGCCCAGTTGCACGTCGAGCTTGTAGACAATCCCGTCCACCGGCGACTTGAGCGTGAGTTGGTCGAGCTGCGCCTGTGCCAGCGCGGCATCGGCTCGGGCAGCAGACGCATTGGCCGAATCGAGCCTGGCCTTCAGCAGCGCCTGCCGATATTCCTGCTCCGAGATGCCCTTGGTCGCGAAGAGACCTGAAGCTCGCTCGGACGCCTCGCGACTGATTGCGAAGGCGTTCTCCGCCGCCACTGCCCGGTCGAGCGCGGACCGCACCTGTGCCTCCTCGACGCTGCTCTCCAGCACAACCAACGCCTGGCCGGCCCTGACCGCATCTCCCTCATGCACGGCAATGCGCGTGACGCTGCGCGGCACCTGTGCCGCAACGTAGACCGGACCGTCCAGCGGCTCAACTGCGCCGTAGATGCGCGCCGGCGCGTCACCAAGCCTGGGTGGCACCGGCGCGGACTTGCGCGGCGCTGACCGCAGCACCGCGAACACCACGAAGAGAACCACTGCCACCGCCACAATCCAGGTCAGAGAACTCCGCAAACGTCTTGCCATTCTAGCTGCCTCCTGCGGAAGCGGTCCGCGTATCGTACACAACGGCACCGTCTTCCATCTTTATCAACCGGTCGGCATAGGGAAAGACCCTTGGATCATGCGTCACCAGCACCACTGCCCGGTGCGGGTCGCGGGAGAGCCGCTTGAGCGTGTCGAGTACCAGATGGCTGCTCTCCACGTCCAGCGCCGACGTCGGCTCGTCGCAGAGCAACAGCACCGGGTCGCCAACCAGGGCGCGCGCGATGCCGACCCGCTGTTGCTGCCCGCCCGACAACTGCTGGGGTCGGGCGTCGGCATACTCCTTCATTCCCAGCTTGTCGAGCAGTTCGACCGCCCGCTCTCGGTTCACAGGCTTTATCCGGGCGCCCTGTATCGCAGTGGCAACAAGGATATTGTCCAGTGCCGACAGCGCCGGCACCAGGGCCGCCTGCTGGAACACGAAGCCGTACTTCTTCATCCTCAGCGTGGCCAGTTCGTCTTCACTCAACCCGCCGACATCGCTGCCGGCCACCCTGATCCTACCGGCTGACGGCTTGAGCACCAGACCCATGATAGTGAGCAGTGTTGTCTTGCCTGAACCCGACGGTCCGGCCAGGGCGGTAAGCTCGCCGGGAAAGACATCCAGCCTTGTCTCCTTGAGCACGCGCCTGACCACGCGGCCGTCCGAGAAGTCGCGAGTGACTCCCTCGAGCTGCAGCACCGGCGCGACCATCTTTACCTGAACGCCGATGCCGGCTCGATCTTGAGCGCACGGCGCAAGGCCAGCGCCGAGCCGGCAAAGCACAGGAGGAAGGTAAGCAGCGCGTGCGCCGGCGGCAGCCAGACCGGCAGGTTGGCCGGCAGGCGTGAGCCCTTCACTCCGAACAGGAAGCCGGCGAGCAGGAAGAAGCCGATGAGCAGCCCGATGAGCCCGATGGTCAGCGCCTGGTACACGATGATAGCGAATATGTCCCGGCGCCTTGCCCCGAGCGCGCGCAGGACGGCGAAATCCCGCTGCCGGTTCAGCACGTTCGTGTACATCGTCAGGGTGATAATGACGACCCCGACCAGTATGCCGACGAGCGTCGAAAGCCCGAAGCTCGAGCCGATACCGGTGCTTGTCAGGTTGTAGATGATGGTATTGCGTGCCAGTTCTTGCGGTGTCAACGCCGAGGCCTTGGGCAGCAACACCTCGATATCGGCCAGCGTCTGCCTGATGTCTGCGCCCGGCTTGAGCCTGACCAGGATGTCGCTACAGCGGTCCGCGGGCAATCCGGTCACTTCGCGCGCCTTGGTCGCGTTTGTGAAAAGCAACGGAGCACCGAACGAGCGCGTACCTTCGGTGTAGCCGGCGACCCGGATGCGGCGCGAGTTCACCTCAACGATCTTGCCGATCTCGGGCTCGCCGAGGTCCTTCAGGTCGAACTTGTCCACGGTTGCGCCGTCGTGCTCAAGCAGCACATCGTTGCCCCCGGCCGTGAAGCGCCACGGCCCGCCGTGCAGCTCCGGCCGAGTGACCCCAATGACCTGCACCGGCTGAAACGTACCATTCGGTAACCGGAGCTGAGCACCGGAATAGATCACAGGTTCGGCCCACTCGATCTGCGGCAGCCCGACCAGCCGGTCGACGTAGCGACTCGGGAGACTGCTGACGGAGGAAGTATTCACCACGTTCTTCGACACGACCCAGATATCGGCTCCGCTGTTGTCAACCACGGCTGACATCAAGCTGAAGAGTCCGAACATTATTGCCAACTGCTGGCCGACGAGGAACACTATGGCCACTACACCCAGTATGGCTCCGGCAGTCGTGGAGCGCTCGTGCAGGAGCATGCGGACCGCCGCGTACCTACGCATGCGAATCCAACAATCTCTGACAGGCCCTGTCGGCCTCATCCAGGCTGGATACTACAACCACCCGCGGACCTGACAGCTTAGGGCGGGCGAGTTCCGCAGCTTTGCCGCCAAGCACCACACCAAGGCCTGGTTTCGCAGCCAGTGCCTTGTCGACGAGGTGCCTCGTGGCCGGCAGATTGGCAATCATGGTGACCGAAAACAGTGCGACGTCAGGGTCGTAGCTTCTCAGGGCGGCGATGATATCTTCCTCAGGTGTGCTCCGCCCGGCGGCGAATGTGCTCCAGCCGACAAGGCGCAGGTGCTCAGAAGCGAGATCGGCCCCGATATCGTGCTCCTCGCCCGGGACGCAGGCAACCAGAGCCTTGTGGCCGCTGGCGGCAGCCGGGTCAACGCTGTCGAACAGGCGATAGAGCACGTAGCGGCAGATCTCGGTCACGGCATGCTCATCGGCCACGCTGATTCGCGCCTCTTCCCACAGACGCCCGATGTGCCGGAGCGCCGGCAACACGAGTTCGTCCGCGGTCCTGGTCACCGGCGTCTTGCGGCTAAGCGCACCTGCTGCCGCAGCCCGCCGCTTCCGCGCCAGCAGCAACTGCACGAAGGCGGCGACCTCGGGGGTCGGCTCAGACGTGGGCATCGCGGACTCGACCAGCGCGCCCAGGTTGTGCCGCCACGCGTCAATCGGCCGGGTCAGCTCCGTGGCTTCCGACTGCGGCAGTTCGCTCGTGAACGCCAGGCTCCAGGCCTCGAGCATGCGGCCAAAGTAACCTGGTCCGAAGCCACGCCGGCCCATCACGCCGGCAAGCCACCGGAGCTGCCCGGCAATCTCGTCGAGGAGGTCGAACTCGTAGCACGCCAGCAGCACGTGGCCGAACCAGTGGCTGTAATGCCGGGCGAGGACCGGGCTGCCGCATTCCGGACCGGCGCACTCGAACTTCAGGTCGAGTTCCAGCCGCTCGTCCACGGCCACGAGCAACTCTTCCATTTTCGCTCGGAACCCGGCGGTAGCTTCGATAGAGACACGGTTTGCCATCTGTGGCCGGATTTTACCCAATCAGCCACGCTGATTCAAATCAAGTGCGGCCGCTCAGCCCCTCAGCAGACGAGTCCGGCCGGGTCCTCGGACCGGAAAAGCCCGACAGGCTGGACCGCATGATTGAACGCTTGAGGTTGAGGACTTTCCCCCGAGATTCACCGCTTGACTCTCTGTTGCCGGTAGGCTAAAGTCTCGCCACGCGCCCGTAGCTCAGATGGATAGAGCGGCAGACTCCGGATCTGCAGGCCACGCGTTCAATTCGCGTCGGGCGCTTTTGCCGCAGAAGGGATAAAGGGATCAAGGGATGCAGTGTCCGAAATTCGGTCCTTCACTTTATCCCTCTATCCCTCTGTCCCTCTAGCTCTCGGAGTTCTAATGGATTTCTATGATGTTGTCCGCAAACGCCTGAGCGTCCGCTCCTACAAACCCGACCCGGTACCCGACGAAGTTCTCAACCGCATCCTCGACGCCGGCCGCCTCGCCCCTTCAGCCAAGAACTGCCAGCCGTGGAAGTTCATCGTCGTCAAAGACCCGACCATCCGGCAGGCACTTGTCGCGGCGTGCAGAGGCCAGGGCTCAGTCGGCCAGGCCCCGGTCGTCATCTGCGGCTGCTGCATAGAAGAACAGGTCTGGAAGCGAATGGGTGGCTACTGGTCGGCCGAGGCGGTGGACATCACTATCGCCCTCGAACACATGATGCTCGCAGCCGCGTCCGAAGGACTCGGCACCTGCTGGATTGGCGCGTTCCTCGAGGCCGAAGTCAAGAAGGTGCTTGCGATTCCCGAAGGGGTCAAACCGATTGCGCTCACGCCGCTCGGCTACCCGGCCCGCGAGTCTCAGCCGCAGCCCCGCAAGCCGCTATCCGAGATTGTCTGCTACGACAGATACCAGTAGACCGCAAACCGACGACCGGGGACCGCTTCCTGAGTTCTCTTCGTGTCTTGGTGTCTTTGTGGTGGAATCCGGTCGGACCTTCTGACTTCTGCGATCTAGCTTCCGGCTTCTGACTTCGTCCCCTCCTCAGACTCAACGTCCCGCTCCATGATAACCGCATCCTCGCCGTTCTCATAGTATCCCTTGCGAAGATAGGTCGGCACGAAGCCGCGGTCGGCATAGAACTTCCTGGCAATCGTGTTCGATACCCGCACCTCGAGGTAGAACGACTTCGCCGCGCTGCGCCGCGCGAAGGCACCGACCTCATCGAGCAGCCTGCCCCCCACTCCCTTCTCGCGTTCGTACTCGCTGACCGCGAGGTTGGCGAGGTGCGTCTCCTCAGTTCCCCATGCCACGGCGTAGCCGATGATGATTCCGTCCTCTTCGGCAACAATGGAAAGGCCTTGCGGCCGGTTGAGGTCCGACAGGAAAAACGAGCGGCGCCATGGACTGAGGAATATGGCCCTCTCCAGGTCCATCACCTGCTCGAGGTCGGCTTCAGTCATCGGCCTGATGGTCACAGCAAGATAATGCCGGCCGCGCGGCCCGTGTCAACCCCGCGCTAACGCGTGAGCACGACCTTACGGACGGTATCGGCCTCGCGCACAAAGTAGACACCGGGCGCAAGGCGCGATACATCATTGGGACCCGGCCTGAGTTCCAGCGCCGAGCGTCCCGAAGCATCGAGCAGAGCGACAGCCGCGGCCTCGCGGCCGGGCGTCCCGGCAACTGCGAGCACCCTGCGCGCCAGCGTAACCTGAGCCCTGCTGCCCCCGGGTTGCCGCCGCCAGTCAGTCACACCTTCGACTGCCGAGTCGGTCATCGCGACTCGCCCATGTCCAAGCAGCCCGGCGCGATAGAGTGAGTCCGGCATGCTGTCGCAGTAGTTGTACAGCAGTGTGAGCGCACTGTCGTTCGTCATGCCGGGATACGCCGACTTGAACCAGGCCAGCACGCCGGCGACGATCGGCGTGGCAATGGAAGTCCCATCGTATAACTTGAGCCCGGTTGGCAATGTCGACAGGATACCAACCCCGGGCGCGCAGACGTCAATCCAGTCGCCGAACGCCGAGAACGGCGCCTTCTTATCATCCCGGTCGCTGGCCGCCACGGCGATGACATTTGGGAATGCGGCCGGGTAGGTAGAATCGGTCTCCCCGCCCGCGGCCGCGACGCTCAAGGCTCCGGCCGACCAGATAACCTGGCAGGCATTGTTGAGCGGCTCGTATGGGCTTGCTGAGCTGAAGCTCATCGAGAAGACCCAGGCCCCCTTGTCCAGGGCATAGTTGACCGCGGCGATCGCTGCGCCTAGATTGATGCCCGCGCTGCTTCCACAGCGTAAGGCCATCGCCCGGCAATTCCACGTTGGGGCGGCAACGCCAAGTCCATTGTTCGTGACCGCGTTGGCCGCACCCCAGCAGCCCGTTCCGTGGCCGTTGGTGTCCGCCGGCATCGGATCAGGGTCGCCACCGACGTAGTCAAAGCCGATGACATCATCAGTGTAGCCGTTGCCGTCCTGGTCAACACCATCAAGGTCGCCGTCCGGGTACCAATCCAGGTCGAATCGGCCGTTGCCGTTGATGTCTTCAGCCGAGTTAATCCAGAGGTTCGCCGCAATCTCTTCCTGCGTCCAGTCGAGACCGTCGTCGATTACCGCGATAATGACACTGCTGTCGCCGTGAGCGCTGTCCCACGCCTGAGGTGCGCGGATACGAGGCAGATGCCATTGCTCGCCGTAGCGAGGGTCGTTGGGAATCTGATCGGCCTGGCAGAGGTCGAGCACGGCGTTCGGCCACGCGCCGGCAACTTCGGGTAGTTCCACAAACTCCGATAGCAGACGCGGGATGTCTGACTCGGCTCCGAAGGAAAGGAGAAAGAGCAGGTCCGAACCGGCCGCGAGCGTGGCCGGGCCGGGCTTCGGGTTCCGAATTACGCGCTCGACGCCAGTGACGCCCTCCCGTCGGCAGAGCTCGTCCAGTTGGGGAACGCCGAAGCAGTCGCGCGAGATTCTCACCTGTCCGCGCAACTCGCCCCGAAGCTGAACCAGCATCTGACCGGCGATGTACTTCTCCCCGGAAGGAAGAACTGCCACCGTCTGACCGACGGCCTGCAGTCCCGCCAGCAAACAACAGACTGCTACGACACCGAAGCTCATCTTCATCTGTCCTCCTGTGAATACGGCCACGAGCGCAGCCGAGCTTTGCGGCTTCCCACAAGCGATTGATGATACGGCGGCCTGTAATGACGTCAAGTCATGGAGCAAAGCCGAAACGTCTGGAGAGCGACGAAGACGACTGCGTACGGCCGGAGCGTGCCGACCCTGAGGAATTGCCTCCGAGGAACTGGTCAGCGCCGCTGACCAGGCCGAAGGCGTATCGACTCGGACTTAGAGCATTCGGGTTTCATTCGGTATTCGGCCTTCGGACTTCGGGTTTCTCCTTTACCAGATATATCCAGGGCAGGCTGATTAGGGTCGTGATTCCCTTCACGATGACGTTGGCCCAGAATATGCTCACGACCACGAGCATCGACATCCGGCCGATGAAGGCGAGACCGCAGAACAGGGCCGAGTCGAGCGGCACCGAGACCGAGTTCGACGTCAGCACGCGCATCCACTGGAGCTTGTGTCCGACCTTGTTGACCCACACCTGGTAGACCTGACCGTCGACCAACTCGGAGACAACCTGCGCGACTATTGAGGCGAAGACGAGCCGCCAGGTTGGTGAAAGCACCTGTCCAAATTCCAGTTGCGAACCGACACCCAGGTCGGGCGGCAGTCGCGCCACGAGCCAGTAGAGCCCGGCCATGAACAGGTTCGCCGCTGCCGCGGTGATGACGACGGCCCGCGCCACCTTGATGCCGCCGGTCTTGTGCACGAGGTCGCGCAGGGTGAAGGTGAAGGGGTAGATGAGTGTGCCCGCATCCATGCTGAATCCGGCAATCATCAGGATCCGCAGGCTCGTCACGTTCGAGAGCAGTTGAGCGGCGACGTAGAGCGAGCTGACAACCGCGACCGAAACGATTCCGGACTGCCTTTCGGGTTCTTTCATTTGGTCATTAGGATTTCAATCGACATTCGTCATTCGCACTTCGTCATTTCCTGGCGACTGCCACCAGCCAGCGCGAGTTGTGGTCGTATGGCTCAGCATTGAGCCCGCCATAGATGTCTGCCTTTGTGAAGCCGGCGCGCAGCAGCAGGTCACGCAACTCCACCCCCGAGTACACCCGCAGGAAGAACCGGAACTCGCTCACTTTACCCTTACGAATGACCACCCAGCGGTTCTCGAGCCCGGTCCAGCCGGGCGCCACCTTCCGCTCCTGGAGAGCGAAAGTGCCGTCTTCTTCCTGCCAATCGCTGGTCTGGAAGTGACGGACCAGCCACTCTTTGCCGGCCGCCTGAATCAGAAACCTGCCGCCGGGCCGCAACGACTGCAGCACGTGCCTGCAGACCCTCAGGTCATCCGCCGCGTCTTCAAAGTACCCGAACGAGGTGAACATGTTGATACAGGCATCAAAGGCGCGAGTCCGGACGAACCGTCTCATGTCCGAACGGACTAACTCCACGTCGAGCTTCTCCTGCCTTGCCCGCCGACGGGCCTCGGCCAGGTAGAATACGGTCCGGTCGACCCCGGTGACCTTGAAGCCACGCCGCGCAAGCTCGACGCTGAACCGTCCCGGCCCGCAGCAGAGGTCCAATACGCTCGCCCCGGGCTTCAGGCCCAGGATCTTCGCCAGCGGTTCCGCATCTCTTGCCGCCATCTGCCACCGCTCATCACGGAACAAAGAATGCCTGAACGTCGCCCAGAAGGCGTTGTTCTCGAACCACGGGGTCTTGTGCTTCATGGTGCGGTTACTCTAAGCAGCAAGGGTCAGGGAGTCAAGGATTCGAGTGTCCGGACATCGAACCCTGGACCGTTCGAATCCTCACCCCTTCCCTCTCCCGCTGAGAGCGGGCGAGGGTGAGGGGAATAACACTCCTTCCCTCTCCCTTTGGGAGAGGGCGAGGGTGAGGGATTGGTGATTGGCAAGGTCATTCATTTGACTGTCCGCTCTCCTGCCCTATCCTATACGTCCATGCCCCGAAAGACAAAATCGGCCGAGCCCATCGCGTCGTCGTCCCGGCCACAGGCCCTGACGCCCCGGGAAACCGTCCGCGAGCTCGACCGCTATGTCATCGGCCAGGAGGCGGCCAAGAAGGCCGTCGCCATCGCCCTCCGCAATCGCTGGCGTCGCAGCCAAGTGCCGGAGCAGTTGCGCGACGAGATAATGCCGAACAACATCATCCTCATCGGCCCTACCGGCGTCGGCAAGACTGAAATAGCGCGCCGGCTCGCGCGCCTTGCCCAGGCCCCGTTCGTGAAGGTGGAGGCCTCGAAGTTCACCGAGGTCGGCTATGTCGGCCGCGACGTGGATTCGATGATTCGCGACCTGATGGAGATCGGCGTCAACATGGTTAAGGCCGAGCGGATGCAATTAGTGATTGGGCGAGCCGTCGAACTGGCCGAGGAACGCATCCTCGACAGCTTGAGCCCGCGCCCGGCCAGGCCTCCGGAAGGCGCCGGGCCGGCAGCGGAAGCCCGGGAGCAGCTCCGGGTCAGTCTCCGTGCGGGCGAGTTGGACCAGCGAGCCGTCGAAGTCGAGTCGGTTTCCCAGTTCATGCCCTTCTCGGAGATGCTGTCGCAGATGGGCGGCGAGGAGATGGCAATCGAAGTACAGGGTTTGATGTCCGCGACCATGCCGAAGCGCACGAAGAAGCGGAAGCTGACCGTTGCCGAGGCGCGGCGCCTGCTGCCGCAGGAAGAGGCGCAGAAGCTGATTGACATGGACGAGGTGATTGCCGAGGCGCGGCAGCGCACCGAGAAATCGGGCATCGTCTTCATCGACGAGATTGACAAAATTGTGGCGGCCACGCCTTCGACCTCGGGTCCGGACGTCTCGCGCGAAGGCGTACAGCGCGACCTTTTGCCGGTTATCGAGGGTTCGAGCGTCCTGACCAAATACGGCATGCTTCGGACCGACCA
>Ga0172370_10006588_pt1 | contig 14548 bp, 12 predicted proteins | sample LakKiv5m_FD_114538 | JGI IMG/M metagenome (GOLD analysis project Ga0172370, IMG submission 114538) | Freshwater microbial communities from Kabuno Bay, South-Kivu, Congo - kab_022012_11.5m | ecosystem: Environmental > Aquatic > Freshwater > Lake | place: Democratic Republic of the Congo...
ACGGTGATAAAGACCGCTATGGGGGGAAAGGGGTGTTGAATGCGGTTAAAAATGCAAATACCATTATCGCCCCCGCCATCGAAGGAAAATGTTTCCACAATCAGCGGGAATTGGATATCCTGTTGATTGATCTGGATGGGACGCCCAACAAGTCCAAATTGGGTGCCAATGCCATTCTGGGCGTATCGATGGCTTTTTCAAGGGCATGTGCTCTCTCTCAAGGTGTGTCTCTTTATCAACACCTTGGGGGATCAAATGCCCATGTACTTCCAGTCCCCTGCATGAATATAATCAATGGGGGCAAACATGCCGACAACAATGTTGATTTCCAGGAATTCATGATCGCACCTCATGGAGCCCCCACTTTTACCGAATCCATTCGCATGGGAATCGAGGTGTTTCATACACTGAAGTCGGTTTTGAAAAGCAAAGGATACAGCACAGGAGTCGGGGATGAAGGTGGATTTGCACCCGATCTCAAATCTAATGATGAGGCCGTCGAGGTGATTCTCGAGGCAATTGTAAAGGCTGGATACAAACCGGGTGACCAGGTGAGCATCTGCCTGGATCCTGCTGCCAGCGAGTTGTGGGAAGACGGCAAATACAAATTATTCAAGAGTACCGGCAAGTTTATCAGCAGCGATGACATGGTCAGGCTGTGGGAAAAATGGATCGATCAATACCCCATTGTTTTGCTGGAAGACGGATTAGCCGAGAACGACTGGTCCGGATGGCAAAACCTTACCCGAACGTTGGGCAACCGCACCGAAATCGTGGGTGATGACATATTCTGCACCAACAAGAAGATTCTGGCGGAAGGTATCGAAAAGGGGGTAGCCAATTCCATCCTGATCAAACTGAACCAGATCGGTACGGTTTCGGAAACACTGGAGACAATCGAGATGGCCTACCGGAATTCATACAATTGCTTTGTTTCTCACCGAAGCGGTGAAACCATTGATAGCTTTATTTCCGACCTGACCGTAGCCGTAAACGCGGGCCACCTGAAAACCGGCAGTGGATGCAGAGGAGAAAGGATTGAGAAATTCAATCAGTTAATGAGGATCGAGAATGAATTGGGCACATCAGCCTCTTTCGCTGGTAAGGCCGCCTTTAAAAACAGGAGATGAGCCATTGGCGGGATATCCTTCTTGAAATTTCTGCCATCAACGAGGTATCCGGTTTGCCGGATACGACTGCTCCGGTCCTGGAGTGGCTGGGTCAGGAAAATCCACCCATTCAGGTGGCAGTTCTCGGGCAGTTTAAATCAGGGAAAAGCTCCCTGATAAATAGCCTGTTGGAGGATGCTATCCTGCCTGTCGGTGTGATACCGGTCACCTCAGTAATCACCTCGGTGGAATTTTCATCGTCTCCCAAGGTGACAATGGTATATCATAACGGCACCCGGGTCGAAAAAGATCCGGGAAGTTTGTCCCAATACAGCACGGAAAAGGGGAACCCCGGTAACAGGGATGGTATCTCGCTGGCCTCGGTTGGGCACCCTTCCATGTCCAGATACCGGCATCTTCGCCTGGTGGATACACCTGGCCTGAGCAGCATCAACCAGAGAAATACCGATACCACCCGGCAATGGCTCCCCGTTGCCGGGGCTGCGATCATCGCCATCAGTTCCGAAAGGCCTCTTTCTGATGAGGACCTTCTCCTGATTCGCGGTACCATGAGCGTCACGCCGGTGGTCTCGATCGTCGTTACCAAGGCTGACCTGCTGGATCCACTGGCCTTAAACGAGGTCCATTCATACATACAGGATAAAGTCTTCCAGGCGACGGAAAAAAAGATTGCGGTTTACAACTATTCCATCCGTGATAATTTCGTCGTGGAAAGAGCCCTGTTTTGCCGGGAAGTCCTGGAGTCGTTGGAATCGGACTATGCGAAGGAGCTCGAACGGATCATCCAATATAAGATTTCTGCCATCAGGGATGAAAGCATCCAATGTACCCGGCTGGCTCTTCAGGCAGCACTGAAAAAAAAGGACGGCAAGGAGAAAATCGGCGCCATTCTGGACGAAATTCGTACCAACCGTCATCACCAGGTACGTGAGATGATGCTTACCTCTTCTGCAATGAAAAGTGAAGTCCGGCCACGGCTTGAAACGTTGATCCTGCCATATGAACCAGACATAACCACAGGGCTCCGGACAGTTTTTAATGAGAAATTCCCTGCCTGGAATGGATCGCTGAACAAAATCGCCCGACTTTTTGAAAAATGGATGGCCGAAAGTCTGGGCGAGGAGATCAGGGCGATTGACGATTCTCTGCAGGAACCGCTTGAGAAAATCGTCGGCGAAACGATGGCCTATTTCCAATACTCGGCGAGGCTTTTCAGGCAGAAGCTGGATGAAAAGCTTTACGACCAGTTTGGTCTCACCCTGCCGGAGGATTATTGGCAACTGAATCGAATCGAAATTGATATACTCGATGTATCCATTTATTTCTCATTCGATTCTCACCTGGATATGCTGCTGTTCTTTCTGCCGATGCGCCGGTTTGGCTGGGCTTTCCGAAATCATTTTTCGCGAAGGATTGCAATTGAAACGGAAAAGAACCTGTACCGTAATGTTTCCGATTTGACTGGCAAACTGATTCGTACGATCGATGACCTTTACCAGCAAAGCCAGCGGTTTATCTCGGATCAGATGCGTTGGGTGGAAGCAGTCCTGCAGGAAGCCCGTACGAATGATGAGATGTTAAAAGATTGTCTTGTTAAACTTGAGCAATTAGCTGCTTATGAATATAATGGATAATATTTGGTTTGTTGCCGCAATCTGGATGGGTATGGCCTTCCTGGCTAGCCTGATCTCGATAAGAATTGGCATTTCAGTAGCCCTGATCGAAATTCTGTTAGGTGTAATTGCCGGTAATTTCCTGGGAATTCACAACACCACCCAGTGGATTGATTTTCTGGCCATGCTCGGAAGTGGGGTTTTAACGTTCCTGGCAGGCGCCGAAATTGATCCGGCATCATTAAAAGCCAACCTGAAAGCCAGCCTGATGATCGGAGTGCTCTCATTTTTTATCCCATTTATCTCAGTCTGGATGATTGCTCAGCACTTGCTTGGATGGGAGCTCCATCAGGCTCAGATTGCCGGTATAGCGCTATCCACCACCTCTGTTGCCGTGGTTTATGCGGTCATGATCGAAAAGAAGCTTAGCGATACCTCAATGGGAAAGATGATATTGGCGGCCTGCTTCATAACTGATTTCGGAACAGTCCTTGCCCTTGGGGTTCTTTTTGCCAATTTCAATCTCTGGATGGTGGCCTTTGTCGTGATTATGTGCATCCTGCTATGGTTCATGCCGCGATGGACCAAGTTCCTGATAGGCAGACTGGGAGCCAATAAGGTGAGCCAACCTGAGGTGAAATTCATTCTCCTGGTTTTATTCTTTTTGGGAGGGCTGGCTACAACCGCGAAAAGCGAAGCAGTTTTACCCGCCTACCTGATAGGACTCGTGGTAGCCGGGGTTTTTGTGCGGGACAAGACCCTGGTCGACCGGATGAGAACCATTGCCTTTGCCATTTTTACCCCGTTTTATTTTATGAAAGCCGGGTTGTATGTCTCCCTGCCGGTCATCTGGTTCTCGCTGGGCATCATTATACTGTTCCTGCTGATTAAGATTGTAACCAAGATTATCGGGGTATATCCCCTGGCTCGTATTTCCCATATGCGCAAAAAGGAAGCATCCTATACCACCTTACTGATGGCCACAGGACTGACTTTTGGAACCATCTCGGCCTTGTTTGGGCTGAATAATCATATCATCGACCAGAAACAATATACCATATTGGTAACCGTGGTTATCCTAAGCGCGATCATACCCACGCTTATTGCCCAAAAATTCTTTCAGCCTGAAATAAGCACCATGATCGCATGGGGCCGCCTGCGCAGAATGAGCGACAAAGCCAATAAAACCAAACGAAAGCAATAACCGATTAATCATAATACACCATGTTCAAAAAAATTGTTGTGGCTTATGATGGTTCCGAAGGAGCCGAAAAAGCATTAAGTAATGCCCTGGGAATGGCCATACTATGTGGTGCCAGGTTGACAGCCTTGTGGGTTGGGGGATACCGACCCTATTACCATGAAACCATAGCGGAAATTGATGAAGAAACCCGTTCTATCGAGGCTTTTTCAAATAAACTCCGAAAAAGGCTGAAAGCAATCGGCCAGGAAAAGGGAATTGAAATAGAATATGCTCACCTGCAAGGTAATCCGGCCAAGCTGATAGTGGATTTTGCCGATAAAAGCAAATCAGACCTGATCGTCATGGGGTGCAAAGGCCATTCCGGATTATGGGGAAATGACTTGGGACATGTAACGGATAAAGTGAGCGAGAATGCAAAATGCAATGTGTTGATTGTCAGAAAAGAGATTCCTTAAACGGAAAATTTATGATCGAAATAGAGTTACCCGGTGATAAAGTCTTAAAATTCAAGCACCTGATCATTGATTTTAATGGCACCCTGGCAGTCGATGGCAAATTGGTTGATGGCGTTCATGAACGCCTCAGGCAATTGTCGCAATTATTGAAGATTCATGTAATCACAGCAGATACATTCGGAACCGCAAGAGATGAATTATCAGAAATAAATTGCCGTATAACCATTCTGCAACCCACATTGCAAGACCTTGCAAAGGAGGAAGCAATTTTAAAGGAAGGGCCATGTTCCTGTATCGCAATCGGAAACGGGCAGAATGATGTATTAATGGTTGATAAGGCTGGATTGGGGATCGCTGTTATTGAGGGGGAGGGAGCCTCGGCGCGGTTGTTGACTTCAGCAGATCTGGTTTGTAAAAGTATTATTGAGGCACTGGATCTTCTCATCCATAGGCAGAGGTTAATTGCGACTTTAAGAAACTGAGGATGAATTCAATAGAATTGGGAGAAAACCACAAGAGAGCCTTTTGGTCAACGGTCTATATCATTGAGAAGCTTGTCACCGAGCTGGAACATGAACTACAACACCCGGTTCAGCGAATTCTGATTCAGACTACCAGGGACTATCCGGACGGGTATTCCTCACAATTACTGTCCCGGATTCAAGAAATCAAATCCTGCCTGGCTTCACTGGCCTCCAAGTACAACCTCAAGGAAGAGGAAAACTCCTTACATCAGCTGGTCGAATCGAAAAAGTCCGTCATGTGGGAAGTATTGCATGATACGGCCCCTGGGAAATTAAAAAGATATGGTACTTTCCCTGCTGAACATGCCCCGGAATTCGAGGCCGATTTGAACCGTTTAATGATGATGATCGAAAATCTTTAAAAATCACAACAGAACAATAGGAATGAAGAAGAGATTCGGACTGGTAATACTGGCTGGTTTGCTGGCAAGCGGAACCGGTTTTACGCAAAACACGCTCGATTATTACCTCAGGGCAGCACGGGAAAACAACCCGGTTATCAAGGAGAATTTGTCCCAAAAAGACAAGGCTGTAATCCAGGAGAAAATTATCAGGGCGGAATATCAGGGCCCCAAGATATATGCTTCAGGGGAAGTAAATTACCCGCCCTTGTTTCCGAACAAAGACGACCCCAGGGCTTTCGGTTACGAGAGGGCAATTACAAACGGAGGCCTGATCGCGGCTAATCTGAATGGGTTACAGCCTGTATTTAACCGCCAGGTCCGCGAAACATTGACCAATCAGGTTCGGAACACCGGTGAAGCCGGGGTTGTCCAGGCTTCTCTTACCCTGCACCAATTGGAGAAAGAGGTTACCGATCAATTTATTATAGCCTGTCAAAATCTTTCGCAGATCAATTTCACAACTGATATTAAGAATCAGCTGTTAAAACAGAAGGAGCTTGTTGAAACTTTGGCTCAAAGCGGTATTTACAAGGCATCTGACATCCTGCTGATAAAAATCGAAATTGAGAATGAAACAGCCTTGCTTAACAATCTTCAATCAGTTTATCATCAAAATCTTTCATTGCTGAATTCAAAATGCGGGCTTACCAATGAACCCCCGGTCAATCTGATATTGCCGGACATTAAACCGAAGGATGCCGATCAATCATCGAAATTCCTGGAAAAATTCAGATCCGACAGCTTGCGTGAAGTGTATAATCTCGAATCTGCAAACCTAAAATACAAGCCCCAGTTCAGTGTTTATGGGAACACCGGGTTGAAAGCCATGGAATTTCAAGGAATACAGCGCAAGTTTGGCATCATGGGAGGCCTGACCATGTTCATACCAATTTATGACGGGCACCAAAAGGAATTTATCTCGCAGCAAACGGAAATAAACATTCAGAATATCGCCAATTATAAACAAGACTTTTTAATACAGAAAAGCAACCGGCAGAAAGCTCTGTATTCCAGTCTGGTCCTGATTGTCGAAAGAATTGATATACTTCAGGCTCAGTTAAACGATTACCAAAAGCTGATTGAGCTATACCAGAGTGAGTTAAAGGCTGGCAACCTCGAAATGATCAACTATATGAACACCATCCGGGCATACAGTACGCTGCAGAATGAATTGACCGTCAATGAAATAAATAAATTATTACTGATTAATGAAAGCAACTATTACAACTGGTAAGAATAACAACATGAGAAATCTTGTGGTACTAATCGTTCTCGTGTCTGTATTGTTTGTTCAATGCCATCGCGCCGCGGTCAACGATCCGGTTGCTGCCCCCAAGGCTCAGGTTGAGGCTGTCAGGTTCTCTACCGATACACTCATGGAGGAAATAAGCTTTCAGGCACAGTCATTATATCTGGTGAAGAATGTGGTACAGGCGCCCATTGATTGTTACATCCACGAAACCCATATCGCCCCGGGTGATCGAGTCAACCCGGGTCAGATTATTTATGAAATAATCACCAAAGAAAGAAAAGCTGCCGAAAACCTGCAGGATACTGTATATAAGCAACTTGGGAAAATACCGATCAAGGCGGCCAAACAAGGCATCATCACTTCATTGAGGGGTCAGACCGGAGATTTCATGACCATGGGTACGGAAATGTGCCAAATCAGCACGGTACAAAGCCTGGTTTTTTCCATGCAGGTTCCACTTGAATACAGCCAGCTAGTCAAGCCCGGTGGTCATTGCGATATCGTTTTTGCCGACGGGACCATAATCTCCGGAACGATAAAAAATGAGCTCGGTAACATGAGTATCATGGCCCAAACCCGGCAATATCTGGTTAAACCGGCTAATCACTTTTTTATTCCCGAAAACCTGATAGCAACAGCGAAACTGGTGAGCCGGAAATCCGTCAGTTCCCAGGTTTTACCACTCCGTTGCCTTCTTTCCGATGAAATGATGCAGAATTTTTGGGTGATGAAGCTCTTCAATGATACCACAGCAGTTAAAATTGCGGTTAAACCCGGGATGAAAAACAAGGATAAGGTCGAGATACTGGATCCAGTTTTCTTACCTACCGATCGTATCCTTTCCGATGGCAATTACGGGCTTGCCGATACCGCTTTGGTTCACGTTCAACAACGATAACCATGGAAAACCGGAATTTTTTCAGGCAATTTCAAAAACCCCTGCTGTTTCTTATGGGGGTTATCCTGCTTTGGGGGATCTATTCCTACAGCAAGATGTACACCTCCCTTTTCCCGGAAGTTACTTTTCCCAAAATCACCCTGATCGCTGATAACGGCCAACAGCCGGTCGACCGCATGATGGTCACCGTTACCAAACCGCTGGAAAGTGCCCTGAAAAGGGTCAAGGGGGTAACCCTTGTCCGAAGTTCAACCAGCAGGGGGTCCTGCGTCATTTCTGCCTATTTCACCTGGGACGTGGATATTTACAATACGAAGATCCAGGTGGAGTCGCGAATCAATGAAATAAATAATTTCTTGCCTCCCAATACCACCATTCAGGTGGAAGCCATGAACCAGTCCATCTTCCCGGTTTATGGACTTACTCTCGAGAGCAAAACGGCCAATCTGGCGGAGTTGCGTAAAGCAGGCATGTTCATAGTACGGCCTGGATTTTCCCAAGTCGATGGCATCTCAAACGTCGTGGTCAGGGGCGGCAAGACCAAGGAGTATGTGATCACCCCTGATATTGCGAAGATGACCGCGCTGAGGATTACCCTTCAGGACATCCGGTCTGCAATCGCCGACAACAATTTTGTTGAATCGAACGGGCTGATGGACAATTACAAACGATTGTATCTCACCTTAACAGATACGCGGGTTGAGAACAATGATGAATTGGGCAATACCATTGTCAAGTACGTTGATGACAGGGTGCTGAAACTTAAAGATATCGCTGAAATAAGTCTGGATGAAGAACTTGAGTTTACGAAAATCAATGCAAACGGTCATGAAGCCGTTCTGATCGACCTGGTCAAGCAGGAAGGGGTTAACCTGATTGATTTTGCAAAAACTGTCTCCGCGAAAACTTCGGAAATTCAAAAGCAGCTTCCGAAAGGGATGACCCTGAAGACCTATTACAACCAGGCCGCTTTTGTCAGCGATTCCATCGATAGTGTGATACATAGCATCCTTGAAGGGCTTTTGCTGGCCGTCTTTGTGACATTCATCTTTCTCAAGTCTTTTAAGGCGGGGATCAAACTGGTTCTGATCATTCCGGTGATTTTTGCCGCATCGGTCGGTGTTCTGCATCTCCTGGGGATTACGCTGAACGTTATGTCGCTTGGAGCCATAGCCGCATCCATCGGGTTGATCATCGATGATGCAATCGTGATTATTGAGCAGATTTATCGCGGGCACGAAGAAGCGCCCGAAAACACCAAATACCAGGTGGTCAAGGACAATATCAGGTTCCTTTTCCCCTCCATGGTGGGCTCTTCGCTAAGCACGATCGGCATCTTTTTACCCTTTGCTCTGATGACAGGCGTTGCCGGAACCTTCTTTAAGGAGCTGGCACTGACCATGGAAATAACCCTTACCTGCTCGTTTCTGATCACCTGGCTGGGAATTCCGGCCCTTCATTTAGTCACCGGGGATAAAAAGTTTACCCCCAAGGAAAAAAGAGAACTGGCCTACGAAGCCGGCCATGAGGGAGAACGGAAAGGGTTGAAATGGCTGTTCTGGACATTCGATAAGCCCTGGTTTGCAGCTGTGCTTTGCGTGTTTCTGCTCGGTTCATCGATTTGGCTGACTGGCAGAATCGAAACGGGATTCCTTCCAAAACTCGATGAAGGGACCATCGTACTTGATTATTACTCCCCATCCGGTACATCGCTCGAAGAAACCGATGCACTCCTTCAGAAAGTGGAGAAAATTATTCTGGACCATCCGGATGTCGAATCCTATTCACGAAGACTGGGGCTGAGAATGGCCTTCCGTACCCTTCCTTCCAATTACGGAGATTACCTGATCCAGCTTAAAACCACAAGGGAACAATCCACGGAGGAAGTGATCGATCAGTTAAGGAAGAACATCGAGGCCAATGTTCCCGTTCTGAAGGTTGCTTTCGGACAGCGCATTGCCGACCTGTTGGGCGATCTTATGAGCACGGCCGCTCCCATCGAGGTGAAAATATTTGGTGATAACCAGCAAAGGCTTGAACAACTGGCCGATCAGGTCGGAAGATCTATGGCAAAAATCGAAGGTGTTGTTGATATTGAAAATGGATTGGTCAACGCTGGCCCTTCGATTGTCTTCCTGCCCGATCAGAAAAAATTGCTGCAAAACGGACTTACACTCAGGGAATTTCAGGATCAATTGAGTACCATGGTCAATGGTATTACCCTCGGGGTTAACATGATGAATGTGAATGTTTCTCCCCAACAGTCATCCCTTGGTGGGTTGCAGGTGGGTGAGATTCAGGAGGGTGAGCAGATGCTGAAGATCCGGATGCGGTACAATAAATTTACGGATACGAACATCGATGAAGTCATGAAACAGCCTCTTTTTATGAAGGATGGCTCAATTAAGCCTCTATCGCTGTTCTGTTCCTATGAGGTTATTCCGGGTGAGATTGAACTGAAGCGCGAGGATCTGAAATCCGATATTGTCCTGGAGGCCCGGCTCAACGGTATCGAACTGGGAACAGCCATCAAAAAAATACAGGCACAAATAAAATCAGATGTTCAGCTTCCAATCGGATACAGCATCTCCTATGGTGGCCAGTATTCGGAGCAGCAACAATCGTTCAGGGAGCTTCTGTTCATCCTGATTTCGGCAACCATTCTGGTTTTCGGCATTATCCTGTTTCTTTACAAGGATTTTAAAATTTCCTTGCTGCTCATATTCATTTCCATACTTGGCATGTCGGGAAGTCTCTGGGCTTTGTTTATCACCGGAACTCCGCTGAATGTAGGCAGCTATACGGGAATCATCATGATCGTCGGGATCATTGGGGAGAATGCCATCTTTACGGTTCAGCAGTTCTTTTTGGAGCTAAGGAAATCAGGGAGTGCCGAGCATGCCATAAATTTTGCCATATCAACGCGAATCAGGCCCAAACTAATGACCGCAGTTTCAGCCATTCTGGCCCTGATGCCGCTGGCACTCGGCATTGGGTTGGGAGCACAGATGCAGCAACCCCTTGCCATTGCCGTCATCGGTGGTTTTGTAATGGCTATGCCCATGTTGCTGTTTGTTTTGCCGGCATTCCTGAAACTGATCTACAAAAGGTCGAACGATTGATTATCTGGTGAAATAGCGGGACTTTCAGGCGTTGCTAAATAGTATTTCTATGGACTAAAATGAACTTAAAATCGCTGATGAGAAGGCAAGGTTAAAATAAACATGATTGTCCTTTTTTTAAGATAGGCCCAATTCTACTTTTCCGGCAAAACAGCCCCCATGCCGGACAAGATACGCAGGACCGAAGTCCTGAAAGCCCTGGATGTCAAGAGTAATCCTGATGGAAGTCAGGTCGTTTACAGCATTGTTTTCATGAAGAAAAACGGGGAGCGGGTGTTTGTGCCCCGGGCGGTTTCCTGCGGTTTGCCGTTTTCCCTTTCGGCCCACCGGATGCGGGGTGTGATGCCGGTGGATAGTCGGGGAGAGAAAAGCGGGCATGTGTACCCGGTCAATATTGACCATATCCTTGAATTTAACTCCATGGAGGTGGTACTGTAATGGCCGAGATCCTGTTCAACGGAGAAGGGGTGCCGCTGATGGCATTCGGGAAAACCTACTTTGCCACAACAACAGGCAACCCGGAAATCATCCGGCCCTCCCGTACGGTTGAGGAAATGGACCAGACCGAAAATTTTGACGGGTACCGGATCAGTCCCTGGGGGGAAGCCAATGATTTTCCGGTCCGGGCCTTGGATATGATCGGGCGTACCGGGGTGCTGAATACGGGCCTGAAGTTTATCCGGAATTTCACCCTGGATCAGGGAGTGTTCCCGGTCCGGGTGACAGGATATGATCCTTCCGGTAATGAAAAGCTGGAGGTGGTCAATGACCCCAAACTGACCCGGCTGCTGGAAGGAAGGATGGTGCGCCGGTATATGGCCAATGCCCTTCGGGATTACTTTAAGCTCGGGATCGCTTTTCCGCAGCTGCTGCTAAATGGTGAAGGCAGTGAAGTGGTGGGGATTAATACGGTCAACGCCCTGCATTGCCGGTTGACCGAGGCCAAAGCGGGGGTGATCGAGAACTGCGTGGTCCACGGGGCATGGCCGGATCCTCCTGCACTGCCCTCTGAAGTAATACCGGTTCTCGATGTGTATGACCCACTGTCGGATCTTATCCGGCGTCGGATTGCCGGGACGACCAAGGGAAAGACCTTTATGTTCCTGGTTCGGGACGAGTGGGGGAGCGAGGACTATTATCCCCTTCCGGCCTGGTATTCGGCCTATCGGGCCGGGTGGATCGATATCGCCAATCAGGTACCGGCGTTCCTGAAGAAAGCCTACCTGAACCAGATCACCTGGCTCTGGCATGTTAAGATCCCTTACGCATATTGGGACAAACGGTTCCCAAAGAGCCAGTACAAAGACGACAATGCCCGGATGCGGCTCATCCAGGGAGAGATGGATGCCATCGAAGAATCCCTGACCGGAACGGCCAATGCCAATAAGGCGCTGTTCTCCCATTATGCTTCCAATTCACAGGGAAAGCCCGAGGAGATGTGGATGATCGAAGCCCTGGACAACAAGTATAAGGAAGGGGATAAGCTCATCACCAGCGCGGCGGCCAATTCCGAGATCCTGTTTTCCCTGATGCTCAACCCAAACGTCATGGGAGCCGGCATGCCCGGTGGAGCTTATGCCGGGAACCAGGGAGGGAGCAATATCCGGGAGGCCTTTCTGGTCAACATCGCCAATGCCTGGCTCGATCGCCAGAACATTCTGGATCCCATCGAAGCAATGCTCGAGTACAATGGGGTGACGGACATCCAGCTCCGCTATAGAAACACGATCCTGACCACTCTGGATACCGGTGCCGGTTCCCGAAAAACCCTATCCTGATATGTTCTTTAAACCAACCCTGAATGCCAAACTCGAGGAAATACGGCGCTATTTACCGGTCTCCTCGGCCACGAGCTTTTCGAATATCAGTCCCTTTATCCAGTCGGCCGAAATAAATTACATTCTGCCTCTGCTTGGCCGACCTCTTTATGACCTGGTCACCCGGTTCTATGAATCCCCATCCGGCGAGGTGGAAGGGATTACGGTGGAGAGTAAACCCCGGTACGGTATGCTCACTGAGCATATCCAGCGATCGCTCATCAACCTGACCTATTGGTCTGCGTTCGATTTCATGAACACGTTGATGAACGATGCCGGGTTCCACCGGCAGGAGTCCGATACCGAAAAAACCCTCTATAAATACCAGGAGGAGAGCCTAAAGGCCAGGTTCAAGAACAATGGGTTTGACGGGCTGGATACGATGCTTGCCTACTTGGAAGAACATATCGCGGATTTTCCCCTCTTTCGGGAGAGTGCGAACTATACCCAGCGAAAATCTTCGATCATTCCCAATACGGCCACCTTTAACAGGATATTCAACATCAATGGCTCCCGGCTGGTGTTTCTGAAAGTGGCCCGGTTCATGACACAGGTCGAGGATTTTGAGATTCAGGGAACACTTGGATCGGAGCTCTATGAACGGGTGAAAGCGGAAATCGTGAAGGCGGAGCCGGACGATGTGATCCATAGGCTGATCCCGTACCTTCAGAAACCAATTGCCCATCTATCGATTGCCAAGGCAAGCTTTCAGCTCGGAATCAACGTCAATGACAAGGGGCTCTTCTTTGAGTCCCAGGACAGCACGATGATGAATTCCACGAGGCAGGCGCCTCTGTCGGACCAGCAATACTGGTACCTGGCCAAAGCCTCCGAAGGGGCCGGCATGGCCTACCTGGAAATGCTCCGTGGATTTTTGGCTGCTCATTCCGGGGATTACCCTGAGTACAGGATACCCCTTGGATCGGCACTCATCAGGGATAATTCCGGTAAAAAATCCTACTGGGCATGACCTCCATCGAGATTGTTTATAAACCGATCAGGATCCTGCCTTGGCGCCGGCGCATCTCGGTGAGTCATCCGGATAATTGGGAGGAGATTACCCCGGCCCAGCTGATTGCAGCAGCGTCGGTGTTCCGGGGGACCGTGTCAGACGAAAGTTTGCTTTCGGTGATGCTGAACCTTAAAAAAAGGACCATTCGCCGGTTATCCCCGTACCAGAAGTTCCGGCTCATCAGCCTGCTTTCGTTTCTGGATTCCTATAAACCTTATCAGGAGTTTATCTTACCTGAGATTGCCGGCTTCTCCCGGCCACTTCCCAGGCTCAAGAACGAAACCTTCGGCTGCTTCATCTTTGCCGAAACCTTTTTCGAGCGGTATGCCACGACCTCCGATCCGGAGTACCTCGCCCGGTTCATTGCCTGCTTTTACCGGGATTGCCCCTTCCGCGAGGCGGATATCGCCCATCGGGCCGCCCGGATCGCCCGGGCACCCCTGGAGCGCCAGGAAGCCATTTTTATCAATTACTTCCTGATCCGGGAGTGGTACACCCGTGAGTATCCGCTTGTGTTCGAACCATCGGGGGTTACCTCCCGCAAGGAAAAATCCACGTGGCTCGACGTGTATGATGCCGTGGTCGGGGACGACATCGTTAAGCAGGAAGAATATGCAGCCCTTCCCATTTCATCGGTCCTTCGCTACCTGAATAAACGCATTAAAAAAGCCCGGGATGAAAGGTAAGTTTTCTGAGCTGGTCAGCTATTTTGAGCACCTGGCCACTTCGCATCAGTCGATCCGCCATACCCCCGAAGAAAAACACTTCTTCCGCTTTGAGCTGGAGGAGATGCTCACCGGGATGCGCTCCGGGGTCAATTACCCGGCCCTCGTTCTGGAAGGATATGATTTCAGCTTCGCGGACGAGGACTCGGATAACGTGCACAAACGGGTCAATTGCGCCTTCATGCTGGTGGGCAAAGTCTCAGACAAAGGGGACTATGACGAAATTCATACGCTGTGGGACCATTTGGAGGAGATCGGGGACGAACTCATTATCCGGATCCTCCATGACAAGCGGAGCCGCAGGATCGATTGCCTGGCTTATTTTTCCGTGCGCACGGTGACAGGAACCCCGCTGGTGGACATGAACCTCATTCATTACGGGTTCCGGTATG
>Ga0172370_10006590_pt1 | contig 14546 bp, 11 predicted proteins | sample LakKiv5m_FD_114538 | JGI IMG/M metagenome (GOLD analysis project Ga0172370, IMG submission 114538) | Freshwater microbial communities from Kabuno Bay, South-Kivu, Congo - kab_022012_11.5m | ecosystem: Environmental > Aquatic > Freshwater > Lake | place: Democratic Republic of the Congo...
GATTTTTTTGACCATCTTGCGCCAAGCGTGAGTAAAAGTTTTTCTCCCGCAACCATTGATTCAGGCGGAACGTCCACATTAACCATCACGCTGACCAACCCCAATGGTTACAACTTAACCAGCGCCGCCTTTACCGATACGCTGCCTGCGGGAGTTGTAACAACCGCCGCCGCGCCGGGCGGCTCTTGCAGCGGAATTATCTCTAAAGCGGCGGGTAGCGTTAGCCTCAGCGGAGGAACCATCCCCGCCAATGGGAGCTGCACGGTCACAGTAGCAGTGACATCCTCGTCAGTAGGGGCGCATGTCAATACCATCCCCGTAGGCGGATTGACCACCTCGGGCGGCTCAAACAGCACCGCCGCAAACGATACGCTCACCGTTGCCGCCCCGCCAAGCCTCGCTAAATCATTTTCGCCCGACCCAATTTTGGCGGGCGGAGCAAGCGTTTTAACCTTTACCATTACCAACCCCAGCCCCTTCACCGCGTTGACGAACATCTCCTTTACAGATACGCTGCCCGTAGCGCCGGGGCAAATGATAGTTGCCAACCCGCCGGGCGCAACCAGCGACTGCGGCGCGCCAACTTTCAACCCTGCCGCAGGAGATACCAGCCTGACGTTTAGCGGCGGTTCGTTGGCGGCAAACTCCAGTTGTTCTGTGAGCGTCAATGTCATCGCCCCTGTTGCGGGGACGTACAACAACGTCAGCGGCGCGCTCACTACCACTGAATTTGGAACGGGCAACACCGCCAGCGCCTCGCTCACCGCCAACGCCTCGGTCTCATTAGCCTGCGGAGCAAACATTGCTGTCTGGAATTTTGACAACCTAGCGACAGGCGCTAACGCCACCCCCGCAGCGTCTTACCCCGCCACACCCGCAACCGCAAGCGCAGCCGCCGGCGGAGGGCTGAACACACCGCGAATTCAGGCGTCCGGGAATCCAACCAATAACTGGCGCGCAGCTGATTTTAGCACGGCAAACACGCTAGCCACAGGAGACAACGACTACTTTGAATTCTCCGTTGATACAAGCACGTATTCGTATTTAATTTTCCTTTATGACGCATCCCGTAACAACAACGGGCCAACCCGCATGACTCTCCATTACTCTACAGACGGAACAATCTTCACCCCTTCTGGAACAATAAATACCATTACCACCACTTATCAAAATTACACAATTAACCTTTCTGCGATTACCGGTTTAAACAATAACTCCAACGCAACATTCAGACTCTACGGGTACAGTTCAGGCAATACTAACGGAGTTGGGCGGTTGGATAACGTCACGCTCTGCTCGGCGTTACAACCGCCTGTCATTAGCAAAACCTTCTCGTCCAGCCCCATTCCAACGGGCGGGACCTCTACGTTAACTTTTAACATCTCAAACCCCAACGCCGTCAGCGCGTTGAATGGAGTGGCGTTTAGCGATGTTTACCCCAGCGGGTTGATCAATGCCGCCACGCCCGCAGCAAGCAACACCTGCGGCGGAGCCGTTTCTGCGCCCGCCGGTGGAAACGCCATCAGCCTAATTAATGGCTCACTTGCAGGCGGAGCGTCATGCACAATCACAGTAACGGTGACATCTTCCGCCGCCGGAACGTACAATAACACCAGCGGCGCGGTTAGTTCCACGAACGGCGGAGTAGGCAATACTGCCAGCGCGTCCTTATCTGTTCAAGCCATCAACTTTGGTCATTTGCCGTCCAATTATCTCGGCATGAATTTACTAGCAGACGGCGGCGCGTATCATCTGACCGATACAACAACAGACTCCACGCCCGCCTCGGCTACTTATTTGGGCGCATCCGTCACTACCGCAACGGATGGCATCAATAGCGCGAGCTATACGCCCAAGACCTCCGATGACGGCGTAACATGGACGCCCGGCGTAGCCTGGACAGCGGGCGGCAGCGGCTCTCTCAACGTCAGCGCCGTTTGCGCTTCCGCGCCGTGTTATTTTTACGGCTGGTTGGATTGGAATCAAGACGGAGACTTTAACGATGTTGGCGAAGCGCTTGCGCTCTCAACCAACCAACTGAATAACGGGTCAAACACGCTCACGTTCAGCATTCCCGCCGGAGCCAACCTAAACGGCTCTACCTTCTACTCGCGCTTCCGCATCTATTCTGCGCCGCCCACTTCGCCCGCGCCCAATGGCGCTGCGTTAAGCGGAGCCACCCTGCTGGCTGGCGAAATTGAGGACCCGCTGTTTCAAATTATCAACGGCGGCGTTCCCACGCCTGTCACAGTCGCATACGTCCATGCAGAAAGACGCAACCCCAGCATGGTGGATTTTGCATGGTCCACCGAGACGGAGACTGGCAACGCGGGCTTCAATCTATACGTCAAAGAAGATGATGGAAATCTACGGCAAATCAACCCGCAATTAATTCCCTCCGCCGTCATAGATTCTCTCAGCCGCCAGGATTACACATTCAGCGCCAACGCCGCCGCCAACGCCTTCTTCATTGAAGACGTAGGCTTACAAGGAGAAACGCGCCTGCATGGACCGTTCCTAATTGGCGAAACCTACGGCGAGCTCCTCGAACAAGAGGACGCGGACTATGCCGCCATTGCGGAGGAGCATCGCCAAAAAGAAGAAGAACGTCAGGCGCAAATCATCAAAAACCTCAGGCTACCCGCAGCGGCATTCCAAACGCCCGCCAACGGCAGAGCCTCAGCATTTGGTTCATCCTCTAAATTCAACCTAGACCAAACGCTCAATTTTGAAATCCATCAAGATGGGCTATACCGCGTGACCTACGAAGCGTTGCGCGCAGCCGGTTTAGAATTAAAAGGAATGCCCGTCAAAAACATCACGCTGACGCGCAATGGGCACAGCGTCCCCATCTTCGTCCAAGGACAAAGCGCGCGCAGTCTCCGCAATCAATTTGGGCCCGGCGCTTACATTGAATTTTACGCCACCGCCTTAGACACACTCTACACCGACACGAGCATTTACACGTTGCGCTTCAAAACGCCGACTCAAATTGCCATTAAATCCATCTCTGCCGCGCCCAAACTCAAAACCAGCGCAGAAACCTCCTTCACGGATACGCTCATCATCAACCGCCAGCGGGCGTACAGCGCTGCCGCGCCGGGAAGCGACCCGTGGTACGACACTCGCATGATGACATTCACAACCTCCAAAACATGGGACTTCCCCTTCAACGTCTCTGGGTTGGCAAGTTCCGCCACGCCCCAGACGCTGGAAGTTGTTCTATGGGGCATGACCAATTGGGTCTCCTCCAACGCGGACCATCACGTCATCATCAGCGTTAATGGCGCGCCAGTGGCAGACGAAATATTTGACGGCGCAGTGGAAAAAAACCATTCGCGTTACATTGCCTGCTGGGGCGTTGCGCGAAGGCGAAAACTCGCTGCAAATTACCTTACCGGGCGACTCTGGGGTCAACTACGAAATTGTTAATTTTGACAAATTCACCATCGCCTACGAGAGAGTCTATCGCGCCGAAAACGGACGGCTACAATTCAGCGCCAGCGGCAAATTATTCAAGGTAGTCAATTTACCCAATGCAAATATCGTCATCTATCGCATTGCCAAAAATGGAGCGGTTACGCGCTTAACCGGGTTCAAAACCCAAGCGTCTAAAAACAGTTTTAGCGTAACCTTCAGCGGAACAAACGCGCAAGATACCTACATCGTCTCAACCGTCAGCGCATTAAACGCTCCCGACATCCGCCCTGTATCGGCGCCCGCCAACCTGCTGCAAACCGCCGACTATCTCATCATTACCCACCCGGATTTTGCGGACGGGTTACAACCGCTGATAGCGGCGCGCCAAGCCCAAGGATTAACCGTCAGCGCGATAAACGTAAACGACATCTACGCACAATACAGTTACGGCGTCATAGACCCGCTCTCCATCAAAAAATACATCGCCTACGCGAGTAAAAATCTAGGCGTAAAGTATGTCCTGCTGGTAGGCGGAGATACCTACGACTATCGCAACTTCACCGGCTTAAACAGCGTCAGCTTCATTCCCTCGCTCTACGCCGCCACCGGCAGCGCCTATGCCAAATACGTTCCAGTGGATGCGCTCTACGCCGATGTGGACAACGACAACATTCCCGACCTCGCCATTGGGCGCTTTCCCGTCCGCACCTCCGCCGAATTGGATTTATTAGTGAGCAAGACTCTCGCCTACGGAGTCAAAGACTACGGGCGCGCGGCGGTCTTCGCCTCCGACTCCTTCGACGGGCTGGTTTCATTCAAAGACATCAACGACGGCTTCATCGCAAACCTGCCTAACGGCTGGTCTGCCAACAACGTTTCGCTAGACGCGCTAGATATGGCAAGCGCCAAAACGCAACTCACCGCCGCCATGAACGCCGGCGCGGCGCTCGTCACTTACACCGGTCACTCCAGCGCGTCAAACTGGTCCACTGGATTATTCAGTTCCGCCAATGCCGCAGCCCTAACCAACAACGGGCGCCCCTTTGTCGCAGCGCAATGGGGCTGTTGGAATACTTACTACGTTGACCCGTTCAACCCGAACCTCACGCAAAGCCTGCTTTTCACCGGGAACAACGGCGCGGCAGCCACACTTGGCGCTGTCACCATCACAGATTCAACTTCAGAAAAAGAACTTGGCTTGCGCTTCATTCCACGCGCTACCGAATCAGGAAAAACCATTGGGCAAGCGCTATTGGAAGCCAAACAAGACCTCGCGCAAAACCACCCAGAAATGCTCGATGTGTTGCTGGGCTGGTCGCTGATGGGCGACCCCGCGCTCATTATTGAACCTTAAAAAGTGAGCGCCTTCACCGCTCTATATACTCGGCAAAACAGGCTGCAAGACTCCGGCGCATTTCACGAAACCATGCGGAGGATGAAACATCGCGGAGCAGACGGCAGCGGCGAATGGAAGGCGCAAGACGCGCATCTCGGAGTCTGGCGCTTTTGGACAACGCCCGAAGAAATAGGCGAAGAACAACCCTTGCGCGTAAAGGGACTGCCCTTCGTCATCGCATTTGACGGCAGATTGGACAACCGCGAAGACCTCCGCCGTCAAATTGGAAATTTGCAACCGCGCATCTCCGATGCCGCGCTGGCGCTACATGCCTACGCCCGCTGGCAAGAAAACTGCTTTGCTCAATTTGTAGGCGAATTTGCGCTTGTTATTTACGATGAAAAGCGCCGCGTATTAATCTGCGCCCGAGACCCGCTTGGAGATAGGACGTTGTATCACGCGCAGCGCGGCGCAGAGTTTGTCGTTACGTCAGAGGCGTGGGCGGCGGCTGGGCTAAACTCATCCGCCCTCAATGAACGCGCCGCCGCCCACTATTTCGCGTTGCGCGTCCCGGCAGACGGGCAAACATTCTTCCACAACGTCTTTGAACTGCCGCCCGCGCATTGGTTGAAAATTAGCAAAACCGAACAACGCGCTCAACCTTACTGGCAGCCCGACCTCCAAAAAAAAATCCGCTACAAAACGGACGCGGAATACGCGGAACAGTTTAGCGAGTTATTGAAAGAAAGCGTTCAATGCAGAATGAGAAGCGCCTCCCCGATTGGCATCTTAATGAGCGGCGGGTTAGATTCAACATCCGTAGCCTGTTTTGCCGCGCAAGAAACCTCCACGCCGCTGACCGCGCTATCGTACATCTTTCCAACATTGCCCGAATGTGACGAGAGAATTTACATCAACGCCATGCAAGCAACGCATTCTCTACATTCTTTGCAAATGCCCTGCGATGACGCTTATCCCTTCAAAAAAAACTGGACGCGCAACCCAAACTCGCCAGAAGGCAACCCTTATCGCCTGCTCAAAGAACGCGCTTATCAACACGCCAGAGAAAAAGGAATTCGCGCATTGCTCACCGGCGGTTTTGGCGACCACCTATACGATGGCGCGGAAGAATGGCTGGCAGATTTAATAAAAGACAAACGTTATTCACAAGCGGTTGCTCAAATGAAGCAAGCCATAAAAGTTTTTGGGATTAAAAACGTTCTAGCGGCTAGGTCGTTGCGCCGCGCCGCTAGACGCGCAGCCGAAAGATTATTACGCAAAGACCTCTTGCGCCGCGCTGCGCCCAGCCCGGTATGGCTTACGCCTCTCGCAAAAAAATACCTAACAGAAAACGCGCCGCAACCGCTTACCGCAAAAGCAAACCTGCTTGGGGCGCTCGTCTCTCAAAACGGAACAGGAGACTGGTTCAGCGCAAACCGCTTTCAAGTGGAACTACGTCACCCCTACCGAGACCGCCGTCTCGTAGAATTTATGCTCGCCATCCCCGCGTATCAACTCTACTATGACGGCGCATACAAACATATCTTAAGAAACGCCATGCAAGGGAACTTGCCGGAAATCATCCGCGCGCGAACACAGCCCACCTCGCTCCTGCCGTTTTATCAACACGGCGCGCAAATGGAACAAGAAGCGCTGCGCGAAGTAATTCAGAAAAAAAACTGGCAAATTTTTGTTCGCAAAGAATGGCTCGCGCCACACTGGAATATTGCGCCGAAAAAAGACAACGCAGAGGCGCTCATCCCTTGGTTATGTTTCTCTTATGAGACATGGCTTGCAAATGAAAACTAAACGAGGAATTATGCAACATCTTACACAAACCGACTCCTTTGCCGCGCCGCAAATCAAAGCCCGCCTGCCCTACGCTAAGCCAACGCTCACCATCTTAGGCGATATGCGGACGCTCACCTTAGGCGGGTCGCCGGGTTGCGGCGACAGCGGCATGAACATTGGCGTGGAAGCTCCCTACGGCAGCGCAAGTCTCTGCTAAGACCGTCATGCTCCTTGCTCAAACACGCGGTTGGATTGATGGAAAAGAACGCGGCGTAGAAGTCTTTAAGAGCGAGCAAGGCTTGCTGCTCCGTGTGGCAGGCTACGGCGAGTATCTCATCCACGCAGGCAGCCTGCCCGCAGGCAAACCTGAAATTATCTTCGGACCCGTCATCGTCCTCGCGCAGGCGCTGCAAAATGTGTGGAGCTTGCACGCCAGCGCCGCGCAACATGGAGAAACGCTCATTGCCTTCTTGGGCGAATCCGGCGCGGGCAAATCCACATTGAGCGCCTACCTTAACAAACAAAAAAATTGGCGGCGCGCCGCAGATGATATTCTGCCCGTCCAATTGGAAGACGGGCAAGCGCTCGCCCTACCGCGCCTTATTCCGCAGTTAAAACTGACGGAGAGCCAGCAACCCGCGCGCGAAATGCCCAACGCCTTGCAACTTTGCGCCGTATGCCTCATCCAAACGGCGGAAGAAAACGCCGCGCCTGCGCTCGTCAAAATGAACGCGGCGCAAACCACACAAACCCTGCTTGCCCACACTGCCGGAACGCGCCTCTTCACCGCCGACCTGCTCAAACGGCATTTGGAATTTTGCGCCCAAGCCGCGCCGCTGCTGCAAGGGTTCACACTGACCTATCCGCGCAAACTGGAAGCGCTGCCCTCAGCGCAAAAACTTTTAGAAACGCTATGCTAACGCTTGACACGCCGCTCAAAATTCCCGCCCATGTCGCCTTCTCCGTTGTGGGCGAAGACGCATTTTTGCTCAACACAAAAAACGCGCAATATTATTCCCTCTCACAAGTGGGCGCGCGGCTATGGCAACTGCTTAACGCGGGCAGCGCCCTGCGCGAGGCAAATCAAATTTTGCTGCAAGAATACGAAGTGGACGCGGCGACTCTGGAAAACGATTTACTGGAATTATTGCAAGACTTGCAAAAAAATGAACTTATCGAAATTGCGTAACCTCTCCCTGAAAGACTGGCTAACCCTGCCCGAAGCATGGCTGCAAGTTCACGCCGCCTACTTTGCAAACTCGGCGCGGCTGAGCAAAGCCCTTGCCTGCGCGGAAGATTCCGCCACCCAAGATTCCTTTGCGCGGGAAGAAGCGCAGCGACTCTACGGGCTGATAGAATCCGCCGCCCGCTGGACTCTGCTGCCCCTGCATTGTTTGCCGCGCACGCTCGCCCTGCAAGCCATGTTGAGGCGCAGAAACATCTCCGCCCGTGTGAGAGTCGGCGCGGAAAAATCATCCAATCAATTTTACGCGCACGCCTGGCTGGAACTCAACGGCGAAGCCATTGGCGCGCCCGCCTTTCATCTTTTGGAATTTCCTCAATGACCAAACGCTTCGCCGCCACGCTGGAAGAAATTCTTAACGCCTGCCTTCACCCGCAGACGTTGGATTCTCATGCGTGGGCAAAGAGTTTAATCGCGCAAGAACTCGCGCCGCAACTGGTAGATAAAACTGCCGGTCAGCGGTTGGTGATTGCGATAGCAAAACAATTTGTGGAGCAAATGCCCGCCAAGCCGCCAAAACGCGGCGCGCCGCTGGATGAACGCTGGGGAAGTTTTGCGCTCTTGGCTGCGGAATATTTTGCGCCGCTGTTATTTGGAAAACCTGCGCCCGCCAACCTACCCGCCGCCGCCAATCAGATGTATGAGAGCGCGTTGCTGTTTGTCTTTGGCGGCAAAGAGGTTTCTGAAAAAGAAAAAGCGGCGTATCTGCCGCTGACGAATGCGCCGCAAAACGAAAAAACGCTACAAGCCTGGCGTGAAGCCGGGCTGAAAAATTTGAGCGCGGCATTGAGCGCGCGCGAGGCGCATTTATCTAAAACATTAAACGCGCCCGCCGTCCTGCCCGTTTATAAAATAAAACGAAAAACGCCCGCGCCAAAAACCGTTACGCCGCGCCAATGGATGTATCGCCTTGCGGCGGCGGCGTTGCTGGTCGCTTCGCTGGCGGTCATCTTTTGGAAGGTCAATCACATTCGCGCCTTAGCGCAAGCCACGCAAGCCGATATTAATTACATGCAATCGCTTGCGTCAGAATCTGAAATGCGGCTCGGCAGAATAAAAAACATCGGCTCGGCGGCGGCGCTGTTGCACAAAGATTTTCACGCGCTTTACGCCGAGACGCGCGTCTTCTACTGGGCGGCGCCGCTCTTTGCGTGGATGCCCGAATACGGAGCAGACTTGCGCCAAATTCGCCAGTTGAGCGCTTTTGCGGATGCGCTGCTTAACGCGGCAGACCTTGCGTATCAATCTATTGCGCCATTAATAGAAGACGGCGAGCTCTCTTCGGTCAGCCCATCGGAGTTAACCGCCTTTGTCATCAAAAATCAACTGGCGTTATCGCGCGCCTATAAGGCGCTGCAAGACGCGCAGAGCCGCCGCCAAGAAATTGATGTAAACGCCCTCTCGCCCAAAACCCGCGAATACATCACCGCATACGCCGACCCGCTGATGAGCTACATGCAAGACGGGCTGACCGTTCTCTCCCAAATTCCAACGTTAATGGGCGCGGGCAAGGATGGCGCAAAAAGTTATTTACTGCTGGTGCAAAACGAAGACGAGCTGCGCCCCACCGGCGGGTTCATCACCGCCGCCAGCGCGGTAACGATGCAGGACGGGCAACTCAACGGGTTAAGTTTTGTCAATTCCGGCGGGCTGGATAATTGGTACAAGCTCTACCCCGCCGCGCCCTGGCAGTTAAAAGAATACATGAACAGCCCGGTCTTGGTTTTCCGCGACTCAAACTGGTTCAGCAATTACCCCACCGCCGCCGCCTACGCCAAATTTTTATATTCCTACGCCAACGATGGCGAAATAAACGGAGTCATTGCCTTTGACCAGCGCTTCCTCATTGAAATACTAGAAGCCACCGGACCCATTGCCGTTGAAGGCGAAGCGCGCCCGATAGACGCGCTGAATGTAGCGCAGTATATGCGCGAATCTAAAACGCCAGACCGAGCAGAAGCAAACTCGCCCGACTGGAACAACAAAATCTTTTTGAACAAGCTGGCTTACGCCCTGCTGGGAAAAATTTTCAGCGGAGAAGCCAAATGGGAAACCGTCTCGGCGGCGCTGCTGAAAGCGCTGAATGAACGCCATTTGCTCGCGCAAGTGGATAACCCCGCCATTGCCGCCCTGCTAACGCGCTATCGCTGGGACGGCTCCATTCAACCCGGCGGCGGAGATTTCCTCATGGCGGTGGATAGCAACATCGGTTTTAATAAAACCAACGCCGTTGTAGAAACCACGCTCGATTACAACGTAGATTTAAGCGACCTTTCCGCGCCCGCCGCCACGCTCACCACGCTGCACAAAAACAACGCCGCGCAAAACGTCATTTGCAAACAATGGCTTAAGAAAAAACTCAAAGAAGAAGCCGGTTATCCTATCACCGATTGTTATTGGAATTATCTGCGCGTGTATAAGACCAGCGGCACAACGCTCATCAGCGCCATGCCGCAAGTTGTGCCAGACGCATGGATGATACTTCGCCAGAAAAACGCCGGTCAAGTGGATTTGTTAAGCGAAGACATTGCGGGCGTGGAATCTTTCGGCGCGCTGGAAGTTGTTCCCACGGGCGAGGCGCTGCCCGTCCAATTTAATTTTGCGCTGCCGCCGCATGTCTTGGAAATTCAAAAGGACCAAGTCGCGTATACGCTCAAAGTACAAAAACAACCCGGCACGTTATCCATTCCACTCACGGTAAAAATTCACCTGCCCAACGGCGCGCGCGCGCTCGCATCCTCGCCGAGCGCAGTTATTCAAGGAGAAAATATTTTATATAACGCGCAGCTCGTCACCGATTTAGAATTTACGGTCTTATTTTCAATTCGTTAATTTTTTTGGTTATTTTTTCGTTTTGGCGCGCGCAACAAAAGCGCTATATTTATTAAGGAGAAATTATTATTATGAGAAAGAGCATCCATTATCTCATTGCGGCGGCGCTGACGCTGGCTGTTGCAGTGACCACCCACATTGAGCAGGTTCGGGCGGGGACGCAAAACGCCAACGCGGCGCGCCCCAGCGCCGCCGTGGAAATTCACGAAGACGGCGAGTACACCATCGGCGGCGTGTGCAATTTCAACGTCAAATACAAGCAACCCAACCTCAGCAATCAAGCGGCGGTGGATATTCCCGCGGAAGAGTCGCGCCAAGTGACCTTCTCCTACCCCGATAACCTCTACCTTGCGGGCTGTCACCTTGTTCACTTTTTGGATAATCAATACCAACAGGAAATGACCAACGAACAAGGCGATTGGGAAGTTTGCTTTGGCAACCGTCCGGACGAAAAATTGACCATTTACTACTACTCGGACGAGTTGTCAAAAAACGGACAAGCCGTTTGGTACGCCCTGCCAACCGTGGAAAAAGACACCTACGTCTGCGCGCCCGCCATGTACAGCGGCGTGTACGCGCCCGGCGGCATCTTCATCCCTGAAACCGGCGGCGAGGATGTTGTTACAACGCTGCTGCAACCTACCATCCAAGCAGGCACGGTGCAACTCACCGTCCCCAACGCGGAAAAAATCACCGAGCCGGGAACCTACGGCGCGGGCGGCATTTGCGAACTCACCGTAGATTACTACGTTCCCGATCTCTCCAACGAACTGCATGTGGAAGAAAATGTAGAAGTCTCGGCAAAAGTCCCCTTCCCCGACAACAAAGGCTTGCTCTACCTGCCGGGCTGCCACGTCTATCACTACAAAACAGAAAAACTGGTAGATGAAGTGACCACAGACGAAGGCTCATGGGAAATCTGCTTTGCCGCCATTCCGGGCAAAGAAACCACCATCTTCTTCTACTACGCCGAAGACGACATCTCCCGCGTCACCTCCGTTTGGAGCCCATTGGATACGCGTGTAGAAGGCGGCAAAGCCTGCGCCACCGTCACCAACTACACAGGCGTTTATACGCCAGTCGGAAAATAAAACGCCCTGTATCCACGAAGCCCTGCGCTTCGTGGATATTTTTTATGCAAAAAAAATTATTTCAAACCGCCCTGCTACTTCTGCTTGCAAGCGTATACACGCTGACCCTTGCGCCAGATATTACATGGGCAAATCGCGGCGCAGACGGCGGCGACCTCATTGCCGCAGCCGCAACCAACGGCGTAGCCCATCCTAGCGGCTACCCCACTTACCTCCTTCTCGCCAAACTTTTTCAACTCCTTCCCATTGGAACGCTCGCCTTCCGCGCCAACCTTCTTTCCGCCGCCGCCGGACTCTGCGCCGCAGGGTTGATATTTGAAACGGTCAGCGCGCGCAACGGACTACGGGCGGGCATACTCTCCGCGCTCGCGCTGGGTCTTGCGCCTCTGGTTTGGTCGCAAGCGCTCATCGCCGAAGTGTACACGCTGCACATTTTCTTCGTTGCGCTGCTGCTATATCTAGGCGAGAGAAAAGAAACGCCTGCGCTGCTATACGGCGCGCTCTTTGGGCTCGGCGCGGGGAATCATCTCACCTTGCTATTGCTATTGCCCCTGCTTTATCACCAAAACCCAAAAATTTTATTTAAGCGGCTATACGGTTTCGCTTTGGGGTTAACCATCTACCTCACGCTGCCGCTGCGCGCCGCCCAAAAACCGCCCATCAATTGGGAAAACGCCGTCACCCTCAAAAACTTTTGGCGGCTGGTCAGCGGAGCGGCGTATCAAGATGAATTATTCAAATGGAACGCAGCCGCCTACGCCCAAAAAGCAAAAAACGCCGCCGCCCTACTCGCAGCGCAATTTGGCTGGCTAGGATTATTCGCCGCCTTTGCGGGCATGGTAGCAACGCCCAAAACGCGCTTTCAACTTCAACTAATATGGATAGCTCTCAGCGCGGCGCTCTTCTTTTTGCTGTACCAAACAGCGGACGCGTTCCTCTACCTGCTGCCGCTCCTCCTCTCCTTTTCCATTTGGATGGGCATAGGCGCGGCGCGCCTAGCCCGCAGCCTTGCGGAATATTCCCCGCGCCTGCCGCGTATTTTATGGCTCATCTTTTTTGCCGCCGCCGCTATCCACGCCGCGCAAAATTACCCTCTGGTGGATGCGTCCAAAGACCGGCGCGCGCAAAACTTTGGGCAAATGGCAATGGAGCAAATTTCGCCAGACGCGGTGGTCATCACTCACGGAGATGAAGCGCTGTTCACGTTGTGGTATTTTCGCTACGCCCTGCGCGAACGAACAGACTTTGTCGTCATCTCTGCCGAATTGTTACAACATGAATGGTATCAAGAATCGGTTCGAGCGGAAAATTCCGCCCTCATATTGCCGCCGCGCTTTATGTTCCCCGAAGTTATCGCGGCGCACAACCCGCAGAAAATATTCTGCCACGCCGAATCCTCTCCCCCGTCCAAGATTTTCTGCGCGCCCGCATCCGCTCCGTAAGCATTATAAGTACAATACAAAAGCGCCTTGCGCGGCGTCTCTCCGTTAAACTAGATTTAATCAAAGGAGACGCCGCTATGGAATTAAAACAATACTTTGCCATTGCAAAACGATGGGCTTGGCTGCTCATCACAAGTTTGGCGCTGGGCGCGTTGGTTGGGTTGATTGCCAGCGCGTTAGAAACGCCAACCTACAAAGCCGCCACGCAAATTATGGTTTTGCGCGCTCCGCAAGAACAAGCCAATGATTACACCTACTTAAGCGACCAGCAATTAACGCAAACTTACATGCAGTTGATGGTTACGCAACCCGTGCTGGATAAAACATCCGCTATTTTTGGCGCGCCGGTGAGAAGCTCGCAAATTAGCGTCAATCAAATTTCGGATACGCAAACCGTCATTGTGGCGGTAGAGGACAAAGACCCAACCCACGCCGCCGCCATTGCCAACGCTTTGGTGCAGGCGCTCATTGAACAAAATGAAATTATTCAAGCCAGCCGTTACACGCAAACCGAGCAAAGTTTACACGCGCAAATTGCTCAAATTGAGGGGCAAATTAATGCCATGAATAGCGAGATTAACAACGTCTCGGCGGAAAAAGTAATAGAGCAACAAAAACAAGTGGGCGAACAAATTGCCGCGCTGCAAAACGAAGCCGCTCAATTGCAAGGCGAAATTGCCGCGTTAAAAACGGCGGCGAATCAACCCGCTGCTTTGGCGGAAAAAGAGGCGCGGCTGAATCAGGTTTTGCCAGTTTTGGAACTGTATCAACAAATTTATACCGACCTCGTGGTGCTGGGCAAGCCGGTGACTTCTGAAAATGACAATTCGCGCTTATCGCAGCTTCAAACCACCATGCAGCTGTATCAACAAATTTACATTAATCTGCTCAACAACCTAGAATCGATTCGATTGGCGAAGTTACAAAACACGCCCAACGTTGTGCAAATTGAGGCGGCAGCGCCGCCCTCCAGACCCGTGCGCCCCAAGCCGCTGACCACAATTCCGCTTGCCGGTTTTGTCGGCGCTTTAATTGCCGCCGTTGTCGCGTTCATCATCGAATATACAGACGACACCATCCGTTCGCCGGAGGATGTGGAGCGCATTCTCCATCTACCCATCATTGGTTATATTGGTTCGATTGAATTAAAAGAAAGCGAAGCGCCGGACGGCTATGTCTTTTATCATCCGCGTTCGCCCATCGCGGAAGCCTTCCGCGTCTTACGCACCAACTTGGAATATTCCACTGCGGATGCGCCGCTGCGAAGTATTCTCATTACCAGCGCGGGTCCTAGCGAGGGAAAAACAACAGTCGCCGTCAATCTCGCCATCATCATGGCGCAAGGCGGCAAGCGCGTGCTGTTAATAGACGCGGATATGCGCCGCCCGCGC
>Ga0172370_10006591_pt1 | contig 14541 bp, 11 predicted proteins | sample LakKiv5m_FD_114538 | JGI IMG/M metagenome (GOLD analysis project Ga0172370, IMG submission 114538) | Freshwater microbial communities from Kabuno Bay, South-Kivu, Congo - kab_022012_11.5m | ecosystem: Environmental > Aquatic > Freshwater > Lake | place: Democratic Republic of the Congo...
GCGCGCTGATGTTCATGCGTCAGGTAGATGCGCCGCAAGGTAAGCCGCTGGTTGGCTATCCTGAAAAATAAAGAATACGCTGATTCGCGTTTACGCAGCAGTCTCACCAGCTGACCTGATAGAGTCATCCAGACCCCAATGACTGATAATTCCTGAAGGGGAAATTGGATGCTAGCGAGGGTCTTCACCGGGGTGTACAACTTCCCAGGTTGCATAGGCATCTGCCATCTCGCTAAAAGTTGCCCAGCGTACTTTACCCGCGGCCACGGCTGGATCCACCACTTCGGTTAGAAAACGCTCGATCTCCTCAAAGGGATGCGTAGGGTCTCCGCGGAATTCACCAGCATGCACAGTGAAATGAAAGACGTTGATTTTCTCCGCATCTGCCGCTGCGAGCGAATTGTTGAATTGCTCCTTTAAGTACTCAAAGTAGGCGCTGTCACCTCCGGCATCTTCCGAGCGCCGCCTGGATGCGAAATCGGTCTCATCATATATTCCTTCGGGTAGAAAAATGACGTTTCCGGAGGGGTCGTGGCTGGAGAGCAGCAAAAAATCATCGCCCGATGTTCCGCCGGCCGGTCGCCATGGGTGGATGCCTACCAGACTGATATCGGTTGTCTGGGTCTCGGGGTTCTTCCAGTCGCTGTTCACATCCAACCCGGCACATGCCGCTGCTTCAAAGATTTGCGGATACAGGTTCCCTCCGCTCCAGTAACGAATATCCACGTTGCTGCCTGATCCATCTATGTCTAAGGTTTGCTGAATGATTTCGATCTCATTAGACATCGCGGCACACCAATCTTTCACCGGTTTACGCTCCTCATTCTTACCAAGATGCGCGTTTTCGTGAAAATGCAAGGCGATTTCATGCCCATCATCGTACAAGTCAGCAAGAATGGGGTTTTTCAGGCGGATCGCTGAAGTAGTGAAGGGTGATTGTGTCTGGATGGTCATTTTACCGCCGTGTCTAGTCACGATTTCCGCCACCTGACGAATGTCTTTTACATGCCTTAAAAAGAAGGCATCATCGTTGTAGTCTGCTTTCGTACTTCCTAGATATCCCTGCGCAGTTTCGCCGAATGGCTCGATATGCATGCCGATAGAGAATAGCAGGATACCATCAGCTGTACCGGGTGTCTGGCTGACAGTAACTGTGTTTGAAGAGATGACTTGTTTGATTGGAATCGAGATCGTGCTACAGCTCAGGGAGAGCAACGTAACGATGATCAAAACCGGAAGAGATCTTTTCATCAGCCACCTCCTTAGTATTTAAAAGGGTCAGGATCATATCAATAAACGATCCTGACCCCAGTATAGCAGTTTAACAGCTAGGTCGAAACAATTACATCGCCTTTGTCGCTTTCTTCTTTGCTCGCAGATCAATCACCGCCCAGGGCAGATAAAGCACCCCAAACATCAAAAACCCAACAACTTCCAGCGATAGAATGTACCACGGCCACGGTCCAAGCACATCTAGCAGACTAGCCGTGGGTGGTTTGTGCATCAGAAACATGTAATTGCCGCCCACCAACAGGTTGATGCCATATACGAGCACCATGGCGATATTTCCATACACAAAGACATTGCGGAAGGATCGCAGCGTTGGCCGGTAACCTTCCACCACAGTCATGTACACCCCTTCGGTGATGATCAGCCCGTGTGCCGTCAGGGTCTGAATCGGGCGGAAGTGCCAAAGCCCATACTGCCCGGCGTCCGGGGTGAGAAAGGCCTGCAGCGCGCCGCCGATCCCTAAGAAATAACTGAATTCATACAATGTGTAGTTGCCGGTGAACAACATGATGCTGTTGATAATGACTGATATCGAACACAGGTGCAGCGGTAGCATTTCAGCCACTGTCCACTCCCCCAGCCAGATCTTCCAGGAGTGCCATGCAAGTTCAACGATAATGGAAGTGATGGCCAATCCATAGCGCATCCCTTTGCGAAAGTTCGGGTTCTGGATGCGGCGCAGCCCAATGAACGAGAGATTAAATAAAAGGAAGAAACCTATGAAGATCATGTGGCCACTTCCAAAAAGCTCAAAAGCGCCACCAGCCCAATCTTTGGCGAAGTAGGGTGCCATAACTATCTCCTGTGATGCAATGATAAAAACAATAACACCGGTCCAGCGCAGAAGTGTTGCCGGTAATTGTAATTCATCCCTGTGGAATTAGATTGGCAGCCGCTCTCGTATAAATGAGAAGGCTTTTTCTACTGCCTGTGCGTAGGTTGTATCTTCTTCCCCGGTGGATAGATACAGCACTTTCCCGTCTGGTTGGGCAACCAGCCAGGCTTGCAGCAGTTCGTGTTGCGCAGAAAGATCGCTCAACCGTGTAACCTCGGCTTCGCGCGAGCGATGAATGAAGCGGCTTGCCACAACTTGCAGCGGCGCATCCAGGTGGATGATGACCTCGGGCGGTGGCAGCAGGCTGCGGGTGAACCGGTAGAACTGCTGACACAGGGCATACTCAGCGGGTCTCAACAATCCGCGTTGATAAAAAAAGCGGGTGAAGAGATGGAAATCCATCTCCAATCCCCCGTCCACCACCCCGCCGGCATGGGCAGAGCGTATGGCTCTTTCCTGCTCCGCGCGATAGAGGAGAAAGTCGAACTGATTCGCCAGCATCGATCCACTGCCTTCCGCAGCCAGCTGGTGGAAAGGACGCTCCTGCAATTGCTCCAGGCTGGCCGGCATACCCAAACGGTCTGCCAGCAGTCGCGCGAAGGTAGTCTTGCCCACCCCGGAAATTCCCGATATGACGATCAATGGACCCATATTCCCTCTATTTTACCGCGAGGTATGGTTTTTCATGGATGCATCATAACTCAAAAAGAAATGGCTGTTCCTCGCCTTTCCGTTTGTGCAGTTTTGCTTTGGTATAATCTATCCATCTTATCTCTCTGGAGTTAATATGGCGCAGCCGCTTAATTTTCAATCCATCATCATGAAATTGCAGCAATTCTGGGCGGACCAGGGCTGCCTGGTCTGGCAACCGTATTATTCCCAGGTCGGTGCAGGCACCATGAACCCGGCGACATTTTTACGGGTCCTCGGCCCCGAGCCATGGAATGTGGCTTATGTAGAGCCTTCAGTCCGTCCGGATGACGGTAGGTACGGCGAGAACCCCAACCGCCTGCAGCAGCACTACCAGTTCCAGGTCATTCTCAAACCAGACCCGGGCAATCCGCAGGAAGTGTACCTGAAATCGCTTGAGGCGATCGGTATTGACCCGCGGGAGCACGACATCCGTTTTGTGGAAGATAACTGGGAATCCCCCGCGCTGGGTGCATGGGGTCTTGGTTGGGAAGTCTGGTTGGATGGCCAGGAGATCACCCAGTTCACCTATTTTCAACAATCCGGAGGAATGGTACTTGAGCCAGTGTCGGTCGAGATCACCTACGGATTGGATCGCATTGCGATGGCCTTACAGAAGGTTCGCTCATTCCGGGATATTCAGTGGAGCCCGGTTCGAACTTCTGGAGATGTAAATCTGCTGGCAGAACAGGAACACAGCAAGTATTACTTCGAAGTAGCAGATGTCGCGAGAATCCGTGCCATGTACGATCTCTTTGCGCAAGAAGCGGAAGTAGCTTTATCACAGGGGCTGGTATTGCCGGCACATGATTACATACTGAAATGCTCACATACCTTTAATATCCTCGATACCCGCGGCGCAATCGGCGTCACGCAGCGTCAGGCATTCTTTGGACAGATGCGTGATCTGGCTCGCAGGACCGCAGAATTGTATGCGGCCCAACGGGAACAGCTGAGCTATCCCTGGAAAACTGAGCAGGGTGATGCCGTAGTAAAAAAAACATCTGCCCGTATACCGCAGATCTCCGCTGGAAAGGCGGATGTATTATTCGAGATTGGCACAGAAGAATTACCCGTCGCAGACCTGGATTCGGCATTGTCGCAGGTGAGAGACCTGGCTGCCGGGCTGTTAAAAGATTCCCGCCTGGGGGTGGATGAAGTGCAGGTATTCGGCACCCCACGGCGGCTGGTCATCTATGCCCGTGGTGTAGAAACCCGTCAGGCGGACCGGGAAGTTGTGGTCAAAGGTCCACCCTCCAACCGTGCGTTTGATGCGCAGGGCAAGCTAACACCTGCGGGGGAAGGTTTTGCCCGCGGTAAGGGGTTGGATCCGACCGTATTGAAAGTTCAAGAGATAGACGGAGGATCGTATGCTGTGGCAGTCGTGCAGGAAACCGGTCGCAGTACCGTTGAGATCCTCGCGGTGGAGCTGCCAAAACTGGTCTCGCGGATTAAGTTTGACAAGACCATGCGCTGGAACAGCAGCAAAGTGGCTTTCTCAAGGCCGATCCGCTGGCTTCTGGCGATGATAGATGGCCAGACTATCCCATTTGAATATGCCGGGCTGGAATCCGCAACATGCACGCGTGGCCTGCGCCACCTGCAGCCATCCGAGAAACAGGTTTCGTCCCCGCAGGAGTATTTTGACTTCCTGCGTTCACAGGGAATCATACTGGATGGAGCCGAGCGTAAGAAGAGTATCCGCGCAGAGGTGGCAACAGTGATGCGTGATTGTGGCGCGGATGAGCAGGTGGATGAAGGATTGCTGGATGAGGTGGTGAACCTGGTGGAAGCCCCCACCGCTTTCCGGGGCGAATTTGATAGGGAACACCTGCTACTGCCCGCGGATGTGCTCATCTCTGTCATGAAAAAACATCAGCGTTACTTCCCGGTCAAGAAAACGGGAGTGCTTTTGCCGTATTTCGTTGCTGTCCGCAATGGGGATGACCGTCACCTGGAAATAGTTTCGGATGGCAATGCGCAAGTGATCCGCGCGCGCTTCGCGGATGCCGCCTTCTTTGTCAAGGAAGACCTTCAATACCACCTGGAAGATTTCCTCCCCCGGCTGGGAACATTAGTTTTCCAGGTCAAATTAGGATCGATGTTGGATAAAACCCATCGGATCGGGAAGATTGTTGAAGACCTGATCCCAATGCTGGGCATTCAGGCTGCCGACCTGGGCATTACCCGCCGTGCTGCCAGCCTCTGCAAGGCAGATCTGGTGACAAAGATGGTGATCGAGATGACATCCCTGCAGGGGATAATGGGACGCTTCTATGCGCTGCATTCTGGTGAACCCGCCGAAGTGGCTGAAGCTATTCATCAGCATTATCTGCCGCGGGGTGGCGGGGAAGCAGCCCCTGCAGGGAAACCAGGCCTTGCCATTGGTATCGCTGACAGGCTGGATACCTTGACTGGTTTGTTCGCCGCTGGGCTGGCACCTTCCGGAACCAAAGATCCATTTGCTCAACGTCGGGCAGCGCTTGGTCTGGTCCAGAACTTGATTGCGTGGGATTTGGATTTCGACCTGCGGAAGGGGATTCAACTGGCAGCTGCCAATCTACCGCTCGCATCCACAGCTGAGTCTCAGGCTGCTTGCCTTGATTTCATCATTGGCCGGCTGCGTTCTATGCTTCTAGATCAGGGATTCAGGTATGACATACTGGATGCTGTTCTGCCAGAATGCGGGTATAACCCGGCGCTGGCTTTCCGCGCTGTGAATACGCTGACGGGTAGGATATCCCAGCCGGATTGGCCGGCTACCCTGCAGGCGTATGCGCGCTGTGTGCGCATCACCCGCGATCAAAAGCAGACCTTCGAAGTCGATCCATTGAAATTTGTGGATGAGAATGAAAAATCCCTCTACCGTGGCTTGCTGGGCTGCCAGCAGGCTCAACCGTATACCAACCTGCAAGCCTTCTTGGATGCTTTCAAACCCTTGATACCGACCATCCAGGCATTCTTTGATGCAGTCATGGTCATGGCTGAAGATCCAGATCAGCGTGCTAACCGCCTTGGCTTACTGCAACAGATCGCAGCGCTGCCAGCAGGATTGGTGGACCTTTCCCACCTCGAAGGGTTTTAACTTACAAAAGTTCCCCGGGTATTCGCAGCACCTATCAACATGGATAGCACCTCCACAGCCGTGGAGGTGTTATTACTTTCACACCGCAGATATGTGACCAGTCATATACAGAAAGATATATCCACGGTGGGATGTACGAACCCTTTTGCCCGGGTAATATGTACCTAGATCAAAAGCGACATAGTGAGGTGAACAATGTTGGCAGACAGAGCCATGTACTGGATATCCCGCCCGGTGGTAAAAACCTATACCGGCACCATGTTAAAAATGAATGTTAAAAAACATGTAGAAATGCCGGATGGCCCCAAGATCATCGCGGCAAATCACCCTACCACGACAGATCCGTTCTTTGTGGCCGCGATGGTTCATCAACAGACCTTTATTTTGATCAATGAACTGCTGTTTCAGGTACCTATTTTGGGAGAGTATCTGCGCCGTTCAGGGCATATCCCGGTGGCTGCAGGCAAGGGTCAACAGGCGATCGATACTGCCCTTGAGCACCTGGCTGCTGGCCATAATGTGATGATCTTCCCTGAAGGCGCTTTATCACCCTACGCGGGGAGCTTCCATCGGGCACGGACCGGTGTCGCCCGGCTGGCAGTGGAAAGTGGCGCGCCGGTCATCCCGGTGGGTATCTCACTTTCGTGGGATCGGATTCGTACCATTCGTTCCACCGTGCAGGGTAGGGTGGAATATGGACGCTGGTATCTGACTGGGCCCTACCACATGACAGTCGGCGCGCAGATGAAATTTCATGGCGATGTGACGGATCATGAATATATCCACCGGGTGGCAGACACAGTCATGCGCCGGATAGGTAGACTGGCTGGCGAAAGCAGCAGCCGAATGCGACCAGGGGTAGAGCGGCTTCGTCCGGCGTATAATGATCTTACCTGAACGATTTTTCAAAAAGGAAAACTCCGGCCAATCGCCGGAGTTTTCCTATTAATTTTACCGAAAATGTGTTAATATTAAAGCCAGATTAAATCACATTTATCGGTTTTATTGGAGGACGCATGGCAAAATCCAAATGGCTGAAAAACTTCTTCTTCCCACCCGCTGAGCGCTCGATCGGTATGAAGATCCTTCCATACGCGGTTGTGATCGTTGCTTTCATCGTGATTCTTGTCGCAGTAACCGTAGGTTGGGAGGTAACCAATTCCACCGAGTTCTGCGGCTTGGCTTGCCACACCATGCCGCCGCAGTATATCACCCATGAGAATGCCAGCCACAATCGGGTTACCTGTGAAGAGTGCCATCTTGGCAGAGCCAATCTGGCTACCCAGATACCACGTAAGATCCAGTATTCCTGGCAGACCGGTTCCGCTTTAGTTTTCAATACCTACGAATATCCTATCCGGGCAACCACAATGCGCCCGGCAGTCGATGCCTGCGAAACCTGTCATTACCCTGAAACTTTCAGCGGAGATAAACTGCTGGCCCTGGATAAATTCGCCGCTGATGATCAGAACACCAAAACGACGGTCAGCCTGTTACTGAAAACGGGCGGTGGTTCGCAACGCGAAGGCCTTGGTAGTGGTATCCACTGGCACATAGAAAACCCGGTCTATTTCTACACGAATGATCCTGAAAAACAGGTGATTCCCTACATCCGGGTTACCAATGCGGATGGCACGATTACAGAGTATGTGGATGTTGAATCCGGTTTCGATGTCTCCAGTATTCAGAGCAGCGATCTGGAGTATATGGATTGCAATACCTGCCATAATCGCACATCCCATCAGATCCTTTCGCCCTCCAATGCGATGGATCAGATGTTAAGCCGCGGCTTGATTTCTGCCAGTATTCCTGAGATCAAGAAAAAAGGTGAAGAGGTATTAACGGTCAATTATGAAACCGATGAAGCCGCTGCAGCGGCCATCGCCGGGCTGGAAACCTATTATCAGGAAAACCATAGTGATTTCTATGCAAAAAATACCCAGCTGGTGAAAGATGCAGTTGCAGCCATACAGGCAAAATGGGATGTTTCCGGCTTTATTGACCAAAAGATGTATTGGAATACGCATCCGGATAATATCGGGCATGAAACTGCCCCCGGTTGTTTCAGATGCCATGACGGCAAACACCTGACTGCTCAGAGCGAAGCCATCCGCCTGGAATGCAATTTGTGTCACTCCATTCCGGTCGTATCCAAGAGTTCTGACCTGGTAACAAAATTAGAGATCAGCCGCAGCGGAATCGAGCCGCAAACGCATCTCAACACCAACTGGATTACTTTGCATAATCAGGCTTTCGATAGCAGTTGCCAGGGATGCCACACGGTGGGAAATCCCGGCGGGGTGGATAATTCCTCCTTCTGCTCCAATAGTGCTTGCCACGGCTCCAGCTGGTCTTATGCCGGCTTTGATGCCCCGGCACTACGCGAAGCCCTCAAAGATCAACTGCCCGCAGCCCCTGTCGCGCCGACCCAGGTGGCACCGTTAGAACCAGGCAGCCAGGTTACCTGGAGCGTTGTGGGCGATCTGTTGAAATCTAAATGTGGTATGTGCCACGGCGAATCCGGTACGGCCGGATTAAGCCTGATCAGCTATGAGGGATTAATGAAAGGCTCCAGCAAAGAACTGGTTGTCATCCCCGGAGACGCGGTGAATAGCGTCATCGTCAAAGTACAGCAGGGTGGCCACCCCGTTCAGCTAACTACCGATGAGTTAAATCTCCTAATTGAATGGATCAATGCTGGCGCTTTAAAGTAACGTGCTAAAGAAAATATGAGTCAAACAAACAACCCGGAGATTGACTCGCGGGTTGTTTGTTTAGTGTATGCCTTATGCTACTCTGGCTGTTTTTACCCCAGGGACAGTAGTCACTTCATCCAGCAGCTCGACGGCTGGTTTTCGCGGTTTGAGTTTGATCGTAAACTCGCTGGTCGTTGAGCCCTGCTCCACCTGGCGGGAGCTGAAGTTGAGAGAATAACTCTTGCAGGCTTTCTGAATTACATCTTGGATGGCTAATAAAGTCTCAGGTTGGCTATCTGATTCAACCTTGAGAACAACCGTGATCGCGATATCAATGACTTTCTTCTCAAGGATATTCAGCAGAATCAAGACGATCAGGATCAATGCCGTGACTGCGACAGCCACCAGGATGTGCCCGGCACCAACCGCTAAACCTACCCCTGCCATTGTCCAGAGAGAGGTGGCAGTTGTTAACCCTTTGATGGTCGCACCGTACCGAAGTATAGCCCCTGCACCTAAGAAGCCAATGCCAGAAACTACCTGGGCGGCCAGGCGTGCCGGGTCGCCATTGGGAACCATAGGTTGAAATTGCATAGCCAGATTGATCGAAAGAGTCATCATTAAAGCAGCCCCGATGACCAGGATCATGTGGGTTCGTAAACCAGCCGGCTGCCCCTGGCGCTCCCGCTCAAAACCGACTGCAGCACCGAGCAAAGCAGCAATAGAAACACGCAGAATCACTTCCAGGTCAGGTATCATTGTCCCATCGTATTGTTCTTAGCCCAATCATCCCCGAGCACAACGATCACATCCACTGTGGAGTTCGGGTCATAACTGGCGCTGCGGATCTGCGCTGGCCCCAGATTGAGGACACTGGCAAAGTAAGAAAGCGTGTATGGATTTCCGGTGATATCAATGACATAAGAGAAGCTGCTAGCATCGCCCATCCCGTTCTCCACCACGGTTACCCCCTGGTTGGCAAAATACGCCGCTGAGGTATCATTCAGGCCAGGTGTGGATGAACCGTTTCGAATGGAAACACGCGCACCTTCAGCCTTCATTAATTCCACGGGGTTGGATGAAACCAGTGATGCGCCCAGCGGTCCGCTGGTAGCAAATGTTGCGTCGCGGACCGCGCGCACTTTATCCATAATAGGAACCAAAATCGATTGCCCATCCGCGGACATGGTCATATAAGCGGAGTCTTCTGAGATCAAACCATGATGGATGTTCTCAGAAGGGATCTTGGCAGCAAACAGAGCCAGCTGGACGATCTGATTCAATGTCAAATTTGTGGCGACACCCTGAGACAGATCCGAGTACAGTTTAGGGGCTTTGGCAATCAACGTTGGAAGCATATTAAAGTCCAGAATCCGGGAACGGACCGCGTCCACTACCTGTTGTTGGCGGGCAGCGCGGTCGTAATCGCCGCCAGCTGTATGCCTGGCCCGGGCATAAGCCAGAGCGGTTCTGCCATCCAGGGTTTGTACACCAGGTTTCAGCCAGAGTTCTTCCCGGGAATAGGTACGCCCTTTTTCATCGTGGACGGTATAACCGCCAATGATGGCCACTTTGATCTTTTCTTTCACATGGATATCCACGCCGCCGATCTCGTCGATGAACTTGGTAAAAGCATCAAAATCGATTCGGGCGTAGTAGTTGATCGGAACACCTAAAAAGTCTTCAACAGTCTGAACAGCCATCCCTGGACCACCCCCCGGCATCTGGTACGCTTCACCTAGAAAGTAAGCCGTATTGATCTTGGCATAATCAAAACCCGGTATATTGACCCAGAGGTCCCGGGGAATAGACATAATGCCGGCTGTATTGGTCTTGGGATCCAATGAGAACAGCATCATAGAGTCGGTGCGTGGAGTCTTGCGAGCTGCTGTGTCTTCATAATCCAACCCCATGACGAGGATGGTGATGCGGCTGGAGCCATCCCATGCCTGGGGGGTTGGGCCGGTGTCCTGCTGCAGAGTATCCCCTCCACTGGCAAATGGTGTGCCGGCAGCATCCACACCGGTTTCACCTTCGGTGAAAACAGGCGCGCCGGGCAGTGCGCCCAGAGTCCAACCGGCAACAATATTCTTAACCAGCAGGAAAGCCAGTACGGCGGTGGTGAGTGCCACGAGCCCGAATGCCACAAGAAGAACTTTCTTGGCGGTAATACGGGCGCGTATGCGTGATTTTGGTCGGGTAAATTGAGTGCTCATAACCTATTCCGGGTGTAGGATTTAAAACTGGAACACTCCGCTATTGTTGCAAGAGATGTTCCAGCCTGAACGGTAGTGGATTAAACAGCCAGTTCGTTTATAACAAGGGCGGAGCTGGCGGCAGGTCTTTCACCGCTGTCTCTTTCCATTTGTCGCCTTCATCAATCAACAGAACCGGAATATCTTCACTGATGGGATACTTACGTCCGCAATCCTGGCATACCAGCCATTCTTTACGTTCAAGTTTCAATATGCCACCTTCAGAGGCGCTGCATGCCGGGCACCGCAGTATTTCCAGTAGATCTTTATTTAGCATTGAACCTCCAGCCTGTCTTTGAATGATCAGACCTAATCATACCACACCACGCTTTCGTCACTCGGTGAGCGCGCCGGGGGGTAAGTCGGTTCCCGGGCCGTATTCGAAAATGGCTTGCCACGGTTCATAATGGGTATCGAAGACATCCTGAAAGTAGATCTGGCCATTCCGGTAAACCGTGCGGCTAACGCGGACGTCAGCACCATCCGCTTCATAATCGATCTGTTTGATCCTCCCCGTGGGAAGCGCAGGGTTTACTTTATATAACGGTTTAGGGGCTTTGACTACATTTTGCAGGCCGTAATTCTGCCATTCCACCAGCCGGCCATCTGAGGTGGAATAGAATTTCCAGGTGATCCAAGAATCGCTTACATAGGTTTCCATCAAGAGCCAGTAAGAAGTGTCATTCACGAACTTGAAATCTACCACCGGAATGAACACCGTGGCATCCAACCCCGCCAGGTCCGTATTCCGTGCTCCAGAGCTGGTTTGTTCGTAATATCCAACACGGTAGGCATGGGCGTATCGTTCCGTCACAGGAAATCCGCTGAAGAAAGCAGCGCGGAAGAGCGTGGTGCTCACCTGGCAGACACCGCCACCAACACCTTTAATGGTCTGATTGCCAAAGATGATCAAAGCTTCGGTATACCCATTATCCAACGTGACATCTTTCATGGCATCCGCCATAGAAAACTCTTCGCCAGGCGCGATCAGCAAGCCGTGAAAGTTCGCTGCAGCGGTACGGATATTATTCACACGCGCGGCAGTGGAGCCATAAAAGTAAGTCGTTTCTTTGTGAACCAGCTGGGTGATACCCAAATCCGCTCCGGTGGCAGTGTCCTCCACTTGTGGCCGGGTGATCACGAGACGTAATGGCACGGTGTGATTCCCATTCTGCAGCGCAAGCAAAATGTCATCCAGACTGTTTTCCAGGTCCAGTGACCTTCCGCTGGTAGAAGGTTGCAAGAGATCCAATCGCAGGGAGTCATCGTTGAAAATAAAGCGCGCATTCTCCGGGTAACGCACCAACTCCGGAGCCAGCTGCTCGAGATATCCACGTAAGGCGGCGCGGTCTACAGTTAACCGATAGGGATAGTCCGGTTGAGCCGGGTCAGCCATAATGGTGAGGGACGACGCCAGCCAGTTTGCATCCACCACCCAGGGCCCCGGGTCCCCTTCCGCGGGATCCGGCAGAGTCAGTGTTAACGGGGAAGAGAGGATCGTACGTGCGGCACTGGCCAGCGGAGTGGCATCTTTCAGCAGCGGGGGATGCTCCACAACGGTCAGGGGCACAACGCCATCATTCAGGGTTTGTAACTGAGCGGATAACCTCGGAAGGGTGGCGTTGATATCCAACTCCATTCCGACTTGTCCGGGGGTAGTGACAACATCCAGCCCGGAGAGTTGAATGCCGGCTTCAATCGTCGGCTTGTTAATCTGAGCGGCCAGAGAAATCAGGGTTTTCTGCGCGGCGGATTCATCCAGCACGATCACTGCGGGTACATCCAGGCGGTACCGTTTGCCGCGGAGCATGCGCCAAATATCGCCTGGAATTCCTCCGCGGTGTGACTCTGAGTAAGCGTTCAGAGCGGTGGTATTGACATCCAGAATGAGCCCAAGCTCTGCCGGCCGTACCAGCCAGTGTTGATCTCCATATTGCAAGACAATCTGCCCGGAGGTCGGGAAAGGCAAGGCTGTTGCGAGTGATACGGCAGCCTGATCGATCGTCTGGCCGGAAAGGTCAACACCATTCACATAAGTGCCTGAGCCGATCTTTCCGGAGGAAGAGAATGCTGCCATAACCCCGAGGGCTGCAATGAGAACAACCAGGGTCATCAGGAAGGCAGCCAGCATGACCAGCGCGAATTTAAGGGTGGACCGGGGGTGCCTTCGGGTGTAAGAAGTAGTCATAGCAAAATTATAACATTCAGAAATCAGATGAACTTTGGTGATCGATGATGATTGAATAGACGATAGCCCTTTGAGAATGTTCCTGGAAGGGGAATGTATAGAGTCTTTCAGGGAATTCCACAAAAAACCTTGCAGAGATCGAGAAGCGTGGTAGAATCGCTGAGCTTTACCCGAAAGAACTGTGCGTGGGCGAAGAGGAAAAAGCAAAATCGAGAAAAACCGAAATTGCTCCTAAAAAACCCTTGACAGGCAAAGACAGTTGCGTATAATAGACAACGCAATTGAGCACAGCAGGTCTTGCGAAAGCAGATCGGTGACAATCTAAAAAGACGAAGCTCCAGGCGCAAGCCACAAAGCCAGTCTTGTCGGTGGGAACCGATGTTGAAAAGAACATCGGTTTTTAGTCTGTAAATAACCCTTGACAAAAGGAAACAAGCAGATTAGAATCCTCACCCGCGATTGAGAAGGCACCTTAACAACTGAATAGTGATAGAAAGTACAAGCCCAATTCAATTCTAAGTAAATCCAAGACTTTTATCTCGAAAGAGATATTTTTTGCGGAGAGTTTGATCCTGGCTCAGGATGAACGCTGGCGGCGTGCCTAATACATGCAAGTCGAACGGAGATATTGTAGCAATACGGTATCTTAGTGGCGAACGGGTGAGTAACGCGTTGGTGACCTGCCCCGAAGAGAGGGATAACAGTCCGAAAGGATTGCTAATACCTCATGTGGTTATCTGGATTAGATGCCTAATAACTAAAGGAGAAATTCACTTCGGGAGGGACCTGCGTCCCATCAGCTAGTTGGTGAGGTAACGGCCCACCAAGGCGACGACGGGTAGGGGACCTGAGAGGGTGGCCCCCCACAATGGAACTGAAACACGGTCCATACACCTACGGGTGGCAGCAGTAGGGAATATTAGTTAATGTGCGAAAGCGCGAACTAGCAACGCCGCGTGCACGATGAAGGCCTTCGGGTCGTAAAGTGCTTTTTGATGGGATGAGAAAGGACAGTACCATCAGAATAAGTCTCGGCTAACTACGTGCCAGCAGCCGCGGTAAGACGTAGGAGGCGAGCGTTATCCGGATTTACTGGGTGTAAAGCGCGTGCAGGCGGTTTGGTAAGTTGGATGTGAAAGCTCCCGGCTTAACTGGGAGAGGTCGTTCAAAACTACCAGACTTGAGGGCGGTAGAGGGAAGTGGAATTCCGTGTGTAGTGGTGAAATGCGTAGATATACGGAGGAACACCAGTGGCGAAAGCGGCTTCCTGGACCGATCCTGACGCTCAGACGCGAAAGCTAGGGTAGCAAACGGGATTAGAGACCCCGGTAGTCTTAGCTGTAAACGATGTGGACTTGGCGTCGGCGAGTTTAAATCCGTCGGTGCCGAAGCTAACGCGATAAGTCCACCACCTGGGGACTACGGCCGCAAGGTTAAAACTCAAAGGAATTGACGGGGGCCCGCACAAGCAGCGGAGCGTGTGGTTTAATTCGATGTTACAC
>Ga0172370_10006593_pt1 | contig 14540 bp, 13 predicted proteins | sample LakKiv5m_FD_114538 | JGI IMG/M metagenome (GOLD analysis project Ga0172370, IMG submission 114538) | Freshwater microbial communities from Kabuno Bay, South-Kivu, Congo - kab_022012_11.5m | ecosystem: Environmental > Aquatic > Freshwater > Lake | place: Democratic Republic of the Congo...
CCAGAGACCTACTGATTTCCTCACGTTCCGTGTTTGTTATTCGTCCATATCTTGTTTGCATACGAATGATTTTATCTCCTCATCCGTTGCACTAAATCCCTGACGCCAAGTCATTAATGTTGTTGGTATTTTATTCTCTGGAGTTTGTGTATGGCTGAGGCCGAAAAAATTCGCGTGTTAGTTGTTGATGATATCTCAGAAACTCGCGAGAATATTCGAAAATTATTACAGTTTGAATCTGATATTGAAGTAGTAGGTGCAGCGAGGTCTGGGAAAGAGGCAATTGAAATCGTAGCCGAAACTAAACCTGATGTTGTTTTAATGGATATCAATATGCCTGATATGGATGGTATTACAGCCACTGAGATCATCCGTAAACAAAATCCATATATCCAGGTTGTAATTCTTTCGGTACAAAGCGATCAAAACTACATGCGTCGAGCTATGTTGGTGGGGGCGCGAGATTTCTTAACCAAACCTCCAATGGCAGATGAATTAAACTCAACCATACGTAGAGCTGGCCAGTTGGCTCGGGATGAAAAAGCAAAAGGTGCACAAGTCAATGTATCGCAAGGGTCCAATTCGAGTCTATCCCCTCTGAGTGTTGGTGCAGGGCGGGGGAAAGTTATTATGGTTTACAGCCCTAAAGGAGGCGTGGGCTCTACTACTGTAGCTGTGAATCTTGCTCTGGCATTGCACAATGAAGAGACAGAGTCGGCTTTGATTGATGCAAATCTCCAATTTGGTGATGTGGCAATATTTTTGAATGAACAGGGAAAAAATTCGATCCTTGATTTGACTCCAAGGGTGGATGAATTAGATCGTGATATTGTCAACAATGTAATGATAAAAAATGCGACCACGGGGTTGCATATTCTCTCAGCTCCTACTAAACCCGAGTTTGCTGAAAAAATTAAAGCAGATCAGATCAGCAAATTGCTAGAATTTTTAAAAAGCATGTATTCATATGTAATCGTAGACACATCATCTTACATGAATGATATTACATTAGCAGTCCTGGACGTATGTGATGTAATCGTTTTATTGACTACACAGGATATTCCATCTATAAAGAATAATAGATTGTTCCTTGACTTAATGTCAACCCTGGAGATTCCAAAAGAAAAATTAGTCTTTTCATTAAATAAGTTTGATAAACGTATAACGATTACACCTGAAAAAATTGGAGAGAACTTAAAGCTTCAGGTTGCTGCAGTGATACCTTTGGATGAACGTGTAGTTATCCCATCAGTTAATAGAGGAGTTCCATTTGTAATAGACAACAAAACTCAACCGGCTGCGAAAGGTATATTTTCACTGGCGGAAGCAGTGCGGTCAAAATTCATGGAACAGGGATCAAAAGTTATAGAAACTCCTGTTAGAAGATAGAGGAGGTAATCCATGTCTTTATTAAAAAGAATTGAACAAGGTCAGGGGAAAATACCCGAAGAATCAGCAAACCAAGAAACGGCTTCGAGTGAGACTTCACGATTGGCATCATTGCAGGCAAGAAGGGTAAGCGCACCAAGCTCAAAACCACAAGCTGGAACCTATTTTGACTTAAAAACCCGTGTTCAGAATAAATTACTCGCTGAGCTTGATCCATCTATGGATATCACAAAAACCGAAGAGGTCAGGCAAAATATTCAAGATTTATTTGAACAAATTCTCAACGAAGAAAATATTGTTCTATCAAGACCTGAACGCGCACGCCTTTTTGAGCAGATTGTTGCAGAAATTTTAGGACTTGGTCCTATCCAGACTTTATTGGAAGATGCATCTGTAACAGAGATCATGGTTAATGGTGCCAAGAATATTTATGTTGAGCGAAAAGGAAAGATCCATCGTGTCCCTGTTACTTTTGAGAATAATGACCATGTAATGCGCATTATAGATCGAATCGTCGCACCTTTAGGACGCCGAATTGATGAATCGAGCCCGTATGTAGATGCTCGTTTGCCGGATGGATCGCGTGTAAATGCAGTTATCCCACCTATTTCATTGGTGGGACCAACTATTACAATCCGTAAATTTGCACGAAGTCCTATTACTGTTGAACAGTTGATCCAATATGAGACTGTAACTCAAGAGGCTATCCAATTCTTGAAAGTCTGCGTCGAAGCCAGGTTGAATATTGTGATCTCGGGTGGTACAGGCTCGGGGAAGACAACCCTCCTGAACGTACTTTCCGGATTTATCCCTTCAGACGAGCGAATTCTAACGATTGAAAACGCTGCAGAATTGCAATTGCGGCAGGAGCATGTGATCACTCTTGAGTCCCGCCCACCAAACATTGAAGGTCGTGGTGAGATCACCATTCGTCAATTGGTAATTAATGCTCTAAGAATGCGACCAGATCGAATTATCGTTGGAGAAATTCGCGATGAAGCTGCTTTAGACATGCTTCAAGCGATGAATACTGGTCACGATGGTTCCATGACAACTTTGCATTCGAATTCTCCTAGAGATTCTTTATCTCGTCTTGAAACCATGGTTCTTATGGCTGGAATGGATCTACCAGCAAGATCCATTCGTGAGCAAGTTACATCAGCCATTGATCTGCTTGTTCATGAAGAAAGAATGCGAGATGGAACACGCAAAATTGTGAGTATTACAGAGATTAGCGGTATGGAAGGGGATGTTATCACGACGACGGATATATTCACGTTCGAACAAACAGGAATGGATAATGGGAGGATAATTGGTAGGATTCGACCAACAGGTTTACGACCGAAATTTATGGAAAAGATCGAATCGTCAAATTTACATCTGCCGCCATCCATTTTCGGTGTTGGTGAGAGAAGACGTTATTAATTTTAACAATATCAATAGGTGAAGAATAGAAAATAGGTGAATTAATGGCGACTACATTCTTTCTAATCGGCGGTGGGCTTATAGTGGTCTTGTTGATCGTGGGAGTATTCATTTCAGCTACCAGTGAGAGAGCACTAGTTGAGGAAAGATTAGGAAAATACCTGGAGGAGGATACTCCTGTCAAGAAAGGAAGAGATTCTGGATCTTCAGCACTAACCGAATGGGTAAATAAAGGAGTTGAAAAATCATCTTTAGGTGAAAAAATGGCACGTGATCTCGCACGTGCCGATTTAAAGATCAAGCCTGGTGAATACTTAGCATTAAATATCATCTCGATTATTGGTGTTGGTTTCATTTCTTGGGTCATCGGCGGAAGAGATCTGATCTCACTACTGATTGGCGTTGTAGTAGGGTTTTTTCTTCCCAGGATGTTTATAAGAAGGCAACAATCAAGGAGATTGATCCGTTTTAATGAACAATTGGCAGATATGCTAAATTTAATGGTAAACGGATTACGCGCTGGCTATTCGACAATGCAGGCAATGGAAGCCGTCAGCAAGGAATTGCCATCTCCGATTTGCGATGAGTTTCGTCGGGTTGTACAAGAAATGCAGATTGGGATACCGATGGATAGTGCATTAGCAAATTTGCTCAGACGTATTCCTAGCGAGGATTTGGATTTTGTCATTACAGCCATAAATGTCCAAAGAGAGGTAGGAGGTAATCTGGCTGAGATCCTGGATGTTATTTCTTATACAATTCGAGAAAGAGTAAGAATAAAAGGCGAGATAAGAGTTTTAACTGCACAAGTGATGGTTTCTGGAAAAATTCTGGCATTCATGCCCGTTGCCCTGATAGGCGTTTTATGGTTCTTGAACAAAGAATATATTATGGAATTCTTCAATCCAGAAAGGGCAGGGTGTGGGTACATTGCATTAGGTGTAGCTGGAACCCTTATAGTTGTCGGATATTTTATTATGACCCGGATTGCAAATATCGAGGTATAAAATGAGCTCATTAAGTATATGGCTGACCATTATAGGTATTATTGTTGTCATTGGCATAATCTTGGTTGTCGTGGCTGGGGGTCGCAAACTGGAATCAGACGAAGATCCTTTATCTGCCCGGCTTGCTGAATTTAGTGCGAGAGGTACCCCTGTAACTTTGGAAGAAATCGAATTATCACAACCCTTCCAGGACAGAGTGATTGTCCCAATGTTAAGAAAATTAGGGGATATTTCAACCAAATTTACCCCTCAACATGCACTGGAAACTACAACAAAGAAAATTGAATTGGCAGGTAATCCAGGAAACCTGGGTGCTGCATCTTTGTTATCGTTACGATTTGTTGGCGCAGCGGTTTTGGGCGGATTAATGTTTTTGATATTTCTGGGATCAGACACATGGCCTGTTAGTAGGGAACTATTGGTTACAATTGCATTCACGGTCCTTGGTTTCTTCTTTCCTCAATTATGGCTGCAGAGTAAAATAGATCGCCGTCAGAAGGGAGTTCGAAAAGCCTTACCGGACGCATTGGATCTTTTAACAATTTGTGTTGAAGCAGGTTTAGGGTTTGATGCGGCTATGTCCAAAGTGGGAGAAAAATGGGAAAATGAATTATCATTGGCCTTTGCCCGGGTGATTCGTGAAATTCAATTAGGAAAATTAAGGCGTGAAGCCCTAAGAGATATGGCTGATAGAATTGGACTGCCAGAAATGACAAGTTTTGTATCTGCAGTAATTCAAAGTGAGTCATTGGGAGTAAGCATGGCAAGAGTTTTACGCATTCAGGCTGACCAGATGCGACTAAAACGACGGCAACGCGCTGAAGAAGAAGCCCAGAAAGCTCCAATAAAAATGCTGCTGCCAATGGGATTATTTATATTTCCTTCAATAATGATCGTTTTGCTTACACCAGCCATAATGCGAATTACGACTTCTTTTGGAAATCTATAAAAATAGATGTGATTTTTCCATCATTTCGATTTTATAAGTTGGTCTGGAGCAGCCTGGATTGGTTATATCCCCCTACATGCATTTGTTGTCAAAAAACTGGTTTTAGAATTTGTCCGGATTGTCAAAAATTGATCGTGTATTTGAAAAATCCGTTATGTACCATTTGTGGATTTCCAATCATTTCTGGAAGCATTTGTTCCCAATGTAAGAAGAAAAGACCTGGATATAATCGTCTCCGGTCGTGGGCTGTTTACGCTGGACCTGTTAAGAAAGCAATTCAACGAATTAAATATAAACATGATCTTTCATTAGGTTTTGAACTATCAAAGCATGTTTCAAGATTTGTTGAAGATATGCAATTGGATGTTGACGCAGTAATCCCTGTCCCATTGGGAAAGAAACGTAGGAACGATCGTGGGTACAATCAGGTAAGTCTAATTGCATATCCACTTTCCTTAAGGTTGGGATTAAACTATATTCCTAAGGGCTTATGCCGGATTCGAGAAACTGAAACGCAGGTTGGGTTAAATATTAAAGAGAGAACGGAAAATGTGAAAGATGCTTTTGATGCAAGGTATCATCATGTCGCTGGGAAAAAAATTCTACTTATCGATGATGTAGCTACCACTGGAGCAACTTTATCGTCGTGTACGGATGCTTTAAAAGCAGGGGGGGCGTCAGGAGTCTATGCGGTGACGGTGGCTCGTGCTTTAGGTACCCGTGGATTTTCGAATCCCAAAAGTACCTTATAATAAACAATATATAGGAGGATCAACATATGACTTACGAACTTGAAATTACTGCTCGAAATATGGAGGTCACTGATCGAATACGGGATTATGTGGAAAAGAAAGTTGCAAAATTGGATCGTCAATTTGATGATATAGAAGATATCAAGGTAGATTTGGCATTTGCTAAATCTTTAAGAAGTTCTACCGATCGTTATATCGCTCAAATAACTTCACGTGGACGAGGTTTTATGTTACGTTCGGAAGAACCTGCAGATGAAATCTTTGCGGCTTTTGATATTGCACTTGAAAAAATGCAGCGACAAGTTGAAAGGTATAAAGGGAAACGTAATAAAGGAAGAATTGATGGTCGTTCGATATCAAAGCTTGTTATGGAAAATGTTGCTGATGATGAAATGATCCCTGTTATTGCCCGAAGAAAGGAATTTGAGCTTGTTCCAATGAGCGAAGAAGAAGCATTAGAGCAAATGAAATTACTGGCGCATGATAATTTTTTCATTTTCTTCAATGTGAATAAGAATGCCATCGCAGTATTGTACAGACGTAGAGATGGCTCATATGGTTTAATAGAACCAAAAATACGCCAATAATCATACCGGAATTAGGATGACCCGGTAAGAAATTTACCGGGTAATTTTTTGTCTAAGAGAAATTAATATGGAAAATTTTGAGTTTGACGATAATTTATCCAAAGAAAGATTATCAAATAATGAGATAGATTCAGAATTAATAAAATCTGCTATTTCTTCCTTGTTATCTGCCTTCGGAGAAAACCCGGGCAGAGAGGGTCTTAAAAGAACTCCTGATCGAGTAGCCAGTATGTATTCAGAACTTCTTGCAGGGTATCATGCTGACCCGAAACAGATTGTAAACGATGCATTATTTGATGTTAAGTATGATGAAATGGTTATCGTTCGTGATATAGAGTTTTACAGCCTGTGTGAACACCATTTACTCCCATTCATGGGTAGAGTGCATGTAGCATACATTCCTAATGGAAAGGTATTGGGATTATCGAAGATCCCAAGGATTGTAGATATGTTTTCAAGGCGATTACAGGTGCAGGAAAGAATGACTCGCCAGATTGCAGATTTTATTAGAGATACACTTGATCCTCATGGCGTAGCAGTTGTTGTAGAGGGATTGCATTTGTGTATGATGATGCGAGGTGTCAAAAAGCATAATGCACGTATGACTACGTCAGCAATGCATGGAGCATTCCGATCAAATCTGGCTACTCGTCAGGAATTCCTGGATAATATTTCAAGAGGTGCATCTAATTTGCAGATCTAAATTACAAGAGTAATAACTTTTTATCTCTCAATTTGTATACCGACTGATTTTGTTCCTTTCACCGCACCTGGTTTTTCTACTCTTACGATTACATTTTTGACACTTTCATGGCTGAGGCATATTTCGGCAATATCCTCCGCAAGTGCTTCAACGGTAAAACGCGTTGAATCTTTAATATGAGATTGGATTTGCCTGGTCATGATGCCATAATCAACGCAATCTTTAATATCATCTGATTGTGCAGCATTATGAGTATCTGTGAACATTCTTATATTAACAAGAATCTCTTGCGGTTGTTTACGTTCCCATTCATAAACTCCTATTATTGCCTGAGCAAATAAGTCCTTGATAAAAATTTCATCCATTTGATGATCCTATATTGTTTGTCTATGTGGAAAAGGATTGAGTTGATTTTTTTAGTTACATAGAATGCCTTGATATGGCGATAATGTGATCTATATAACATTTGCATTCTAATCGATTTTATTCTAAACTAAGAGAGAAATCCTGCAACTTAAATTTATCTGAACGATCAGAGACTTAGAAATGGTACTTTCTGAAATAAATTATATTGGAATTGATCCAACTGCTGGACGAACTCCATTTACTTATGCTGTACTTGATTCAGATTGCAATCTGGTGGCTTTGGATAGTGGTGAAATGGATGATTTGTTATTGTTCATTGAGAGTCAAGTGGAAGGAATTGTGGCGGTCAATGGACCACCTTGTCCAAACCAGGGCTTGGTGAAAAAGGAATTGGAATTGCAGAGACTGTTACCTGGCCAAATGCGTGGAGCAGATATGAGAATGGCAGAATATTTACTCCGGGAGAAAAATATTGTGATCTCGCCTACTCCAGCGCAAAAAGAAAATTGTCCGGAGTGGATGCAATTAAGTTTTAATTTATATAATCGATTGAATCAAGCAGATTTTAAACCTTTTCGGACTGAAAATTCTAACCGTCAATGGTTGGAAACCCATCCACACGCAGCTTTTTGTGCTATGCTTGAACAGCAACCATTATCCAAACCAACATTGGAAGGCCGATTACAACGTCAGCTAATATTGCATGAAGCCAATGTTGGCATTAGAAATCCTATGGAATTCTTTGAAGAGATCACTCGCCATAGGTTGAAAAAAGGCTTATTCCCAATAGATTTGATCTATGCTCCAGAGCAATTGGATGCGTTGATTGCAGCATATACTGCTTATCTGGCTGCGAGAGAACCTGAGAAGATAATATTTATAGGTTCGGTGGAGGAAGGCAGGATCGTTTTACCTGTCAGCGAGTTAAGAGCAAAATATTGATCATCAGCTAGAGTCGGATCACTTGACCGCAAAAGCTGCATGATATGCTATCCATCCCTTTAAGAATGACCTGATCAATTTTTCCTCCGCAACTTGGGCATTGTGTAGGTGCAGACTTTACTTTTTCTACTTCAGCTTGGTCAATTGCTACTGCGCGGTCATTGTCAAAATCCTTTGTCTGAGCCCGGTTAATTAACGCTTGCCAAATTGAACAGTCCTGCCAGATATGAAAATGTGCCGAACGGACTTGAGCCCCTGTACCAAACACTAGGTCGAGATGGTCTTCATTTTTAAGCATTCCTTGCTTGCTGGTCTTGATTTCTTCCATAAGAGCGATAGGAATATCAAGTAATAAATTTTGAATTTTTTGCTTTTCTGTTGCTATGAAGAGAATTTTCTTGGTTGCAATTTCTTCCTTTTGTTCGAAAATCAAGCGTTGATCGGAGAGGAAAAGTACTCCTTGAGGATCTTCTTTTTGTTCTTTTCCAGTCTTACACCATATTGATTTTACAGCCATAATTCCGGCTTCGTTGGGCATAAATTTGAATGATGCTTCTGAAATTTGTGTCAACATCCATTCGATATCATTTAAATGTCTAACCATTTTCTGAACCTGGTTATTTAGGTTGTCATACATTCCGGTTATCGTTCGTTCAACTGAAGATATGTTACTCTCAAGTGTAGTTACACTTGTTTGAAGATTGCTTAAAATTGTTCGTGCAGCAGCGGGATTATTTAATGAAGATGTCAATCGAGGTAATTGCACTTCGATTGCGCGTAAACTGGCAGAAAGAGGTGCAGATTGGGAATTAATTTGTTGTTGAACATTAGGAAGGATTACCGTCCATTGTCTTGCAAAATCCGTAGATTGGAGCTCAAGAGATTTTTCAAACACGTATCCCTTGGAGCGTAAAGTAACGATGCGTTGTCCCAAATTATTTATGGTAGTTTGAATATCTTCAATAGAATCCCTGGATTTTGTTAATCGAACGCCATCTTGAAGAGAGGTGATCTTGGTCTTTAAAGAATTGACCTCGTTTGTGATCTGTTGTATAGGTGTGGGAGTTGCCATTTTTCCTCCAAAATTTGGTTTATAAAAATCCTAGACAATATTATTGCATACTTGCTTTCTTATGGCAAATTAATTTGCTTTCGTGGGAATTCATATTTTGGAATCTGCTTGCCTACAGTCGATTATAAAGGAATAAGTAATTCACACATGGTAAAATATTGAGGGAATTTACATGGATGAGAGGTTGGAATATGGATAAGAGTGATCTCCAAACTAGGGCTATAAACACATTACGTTTTTTATCAGTTGATATGGTACAAGAAGCGAATTCTGGGCATCCAGGATTACCGATGGGTGCAGCGGCTATTGCATATACTATCTGGACACGTCATTTACATCACAATCCGCTAAATCCAATTTGGCCGGATAGAGATCGGTTCATTCTTTCTGGTGGTCATGGCTCCGCATTACTCTATTCACTCTTGTTTTTGACAGGTTATGATTTGAAATTGGATGAGTTGAGAAATTTTAGACAATGGGGAAGTCTTACTCCGGGTCATCCTGAAGTCGGATTAACATCAGGTGTCGAGACTACTACAGGTCCTTTAGGCCAGGGTTTTAGCAATGGCGTTGGATTTGCGATCGCTGAAAAACATTTAGCAGCTGAATTTAATGAAGTTGATACTTCAATTGTTGATCATTTTGTTTATGCCATTGGTACAGACGGAGATCTTATGGAAGGTGTTGCTTCGGAAGCAGCATCTCTTGCCGGACATTTAAAACTTGGAAAATTAATTTATCTTTATGATGATAATCATATTACCATAGATGGTTCAACAGACCTGGCTTTTACTGAAGATCGAAGAATGCGTTTTGATGCATACGGGTGGCATACTCAAGTTGTGGCAGATGGAAATGATGTGGAGGCGATTGATAAGGCGATAATTGCCGCTAAAGAAGACCATCGACCATCTTTAATACTTTGTCGCACAGAGATTGGTTATGGGTTGCCAACCAGGCAAAACACAAGTAAAGCTCACGGTGAACCGCCTGGAGAGGTTGAACTTAATGGAGCCAAGAAAGCCCTTAATTGGCCAACGGAGCCGCGATTTTATATTCCCGAAGATGTTCTCAAGCACTTTCGGGCAGCCGTTGAAAAAGGGATGAATATAGAGAAAGAATGGGAAAACCGTATTAAAGTTTATAAGGATAGGTACCCAGAAAAAGCAAGTGAATTTTTTCGTCGGATTGAGCATATTTTACCGGTTGGATGGGATAAAGACCTACCAATATTCCCTGCTGATCCAAAAGGAATTGCCAGTCGGGCTGCTTCAGGGAAAGTACTTAATTCAATGGCAGGTAAACTGCCTGAATTATTTGGTGGTTCAGCAGATCTGGCACCATCCAATCTTACATGGATGAACGGAATAAAGGATTTTCAAGCAACAACTCCAGATGGCAGGAATATGCATTTTGGGGTACGCGAGCATGGTATGGGGGCTGTGGTTAATGGGATTGCTTTGCATAAAGGGATTATCCCTTATGGGGGCACATTCCTTGTATTTTCAGATTATATGCGTGGTGCATTGCGGTTATCTGCTCTTTCGCACATCCAATCTATATGGGTATTCACCCATGACAGTATTGGATTAGGAGAAGATGGTCCAACTCACCAACCCGTGGAGCATCTTGCTGCCTTACGAGCCATTCCTAATTTTTCGGTGATCAGACCTGCAGACGCAAACGAAACGCGAGAAGCATGGAAAATGGCAATTAATCGTAAGGATGGACCAACCGCACTAATTCTGTCTCGACAAGCGCTCCCTACCTTGGACCGTGAGGAATGTTCCCCTGCCTCAAATCTTAATCGCGGGGCATATATTCTTGCAGATTATGGGAAAGGAAAACCTGATTTGATCTTAATGGCATCAGGTTCAGAATTGTCACTTATCTTACAGGCGGGGAAAATCTTGTCAAGTGAAGGGTCATCTGTTCGGGTCGTTTCATTTCCTTCCTGGGATTTATTTCAGGCTCAGGAATTGGCATATAAGGAGATGGTTTTCCCATCCGATATAACAACTCGCATATCAGTAGAATTGGGAATAGCCCAGGGATGGCATCAATGGGTTGGGTCAAAGGGAATCATAATGAGTCTTGACCATTATGGAGCATCTGCACCAGCAAATACTTTATTTGAGAAATTCGGTTTCACAGTTGAGAACATTGTGAATAACGCTCACTCCCTTTTAAAATAGCATTTTAATTTGGATTTGAGTATTTCTAATAAGAAGTTTCTTTTCATTCTTTATTGAGAAATATAATAATTCAGCGAAAAATTCTTTTGAACTGAGAGGAATGCATTGAACAATCCTATTCATGAAACCATCAGGTTGGGTCAATCCATTTGGTATGATAATATCCAACGCCGCTTGTTGGAAAATGGGGAGATGGAAGGTCTGATTACACGTGGAGATATTCGCGGTATGACATCCAATCCTTCCATTTTTAATAATGCGATCGCCAAGTCTAGTGATTACGATTCAGCTTTGATCCCCTTGGCAAGAGCAGGTTGGGATGCGGAAAAAATATTCTGGGAATTGGCAATAACTGATATCCATTCTGCTTTAGATCTTTTCACACCTCTTTACCAGCAAACGGATGGGCATGATGGTTTTGTGAGTTTGGAAGTAAATCCATCCTATGCCCATGACACAGATGCAACATTTGATCAAGCCATAGACCTTTGGAACAAAATCAACAAGCCTAACTTGATGATAAAAATACCTGCTACCCTCGAGGGATTACCTGCCATTCGACAGGCAATCGCGGAGGGGATCAATGTAAATGTCACCCTGATTTTTTCGATCAAAAGGTATGAAAAAGTAATGCAAGCCTATCTGGCAGGAATAAGAGACCGATTAATTATGGGAAAACCCGTTGGCAATATATCATCGGTTGCATCTTTTTTTGTTTCCAGGTTGGATTCGAAGATAGATTCTCGATTAGATGAGAATTCCACTTTGCGAGGTAAGTCAGCGATTGCTAATACAAAATTGGCATATAAGAATTTTAACGAGGTCTTTTCGGATGGCGAATTTAAGAAATTGCAGGAAGTGGGTTGCCAAATTCAACGTCCTTTGTGGGCTTCAACTAGCACTAAGAACAAGAACTATCCTGACACACTTTATGTGGATGAGCTAATTGGTCCGAATACGGTAAATACTATTCCACCGGCAACCTTGGATGCTTTTCGTGACCATGGTAGAGCGCGGCTTGCTATTATTGAAGGGGTTGAAGAAGCTGCCCAATCAATGAAGGACTTGGAAAAGGAAGGCGTTTTCATTGAAAATGTTACGAGTGAATTGGAAGAAGAGGGGGTAAAGGCGTTTAGTGATTCATTTATAGCACTGCTTGGAGCCATTGAATTGCGTCGGAAACAGGCACTTGGGTAAAAGAAGTGTTACTTCATTGAGTTGCGCATAGACATATTTGAAGCTGAAAAACATTATTGATATGATTTAAGAGTTTTTCTATTTCTTGTGCTGGAAATCTTCTCAAGAATATTCAAGGTGAATGGAATATCTGCAATATTATTTAATAAATATTGGATGACTTTTTCATACCACGTTAACTTTTTTGGGAATTTAATAAATTCTGAATAATCAACATTGATACCATTTATTAAATAACTGTGTTGACCAGTGTTTTTTATGCTCGGATTCGATGTAAGAAATGTCCTTAATTCATTTCGTTCATCGTTTGAAAGCCAGGCGGGGAGATCGGAAGTAGCTTTAAATTCTGAGATTTCAGCAAGGTTTTTGAGTAGGTCTTTTTGTTGGTGGGTAAGCGAGTTTTTGTACGAGTGGAAATAAACAATATCGGGATCGGTGTCTACGATTGGTTTTAACCATAGACGGTTCAAAGTTGTTCTGATCGCATTCTGGACTCCAGGCACGGCGTAATTATTCATAATTCGACTTTCTAAATAAAGATTCCATGCATTTGATACATCTGGACCGACTCGAAGGGCATCGCATAATCCCAGGGATGGAAGGATTGGGGCTCCGCAAGTTAATAAATAAGCATCTCCAAGAGCAGTTCGAATTATCTCAAGACCCTGGCGGTACGCAGCTTCTCTTGGAATGTCTTTGTGACGTTTTCCTGGGAGAGCTCCTGCATAAAGAAAATCTAATTTTACATATTCATAACCCCACATACGAACTCTTTGCATCAATTCTGATAACCAATTTATAACATCAGGGTGGGTTGTATCCAATGAAAAAAGGTTTTCAGACCAATTCACCCCTGCTTGAACTAATTTGCCATTTTCATCATGAAGTAACCAATCCGGGTGATTTTGAAATGTGGTTGAGGATGGTACAATAAGCAAAGGTGCAAGCCAGAGCCCAGCTTTTTTCCCGGTTGATTTGATGATGTTTGCAATATTTTGCATTCCGGATGAAAACTTTTCGTTCGCTTCCCAGTCGCCAATTTTTCTCTGCCAACCATCATCAATTTGGAAAACATCAAAAGGAAGGTTTTCCAATTCATTTAATATCCGATCCAGATTTTTCTCGTTAATTTCTTTATAAAGGCTATACCATGAACACCAAATCCTGGGTGTTTTTTTACTTTTAGTTTTTCCAAATCTATCACCCAGAAATGTTGTATATCGATAAAAAACTTCTTGTTCAGACCCTATCGCTATAAACCAATCCCCTTCACCTCGTTCGTAAAAACCAGAGAACTTCCTTCCTTCGTAGAAAACATGCGAATCGAGACCTAATGCACCTAGTAATAGTACACTGCCGTCTTGGGTCTTGATTGCTCCTAACCAGGAACCATTTCTCTTTTTTTCATTTACATACAGGGGATCCACTTGCATTGCCCGGAGAGAAATTGGGAAGGATGGAGATACATTTTGTCCTTCTTCCACCCAGGCTGCCAGACTCCATGATTGCCACCCATGACTAAAAAATGCGTCTGACTCAAATGGTAATTCGAGATTGATTTTCGACCCATATAAGATAAAATCAGATCCAATCTGGGAGATTCTTTGTGCATCAGCTGTAATTTTGTATTTTCCCAGAAGAATTGAAGTTTTCATTCTCAGTTCCTAATATATTTGTTATTTCAGTTGATAACATTATAACGTAAGGAGAAAATTCTAATTTAAGAAAAGTGGCAGATCCCTAAAATTTCAATATAATTTAAAAAGAAAAATTAATCGCATATCAAAATGAGGGTGTTTAGAATAGGTTAGTTTCAAGACAAAGAACCTGAAGTCAAGGTTTGGGTGAAGGAAAATGCTCAGAAATACACCATGAAATTTGAACAAAGGGTAAAAAGGGCATGATTTTGACCTCCAATTGATCAACAGGCGCATTTCTCCCCTGATCAGGCAAGGG
>Ga0172370_10006594_pt1 | contig 14540 bp, 14 predicted proteins | sample LakKiv5m_FD_114538 | JGI IMG/M metagenome (GOLD analysis project Ga0172370, IMG submission 114538) | Freshwater microbial communities from Kabuno Bay, South-Kivu, Congo - kab_022012_11.5m | ecosystem: Environmental > Aquatic > Freshwater > Lake | place: Democratic Republic of the Congo...
CCCGTTTTTAACTTTATCCATGACCTCCTGTTTGGTTTCAATCGGTACCCGTTTAAACATATTCTTAAATTCTAACTTTTAATTTTCTCAGAATATGGTCTTAGTATACGGGGTACACCCTCGTTGGTTTGGAGCGATTATTATTGTTCCAAACTTTTCTCCGATAAAAAATTATTCAGATTTGTTCGTATTAGGTTATGATATACTTTTTGGTAGTCTGTTTTTCTCATTATCAGTTTATATCGGTAAAAAATTTCTATGACTCCTACTGGTTTTTGGCAAATAAATGCTAATATACAAACGCTCACTGCTCTGATATTAATTATGCTCTTACTACTTTATATTGCCTATCGATTAACCGAAAAAAGTACGGGAAAAAAATAAAACCTTTCGTTTAATAAAAATCTCACTCCAGGATGAATTTAAATCCGTAATGCGTAATTCATTGACAACAAATTTCGATTACCCGTTTAACCGTTTGATTTGCTTTAACCAAATCAGGTAATTAATGCCGTTTAAGGAATCATTTTTTTGTCATTAATGCTTGGTGCACGGACGATGAGAAGTTCGGTATTTTCCCCGGCGCGGACATTTTCGATGACAGTTTCCGGCCAGATGATCCAAAAATCTTCTTTATGGAACGTAAAATCTTTACCGTTAATGGTTAGTGATACTTCTCCGTTAATAACAATATTGATCTCGACCGAAGTAATATGAATATGTTTATCTTCGGGCGTGGCAATTTCCCCGGAAATTTTTTGCCAGGCGACTTCGACCAGATTTGATTTCAAAAGTTCATTGTCTGCAAACTGCCCGAAAAACCATCCTTTTCTTTTTGCAAAGTCTTTCACTTTACCAACAATATATTTTCCTTTGTTCTTAGCCAGCATAGTTAAAGTATAACTATTAATTGTTAAATGATTAAACGTTTTGAACGGAAAAAATTTGTTTCACTTGTAAATTGGAAAAATTGTGCTATACATTATAGGTAATTGCCAAATTTATGACAGAATCTATTACATTCAATCCAAATCAAACAGTAAGCAGTAAAAAGAAAAAAACTAACATGATTATTATGATGGTTGTAATTGTAGCCGTGGTTATCGGAGGAATCGTTATTATCCGTCAACCAAAAAAAACTGAACAGGCAAAAAGCGCAACTGAGAACAAAGAACCATCTCCGACAAAAAAACCTAATATTAATAAGAAAACGGTCAAGATTCAGGTCTTAAATGGGACCGGCACTCCCGGTCAGGCAGGGATTGCGGTGACGGCACTTAAAAAAGCCGGGTATAATACCGACAATATTAAAACCGCCAATGCGGATAACTTTGATAGCACCATCACCGCCATCAAGACCAAAGACGGTTTTGCTGATGTTGCGAGTGATATTAAAGATGCTTTAAAAACGACTTTTGATGATATTAATATTGATTCCGCATCCCTTGAAGACGAAAGTGAATTTGATATTATTGTCACGACCGGTGGGGAAAAATTTGAAGCAACCACGCCGACGACGTCAGTCAGCCCGACCAATTCCGAAGATAGTACGACACCAACTCCAACTGTTACGCCAACGCCGACTTCAACTCCAAGTCCGACCCCGACACCTTAAAAACGGTTAAACCGACATTCTTCAAAAAAGCTCAATTTTATAATCTGAATCTGTTGTTTTGTAGCCTATTAACCATTGACATAACTTCTAATAATTATTTATTGTTGAATTACGCATTACGGATTACGAATTAAACGCAACTTTATGTTAATAAAAAAGTTTGAGGAGTTACCGATTTGGAAGTTGAGTTTAAAAATTACGAAAGAAATTTATGATCTGACTGCGATGAATAAATTTGCCAGAGATTTTGGTTTAAGAGATCAAATAAGAAGAGCCGTTGTCTCGATAAGCTCAAATATCGTTGAAGGATTTGAAAAAAATAATAATAATGAGTTTGTCAGATATTTAAAGATTGCCAAAGGATCGGTTGGTGAAGTCAGAAATCAACTTTATATTGCCCTAAATATTTCATATGTTTCCTCAAAAGAATTTAATCGATTAAACGCAGAACTTGAAAAACTAGCTGGCCAGATCGGCGGTTTTATCTTATATCTGTTGAAACGGAAAATCGATAAAGAATTTTTGAGTCACAAATCTTTTCCAATCCGTAATACGTAATCCGTAATCGAATAATTGATAAATTATATTTGTGGCTCAGTGGAAGTTTCTGTCGGAGCGCGCTTAATTATTTCCCGAGCCTTTGAGCCGGTGGAGCGACCGACATAGCCGGCGATTTCGAGCTGATCGAGAATTCTTGCCGCCCGGGCATAGCCGACCGATAAACGGCGCTGCAAAAGTGAGGCTGATGCTTTGCCGTCCTGCATGATAATATCAAGTGACTGGTTGAATAACGGATCCCTTTCCTGGCCGTCGACGATCATTGTCCCGCCCCGGCCACTGAAAGCCACCTGCTGTTCGGTGATCTCTTCGGTATAGTGCACTTCCGGCACCTGCATTTTCAGGAATCTGACCAGCTGGTTGACTTCATTCTCGGAAATGAGCGGACCCTGGATACGTTTTGGTTTGGCCTGATCCGGCGGCAGATAGAGCATATCGCCTTTTCCCAATAATTTTTCCGCGCCCGGCATGTCAATAATAACTCTGGAATCAATCATCGAGGAAACGTTGAATGTTATTCTGCAGGGAATGTTTGCTTTCATCAGTCCTGTAATGACGTCGACCGACGGTCTTTGCGTCGCCAGAATCAAATGAATTCCCGTTGCCCGCGCCATCTGGGCAATCCGGGTAATCAGTTCTTCCGCATCGCCCGGCGCGAAGATCATCAGATCGGCCAATTCATCGATGACGAAAATAATGTAAGGTTTTTTTTCAACACCTTCGAGAGCATTATAACCCTCAAGATTTCTCACTTTCAGTTTTGAAAATTCCTTAAAGCGTGCTTCCATCTCCGCCACTGTCCACTTTAGAGCCGAAATAATTTTTTCCGGTTCGACGACGACTTCCGTCAGTAAATGGGGAATGCCGTTATACAGTGTCAGTTCGACCCGCTTTGGATCGACGAGAATCAGACGCAGGTCTTCCGGTTTTGTCCTGAAAATAAAGGTGGAAATCCAGGCATTTAACAAGACTGACTTTCCCGAATTGGTTGACCCGGCGATCAGCGCATGCGGCATTTTTGAGATACTGGTCGCGATCGGCTGGCCAGAAACGTCAAGACCCAAAGGCACTAATAACGGATCATTGCTGTTGGCAAATAAGGGAGAGATCAACAAATCTTTTAACGTCACGATCTTTGGCCTGAGGTTGGGAATCTCAATTCCGACCAGGGACCGGCCCGGGATCGGCGCTTCAATTCTCACCTGACCGGTCGACGCGGCAAGTGCTAAGGCTAAATCGTTTGACAAGGCCGTAATCCGCGACAGCTTTGTGCCCACGGCAATGCTGATCGCATACTGGGTGATTGCCGGCCCGTAGTTCATCTCCGCGACATGGGCGCGAATACCAAAACTGTCCAGGGTTTTTTCGATTTTACTGGCGTTATCCTTGACATCGCCCCGGTCGGCTTCTTTCTGTTCAATTTCGCTGAGTAAAGATACCGGCGGATAGACCCAAGCTGAAGAAGATTTGTTTAACGGTTTAATGACAATCTGCCCGGAGGCATCACCGACTGTTTGTTGCGACGGTTGTTTCATCGACAGATGCGAAACTGCTCTTTCTTCCACTTTTTTGTCCACGATAAACTCTTTCTGGCCGGCAGACACTTTTTTGTCTTTAAGAAAATTTTTGTCGGTCGCGCTTCTGAATATATACTGTTTGATGAAAATAACGGCTGATTTGACAAGATTAAAAACAAAGATCAGAAAGACGTCGATCGAAGTATCCAGTAACAGTATCCAGCCGATAACGAAAATTATGCCGAGAATGATCAGGGTTCCGGCCATGGAAAAATCCAGGGTCAGGTTATTGAAAACCGTCTGGCCGTACCTGCCTGACTGGAAAATACACAGGACGGAAAAAAAAATCATCACTGCCCCGAAAGTAATATTCGGCCGGATGAATTTAAACTTTTTCGTGTTGAAAAAATGGACCGATAATAATATCGAAATAATCGGGACGAAGATTTTCAGGAAACCGAAGCGGCTGCCGAAAAACTCGTCAATGACCGATAATAACCGGCCGCTGCCTTCACCGGAAAAGATGTTGAAGTAGGACAGGAGAACAACGACTGATCCGCCAAACAAAAAGAAACCGATAATATTGAATACCGTCTGTTTGTTGATCTTCAGTTTTAGAAAAGGCAACTTAAACGACTTTTTTCTTCTTCCCATAATGATTTATTGTAGAGGATATAAAAGTTAAAATCAACGCATCATCTGGAGATTAATTCTTCCCTGGCTGTCGATCTGGTAGACTTTGACCTTGACCTTCTGGCCGATCTTGACGATTTCGTTCGGATCACGCACGAATTTGTCGGACATCTTTGAGACATGGACCAGTCCTTCTTTGCCCGGCAGCATCTCGACAAAGGCGCCGAAGGGGAGAATTCTTTTCACTTCACCCTCAAACTCTTCTCCGACCTCGATTTCCCGGGTAATGTTTTCAATGGCAGTAATCGCTTCCTCGACTTTTGCCTTATCAATACCGCAGATCGTCACCTTGCCGTCGTCGGAGATATCAATCTCCGTGTCGGTTTTGGCGATCAGGGCGCGGATATTTCGTCCTCCCGGACCGATGATTTCGCCGATCTTGTCGGCCGGCGGAGTTAACACGACTACTTTTGGTGCATACTGCGATAATTCTTTGCGCGGTGTGGAAATCGTTTTTTCCATCACGCCTAAAATCGTGTTAATCGCTACTTTCGCTTTTTTGAACGTTTCTTCAACCATCTTGTCGGTCAAACCGTTATTTTTGACGTCGAGTTGGATGGCTGTCAAACCGTCTCTTGTTCCAGCAATCTTAAAATCCATCTCTCCGGAAAAATCCTCGATGCCCATGATATCGGTCAAAATCAGATAGTCATCGTCAGAATTGCTCATCAGACCCATGGCAATCCCGGCAACAGGTGCCTTAATCGGCACACCCGCATCCATCAGCGCTAAAGCCGAACCGCAGGTCGAGGCCATTGAGGTTGAGCCGTTGGAAGACATTACTTCGGAAACAACGCGAATGGTGTAAGGAAATTCCTTGACTGTCGGCAGTACCGGTTCGATGGCTTTTTCAGCCAAGGCTCCGTGTCCGATCTCGCGCCGGGACGGAAAACCGATCCGGCCGGTCTCGCCGACTGAGTACGGCGGCATGTAATAGTGATGAATATAATGTTTTGCTTCTTCGCCTTCTGCGCTTTCAATCAGTTGCTCTAACCGGGGTGCACCCAGTGTCACGATGGACAGTACCTGTGTGTCTCCCCGCTGAAATAAACCAGTACCGTGGGTTCTTGGCAAAACTGAAACTTCGGCCGATAGTTTACGCACTTCGTCCGCTCCCCGGCCATCAATTCTTTTTTTTGTCTTTAAAATTTTTTCATGGACCAGTTTTTTTGACAGGTAATCAATCGCTTTTTCGACGGTTTTGCGGTCAAATTCATCCTTGTGTTTTTCCAAAACCTCGCCGACGATAACCTGCAGCGCTTCATCGTCATCAAACTCTTTTTCGGCTTTTTGCAGAATCATGTCGTCCAGATGCTTCTTAAAATCCTGTTTCAGGATATTTAAAAGTTTCTGGTCAAAAAGCGGTTTGTTGGCTACTTCTTTCGGCTTGGCGGCTTTTTTGGCCAATTTTTCAATAAATTCGATGATTCTTTTGTTTTCGGCTTTGGCCAGTTTTATACCCTCGATAACCAAAGATTCCGGCAACTGGTCAGCTACAGTTTCAATCATGATGACTTTATCTTTATTGGAAGAAACAATGAGATCCATGTCGGAAAAAATCTGGTCGGCTTCGATCGGACTGACGACAAAGTTGCCTTTACCCTCGTCATTCTTGACATAACCGACGCGCATCGTGCTGATCGGTCCGTTCCAGGGAACAGGCGACAGATGCAGGGCGGCCGAAACGGCGATCGCCGATAAAATTTCCGGTGAATTTACTCCGTCAACTGACAGTAATGTAATAATGATCTGAATTGCTTTGCGGTAGTTATTGGGGAAAAGCGGCCGGATCGAGCGGTCAATCAGTCGCGCTTTGAGAACGGCGTCATCCGACGGCCGACCTTCGCGTTTTACCCAGCGTGAGCCTTTGATACGTCCTCCGGCGTAAAGTTTTTCCACGTATTCGACCTGGAGCGGCAGATAATCAATCTCTTCCCGCTCACGGCCGACAGTCACCGTCACCAAAATACAGGTTTCACCCAGTTGAGCGTAGACAGATGTCGTAGCTGCCTGCGCGAGTTTTCCGATCTGAAGCGTAAGTTTTTGTCCGTTTATTTCAATTGATTCTTCAATAATATTCATTTATATAACAATGTAGCAATGTAACAATAATTTTATTTATTTCTTAAGTCCTAACTCTTTAATAAGTTTTTTATACCGTTTTTCATCCAGCTTCTGGAGATAGTTTAAAATTCTGCGCCTTTTGGCAACGACTTTCAGTAAACCTCTCCGCGAATGATTGTCTTTTTTGTTTTCATCCAAATGCTCGACTAACTTATCAATTTTGAAGCTTAACAGTGCTACCTGAACTTCTGGAGATCCGGTGTCGCCTTTTTTCTGAGCGAACTTCTCAATAATCTTTTGCTTGTCTTCGGGCATTTTCACCATAGAAAATGATTATAATTGATGACATCTAAAGATGCAACCGAAATTAAGGATCAAACCACTGGCTTTGGCGCTGGTTTTGTTGTCAGTCGTCGCCGGAGTCATCTTTTTCTTTCCGCCGAAATATCCGCTGCTGGTATATATAGTAATATTATTAATCGGACTGGCAAGCTATCTGTTATTGGGAAGTTTTCTGAGCAGAAAACGGGCAGCCATGACTTTTGTTATCCTGGCTTTATTTTTATCGCTTAATTATCTGGTTGGTTTTAATCTGCTCAATACCGGTCTCTTGGTGTGCCTATTGATTGCCTTAAACCTTTTGTTAAAATGAAAGAGATGAAAAAAAGTTATTATATTACGACCACCCTGCCGTATGTCAACGCTGATCCTCATATCGGTTTTGCCATGGAGATCATCCGTGCTGACGTGCTGGCCCGCTTTCACCGAGTTCTCGGCGACGAAGTAATTTTCAATACCGGGACTGATGAACACGGACAAAAAATCTATCAGAAGGCTCTTGCCGAAAAAAAACCACCCCAAGATTACTGCGACATTTATGCTGCTAAGTTTGAGAATCTGAAACAATCGCTGAATCTAAGTTATTCTGCCTTTATCCGAACAACCGAAAGAAAACATGTTGCCGCCGCCCAGGATTTTTGGCGTTTGTGCCTGAAAAATAATGACATATATAAAGCCCGATACTGGACACGTTACTGTGTCGGCTGCGAACTGGAAAAAACCGATTCGGAGCTCGTTGACGGCAAATGCCCACTCCACCCGGCACAAGAACTGGAAACTCACGACGAAGAAAATTATTTTTTCCGTTTTTCCAAATACCAGCAGCCCTTACTGGATTTTTACCAAAAAAATCCTGACTTTCTGCTCCCTGACTTCCGTTACCGGGAAATGGTCAACTTCGTTAAATCCGGCCTGAAAGATTTCAGCATCTCGCGCGTCAAGTCGAAAATGCCCTGGGGAATTGCCGCCCCTGATGATCCCGATCATGTCATCTATGTTTGGTTTGATGCGCTGATTAACTATATCTCGACTTTGGGCTGGCCAAAAGACGAAACTAAATTTAAAAAATTCTGGCCGGGCGTCCAGGTCGCCGGTAAAGACAACCTCCGCCAGCAGTCGGCCATGTGGCAGGCGATGCTTATGTCGGCCAACCTTCCTAATTCCAAAAAGATTTATGTCGAGGGTTTTATCACGGCCGAAGGACAGAAGATGAGTAAGAGTCTCGGCAATGTCGTTGACCCGATTGCTTTGGTAAATAAATACGGCGTTGATGCCGTCCGTTATTATCTGCTGCGGGAAATTCCCTCATTTGAAGACGGCGACTACTCTGAAAAACGGATGCTGGAAATTTATAACTCGGATCTGGCCAATGAACTGGGAAATTTAGTTTCTCGCCTGACGACTTTGGGTGAACAGGACAATTTAGAAATAAGCAATACAGCAATGAAACAATATAGCAATGAAGAAATAGAGTTATTTGATTCTTTCCAGTTCAACGTCTTATTGGAACAAATCTGGAATGAAATAAAAAGTCTCAATAAAAAGATCAATGATTTTGCTCCCTGGAAGAAAAAAGCCGAAGAAAGAAAAGAATTTTTGGTTCGGTGTTTTGGGTCGCTGAGCGACCTTAATTTTAAACTGTCCTCCTTTCTTCCGGGAACTTCCGAAAAAATCAGAGCTGCTATTAACGGAAAAGTCAGAAAAATTGCCCCGTTATTTCCCCGGAATATTTTGATAAAATAATTTAATGCTTAAGCAGATGAAGTCTGTTTGGGAAAAAATCCGTAAAAGTCCACGGAATATCATTATTACTCTTCTGGTAATCGGACTGGTTTATTTTGCGTTTACGGTTTTTTATAAGCTACCCAATCCCCAAAGCCTGAAAGAATACAAAGTCGTTCCTTTGTCTACCCACATTCTTGATCGCAACGGAAAACTGCTTTATGAAATATTCCGTGAACAAAGCCGGACACCGATTAAATTAAATGCCCTGCCCAAATATATTGCCCAGGCGACGATTGCCATTGAAGACAAAGACTTTTATAAACATGGTGGCGTATCGATTGTCGGCGGAATTTTACGCGCCGCCCGCGACACCCTACTCAAGAAGAATTTACAGGGAGGATCAACTATTACCCAGCAGCTGATCAAAAGTGCGCTTTTAACACCTGAACGGACGATCCGTCGCAAGGTCAGGGAGATAATTTTAGCTCTCTGGACTGAAAGAATTTTTTCTAAAAATGAAATTCTTGAACTTTATTTAAATCAGGTACCTTATGGCGGCGCTGCTTATGGTATTGAGGAAGCGGCCAAAACCTATTTTTCCAAACAGGCGAAAGAACTTAGCTTAAATGAAGCTGCTACGCTTGCCGGTCTACCCCAGGCACCCTCGGTCTATTCGCCATTTTACAATCTTGATCTGAGTACCAAAAGACGCAATAACGTCTTGAAAGCCCTTTATGACAATAAATACATTGATAAAACCACTTATGAAAAAGAGGTCAAAAAACCGATAAAAATTAATCCACCAAAAACCTCGATTAATGCCCCTCATTTTGTCTTTTATGTCAAATCTCAACTGGAACAAACTTATGATTTAAAACAGATCGAAGAAGGCGGACTGAAGGTAACAACCAGTCTCGATCTCGATATCCAAAAAGAGTCTGAAAAAGTTTTGAAGGAGGAACTGGAGAAAGTAAAAGATCTTGATGTGGGCAACGGTGCCATTTTGGTCACCCGGCCGCCGACCGGTGAGATTTTATCCATGGTCGGATCGGTCGACTATTTTGCCAGCCCGTCGGGTGCCTTCAATGTCACCACCGCCCTGCGCCAGCCGGGTTCATCAATTAAACCGTTAAATTATGCCGTCGGCATCGACCGGAAACTAGTGACACCCGCCACTACATTTCTTGACGTACCAACCTGTTTTTCCGCCCCCGGCCAGCCGAAAGCCTACTGTCCGGTCAACTACGACGGCCAGTTTCACGGACCAACGCAGCTTCGCTTTGCCCTTGGCAACTCCTACAATATACCGGCGGTCAAAATGTTGGCCATTAACGGCGTCGAAAATTTTGTCGCATCGGCCTCGGGTTTTACCATCAGCACATTCAAAGATCCGTCCAATTACGGTCTCTCTTTGACCCTGGGCGGCGGTGAAGTGCGGATGACGGAAATGGCCCAGGCTTTCTCCGCTTTTGCCAACCGGGGCATCGCCCGCAAACTGATCTCGATTTTAAAGGTCGAGGATAAAAACGGCAAAGTCCTTTATGAATTTAAGGATGCCAATTATGTAAAGGATGTGAGAAAAACTGTTGAATCACCCAATTTCTTTGCCATTTCCGGAGTCAAGGCAATTTCCCAGGAAACCTCATTTTTAATTTCCCATATTTTATTAGACAACAACGCCCGCTCGGCCGCTTTTGGTAGTAGTTCCTACTTGAATATAAACGGCCGCGCCGTCTCCGTAAAAACCGGAACAACCGATGATAAAAAAGACAACTGGACGATCGGTTATACGCCTAACTTTTTAGCGGCGGTCTGGGTTGGCAATAATGACAACACACCGATGAATCCGTATTTAACGAGCGGGGTAACCGGAGCCGCTCCCATCTGGAACCGGGTGATGACTTATACGTTAAAAAACCAGCCTGATCTTTGGCCTGTCCGGCCGTCATCCATCGTCGGCAAACAGGTCTGTTGGGACAGCGGAATTTTAATGAACAAAAAAGAAGATGGAAGTGATAGCTGTCAATCACGTTTTGAGTATTTTATAAAAGGAACAGAGCCTTTATCCAGCAATGTCATCAAACAAATTGTTCCGGTCAATAAAGACAACGGAAAACTTACCCAACCCAATGATCCGAATGTCGACATGCAGGAAAAAACAATTATCCGGGATGCGTTCTCCATCTACTGCGTTGACTGCAATCACGACGGCGAACAAACCCAGATCATTAATCTCTAAAGACATATGATTATAAAAAACCGGATAATTTATTCCCGAAAAAATTACTATCTGAAGTTGGGGTTGATGCTTGGTTTGATTATCGGCGTGATTTTAACGGTTTCGATCATTAAATTAGCCGCCAATATATCAGCAAGACTAACAGCTGAAAAATCCTCTGATTCAATCATTCCCCCTTATTACGACATTAATGTTTTTAAAAAACCAAAAATTGTTGAATCCGGCGATATTGCCAAACACGGTCTGACTATCAGCGCCAAAATGAAAATTCCGATCATCATGTATCACTACGTTGAATACGTGCAGGACATCGGAGATGTGATCAGAAAAAGATTGAGTATTAATCCCTATGTCTTTGAGAGACAACTCCAGACAATTAAAGCCAACAACATGCAGACTTATTTTGTCAAGGACATTCCCGATATTTTGGACGGCAAAATAGATTATTCCTCTAACAGCGCTGTTTTAACTTTTGACGACGGTTATGAAGATTTTTATACGGTGGCCTTTCCCCTGTTAATAAAATATCAGATTAAATCGACTGTTTATATTGTTAACGATTTTATCGGCAGAAAGGGATTTCTCAATGAAGACCAGATTAGGGAATTAATCAACAGTGACCTGGTCGAAATCGGTTCCCACACCCTGGATCATTTTTATCTGAAGGATGCGCAGGAAAAAATCGCTCTACGGCAGATTATTGAAAGCAAGTCCGAGTTGGAAAAAACTTTTGGCATCGAGGTAAAAACTTTTGCCTATCCCTACGGAGCTTTTGACGAAAAAACTTTGGAAATGGTCAAAGCGGCGACATTTTCCGCTGCCGTCTCCGTCATCCCCGGAACTTTCCAGTCAAAAGACAATCTTTTTTATTTGTCGCGTTTACGGGCCGGCATGTTCACCGAACAGAACATGATAAGTATTCTGGAAAAAAACTCCAAGTAAACAATTGTTTACTTTTAAAAAAATATTGTATAGAATTAAGTTCGAAGAATATGGATTTTTGACAACATGGCACGCGTGGCTACCAAATATATAATCTTTACCTAACTGTACTAGCTTGCTGCATGTTGCAAAAAGACATATTCGAAAACTTAATAATAATTATGGATATTCCTCTTGCAGAAAAACTTCGGCCGAAAACGCTTGATGAGATCGTCGGCCAGGAACATCTGATCGGAAAAAATCGCTTTATTCGCCGCATGCTCGAATCAGGTACAATTTCATCCATGGTTTTATGGGGCCCTCCCGGTTGCGGCAAAACCACCCTCGCCCGCCTCATCGCCCACTACGTTAATGCGGAATTTATTCCCTTTTCTGCCGTGTCATCGGGAATTGCCGATGTTCGGAAAACTATTGTCAAAGCCAAAGAACTGAAAAAATTATACGGCCGGAATACGATTCTCTTTATCGATGAAATTCACCGTTTTAACAAAGCCCAGCAGGATGCTTTCTTACCCCACGTCGAGGATGGAACCATTACATTGATCGGTGCGACGACGGAAAACCCCGGATTTGAGGTTATCGCACCCCTAATTTCCCGCAGCCAGGTTTATATTTTATATGCTTTAACCGAAAAAGAAATTGGAATTATTGTCAAAAGGGCAATCAAACAATATCCAAAACATCAATGGAACAATGAAGCAATAGAACACGTCGTTAAAAATGCCAACGGTGACGGCCGGACCGCGATCAATGCGGTGGAACTGGCCGCCTCCATCGATAAAAACGTTACACTTAAAATTGCCGAAGAAGCAGTCCAGCGCAAGGCGATTTATTATGACAAAAAAGGCGACTGGCATTATGACACGATCTCCGCTTTCATTAAAAGCCTGCGCGGTTCAGATCCTGATGCTGCTCTGCATTATTTGGCGCGGATGATTAAAGCCGGTGAAGATCCGGTTTTTATCGCCAGAAGAATGCTTATTTTTTCTTCCGAAGATATCGGCAATGCCCTGCCGACGGCGATGGTTTTGGCGACCGCTTGTATGCAGGCCGTGCACATGATCGGCATGCCGGAAGCGGGTTTAATTCTGGCGCAAACCGCCACCTACCTGGCAACTGCAAAAAAATCGATTGCATCTACAAGCGGACTTTATTCTGCACTTAAAGATATTGACGAAAATAATCTGGACCCGATCCCGCTGCACCTCCGAAATCCGAGCAATAAGGTAATGAAGCAGGCCTGCTACGGCCGAAGTCATGTCCGCTATCCCTGGCTCGTTGAACGCCAAAACCGGGAAAAAAACCTGCCTGCCGGCAGGCAGGTTATCCAACAGTATTTACCGAAAAATCTTCAGGGAAGGAAATACTATGTTCTCGAATGGAAGTAAATAAAAAAAATAGGTGTCGTGAATGAAGTGTCTCTCCGAGAAGCGGATTACGGTTGACAAATTATAATATACTAGTATAATAGTACGTAAATATGGAAAATAAATTGAATCAACTTGTGGAAGTTCTCTTGGAAATCAAAAACAAAAAAGAAATGATCGACTTTTTGAAAGGCATCCTTACTCCTAAAGAAATGGAAGAAATTTCAACTCGTCTGCAAATCGTCAGATTACTTAAAAAAGGCAAGCCGCAGCAGTTTATTGCCAAAAAACTGGGCGTCGGTATCGCCACTGTCACTCGCGGATCACGCGAAATCAAACTTGGACGCTTCTGGCGGATCTCCTAATAATTTCTTTCTTTTTTTATTAATTTATTTTATTTATATGAAAAATTATTCTGTTCCCGATCGTAATGGTTATTTTGGAGAGTTTGGCGGACGATTTGTCCCGCCGGTTTTGGAAAAAAATTTAATGGAGTTGGCACGCGTTTATCAAAAACTAAGATCTGATAAAAAATTTAAGACTGAACTTAACTATTTGTATAAACACTATGCCGGTCGTCCCAGTATTTTGTATTTTGCGGAAAACTTGACTAAAAAAATCAAGGGCGCAAAAATTTATCTTAAACGGGAAGATCTGAATCATACCGGAGCTCATAAAATTAACAACGTTGTTGGTCAGGGATTAATCGCCAAAAAAATGGGCAAGAAAAAACTGATTGCCGAGACCGGCGCCGGTCAACATGGTGTGGCCACGGCAACGATCGCTGCTTATTTAGGCATGAAATGTGATATTTACATGGGTGTCCGGGATATAGATGCACAAAAACCCAATGTCTACCGGATGAAAATCTTGGGAGCACGTGTCGTGCCGGTTACCCAGGGTCAAGGCACACTGAAAGATGCTGTCGACGCGGCACTCGAAGCTTATATTAATGATCCGGATGTCCACTATTTGTTGGGGTCAGCGGTCGGACCACATCCATATCCTTTAATGGTCCGCGATTTCCAAAAAATTGTCGGCCATGAAATAAAAAAACAGATTTTAAAAATGGAAGGAAAACTGCCTGACAGTATTATTGCCTGTATCGGCGGCGGGAGTAATGCCATCGGCGCTTTTTACAAATTTATTTCGGACACCAGAGTAAAACTGATCGGAGTTGAGCCGGCCGGACTGGGAGAAAAAACCGGTAAACACGGACTGGCGCTCGGTAAAGGAAAAATGGGAGTTATTCACGGATTTAAAACACTGGTTCTGCAAAACTCGAAAGGTGAAATCCAAGAATCATACAGTGCTGCCTCGGGTCTGGATTACCCGGGTGTCGGACCGGAACTGGCTTATTTAAAAAGCACTAACAGATTAACCATTGCCGGCGTCACCGACCGGGAAGCGGTCACTGCTTTTGTCGAACTGTCGCAAACCGAGGGGATAATCCCGGCGCTGGAATCGGCCCACGCTGTCGC